>Ga0302314_10018985_pt1 | contig 11441 bp, 6 predicted proteins | sample III_Palsa_N2_3_FD_200533 | JGI IMG/M metagenome (GOLD analysis project Ga0302314, IMG submission 200533) | Peat permafrost microbial communities from Stordalen Mire near Abisko, Sweden - III_Palsa_N2_3 | ecosystem: Environmental > Terrestrial > Soil > Palsa > Peat permafrost | place: Sweden... | reverse complement strand
GCCCGGCCGCATCGTGATCGTGGGCGTCGGCGTCGGCGCCGATCAGGATGAGGATCGTTGGCGGGATGCCGGCGGACATCTCATTGAGGCGCTGAGGCGCCTGGAGTTAGACGCCATCCGCCTGCCTGCGAGCGCTGATTTCGCTAGCGACGGCTCGTTGGCGGCGCTCCTCGAAGGCGCCTTGCTCCATAGTTTTCAGCTCGATCAGCAGCGCCACGAGCCGATTCTGGCGACCGGCGCCAAGTGGCTCGTGGTCGATGAATCCGCCGCTCCCGCGGTCGCTGAAGCCCAACGACGGGCCAGGTCGATCAATCGCGCCAGGGCCTGGGTGGAACAGCCCGCCAATCTGCTCACCCCGGCCATTTTCGCGGACGAGGCGAAGCTCGCGCTGAGCGCGGTGGGCGTCGTGGTTCATGTGCTCGGTCCCGCCGAACTCGAGGCGCTAGGCTGCGGCGGGCTGCTCGCCGTGGCCGCTGGCAGCGATCATGAGCCGCGGCTGGTTGTCGCCGAATGGCGTGGCGATCCGGCGCGCCACACTTGGGACGCCGCCCTGGTTGGCAAGGGGCTGACCTTCGATGGCGGCGGCATGAACCTGAAGGCCCGACCCATCATCGAAAAGATGAAGTTTGACATGGGCGGGGCAGCGGCGGTGCTGGCGGCGCTGGAAATGGCGGCGGCGCGTGGGTCCCGGGCCAATGTTGTGGCGATCGCGCCCATGACCGAGAATACGATCAGCGGAAAGGCCTATCGATCAGGTGATGTCATCCGGTCGCTGGCTGGCCTCACCATCGAAGTCGTGAACACGGACGCCGAGGGCCGCATCGTTCTGGCCGACGGCATCACCTATGCGATCCGCGAGTATGACCCCGCCTATATCGTCGATGTCGCCACCCTGACGGGGTTGATCACCGGCGTCTTGCATGAGGAATATGCGGCGCTCTATGCGTCCGATGACCGACTCGCCGAACAACTCGTTCGCGCCGGCACGGACACCCATGAAGACCTCTGGCGCATGCCCCTGACCAAAAGGCAGGACTATATCGTTGAGTCCGCGGTGGCGGACGTCATCAACTACGGTCCCAGCGGCTTTGTGGGCTTCGGGCCAGGGTCCCCCGCGGCGGGCGCAAAGTTTCTCGAACGGTTCACCGAGGGCCGGCCCTGGGCCCATATCGATATTGCCGGAACGGCTTGGGCGACGCGGAGGACCTCTCGGACAGGACCTGGCGCCACAGGATTTGGCGCCTCGCTGCTGGATCGTTGGCTCGATATCGTGGATGGCGAAGGCCGTGTCCAAGATCGGCCGTGACGAGCGGCCGCAGCCCACTGAGTCGCGCGGGCAAGATCGATAAGCACCTCGATGTCAGGCATCGACGGCGCCGGGCCGAACCTCGCGGGTTCGCGCCCGCTTCGGCAGTTCCCGGCTCACTGGCGCCCGACCAACACTATCTGTCGCCGTATCGGCGACTTGGCCGGGACCCCAGGCAAGCTAGGCGTTTGGTCCGTCCGTCGGGAGCCATTGCAGGCTTTAGAGTTTCCGATGTCTGGCTCAAAAAAGGTTTGCCGGGCCGGCGTCTGGAACTGATCTCCAAGCCGGCGCTCTGATCAACGGCCTCCCATCGGGTCAAAAACCTTTGGATAGTAGGGGGCCGGCCGGCGCTTGACGAAGGGAATGGTCACATAATCGAGGTTCAGCGCGCCTGGGGTGGCGACGCGGATGACATGATCGGCGATAGGGTCGAAACCGGTCCGAAAATGCTGCGAGGACTTCACGGCGATGTAGCGCATTTTCGATAGGTCGACGCCCAGGCCGGTGAAGAGGTCGGGGTGAAAGACCTGACTGCGCACCGAGTTGGCGAGGATGGTGATGCCGCCATGCTGAAGCCAGACGGTCAGGCCCATGTCCATCCTGGTGCCTGGAAAAGCAGTCTGACTGTACCCTTCACGCACAGCCTTGACCTGGACTCTCAGGTCGAGCGGGACGCCGGACGATGGGCCGCATTTGCCGCCGAGACGAATCTCGAGCTCGGCGCCTTCGCCAGCGTCGGCGCAGGTGAGCGCCACCATGGGGTCCCAGAAACAACCGACGGCGGCGTCTGTGATGCCGCGTTCGATCATGGCCCGCAGAAGCTCGGTGTTGTCACCGGGCGCGCCGCCGCCGGGATTGTCGCCCATTTCGGCCAGGACAACCAAGCCGGGGAGGGACCGAGCTTCTTCAAGCGCGTCGGGGATGCTGGGAAGCCTGAGCTTTAGCTGCTCGCGCATATCGTAGAATTCACGCCCGAGGCTCTCGGCCCGTTGACGAGCGAGCGCGGCGTCGCCGTCGGCCACCACCAACATCTTGGAGCCGGTGTCGAAGGTGTCACCCCAGGGGAAGCCGTGCACCAGGCTGACGGAGAGGATCCCTGGCTCGCGCTCCGCCTGCTTCAGGCGCTCGACGAAGCCGGACATGGGCTGCTCGGTCGTCGGATAGCCGCCAACCATCTGGCAGTCAAACACCGCGCTGACGGGCTTTATGTCGCCGCGCCTGGCGCGAATGCACAGGTCGAAGAGTTCGGACGCCCGATCAACGTAATCATCGTGGGGATAGTGTTTGCAGCAGATGAGCACGTCGGCGTTGGCCACCATGCGGTCGGTCATATGGCAATGCGGATCCAGCACCGCTCCAATGATCGAGGCTGTTCCAACGCGGGTGCGAACCCTCTCGAGGAGTTCGCCCTCGCAATCGTCACACTGCGTGGCGACCATCGCGCCATGGAGCAGCAGCAGGATCATGTCGAACGGGCCGTCGCGGCCGATCTGGTCGACGATCTCGGTGCAGAAGTCTTCGAAGACCCTTTGAAGGGTCGGCCCGGACGGTTCGGCGTAGGCGAACAGCCCGCCGACCACCTCCGCTGAACTCGTCTGAGCGAGCGACTGGTATAGCTGCGACAGCTGCCCCGGGGTGGAGGCGCTCTTGGTCAAGGCGTCGCCATGAAATGTATCGTTCGCGAACCCCCTCGCTCCGGTCGGCCAGGGCGCGAAGGTGTTTGTCTCTGTTTCGATACCGGCGATGAAGATGCGCATGCGAAGCCGTTTCCATGAATGCCAAAACTTGCCGCCGGCGCCGCCTATCGGCTGTCAACAAGGATCACCGGCAGCCCGTTTTGAGCCGTCAATTTCCCGCCCAGCCTCGCCAAAAGGCCACCGCCTGGACTGTTAGCCGTGAAGGCCAAGGCTGAACGCTTGGTTGTGGCCAAGCGATTTTGCCTTGTCGCGACGTCGCCGCCCAGATCAGTAATTTACGCCAAAGCTGATCAGGTGGAAGGCTAGCGCCATCCAGAAAATCGACAACGCGCCGGCGGCCCTGGCGATCGACCAAGCCCGGGCAAACCAGGTGTGCGGCGTCGCGCAAGCCCGATAAGCGATCAAGAGGGCGCACAACGCCAAGCCCACGAATCCGACCGCGCTGACGATTTCCAAAAGCCAAATCCACGCGTCCAGACTCGCCTCGGTGGCGGCGAGAGACTGAAGGAGCAACGCCCACCCTCCAAGGATGGCAAAAGCCAGCCACGCGAGACCGTGGACCAACCGGTGGAGCGCGAGATCGAAGCCCGTCAGGCTCAAGCTCGCACCGTACCTGCGCCGAACGATGGCTCGTACCGGCCAACCCAGAGCGGTGATGGCGATGATCCCCAGTCCAGCGATAACGACGGGCATCAGCCAGGCCGTGTTTCGAGCCCATGGCGTGCGGTCCCAGACCTGGAAGGGAGACACCGCATCGATACTCCACCGCACCACTTTTCCGTTCGTCGCCTTGGCGCTCAGACGCTGAGGGCCGTAGGCGTCTTGCCAGAGGAAGGGGGCGACCTCGATCCATTTGTGGGGACGCCCGGTAAACTCCTCGGGCACTAGCGGCCGCCCGTCACCGTCCAGGCCGACATGGGTCTGTCCAAGAAAGTTTCCGATGTCGAGGAAGTTGGTGAAGGATCCGCGGCTTTCAGTGTAGTTTCCAACCAACATTTTGGCGTCGGCCTTTGCGGTCGGCAGTTCCACGGGAACCTGCAGAGGCGCGGGAAAGTAGCGGTCCCCGAAAGCCTGGAACAGGGCGAGCCGGATCGGGAAGTCCTGCGAATTGGCGCCCGCGCTGTTCATGGACACATAGACCCCAACCTTTTGAGCCGGGAGAAGCCACAGGTAGCTGTGGAAGTAGTTTAGATCGCCCCCGTGGCCGACGGCGCTAAGGCCATTCACCTGTTGCTCATAGAAGCCGAGGGCCATGCGGTTCAGCCCCGGCAGAATGACGCTGGTCGGCGTCATCATCTCCCGAGCGGTCCGCGGTTGCATAAGACCCGCTCCCTGGTTGAGTAGGGCGATCATAAACTTCGCCATGTCGTCGCCCGAGACGGACGCCCCGCCCGCCGGAGGTACGGAAATCAGCTCGAAGGGCTTGGCCGCTTCGGACGCGGTCGGATAGCCCTTGGCCATCAGGGGCGCCAGATTGGGCGGCAAGGGCTGGCTAAAGGTGGAATGGACCATGCCGAGGGGCTGAAAGATGTTGCGCTCGACGTAGGTGTTGAAGGGCATCCCGGAGACCCGCTCCACGATATAGCCAGCCAGGGTGGCGCCGTAATTTGAATAGGCGGGCGTGGAGCCTGGGGCGAAGACCCGGTCGGGCAACATCCTTTTCACCACCACGCCCAAGGGCGGGACATCGCCGGTCGATCTGTCTCCGCCTTTGAAGACGTCAGCGAACCCGGGCGTGTGGGTCATGAGGTCCCGCATGGTGATCGGGCGGCCGTGAAACGGCGGTATTTTGAAGTCGATATAGCGGTTCACATCGGCGTCGAGGTCGATCTTGCCCTGTTCCACGAGCTGCATCACCGCTGTCCAGGTGAACAGCTTCGAGATGGAGCCCGGGCGGAAGAGAGTGGTGGCCGGATCAACGGCCTTACGGGTGGCCAGGTCTGCGTAGCCGAAGCCGCGCTCAGTCAGCACCTGGCCATCCTTGACGATCACAACCTCCGCGCCGGTGATGTCATCCCGATGAAGCGCATAGGGCATGAACCCGTCGAGCCACGCATCCGCGTCAGCCTTGGAGAGGTCGTGCTTGGCGCTGTCGCTGGCTACCACGTTCTGAAGGCTCGATCCTGCCGCCGGCGTCGACACATCTGAAGGGAGAGGGAAGGGCTGGGCGGCGACCGCGGTGGCGCCCAGCAGGAAAATCACGCCGGCGATCGCACCCCGAAACTGGCTTCTCATTGCTCGGCGCTCCCAATGGCGCGCCGGACTAAAATGCGGGCGCAGCCTATTCTAGCCGAAGCAATGGAAAGCGTTTGCCGCTTTGGCAATAGTTTTCTTGACCGCGAGGTCACCCACGCCGGCGTGGGTCGCCTGATTTTGCCGCAAAGCCGCGCCCTTCGAGATCCACAGGCGAGTCCGGGCAGCGGGCTACATTCCGAATAAAGCATTGATATATAGCGGCCTATCGTCCTCCAAGGCTTTCGTGGCCGCAGCGCGATCCGACGGCCAATCCACACATTCAAGTCACAAGATATTTCCCAGTTGGACAACGAATGTCGCCTTTGACAATATGTTCGCCACATCAGACCGGCCACGCCCTATTGAATGCCGGCGGCGTCTAGACAGGTGAGACACATATGAAACTGCGACATGCCGCATCCTGCCTGGGCGCCTTGGCCATCGGGGTGATCGCGGAGCCGGCTCTATCGGAAGCCCCTGTGCACGACATCTTGATCCGCGGGGGCACAATCTATGACGGGACCGGCCACGCGCCCTATGTCGGCGACGTGGTGATCGACGGGGATCGAATTGTCTCCGTCGGCGCGCAAGGCCCGATCGAGGCCAGACAGATCATCGACGCGCGTGGGAAGGCGGTTACACCCGGCTTCATCAACATGCTCAGCCAGGCGCAGGAAAGCCTGCTCGCCGACGGTCGCGCCCAGAGCGATCTGCGCCAGGGCGTCACCCTCGAGATCATGGGCGAAGGCGATTCGATGGCGCCCCTCACCGACGCCATGGCGCGGCGCAATGAGGGCCGTGAAGGCGATATCAAATATCCAATCAGCTGGCGCACCCTCGGCCAATACCTTGAACTGCTGGAAAAGCGGGGGGTATCGCCGAACGTCGCGTCTTTCGTCGGAGCCGCCAGCGTCAGAGATTACGTGCTGGGTGAAGACAATGTGCAGCCGACACCGGCCCAGCTCCAGGCCATGCAGGCCCAGGTGCGCCAAGGCATGGAGGAGGGGGCCCTCGGCCTGTCTTCAGCGTTGATCTATACGCCGGGCGCGTTCGCCCAGACGCCGGAACTGATCGGGCTGGCGTCGGAGGCCGGACGATGCGGTGGAATCTACATCACCCACATGAGGAGCGAAGGCGACAGGTTCCTGGAGGGCATTGATGAGACGATCGCCATCGCAAAGGCCTCAAATGCTCCGGCCGAAATATATCATCTGAAAGCGGCGGGTCGGCAGAACTGGTCGAAGCTCGACCCGGCGATCGCCAAGATCGAGGCGGCTCAGGCGTCCGGGATGCATCTCACCGCGAACATGTATCCTTACACCGCCGCGTCGACGGGCTTTGACGCCTCCATGCCGACATGGGTCCAGGAAGGCGGGCTTGAAGCCTGGATTGCTCGGATGAAGATCCCGGCCGTTCGCGCGCGCCTGGTCCATGAGATGCAAAATCCGCCTCCTGGCTTCGAAAGCGCCCTCGCAAGCGCCGGCGCCGAAGGTACGCTGCTCCTGGGCTTCAAGACCGAAGCCTTGAAGCCGCTGACCGGAAAAACCCTGGCTGAAGTCGCGCGCCTGCGCAAAGAGTCGCCCGAAGACACCGCCGTCGACCTGGTGATCGAAGATGGCAGCCGGATTTTGGTGTCCTATGTCCTGATGTCCGAAGCCAATGTTCGCAAAGAAGTGGCGCTGCCCTGGGTCAGCTTCGGGTCCGATGAAGAAGGCGCCGCGCCAGAGGGCGTGTTCCTGGAATCTGCGCCCCATCCCCGCGCCTACGGCACCTTCGCCAAAGTCCTCGGCCAGTATGTCCGCGACGACAAGCTCACGACGCTGCAGGACGCCGTGCGGCGGATGAGCGGTCTGCCCGCCAGCAACCTGTCGCTAAAAGACCGCGGCCTGCTCAAGTCTGGGTTCTACGCGGACGTGGTTGTGTTCGATCCCCAGTCCATCCAGGACCACGCCACCTACGCACAGCCGAACCAATTCGCGACCGGCGTTGAGCAGGTTCTGGTCAACGGCGTCGTCGCCCTCAAAAATGGCGTCCCGACCGGCGCTCACAGCGGGCGCGTCGTCCGTGGTCAAGCCTGGACCGGCTGGCCAGGCGGCGGATGCCGGGCCTCGGCCCACGATTGGTCTTGGGCCGCCATCGGCGGACCCACGCCCGCGCCTTGAGACCCTATTGGGAGCGCCCTCGGATGCGACGATTGAGTGCTCCACCCAGGAGGATCGGCGCAACCCGACTAGAGCAGACGGCGCGGCTCAACGGGAATGCCGATGAGATCAGGGGACGGGCATCCGCTCTGAAACGCCTAAACATGACGGCGAATTAATTGCAAAAATGGCAAAATCTGTCCAAAATGGGGATATTCAAAAGAGGGCGGGTTGCCGGGTCCTCTCGGCCGTCATCGTCGCTTCTGCACCGTCCGCCACGCCTCGCCCCCAGGAGAGTTTATGAAATTCCTTGATCGTCGCCTTGCGGTCGTCATCGCTCTGGCGTGCGCCCTCTCGGCGACCGCCGGAGCCGTCTTCGCCGCGAACGCGCCCTCCGAGCCGATCAGCGAACACCAGGTCGATGACACGGTGACGCGGGCCATGGCGGCGTTTCAGACTCCGGGGGTCGCCGTCGGGATCGTCAAGGACGGTAAGGTGGTGATGGCGAAGGGCTATGGCGACCGCCGGCTCGGCGACCCAGGCGTGGTCAATGCCGCGACGGTGTTTCAAATCGGGTCCAACACCAAGGCGTTTACCGCCGCCGCGCTCTCGATCCTTGTCGATGAAGGCAAGATCAAATGGGACGACCGGGTGATCGACTATCTTCCGGACTTCCGGATGTACGACCCTTACGTGACCCGGGAACTCACCATCCGAGACCTGCTGACTCATCGCAGCGGCCTGGGCGAGGGTGAGGGCGATCTGATGTTTTATCCGGCGACCGACTTCACCCGCGCCGAAATCGTCCACGGGCTTCGTTACCTAAAGCCGTACTCCAGTTTCCGAGCGAAATACGACTACGACAATGTGCTCTACATAGTCGCTGGTCAGATCATTCCAGCGGTCACGGGCCAGAGTTGGGAAGATTTCATTCAGGCGCGCATCCTCTCGCCCCTTGGAATGGCAGGCTGTGCGCCGGACTACCAGCGCATCCCGGATCGGACCAACCTGGCTAGCCCTCACCAGGTGGTGGATGGAAAGCTGACCGTCATACCTGTGGAACATCTGGACGTTATCGGCCCCGCGGGAACGATCAACTGCAACGTCAACGGCATGAACACTTGGCTGCTGACCCAATTGGCGGCCGGTAAGTCCCCTACCGGCCTTCAGCTTTTCAGCTCGGATCGCAGCGAAGAGATGTGGTCGCAGGTCACGCCAGAACCGCTCGACCCGGCGCTCGCGGCGCTCACGGGCGCCTATTTCAAGGCCTACGGCCTCGGTTGGGAAATCACCGACCAGTTCGGCTACGAGCGTATCTTCCACACCGGCGGCGTGCCTGGCATGACTACCTGGGTGGCGATGATCCCGCAGCTGAATCTGGGCGTCGTGGTCCTGACCAACCAGGGCAATGGTTTCGCCATGGAAGCGATCGGCAACCAGATCCTTGACGCCTATGTCGGCGCGCCCAAGCGTGACTGGGTGGGCACGGTGAGCCAAGTGGCCCAGGCGAGGCAGGACGATGCGCGGGCGGCGAACGACAAGGTCGCGTCCACACTCGTAACCGCACCGAAACCGCCGCTTCCACTCGAGGTTTACGAAGGCCATTACGCCGACGCCTGGCGGGGGGAAGCCATCGTCCGGCGCGAAGGCGGGCGCCTCGTGCTCAAGATCACCCGCACTCAAGATCTCGAAGGCGCGCTTATACCCTTTAGCGGCGACATCTTTGTCGTGCGTTGGAACCGCCGCGGCCTCGAGGCCGACGCCTATGTTCGGTTCACGCCGAAATTTGGCGGCGGCATCGAGGACATGACCCTTCAGGCCATTTCCCCGGAGACGGATACCAGCTTCGATTTCCAAGACCTCGACTTTGTCAAACTCGGTGCGGCGGCTGACGGCCCCGCCGGCACTCGCCAGTGAACCGCCATCGTCAGGGTCCAGACCAAACTGTTCGCACCACGCGCCCCCGCAGGACCAGGTGGCACATCAAAAAGGCCCCATGGGCGGGCGACGCGGAAATTCCCTCCGCCGAGCGACAATAGGCGCCGCGGGCGTTGTAACCGTTAAGCACGACCACGCAGAGATTGTAGCGTTGCCTGGTTTCTCAAGATCAATTTCCAATCTAGGCAACTAAGCCGACCGCGATGCTAGCTAGAATGAAGTCACGCCGCACAGTTGATCAGCCGGGCGCTTGAGGAGACTAAAATTGACGAAGGTAGTATCCCTCGATCAAATTCTTAAAACGCTTCCGGACATCGACGTCATTGGTGAGATTGAACGCGGATTCGTCGCCCTGTCGGAGGGAAAGGTTGAAGTTCCGCCCGTAGGCGAACTGCTGTTCCCCGAAAATAACGGCGAGTTTCATATCAAATACGGCGCCGTGCGCGGCGATGATGTGTTCGTCGTGAAGCTCGCGACGGGCTTCTTCAATAATGCGAAGCTAGGGCTCCCGCCCTTCTCTGGCTGCATGCTGGTGCTCTCCGCGAAGACCGGTGAGGTGCTTCACGTCCTCCTGGAGGAGGGAGAGCTCACTAATCACAGGACCGCCGCGGCTGGCGCAGTGGTGGCGCGCCATATGGCGCCGCAACGGCTCGAGGCGATCGGCATCTGCGGCTCCGGCGTGCAGGCGCGCCTGCAGGCCGACTATCTGCGCCGTGTCACACCCTGCCGCACCCTCGTTTTGTGGGCGCGCGACGCCGATCGGGCGGCGCAGGCCGTGCGCGACATCGCGTGCATGGGGTATAGCGCCCGCCTAGCGGCAAGCGCGGAGGAGGTCGCCTCATCGGCGCAGTTGATCGTCACAACGACGCCGGCTCACGACCCCTATATGCTCGCCCGCTACATCAAGCCCGGCACGCACATCACGGCCATGGGCTCGGATACGCCCGAGAAGAACGAGATCGAGCCGGCGATCCTGCAGCGCGCCGCCCTGGTGGTCGCCGACAGCATCCCGCAATGCCTGCTGCGCGGAGAGATCCGCGCATCGATCGCGGCGGGCGCCCTGAGGCGCGAGGATGTCGTCGAGCTCGGAAATCTCATTGCCGGAAAGGTGCGCCCGCGCGCACCCGACGACATCACGGTAGCCGACCTCACCGGAGTCGCTGTCCAGGACATCATGATCGCCAAAGCTGTGGTCGCACGGACCGATTGAAAGGCGCCGAATGGAAGGTCCCACAATCATTCTCGAACGAAGCCACGCGGGCTATGAGAACGACGGTTATGTCAATCTCACGCAAAGCGGCGTTAATCCCGCGACGATCCGCGGTGCTCTGTCCGATGCTGAACTGGCCGAGCTTGCCGCCGTGTCCCCGGGCCACGGCTCTACCGACGGCACGCCGGCGCTGCGCGAGGCGGTCGCCGCGCGATATCCCGCGGCGGCCGCGGAAAATGTGCTCATCGCCCATGGCCGGTCGGAAGCGAACCTTCTGGCGCTGATGGTGCTTGCTGAGCGCGGCGATCACATCATCTTCGTCGCGCCAAGCGTCATACGAATCGATGGTCTGGCCCGTAGCTTGGGTGTCGAAATCACGCAGGTCGCACTGCGGCCGGAGGATGGCTGGCAGCCCGACATCACCGCACTGGAATCGGCCATCCGCCCACGGACCAAGCTGATCACACTCCGCGACCCCAGCAATGCAATGGGCGCAAAGCTAACCCAATCGTCCCGGCAGGCGCTCGCGGACCTCAGCGATCGAACGGGCGTCTGGCTGCATGTTGATGAAATCGGCCGCGCGCCGCGGATCGATGCCGACGACGCGCCGAGCCTTTACGGCATGGGGAAACGGATCATCGTGACTGGCGGAATGGCGCAGCCTTTCGAACGCCCCGATCCGCGGATGGGCTGGATGATAGGTCCGCAAGCCCTAGTGGCGGACGGCCAACGCCTCCTGGATTTCACGAGCATCGGCGCCAGCGCCGTCTCGCAGGTCATGACCGAAAGGGTGATGTGCGAGCCCGTAAAAAGCAGCCTGTTCGCGCGCAGTCGCCATATCCGAGACACCCCATCACACTGAGCGTCTGCCAAAGTTTCCACCATGCCATGTTCGGTTTCCGAGCACGGTATCG
>Ga0302314_10018984_pt1 | contig 11441 bp, 8 predicted proteins | sample III_Palsa_N2_3_FD_200533 | JGI IMG/M metagenome (GOLD analysis project Ga0302314, IMG submission 200533) | Peat permafrost microbial communities from Stordalen Mire near Abisko, Sweden - III_Palsa_N2_3 | ecosystem: Environmental > Terrestrial > Soil > Palsa > Peat permafrost | place: Sweden... | reverse complement strand
GCCGTCCTGCTTTACGACTTCTGCGACTACTGGCTGCACCGCGTCTCGCACGAGAGCGCGCTGTTCTGGGCCGCGCACGTCGTGCATCACCAGAGCCGCCATTTCAACCTGTCGACGGCGTTGCGCCAGGAGAGCGCCTACGCGCTGTCCGGCTGGATGTTCTTCCTGCCGATGGCCGTGGTCGGCGTGCCGCCGGTGCAGTTCGCGATCGCGGGCATCGTCGTGCTGTTCTACCAGTTCTGGATCCACACCGAGCACGTCGGTTCGCTGGGGCCGCTCGATCGTTGGCTGTCGACGCCGTCGAACCATCGCGTTCACCACGCCACCAACGACCGCTACCTGGATCGCAACTACGGCGCGATCCTGGTCGTGTGGGATCGGCTGTTCGGAACCTTCGAGCCGGAATCCGAACCCTGCATCTACGGCACGACCGTGCCGCTGGTCGGCTGGGATCCGTTGCAGGCCGTCGGCGGCAACTACGTCGACCTGTGGCACAAGTTTCGCCACGTGCGGGGATGGCGTGACAAGGTGGGGGTGTTGTTTCGCTCTCCATCCTGGCGTCCGGCGACGCTGCAGATCCCGGCGCGGCAAGCGCCTCCCGGAGCGGTGGCCGTCACGCCGCGGCAGGCCGGCGTGGCCGTGGCGCTGTTCCTGCTGTCTGCCGCGTGCACCGCGGGGCTGTTGTGGCGCCTGGACGATCTGGGCCGCATGGCGCTCGGCGGGGTCGCGGCCGGCCTGGTCGCCGGCCTGTGGGCGATCGGCGCCGTGCTCGATCGCCGCCTGGCACCGTGGCAGGGCGGTTGCATCGGCGTGATTTCGGCCGCTGCAACGCTTGTGTTGTTGCGCATCGCCTGAAAGCGGCACCCGCGCCGTCGCGCGACGGGAGTACGCTAGCGGTCGGCGCGGCTTGTCACGTGAGCGGCGTGGCCAGGGCTCAGGCAAGCCTCCCGGCATCCCATGACGATAGTCAAAGATCGGGGTTTGACATGAACGTTCCTGGTTTCGGGTGTCGCGTGCGAGCCTGGTTGGCGCTCGTTGCCGCTACGCTGGCCATCGCTGGCGGCGCCGCGGCCGCAGATGCGCCGCCGCTGCACCTGCGCATCGTCGGCGGCCTGGGCCGCCTGAACCAGTTCACGCGCCACGAGCAGCCCTTCTGGGAAACCGAGCTGGCCAGGCTGAGCGGGGGCCGCTACACCGCCGAGATCGTGCCGTTCGACCGTGCGGGCATCCGCAGCCAGGAGGTGCTCACGCTGGTGCAGCTCGGCGCCGTGCCGTTCGCCACGTTGCAGGTGTCGGGCGGCATCGCCAAGGATCCGGAGCTGACTGCGCCCGATCTGGCCGGACTGAACCCCGACATGGCGTCGATGCGACGCTCGGTCGCGGCCTTCCGGCCCTATCTGGAAGGCATGATGCGCGAGCGCTACGGCATCGAGGTGCTGGCGCTGTACGTCTACCCGGCGCAGGTGGTGTATTGCAAGAGGCCGTTCGCGGGCCTGAAAGGCCTCGCCGGCATGCGCGTGCGCACGTCGGGCCCGGCGCAATCGGACTGGATCGAGGCACTCGGTGGCAAGCCCGTGACCACCGGCTTCGGCGAGATCCTGCCCTACCTGAGCCGCGACGAGCTCGATTGCGCCGTCACTGGAACGATGTCGGGCAACACCATCGGGCTGCAGGACGCCACCACCCACATCTATCCGATGGCGGTCAACTGGGGGCTGTCGATCTTCGCGGCCAACGGGGCGGCCTGGAAAGCGCTCCCGGCGGATCTGCGCGCCTTGATCAAGCGCGAGTTGCCGCGGGTGGAGCGCTCGATCTGGGACGAGTCCGAACGTGAAACCGCCGACGGCCTCGCTTGCGACATCGGCGCGCCGAGCTGCAAGGCGGGCAAGCTCGGCCGGATGATCGAGGTGCCCACCTCGGCCGCCGACGAGCGCCTGCGCCGCGAGATCTTCGCGTCCACGGTGCTCCCGCGCTGGTTGCAGCGCTGCGGCCCGCAGTGTGCGGCGATCTGGAATCGCACGCTTGCGCGCAGTGCGGGAATCGAGGCTCGATGAAGGTGGCATTGCAGCGCTCCAGCGCGATCGTCTGGACGGCGACCTTCGTCCTGCTGTTCTCGTTGGTCGTCACCGCGGCCTGGCTGGTGAAGGCGGAGCGCCGCGAGGCCATCAATCGCGCGGACCAGGTCGTCACGCAGACCGTGGCCGGTTCGCAGGCCGGGCTCAATCGGGCCTTGCTGGCGCTCGACCTGCAGCTGGCGAGCCTGGGCGACGTGATCGCGCCCGCCTGGCGTACGCCGGGCGGGCTCGACTCCGATGCGGCGCACCGCGCGCTGGCGGCCTTCAAGGACCGCCAGTTGCTGTTCAACGACGCGGCGCTGATCGACGCCAGTGGCCGCACGCTGGCCGCCAGCCTGCCCTCCAGCGACCGCAACGGCATGCGCCTGCCGGATGGCTTCGCCGCGCGCCTGTTCGCGCAGGGGGTGCCGCAGCTGACGATCAGCGACCCCGCAATCAGCCCGGCCACCACGGAGCCGTCGGTCTACATGGCGCGCCGGGTGATGCTGCCCGACGGCCAGCGTGCCCTGGCCGTCGTCGAAGTGCCGATGACGGCGCTGGCAGCCATCATCGCGCAGGCGGGCGGTACCGAAGGACTGGCGATCACGCTCGAGCGCGAGGACGGCCAGTTGCTGGCCACCGTGCCTTCCGGCGCCGGCCTGCGCACCCGCCCGCTGGCGCCGCCGCCGTCCGACGAGGCGCTGCGCGGCGGCCCGGAGCTGGCGCCTTCGCGCCTCACCGGCGTGCCGGCGATCGTGGCGGTGCGGCCGACGCTCTATCGCTCGCTGCGCGTCACCGTGAGCCTGCCGCTGGCCGACGCGCTGGCGGCCTGGCAGCAGAACCGCAACATCATCCTGGCGGCTTCGCTGGCGCTGATCGCGCTCACGCTGATGGGCGGCGCGTTGTCGCAGTGGCAGTTCAACCGGCTCGCCGACGCGCGCGAGGCGCTCGCGCGCTCGGTACAGACGCTGGATCAGGCGCTCGCCGTGATGCCCGACGGCTTCCTGCTGTGCGACAGCGACGACCGCGTGTTGCGCTGGAACGAGCGCTACGTCGAGATGTTCCCATGGGTGCGCGATCTCGTGCGCGTGGGCATTCCCTTCCAGCAGCTGGCGACCGCGGTCACGCAGACGCGGTTGCTCGAGGCGCCGCCGGAAGAGCGGCGCCGCTGGCTTGACGAACGGCTGACGATGCACCGCGCGGGCGAAGGCGAGTGGGAGCGCGATCTCGGCAACGGCCTCGTCGTGCATGTGACCGATCGGCGGACGAAGGAGGGGGGTGTGGTCAGCGTGTTTCATGACGTCACCGCGGCGGAGCGGCGACTGGCGCAGGCGAAGATGAACGCGGAAGCGGCCAACCAGGCGAAGTCGCAGTTCCTGGCCACGATGAGCCACGAGATCCGCACGCCGCTGAACGCCGTGCTGGGCCTCAACGAGCTGATGCTGCACTCGTCGCTCGACTCGCAGCAGCGCCATCACACCGAACTGATCGGCAGCTCCGGACGCCTGCTGCTGGCGCTGATCAACGACATCCTGGACGTCTCGCGCATCGAGGCCGGCCACATGCAACTCACCTCGGCGCCGTTCAGCGTGCGCACGGCGGCCGAAGGCGTGGTGGCGTCGATGCAGGAGCGCGCGCTGGTCAAGGGGCTGGCGCTGCGGCTCGAGGTGATCCCGAACCAGGACACATTGATCCAGGGTGACGCGATCCGCATCCAGCAGATCCTGTTCAATCTGATCGGCAACGCCGTCAAGTTCACCGACCAGGGCAGCGTGCACGTCAGCATCGAGGTGGAGCCGGGCGCCGGACGCGCGCTCACGCTGCGCCTGGCAGTGAGCGACACAGGCATCGGTATCGCCGCCAGCGCGATGCCCACGCTGTTCGACCGCTTCACGCAGGCCGATTCGACCACGATGCGCCGCTACGGCGGCAGCGGCCTGGGCCTGGCCATCACGCGCGAGATCGTGCAGATGATGGGCGGCACGATAGAGACGACCAGCACGCCCGGGCAGGGCAGCCGCTTCGCCGTCGCCCTCCCCAGCCGCTTCGCCGATCGCGGCGAGCTCGTGCCCGCGTCCGACGAGCCCAGCCAGGCCGCGCCGGCGCGGCCGCCGCTGCGCATCCTCGTTGCCGAGGACAACGACGTGAACCAGATCCTGATCAACGCGGTGCTCACGCGCATGGGGCACCTCGTGGACCTGGTCGCCAACGGCCTGCTGGCCGTGGAGGCCGTGCGCCGGGGCGACTACGACCTGGTGTTGATGGACCTGCAGATGCCTGCCATGGACGGCGTGGAGGCCACACAGGCGATCCGCGCGCTGGGCGATGTCCGCGCCGCCATCCCCATCATCGCGATGACCGCCAACGCGTTCGAGGAGGATCGGCAGGCCTGCCTGGCGGCGGGCATGGACGATTACCTTTCCAAGCCGATCGACGTGGAGCAACTGGCCAGGGCGCTGGCGCGACGCGGCGTCGAGGTAGAGGCCAGGACGTAAGAAAGGCGCCGAAGCGCCTTTCTTGTCGAAACGAGGCGTAACGCCGCGTGCTGCTCAGCCGGCGTTCCTGGCGCGACGACGGGCGAAGCCGACGACGATGCCCAGGCCTGCCAGCATCAGCGCGACCGAACCGGGTTCCGGCACCAGGTTGACGTTGGCCACGACCGAGCCGGAGTTGTCAGGGGTGTAGCTGTCCCAGTAGAACAATTCCAGCACGCCGGACGCGTTGGCCGGGCCGCTGAAGTTGGTGCCGATGCCGAAGTAGGCCCCCGTGCCGATGCGGCCGACGAGTTCGCCGTAGTGGAACGCGCCGTCGCCCGTGGTGAACAAGCCGAAATCCTCGCCGATCAGCGTGCCCGCGGGCTGCCCGGACGCGTCGGTGCCAGTGGCGTACAGGTTGCCCGTCAGGCCGTTGGCGTTGGACCAGCGCGGCAACGCACCGGCGCTCCACAGGTCGGTCGAAGCGACGGTGACGGAGAACGACTCGCCGAGGGTCAACGTGCCGGCCGCGACACCGGTGCCGGTGCCGGAGTTGTAGGAGTCGGCCAGCGCATCGACGGTGACGGCGGCCGCGTGTGCGCTGCCAGCCAGCAGCAGTGCTGCGGCGATGGAGGTCAGAGTCTTGATCATGAGTTTGCCTTTGAAGATGGCCATGACAGCCGATGACAGTCAATTCATTTGATTGCAATTGCTGCAGGCGCACATCCACAAAAAGTTGAGATCATCGCGACATGTCCGGGTGGCGAGGAGCAACGGTGCGTGAAGTGTCCACGAGTACAACGAGAACAGGTCGTTCGTTCAGGGATCCTGCGCTGCACGAGGACGCTTGCGCATCGGATTCTGGCAATGGCCGCGGGCCCGGCCCGGAGCGGCTCCTGCTCGGCAATATCGAGTTGGCGGCGCTGGACGACGAGCTCGCCTACCGCGGGCCCGAGCGTCGCAGTGGGCCTGCCGCCAGCCTGGCTCAGCTGCTGGCGTGCGTGCTCGACGAAGTCGACTACGGCTTGTTGATGCTGTCGGCCGACGGCGTCGTTGTGCATGCCAACCATGCGGCGCGCACCGAGCTGGCGTCGACGACCTCGCTGCGCCTGGCGGGAACGCGGCTGATCAGCCGGACCGCCATCGAGCAGCGACAACTGGACAAGGCGCTGGCCGCGGCGCGCGACGACGGCCTGCGCACGATGCTGACCATCGCGACCTCGGGCGCCGGCCAGGATCGGGCCGGACTGTCGATCGTGCCATTGCCGGTGGCGCTGACGCAGGCGCACGCCGGCCACGCCGTGTTGATCTCGTTCGAGCGCAGCCGCATCGCGGAGACGCTGTCGGTGGACGCGCATGCGCGCGAACACGGGCTCACGCTGCGCGAGCAGCAAGTGCTGGCGGCGCTGTGCGACGGCCTGCGCGCCAAGGAGATCGCACTGCGCCTGGAAATCGGCGAGGCGACGGTGCGCACGCACGTCAACAACATCAAGGCCAAGACGGGATGCGCTAGCATCGTCGACATCGTCAAGCAGGTGTCGCGCCTGCCGCCGATGGTGGCCGCACTGCGGCCGCGCACGGGTGGAGCGCGGGTCGGGCCGGCCTGATGCGAGGGCGTCGAACCCATAAGCCCGGCGTCATGCCAGGTATTCGATGAAAAGCATGGGTGCGGTGTCGAAACCTGACACGATGGAACTCCCCGCCTGCCACGCCGCGAGCCTCTCCGGGCTTCCCGCGCGCGGCCTCCTTCACGCCGTTCTCACGCCGCCAGTCCGATGGGTTTCCTGACCACGCACGTCCTCGACACGATGAACGGCTGCCCCGCGGCCGGCATGCGCGTCGCGCTGTACCGCCTGGAGGGCGATGCGCCGCTGCTGCTGCGCGAGCTCACGCTGGACGCCGACGGCCGCGCCGGCGGCCCGTTGCTGGAAGGCACGGCGCTCCAGGTCGGACGCTACCGTCTGGCGTTCGAGGTCGGCGCCTATTTCCGGGCCCGCGGCGCGGCGCTGCCCGAGCCCGTGTTCCTCGATCGCGTGCCGCTCGATTTCGGCATCGCCGACGCCACGTCGCACTATCACGTGCCGCTGCTGGCCAGTCCCTGGGCCTATTCCACGTATCGGGGCAGTTGAGGCCGTTCTGGCGCGCCTCTTGCATCGCCAGGCACCATGGATCTCTACCTCCTCGACTGGATCAACTTCCTCCTGCGCTGGACCCACGTGATCGTCGCGATCGCGTGGATCGGCTCGTCGTTCTACTTCGTGTTCCTGGACTCGAGCCTGGTCGAGCCCACCGACGCGGCGCTGCGCGAGAAGGGCGTCGGCGGCGAGCTGTGGGCGGTGCACGGCGGCGGCTTCTACAACCCGCAAAAGTACCTGGGCGCGCCGAAGAAACTGCCCGAGCACCTGCACTGGTTCTACTGGGAGAGCTATTCGACGTTCCTGACCGGCTTCGCCCTGTTCACGGCGATCTACCTGTTCCAGGCCGACACTTTCCTGATCGATGCGCGCGTGCACGCGTGGACGGCCGCCCCCGCGATCGCCTGCGCGCTGGCCTTCCTGGTGGTGTTCTGGCTGGCCTACGACGCGATCTGCCGGGTGTTCGACAACGGCAGCCAGGCGGTCGTCGGCGCGCTGGTGGCGGCGCTGGTGATCTTCGCCTCCTGGCTCGCGTGCAGCCTGTTCGCCGGCCGAGCCGCCTTCGTGCTGGTGGGCGCGATGATGGCCACCTCGATGAGCGCCAACGTGTTCTTCTGGATCATTCCGGGGCAACGCAAGGTCATCGCGCAGATGAAGGCGGGCGAACCGGTGGATCCGGCGCACGGCCGGCGCGCCAAGCAGCGCAGCGTGCACAACACCTATTTCACGTTGCCTGTGCTGGCCGCGATGCTCAGCAACCACTACGCGTTCCTGCATGGGGCGTCCGGCAACTGGCTCGTGCTGGTGATCGTGATGGCCGCCGGCGCGCTGATCCGCCATTCGTTCGTGGCGCGCCATCGCGCGCTGGTGCTGGGCCGGCGCGTGCCGTGGGAGTACGCCGGGTTCGGTTGCGTGCTGCTGGTGGCGCTGGGGGTCTGGCAGGCACCGGCACCGGTCGCTCCGGTCGCTGCCGCGGCGCCCACGTTCGCGCAAGTGCAGGGCATCGTCAAGGAGCGCTGCAGCCTGTGCCACAACGCGCAGCTGGCCAACAAGGGCATCCGCCTGGACACGCCCGACATGATCCTGGCGAACGCGCCGCAGATGTATCAGCAGGCCGTCGTGCTGAAGGCCATGCCGCTGAACAACGCCACGCAGATCACCGCGGCCGAGCGCGACGCGCTCAAGCGGTGGTACGAAGCCGGGGCGCATCCGGACTGAGTACCGCCGCGCGCGCGGCGGCCTGCTGCAGCAACTGCGCGACGACCGCCAGCGCGATCACCTCCGGCTGCTTGCCGGTGACGCCGGGCAGGCCCACCGGGCACTGCATGCGCGCCACGCGCTCGTCGCTCATGCCGCGTTGAGCCAGGCGATGGCGGAAGCGCTCACGCTTCGACTTCGAGCCGATCACGCCGACAAAGCCGGCGTCGTCGCGCCGCAGCGCGGCGTCGACGATGCGCAAGTCCAGCGCGTGGTCGTGCGTCAACACCAGGAAGAAGGTTCCGGGCGGGGCTGCGGTGACCTCGCCTTCGGCGCCCTCGACGATGCGCCGCCGCACGCTGTCGGGCCAGGGCGTGCCCAGCGTGGTGGTGGGCGCGAATGCGTTGTCGCGCTCGTCGATCCAGTCGGTGTGCACGTCCAGCGTCGTCAGCAGCGTCGCGATCGCATGGCCCACGTGGCCGGCGCCATGCATCTGCAGGTGCAGCAGCGGCGGGCTGTCCGGCCAGCGGGCGATGGCGCTGTCGTCCAGCAGCGAGAGCTCGAGTTCCACCGCGCCGCCGCAGCACTGGCCCAGCGCCGGCCCGAGCGGATAGTGCTCGCGGCGCGGCATCGCGTCTCGTGCGGCCAGCATCGCGCGCGCGTTGGCCAGCGCCTTCCATTCCAGATGCCCGCCGCCGATCGTGCCGATCGCCTGCACGGCAGACACCAGCATGCGCGTGCCGGCGCCGCGCGGCGCGGAGCCGCGCGCCTGCACGACCTCGACGACGATGGCCGGCGTGCGCTGCTCCAGCCAGTGCATCGCGGCGAGACGGGTGTCGCGGTCCATGATCGTCAGGCCTGGGCGCGCACGGCGTCGATGGCGTCGAGGATGGCCTCGGGCGTCGCAGGTGCGCGCAGCGGCGGATCGAGGCGGTGTCCACCCGCCGCGGAGACCGCATCGCGGATCGCCAGGAACACAGAGAACGGCAGCAGCAGCGGCGGCTCGCCGACGGCCTTGCTGCGGTGGATGCTGTCCTCCACGTTCGCGTTGTCGAACAACGCCACGTTGAAAATGGGAGGGCAGTCGTTGGCGGTCGGGATCTTGTAGGTGCTCGGCGCGTGTGTCGTGAGCTGGCCTGTCTTCGGGTGCCAGACGAGCTCCTCCGTCGTCAGCCAGCCCATGCCCTGGATGAAGGCGCCCTCGATCTGGCCGATGTCGATCGCCGGGTTCAGCGAGCGGCCGACGTCATGCAGCACGTCGGCGCGCAGCAGCCGCCATTCGCCGGTGAGCGTGTCCACCACCACCTCGGAGACGGCGGCGCCGTAGCTGAAGTAGTAGAACGGCTGGCCCTGGGTCGTCGCGGGGTTCCAGCGCAGTCCGGGCGTGGCATAGAAGCCGTCCGACCACAGCTGCACGCGATCCTCGTAGGCGCGCCGCACCAGGTCGGGGAACGTGAACACCTGGTCGTGCACCTGGACGGTGTCGTTCTCGAAGCGCACGTCGGCCGCCACGCCGCCGAACGTGCGCGCGGCGAACTCGGCGAGACGGCGGCGTATCGTCTGCGCGGCGTTCTGCGCGGCCTTGCCGTTCAGGTCGCTGCCGGTGGAGGCGGCGGTGGCGGACGTGTTGGCCACCTTCTGCGTGTCGGTGGCCGTCACGCGCACGCGTGCATAAGCGACGCCCAGCTCGTGCGCCACGACCTGGGCCACCTTGGTGTTGATGCCCTGGCCCATCTCGGTGCCGCCGTGGTTGACCAGGATCGAGCCGTCCACGTACACGTGCACCAGCGCGCCGGCCTGGTTCAGGTGGCGCACGTTGAACGAGATGCCGAACTTCACCGGCGTGAACGCGAGTCCGCGCTTGAGCCACGGGTTGCGCGCGTTGAACGCGGCCACCTCGGCGCGGCGCGCGCGGTAGTCGCTGCTGGCCACGAGCTCGTCGGTCAGGGCCGCGATGACGTTGTCCTTCACTGGCTGGCCGTAAGGCGTCGTGTTGCGTTCCTCGACGCCGTAGTAGTTGGCGCGCCGCACGTCCAGCGCGTCGAGCCCGAGCCGGCGCGCGATCGAGTCGAGGATCACCTCGGTGACGATCGCGCCCTGCGGGCCGCCGAAGCCGCGGAACGCGGTGTTGCTCTGGGTGTTGGTGCGAGCGGAATGGCCGTGCAACTCCACGTCGGGCAGCCAGTAGGCGTTGTCCACGTGGCACAGCGCGCGCGTCATCACGGGGCCGGACAGGTCGGCGGAGTGGCCGGCGCGCGAGATCATCGTCATCATGATGCCCAGCACGCGGCCGGCGTCGTCGAAGCCGACGTCGTAGTCGTAGACGAAGCAGTGGCGGCGGCCGGTGATCAGGAAGTCGTCGTCGCGGTCGAGCCGCAGCTTCACCGGCTTGCCCAGCCGTTTCGCAGCCAGGGCCGCCACGCAGGCGAACAGGCCGGACTGCGACTCCTTGCCGCCGAAACCGCCGCCCATGCGCCGGCACTCCACATGCACATGGTGCGACTGCAGGCCCAGCGCATGCGCCACCAGGTGCTGCATCTCGGACGGGTGCTGCGTGGAGCAGTGCACGCGCATGCCGTCGTCCTCGGTGGGCACCGCGTAGCTGATCTGGCCTTCGAGGTAGAACTGCTCCTGGCCGCCGACGTCCAGGCTGTCGGTCAGGCGATGTGGCGCCGTGGCGATCGCCGCCCGCGCGCCGCCTTCGACGGTGTCGCGCGTCAGGTGGATGGTCGGGATCACATGCAGGCCGCGGGCGTGCGCCTCGCGCGGCGCGATCACGGCCTCCAGCGGCTCGATGTCCAGCACCTCGCGCGCCCTCGCGGCCGCCCGGCGCGCATCCGCGCGCGTGCGCGCGATCACGGCGAAGACGGGCTGGCCGACGTGGCGCAGCTCGCCGTCGGCCAGGATCGGATCGTCGTGCAGGATCGGCCCGCAGTCGTTGTGGCCGGGGATGTCGGCGGCCGAGAACACGTCGACGACGCCCGGCATGGCGCGGATCCGGTCCAGATCCATGCCCCGCAAGCGCCCATGCGCGACCGGCGACAGGCCGAGCGCGGCGTGCAGCGTGCCGGCCAGCTCGGGGATGTCGTCGATGTAGGTGGCGCTGCCGGCCACGTGCAAGTGGGCCGACTCGTGCGGGCGCGCGGTGCCGACGCCGGCGCTGGCGTGCGGTGGCTCGAGAAAGCGCGGCGCGGTGCCGGTCACGCAACGCTCCAGATCGACGTTGCTTCAGTAGCCGTCGACGCATCGGGTTGCGTCTCCAGCCAGAACCGCTGCAACAGGTTCCGCGCCACGCGCGAGCGGTAGGCCGCGCTGGCGCGCATGTCGTCCAGCGGCGTGAAGTCGCGCGCCAGCGCGGCCTGGGCGGCGGTCAGCGTCGCGGCGCTCCAGGGCTGGCCGCGCAGCACGGCTTCTGCCGTCGCCGCGCGCTGGACCACCGCGGCCATGCCGCCGAAGACGAGGCGAACGTCGGCCACGCGCTCGCCGTCCAGCGCGATCGCGAGTGCGGCGAACACGGCGGAGATGTCGGAGTCGAAGCGCTTGCTGATCTTGTACGCGCGGATCTGGCGCGTCCAGGCCGC
>Ga0302314_10018983_pt1 | contig 11442 bp, 9 predicted proteins | sample III_Palsa_N2_3_FD_200533 | JGI IMG/M metagenome (GOLD analysis project Ga0302314, IMG submission 200533) | Peat permafrost microbial communities from Stordalen Mire near Abisko, Sweden - III_Palsa_N2_3 | ecosystem: Environmental > Terrestrial > Soil > Palsa > Peat permafrost | place: Sweden... | reverse complement strand
GCGGTCTACGCGATCCGGTCGAAGTATCTCGTCGGCGCGGACGGAGCTCGCAGCGCCGTCGCGGCTGATCTCGGGCTGCCCTTCGAGGGCCCCGGCGCCGTCGGGGGCGCGCTGCACATCATCTTCGAGGCCGACCTGAGCCGCTTCGTCGCGCACCGCCCGTCCGTCCTGTACTGGATGCTGCAGCCGGGCGCCGAGAAGGAGGGTGTCGGGCTCGGCGTGCTGCGGATGATCAAGCCGTGGCATGAGTGGATGCTGATGTGGGGCTACGAGGCTGCGGCCGGCCCGCCCGAGATTACCGACGAGTTCGCGCGTGAGCTGGCCGTGCAGCTGGTCGGAACCGACGACTTCGAGATGCGCGTTACCTCCCGGCTGCCCTGGACGGTCAACCACCACTTCGCGACCACGATCGCCAGCGGTCGGGTTTTCTGCGTCGGCGACGCCGTTCACCGCCACCCGCCGACCAACGGCCTGGGATCGAACACCTCCATTCAGGACTCGTACAACCTGGCCTGGAAGCTGCACTCCGTCCTCCGGGGCTGGGCGGCGCCGTCGCTGCTGGAGACGTACAACGCCGAGCGGGCTCCGGTCGCCCGCCAGATCGTCGAGCGGGCCAACCAGAGCATCGCGGACACCGGGCGGATCGTCGCGGCCCTGGACGTCGACGACACCTCGGACGTCGCCAAGCTGAACCGGCAGCTGGCGCTCCGGGTAGCCCCCGGCCCCGAGGGCGAGAAGATAAGGGAGAACCTCCGCGAGGCCATCGCCTACAAGGCCTACGAGTTCGACGCACACGGGGTGGAGCACAACCACCGCTACGCCTCGTCGGCCGTCGTCCCGGACGGCACCGCCATGCCGGCCTTCACCCGGGACCCCGAGCTCTACGCCCAGCCCACGACCTGGCCCGGCGCTAAGCTCCCGCACACCTGGGTGACTCGCGCGGGCCACCGCGTGTCGACGCTGGACCTGGCGGGGCACGGCGCCTTCAGCATCTGGACCGGGATCGGCGGCCGGGACTGGCTCGACGCCGCAGCCGCCTTCTCCGGCCGGACCGGCCTGCCGATTACCGGCGTCTCGATCGGCCCCCTCGAGCCCATCGAGGACCCCTACGGCACCTGGGCCGAGCTGCGCGAGATCTCTGACGGCGGCGTCCTGCTGGTCCGTCCCGATCTGTACGTGGCCGCTCGCCACGCCAGCGCCCCCGACTCCCCCGAAGCCGCCGCTGCGTGGCTTGCCCGCACCCTCGCCTCCGTTCTCGGCACCGCCGCTCCGGACTAGCAGGCGCGCGGCAGCCGCAGGACGTGGCTGGCGCCGTCATCCAGGCACGTGAGCGAGGACAGGACCAGGTCGGCCTCGCGGTAGCGCGCATCCGCGGCCAGGAGCGGGTCCGGGATGGCGAGGCAGCGCATTCCGGCCGCCTTGGCTGCCCGTACCCCGTTCGGGGAGTCCTCGATGGCAAGGCATCTCGCCGGGCTCTCGCCCAGCCCGCGCGCCGCGGCGAGATAGACGTCGGGAGCCGGCTTGCCGGCGGCCTCATCGATGCCGAGCAGCGCACCTCGATGTCGTCCAGCCCGAGCCGGCGCCCTGTCTACTGTGACGACGGCGCTACGGCCGGGTGGCTGGTTCGTCGCCTCGATCGTGCACCCGTGTCTGCCCGGCAGCGAGCGAGGGCCTGAGCAGCTGGCCGCCGGGAGAAGGGTACGAGCGCGAGGGGTTTTGGACCTCGCCCGACCACAGTCCCGAAGGCGTCCGGATCCGGGTGGGCGCGACGCACCGCAAGCTGTCCACCTTCCTGAACGCACTGCTTGACGCCGGGCTGGAAGCCGAGCGCTTCGTGGAACCGCCAGCTCCGGCTCCGACGTACCTGCTGTGGCGTGCCGCCGCTGCTGACAGCGTCGAGGCCGACTGCCCGGCTGCCTCGCGCCAGCCCGATGCTGGGGCATCAGGTGCCTCACCGCAGCTCAGGTTGAAGCGCGGACAGGTCGGCCGTCGTGGATCGAGCACGCAGGTGGGCCGTGACCGAGGCGACCAGCGCACCGCCGGCCAGTCCGGCCAGCATGCCCAGGATCATCATCTCGCCCAGGATCGGGGAGAACGCTGCTGCCGCCAGCCCCCCGATGGTTCCGGCTATGGCGCCTGCCTGTGCGCCCTCACGGGTCCGCGCGGCGCGTAGTTCATCGGGACTTACGGCCTCGGGCACAAGCCGCGCGGCCACCGCCCCCGCGCAACCTCCGCTCACCGCTGCGACCAGAGCCACGATGAACATGGCGCTGAAGAGATTGCCGAGAACAAACGGCAGCGCACAGGCGGCAACGGCCGTCGGCAGGCTGGCGATAAGCCCGACGGTCCACGAGGCCGCCGTTACCGGCGACCGGCGCGAGGTTGCGGCGAAGATCAGAGCTGCGACGCCCACCGCGAAGGCCTGCATCGGCACTAGGACGAATGCGGCGAAGACGCCGGCCACGACGAGCATCCAGTAGCCGCCGGGCTCGCTCTGCGGCCGCCTGGCCCTGAGCACCAGAGGGACGGCGAATGCGCCGATAAGGACGGCCAGGCCTGCTGCTTCCCGCAGCCAGCTGACTTTGCCCGAGCCGATGATCCCGTTGATTCCGCCATGGCGGTCCGCGCGCACTACCCCCAGGCCCATGGCGCAGATGGCGGCGCAGCCGCCGATCCGAACGAGCCGGGCCACGCCACTGTCAGCGACCGGGCCGAACAAGCTGCGGCCACGCGCGACCCAGGGCAGCGCTGCAAGCGCTCCCGCTCCCACCAGGACCCGAACGCGGTCTGTGACGCTTTCCGGGTCCGCCGGACCCGCTGCCCGCCAGCTCAGCCAGACCACCCACGCTGCGGCGGCTCCCATTCCTGCTATCCCGACCCAGTACCCGATCCTGCGAGCCATTCCGCTCTCCTTCGCTATTAGCCAGAATCCGCCCGCCAGCCAGACCAGGCGCGGCCCTCCGGCCGGGATCTGGTCAGTTTCTGCCTGAAGGGCCTCGGCCCAGGGCCGCTTGTCCGCAGGCAGCAACCGCGCCGCTTCGGCCAGGGTCCGGGTCAGCGCGGAGGCCAGCCGTGCTGTCATGAGCTCTCACCGGCCAGCCTGCGCACCGCCGCTCGCGCGGGAGCCGGGGCTGCTCCGGGCTGTGCCGCGAGGGCCGCCGATGCCGCTGCCATCCCGTGGTCCGTGAGCCGGTACAGGTGGCGCCTCGGCCGCCCGGCGGGCTGTTCTTCCTCCCAGCGCGCGTCGACCAGTTCCCGGTCGGCCAGCCGCACCAGAATCGGGTACAAAGACCCCGACTTGAGCCCGGTCTCGCTGGCCAGGTCGTAGCCATGCCGCCAGCGAGACGGCTCAGCGACAAGAGCCCGCAGCACGACCAGGGTCTGAGCTGAAAACTTCACGCGTGGCGCCATGCGCAGAACTCTACCTAGGTAGAGTGGGTCTGAGAGCGCATATGCTCGAAAATGACCTGACTCAGCTTGCATGACACGCAGATATGCTCCCGCGATACGCAAAGTCGTCCCTGCAAGCCGCTAGCGATCGAATTCGCTGGCTGTTCCGGTCTGGCCCTTCAGCGCCGGTCACCGTCCGGCCCCGCTGTCCCCAATGTCGGCAGCCCGCCGCTCAGAGCGCGGGGGTCTTCGCATTTGCAGCTGGCCGTCGCCGTCAGATGGGAACGGCTCCTGCCCGCAGCAGCCGTCCGCCGGCCGGAAGCGCCTGATTACCTGGGACAGAGCTTGTGAATCGCCAGAGGCAGTCCCGGAGCGCAGGCGTCGCCGAGGACGTCGTCGGGATGGCGTCGGGATGGCGGGATTCGAACCCGCGGCCTCCTGCTCCCAAATCAGCTCCACGGAGCCGCCAGACGTAGCGCACCATCGCCCGATGTGCCGCTGACCTGCATCAATGCTAGCTAGACGTTGCCGGATGTCGCCTGGTGTCTGTTCTTGTTGGCTCCGCTTTGGCTCCCACCTGATGTCCCGTTGAAGGCACAGGAAGGAGCCGCCGCACTGATCGGATGGCGAGCGAGTAGCGCCAATGCCGGCGGCCGACGCCCGGTCAGGCTACCTTCCAGGTTCGGTCTCCAAGCCGAGCGACGACGTCGATGGTCCCGCCGAGTGCGCTGACGTAGGCGCGCACGATGTCGATGCCGGATATCTCGCCGTGCTCGATTTTGGAAATCCGGGCCTGGGACACGCCGAGCGCATCTGCCAGTTCGGTCTGCGTCACGCCGGCCGAGGCGCGCATCTCAGCCAGCTGATGGCCGCGCACGTATGCTTCCCGGTGCTCACGAGCTGCTGCCTTGTCGGCGGCCTGCTCTTCGCCGGTCCGCGGGTCAAGCTCACTGGCCTTGGCCTTGACGTCATTCCACTTGGAGTAGCTAGCGCCCATCGTCTCTCTTCCCCTCCTCTACTTGCAGCTCGCGCAAGTGCCGCGTGAATCGTTCATCCGCCACCGGGATAGCCTCGCGGTACCACCCTTCCCAGTTACCTGACTTGTCCCCGGCGACTAAGAAGATCGCCTCGCGCCTGGGGTCGAATGCGAATAGCAGTCGTATCTCGGTCGTTCCGGACGACGGCGGCCGCAGCTCCTTCATGTTGTGGTAGCGGCTGCCCTTAACCCGGTCGGCCAGTGGCCGCCGCAGGGCCGGGCCTTCTGCGGCGAGCTGGTCAATGGCATCCTCGATGAGGTCGGCAGTCACCGGGTCGCTCTTGCAGAGCGCGAGGTACCAGGCCTCGACCTCGGGGTGGAGGCTTACTTCCCAAGCCATGTTCCGATTATAACCTATCGGTCATGTCCGGGTCAGGCGAGTTATGGGGGGCGACGTGACTGGAACTCGGCTGACCGCTGAGGAAGACTGGCGCTTGGCGTCGGGGCGATCCGCCGGGGGTCCGGGAAGCCGAGGCTGGTGTATCCGGGCGCGCGGCCGGCCAGCGCCGCGGCGAGCACGCCGGTGCCGGCGTCGTGATAGTCGTGGACTTCCGCGGTCCCCTTCCCTGGGTAGGGGCGTAGGATGCGCCCGGCGTACTGGACTAGCCGTCCTTTCCATCTGACCGGGGAGGCGAGGAACAGGGTGTCGAGTACGGGGCAGTCGAAGCCCTCGCCGGCGTATGGCCCCGTGGCCACCACTAGCAGCGGAGGTCCGGCCGGCTGTGGCTGGAGGCGTGCCAGCGCAGACGAGCGGCTCTTGGCGCCCATGCCGCCACGTAGCACGACTGGGTCATAACCCGCCACCCGCAGGCTCTCTGCGAGTTTCTGCAGGTGTGCGATCCACAAGGTGAGGACCATGCAGTGGCGGCCTCGGTCAAGGGCAGCTGACACATCGGCGATTACCTGGCGGATGCGGTCCTCATCGGCTGCCAGGTCGCGGTAGATCGCGGCCATCCCGCCTGGCGCTTGCGGGTCGGCGTCGCCGGCGTAGCGGTAGTCGGTCGGGTGCACGTGCAACACCGGAACCGGGGGGCTGGTACTGCCTGCCGCGCCAACGCCGGGCAGGACGAGCTCCTGCCGACTCAGGTCATGGTCTCGCGCGCGAGGCGGGGTGATGGTGTGCCGTGTCTGTCCCACTTGCCAGGTGATGAGGTCGTCGAGCTTGTCACGCCGGTACGGGGTGGCGGTGAGACCGAGCCATCGGCGCGCCGGGATTTGCCTGACCGCATCCTCGAACGCTGCGGCCGGGACGTGGTGGCACTCGTCGGCAACCACCAGCCCGTAACCTGCGGTCAGCTCGGCGACATCGGCACGCCTGGCCAGCGTCTGCAGCGTGACGATGTCGACTGTCCCGCGCAGCTTGGCCCGCCCGCCGCCGAGCTGGCCCGGCTTGATGCCGAGGAACTCGTCCACACGGACCCGCCACTGGTCGGCCAGTGCCTTGCGGTCGACGAGGATGAGCGTCGACGTGGTGTGCGCCGCGATCACTGCGCAGGCGACGACCGTCTTGCCCGACCCTGGCGGCGCGACCAGGACACCTTGTTCGTGACTGGCCAGGTCGGTGACGGCCTCGCGCTGCAGGACGGTCAGATTGCCGGCGAACGTGAACTTCTGCGAGGTCCCTGCCGAACGCTCGTCGGTGATTTCCAGGCTGCTGCCTGCCTCCTCGACCAGCGCCGCGACGGTGCCGAGAAGGCCACGAGGCAGGATGAGGCCGCCGTCGATGGTCTCATCGAAGCTGTGGAGGAACCGGGGCACGTTCCAAGTGGAGGCGCGCAAGCGCTGCCGTTCGTAGAACAACGGATTATGCATCGAGGCAGCGTGCCGCAGTGTCGCGGCCAGGCCTGGTGTCAGCTCGTTTTGCTCCAGCCGGATCCCGGCTCCGAGCCTCACGCGGATGACCGGAACGGCGGCGGGCCGCGTCGCCGAAGACACCGCCGCGGCCAGCCGCTTCACCTCCGATCCCACCAGCAGGCGGCCGGCCTTCTCGGCGGCCCGCGTGACCTCACGTGGACTCATCCGACTCAATGTCGACAGGAAAGCCCACTGGTCCTGATACGGCTCCAGCGACCCTGGGTCCAGGAACACAGTCCGGCCATCATCGCGGGCCGGCTTGTATAGCGGAGCGGCAATCAGGTTGCCGACTCCGCCGGCCGGGAGCAGATCCTGGGATGGGAACAGCCGGTCATAGCTGGCCAGTTTCATCCGCCCGCGCAGCGCCATCGCCTCCCGCAGGAAACCGGTGCCCAGGCGCCGTGCCGTTTCCGCCGGGATCGGCGCGGTGAAGAACACCCACGCATGAGCGCCGACGCCCGACCGCGATACCTCGAGCGCTGCTGGCACTCCCATCGCCCTCGCGCCTTTCAGGTACATCAGGGCATCGATCATCGCGTCGGGCCCGTCAAAGTCAGCTGCCAGCCACCAGCACCGGTCCCCGTCCAGCAGCGGGTACAGGCCGATGTGCATCTTTCCGGACAGATGCGCAGCCAGCACTTCGGCCGTCAGCGGCAGGTAGTCCCGTTCGCCATGCGGGACGCCCTTGCGGAACCCGCCCCGCATGGCGGGGACCCAGCCCACCCTGCCGGTGCGGCGATTGTCGTACCGGACCGCGTAGACATCAGTTCGCGCGGCAAACAGGGCGCCGAAGAACGCCACCTTCTCCTCCGGCGGTGAGTTAGCGTGCACCGGGCCAGGCGGCACCTCGAAGAACCCCGCCTGGGCGGGCCCCGGTGGCGCGGCTTCCCTGGCGGTCAGCTCGAGCAGCCGAAGCAGACGCGCGTTCTCAGCCCGCAGCCGCCGCAGCTCGGCAGCCACCGCAACGGGCAACTCGCCACCGCTGCGGTCGAGAATCTCGCTCACGTTATTACGTTACGTGCCTGACCTGGCCGGCAGCGGCCGCCGGAGCCCGGCGGGCGCAGATGTTTGACGGCCCGTATCACGCGGACGAACGCTCAATCAGGTTGTCGTCGCCCGGACCACTATCGACCTAAGGCACGGCACACGGAAGTCATGCGCGGCGCTGACGCGTAGGCAGGAACTTAAGTTCGAGAGCGAGAGCTGGAGCCAATGTGCACAATCACTTAGCGACTGTGGGGAGCCAACGTGCGCGGTCACCGAGCGATCGCGGGCGACGTCAGGCAACGCTAAACAGTCAGAGTCACCTGCCTGGACGCTTCACACAGGACTGACAACACATTCGAAAAATAGCTGTCGGGATGGCGGGATTCGAACCCGCGGCCTCCTGCTCCCAAATCAACTCCGCCTGCTCGCCAGACGCCGCTGGAGATCGCTCTCTATGGCGTTGACTTGGGGCGATGTTCGCTGCATGTCGCCTAACGTCGTTTCGTGTCTGCCCATTTTGGCTCCGCGGGTTTGGCTCCCATCCGAACGGTTCAATTCGCTCACCTGGCGCACCTACACGGGACGACACTGCTGCTACCAGTCGGTGAGGACGTCTTGCTTCAGGATGGTCGCCGCGGCATCGCGAGCCTGGGTGCCAGCGGTGATCGCGTCATTCACGTCGTCCGACGATGGGCCAGGCGCGGCGGTGCTGGGATACTCAAAGCTGTTCCGGGCGCGCCGGATGCGGCTGAACGACCGAAAGACCCGGACGGTTGAACCGAACTGTGCCAGAACCGCTTCCTGGATCGCGATATGCCCACCGCGGCTGGTAGCCCGCAGGCCCTGCACGGCCAGCAGGCTGGCTGCGCTCTTACGGAACGCGTCATAGGCAAGCTGATAGGCCCCGGACAGGTCGCCCGACGACAATGCCACAGCGGCTGTTGCCAGGTGGCGACTGGCATCATCGAGCAGACGCTGGGCGATGCTGCGGTCGGCCGTGACCCGCTCCAGTTCCACTGCCTGCAGCAACTCGGCGATCCTGTCCCTGCCCGGCTGCCACGTCATGGCTGGCTCATCTCAGCGAACACCGGAACCAGCGGGCGCTTAACCACCTCGGCATGGAAGCCGTCGCCGCCGTCACGCCACCACTGGGCAGAACGAACCGTGGCATTGACCTCCCGGGCCAGCCGCAAGCCGGCCCGCTGGACTGCATCGTCCAGATCATCGCGATCCGGCCGGCCGATGACCAACAGGTCAATATCGGCCGGCGCCGGGCCGGGCTGTCCTGCATATCTAGCCGCCCAGGACCCGAACAGGTAGGCGGCCTCGACACCTGCCAGCCCGGCGAGTTCCTCGGCGACGACCTGGCGCGGACCGAATGCCCGCAGGAGCAATTCGGTCAGCGGCTCCGTCAGCGGCGAGGCGGCAGCGCTGACCAGGCGCGTGCTACCGAGCCTGCGCGAGGAGACTACCCCCGCTTCCTCGGCCCTCGCCATCTCCCGCTGCGCCGACGAGACTGACGCCCCTGCTCTGTCTGCCAGCTCGGTGAGCGACCATTCCTGTCCTGGGGTCAGCAGCACCAGCGTCAGCAGCTCAGCTTGCAGCCGCGAACGCAGCAGCGGCATCAGAGGCGGAGGCGGAGCTTGCATAACACGCAATATACATCCCGCGATACGCAAAGTCATGCCATACAAGTCGCCAGTGATCGAATCGCTGGTTGCTCCGTGTCTGGTTTCAGTGCTCGCTCACCGTCCGGCGCGGCGCAGGAGCCATCCAAGGTCGCTGGTTGCGGCAAGAGCGGACGACGTTCGCGCGGACACCGCGAGACGTAGTGCCATGCCAGCGCATTAGCTGACAGCTGGGCAATCCCGATCCGGCGCGGACGAGCCGACGGCCATGCGCGTGCGCACATCAGGTCGCGGTCGGGTTACGCCAGTCGGGGGCTGCCCGGGCTCGAATGCCTTAGCTTCGAGACGTGCAGCGAAGGTTGAGAAAACAAACGCTGGTATGGATAGCGACTGGCGTCCTCGTCATTGCGGCGGCACTGATCGTCGCGGTCCTCTGGCCGGTTACCGACCTGATTGCAGCCCACGACGTCGGAACGCTCGCAGGCCCGCAGCGTGCCATCCACCTGCAGACGGCCCGTGAGGCAGTCCGGACGCAGCTACTAACACTCGGAGCAGGAATCTTCGCAGCCGGAGCTCTGGCATTTACCGGCCTGAACTTCGTCCTTTCCCGCCGCTCCTTCGAGCTCACTGAGCAACGCCAGGTTACGGATCGCTATACCAGGGCAGTCGAGCAGCTCGGCTCAGACAAGCTTGACGTCCGGATCGGCGCGATCTACGCCATGGAACGCATAGCACGCGACTCCGCGAGGGACCACCCCGCCGTGATGGAAGTGCTGGCCGCGTTCGTCCGCGAACACTCCAGAGAACCGTGGCCGTTACCTGCCGGGAGTGAGGCGCAGGAACGGACGACTCGGCCGGACGTACAGGCCGCCGTCACGGTAATCGGCCGCCGTGATGTCGCGGATGAGTCGCAGCCCATTGACCTAAACCGCGCGAACCTCACCACCGCGAACATAACCAGAGCCAACCTTGCCGATGCGAACCTCTACGCCGCAGACCTCACGAACTCAAACCTCGCGCGTAGCGATCTCAGTGGCGCCAACCTGGCCGACGCCAAGCTTGCCGACGCGAGCTTGTGGCACGCCAATCTCTCGGGCACCGAGTTCGCCAACGCCGATCTGAGCCGCGCGGACCTTTCCAGCGCAAACCTGACGGGCGCAAGCCTCTACCATGCGAACCTCACGGGCGTCAGCTTCGCCGGCGCGGACATCACGGGCGCGGACCTCACCGACGCGACTTTCGCCGATACGGGTCAGCCACATCAACCGGAGTTGCCAGACGGCTGGGTCGTGGACGCCGTGACAGGGCTGCTCAGGAAAGCCTTTACGCCTCCCGGTCGCTAAGACAAACGAGCGAGCGAGCTCTATTGTGGTTGCGTCGGCGGCAAGCCACCACTGCGGCATAGAAAGACGTTCTGCGTGTCGGTTCGTGACGGAGGAACGTCCCCCTGATGCGCTTCGGGCTTGGTGTCCCACGCAGCAGGAGGACGTTCATGGGTAACGGTAGTGGCGTGTCCAGAGGTGACCGCAACCGCAACGCGCGGCTGGAACGGCTACGGGCCCTGGTGCCCGTGGTCAATGCGATCGTCGGGATCGACCTGGCTGATGCGAAGCAGATGATCGTTGTCACTGACCACGACTCGAAAGTGCTGGCGCGGCGGACGTTCCGGTGCCGGGCGTGGGACCTGGGCGAAGCGCTGGACTGGGCCGCCTTGCAGGCACGGGCCCGCGGGTTCGCCGGTGTCACGGTGGCGTGCGAGCCGACCGGCCACCGGTGGCGGGTGCTGGGGCAGCTAGCGGGCGTGCGGGGCATGCCGTTCGTGTGCGTGCAGCCAATGCTGACCTCGTGGGCGCGCCGCAGCGAGGACCTGACCTTCGACAAGACCGATGAGAAGGACGCGGTGCTGATCGCCCGGCTGGCAGCGCAGCTGCGCTGTTATGTTCCCGAGCCCGTCGATGAGATCTGGGGCCGGCTGCGGCACCTGGGCTCGCGCCGGGCGCAGTTGCTGGCCGAAGCGGGCAGCCAGGTCCAGCAGATGCGGGCGCTGCTCGAGTGCGCCTGGCCGGCATCACTGGACACCGCGCGGCAGCCCTTCCGCGGGGCAACCTGGCCGGCGGCGATGTCGGTGATCCTGGACCGCGACCGCGGCGACCTGGCCCGGACCCGTCGGCTCGGGCTGGCGCGATTCGAGGCGGCAGTGCGGCGGGAAGTCATCCGCCGCGGCCGACAGAAACCCTGCATCAGGATCGTTCGTCAGTTGTTCGCGGCGCTGACCGACCAGGCCGGAGTGATCGCCCATCGCCCGGGTGCGCTGGAGCGAGTCGCATTCTTGATGGACGACTGGTGCCACACCAACCGTCGCCTCGCCGACACCGAAACCCGGATGACCGGGATCCTCGAAGACCTTCAGCTCACCGAGCTGGTCACCTCGATCACCGGCCTGTCGCCGGTCGGAGCGGCAGCGATCCTGGCCGAGACCGGCGACCCGCGGCGGTTCGCCACCGCAAGGGCCCTGGTCAAGCACGCCGGCCTGGCGCCGCGGGAGAA
>Ga0302314_10018982_pt1 | contig 11442 bp, 6 predicted proteins | sample III_Palsa_N2_3_FD_200533 | JGI IMG/M metagenome (GOLD analysis project Ga0302314, IMG submission 200533) | Peat permafrost microbial communities from Stordalen Mire near Abisko, Sweden - III_Palsa_N2_3 | ecosystem: Environmental > Terrestrial > Soil > Palsa > Peat permafrost | place: Sweden... | reverse complement strand
CCGCCGCCCAGTCCGCCGCGCCTGGACTAGTCGACCATTGGAGCGGGCCGGTGGCGCAGCGCCTGTTGCAGTCTCTCGGCGCGAGTGACTTGCAGCCGACCGCCCTCGCCGGCGCGCCCGGCCTGTTGGGCCGCACCTCAAGCGGGATCAGCTTCGGCGTCTACGCCAAGGCCTGCTCTCCAATGACGCCGCCGGCCGAACCCTATTGCCGAGGCGTCGAGGGCATCGCCAGCTTCGATCCGGGCCGCGGCGCCGACCGCGCAGCACTCGCCGACCGGCTCAATCGCCAATACGCCGCCGGCAAGTTCATGCTGGAGAAAGACGGCACGATTCGGCTGACGCGCTACATCGACGTCGACGCCGGGGTGAGCGAGGCCAATCTGCGTTCACAGCTGGGCGAATTCCTGGCCCTGGCGAACGTCGCAAGGGACGCGGTCTGGGCCGCGCCGGTGCGGTAAGGCGGCTGTCGCGCCGACTCATGCGCTCGGGGTAGGATCGCCGCTGTGACCCATCTGCCTGATTCCATTCCCGACTCAGCCCTCGCGCACCTGTTCTCGCGCGACGACTTGGTTGGCGAGACCCGGTGGTTCTCCCTGCCCGGCGGCCAGACCCTGTTCAACACGGGTGAAATGGCTGACGACCTCTACTTCGTCCGCACGGGCCGCCTAGCCGCCATCCGCCGCGACGAGGGACAGGAGCCGCGATTCCTTGGGGTGATCCGGCCCGGCGAGCCAGCCGGCGAGATGGCGATGATCGCCCGGGCGGCTCACTCCGCCTCGGTGGTCGCCATCCGCGACAGCGAAATCCTGGCCATGTCGAGCAAGGTCTTCTTCGCCGCCGCCGAGACCGACCCCGAGGTGATGATCGAGCTGGCGCGGCTGATGATCCTTCGTGCGCGGCAAACCGCCGGCAAGACCTCCATCGGCGAGCCCAGCGTGTTCGGGTTCGTGGGGGTGTCGCCGCAGGTCGATGTGCGCGATCTGATGGAGACGATCGCCGATGAGGTGCGCGGCCTGGGCTTCTCCGTCGCCACCGCCGGCGAAGAAGTGCTGCACGCGCCAATCGAATGGTTTTCCAACGTCGAGCAGGCGCATGACTTCGTGCTCTACGCCGCCGAGGCGCATCAGCAGGCCTGGACCCATCTGGTCAGCCGCCAGGTGGACCGGCTGTTCCGCGTCGGCCGCGGCGAACACAAGCCGCCGCGCGGCCTGGGCGCAACCAAGGCCGATGCGCTTCAGACCCATCTGCTGGTTGATCTGATCCTGCTTCAGCACAAGGAGCTGGTGACGCCGGTGGGGTCCGCGGCCTGGATGGATGTCCTGCAGCCGGCGCGCCTGTTCCACATGCGTGATGGCGCGCTCGCCGATGTCCAGCGGCTGGCCAGGACGATCAGCGGGACCTCGGTGGGTCTGGTTCTCTCGGGCGGGGCGGCGCGAGCCTATGCCCATGTTGGCGCGATCAAGGCTCTGCATGAGGCCGGGGTCCCCATCGACTTCATCGGCGGCGCCTCCATGGGTGCGGTGGTCGGCGCCGGAGTCGCCATGGGCTGGGACGATCACGAAATCGACTGGCGCCTCCGAAAGGCCTTCGTCGACACCAGCCCCGTGGACGACCTCGCCTTCCCCATGGTCGCCCTGATCCAGGGCGAAAAAGTGCGGGAGCGGCTGAAGGAGCATTTCGGCGATCAGCTGATCGAGGACATGTGGCTGCCCTTCTTCTGCATCTCGTCGAACCTGACGTCCGGCGCCTATCAGATCCATCGGCGGGGCCGGCTGCGCCATGCCCTGCGCGCCTCCATCGCCATTCCGGGCCTGCTGCCGCCGGTGACTCAAGACAACAATGTTCTGGTCGATGGCGCGGTGATGAAGAACTTCCCGACCGACGTGATGCGATCCATGCATCTGGGGCCGATCATCGGCGTGGACGTCACTCGCGGCCGCAGCATCAACGCCGAGGACGTCGAGCCGCCCGCGTCGTTCTGGCGCTGGATGTGGTCGGGGGAATGGCGCCAGGGTCCGCCCATCGTCTCCCTGCTCCTGCGCGCGGCCACGGTGTCGACGGGGCGGGAAATCACCGCCAGCCGCGAGGCGTCCGATGTTCTTGTCCTGCCGGCGATCGACAATATCGAGATCCGCGACTGGAAGGCGTTCGATCCCTGCGTGGAGGCCGGATACGAGGCCATGGCCGAGGCCCTCGCCAAGCTGACCAAGCCGGTGACCGAGCTGCGCCGCAGGCCGAGTCTGCTGGACCCTCCCGTTCAGCCCGAGGTCCTGGCGGGCGCCACCCGATAGATCTGCAGCAGGTCGTTCGGCCCGGACACCTTGCTCAGCCAGGCCGGGACCTGCCCGTGGCGAAGCCCGCCCTCGAAGCCGTCCTCGCGCACCCGCAAGGGGTTGGCCGGGCACTCGACCACATAGTCGACTTTCAGCGCCCTCACCTTCGCTTTGGCGGCGGCCGGCGTCGCGTCCTGCGCCTCGTGCGCGGCCAGGATGCCCCAGGACATGCGGTGGTAGGGCGCGGCCAGCACCGAGTCGCCCGTATCAGCGAGAATAAAGGGGCCGAGATTGATTTCCGCCAGCACCAGACCCGGCGGAAGGCGTGACAGCGGCGCGTAGGCCGCATCGTCGTAGCAGCGTTGGTCAGACGCGGCAGCGGCCCGCGGTTTCATTGGCGTCAAATCGATCAAGCCGATCGCCGTCACCGCGACGCAGATCGGCGACAGGATCAGGCTGGCCGCCAGCACCGGCAGCATCAGCCCCTTGAGCCATCGCTCGCCGAGCAGGCCGATGCTGGCGGCCAGAGCCGGCGCCCCGAACCAATAGACATAGTCCTGCATGCGATAGGCATGGGCGGCCGCCCAGGCCGCGAGCAGGATCAGGGCGGCGATGGTGAGATTGGCCGGCTCTAGCCAGGGCCGGCGGCGGAACACCAGGAACCCGGCCGAGGCCAGCGCCATCATCGTCATCACGACGACGCGGATGGTCGAGATCGGGTCTTTGAAGAAGAGCCGGCTCCAGGGTTGCAGCTCCTGCACCTTGTCAAACCAGAAGGGGCGCACACGCGGGTCCACCGCGCCGAACGGGCCGTGGATACAGGCGGGATCGATGGCCAGAAAGACGCCGATGGCGGCGATCCCGACCACGGACAACAGGCCCAGTCGCATCTTGAATGAGCGGCTAGCAGCCCAGGTCGCGACAGCGGCGAGGCCAAGGCCGCCGACGATCAACCCAGCCAGCAGGTTCCAGGCCAGCGAGTCGCAGACCGCCAAGGCCCAGCGCCAAGGCGGCGTCTGGATCGCATAGAACAGGGTGGCGAATCCCGCCAGCGACAGGCCATAAGCTCTCGCCGGCCTGGTCTCCTCCTTGGACAACAGCAGCCGCAAACCATAGCTGGCGCCGACGATGGCCTGGAACGCCAGGGCCTCGATGCCGACGGCCAGACCCAACCCCGAGGCCGCGCCGGCCAACACCGCCCAGCGCGTGCGCCGTCCCCGCGCCATCGAACACGCCACGGCGATCACCGTCATGGTGATCTGCAGGTCGTGATGGTCGATCCGCCCTGGGCGGAATTGAACATAGAGCTGGACATTGGTCGCCAGCAAGATGGCGCCGACGAACACCGCCGGCCGGCCGCCCAGGCTTCGGGCGATCGCCAGGCCGAAGGCGGCGACCGGGAAAATCCACGCCAACGGCCAGAGCAGCCGGACCGCATATTCCGCGGCCGGCGGCGACATCACCCGCTCGAACAGCCAGATCAGGCTCGCGAGCGCGCCGTCCACCAGCCGGGACCAGTGCATGTAGGTTCCAACTGGCGGCTGCAGGCGGCCGACCCACTGGTCCCACCAGCCTCGGCCGTGCAGCAGGTCGCGTACCAGCACCAGCCGCATGGCGTCGTCCGTGTCGCCAAGGGTGCTGGCGACGTCGTTATTCTGCCAGACCATGACGCCCGCCACGGCCAGCGCCACCACCAGCGCCGTCACGGCGAGCCGGCGATTGGACGACAGGTCCGGGAGCGGCGAAAGCTGCATGCCCCTGCATCGCTCCGCCGTGGTTTCCGCCCGCTTAAGCCTGTGGTCGACGCGGGCGGTTGGGGCGCCTATATTCAACGGGTGACTTTTTGCCTTGGATATGTCGCGTGAACCGTCAGCTTCGCCTGGAGCTTCGGCGGCCGATCCCATTTCGCCGCAAGGACTTCATCATCTCGCCGAGCAACGCCGAAGCCGTCCGTGTGCTGGATGGCTGGCGCCAATGGCACGCCGGCTGCCTTGCGCTGGTCGGTCCGGAAGGCTCGGGCAAAAGCCACCTGGCGCGGACCTGGGCCAAGGAAGCCGGCGCGAAGGTGATCTGCGGCAAGACGCAAACCGACGTGGACCTGGCCGCGCTGGATCAACGACCCGTGCTGTTCGAGGACGCCGATCGCGCCCAGCACGACGAGCTGCTGTTTCACCTGATCAATATGGCCGGCCAGACTGGCGGCGCCCTGCTGCTCACCGCTCGGACCGCGCCCTCGGTCTGGCCGGCCACCCTTCCCGATCTGCGCTCGCGTCTGAACGCCATGGCGGTCGCCGAGCTGCCGGCGCCCGATGACGTAATTCTGGAAGGGGTGTTGCGAAAGCTGTTCCGTGAACGCAACATCGAGCCAGCTGACGATCTGATCGCCTATCTGATGCGCCGCATCGAGCGATCCGGCCCCGCCGCCCGCGCCATTGTCGACAAGCTGGACGAGGCCGCCGCCGAAGGCGAACAGCGCGCGGTCAGCCGGACACTTGCACGACAGTTTCTTGAAATCGACGGAGAAACCCCGGACCTGTTCGAGTGAAGGCTTGCGGGGCGTCCAGCCCTGAGCCAAAACCGTCTCGTTCCTCGCGAAAGCCGACATGACCGATATCGCGCTCGCAGACGCCATTCCGGAAGAATTGGCCGCCGTACCCTCCAGCGCGGCGCTCGATGAGGCGCTGATCGCCTCGCCGGAGCGGTTCTTCAACCGCGAAATCTCCTGGCTGGCCTTCAACGAGCGCGTGCTTGAGGAAGCCGACAATGCTCGCCATCCGCTGCTGGAGCGGCTGCGGTTCCTGTCGATCTCGGCCAACAACCTCGACGAATTCTACATGGTGCGCGTGGCCGGCCTGAAGGGCCAGGTCCGCGAAAAGGTCCGCGTGCTGAGCCAGGACGGCCTATCGCCCGCCGAACAGCTGGCGAAGGTCAATGAGGGCGCCGCGGCCCTGATGGCGGTGCAGCAGCGGCAATGGCGGGACCTGCGCACGGAATTGCGCGGCGAGGGCCTACGGCTGATCGACGCCGGCGAAGTGACCGCGCTCGAGCGGGACTGGCTGGCGGACCTGTTCCAGAACCAGATCTTTCCGGTGCTGACGCCGCTGGCGATTGATCCGGCCCACCCCTTCCCCTTCATTCCCAACCTCGCCTTCTCGCTGGTCCTGAAGCTGAAGCGAGGATCCGACGCCAAGTCGCTCTACGCCCTTGTGCCGGTGCCGGCCCAGGTGGCCCGCTTTTGGGAATTGCCGACGTCCACCTCGAGCCGCACCAAGAAGTCGACGCGACGCTTCCTGTCCCTGGAAGGCATCCTGGCTCTGTTCCTCGACCAACTGTTCCCCGGTTGCGAGGTCGAAGGCAGTGGCGTGATCCGCCTGATTCGCGACAGCGACGTCGAATTCGAGGAAGAGGCGGAAGACCTGGTGCGGGAGTTCGAGGCTCGCCTGAAACAGCGCCGGCTGGGGTCGGTGGTTCGGGTCGAGATCGAAAGCCTGATGCCGGAGGAACTGCGCGCCTTCATCACGCTCGCACTCAGCGCCGAGCCGCAAGACGTCATTCTGGTCGACGGCATGCTGGGCCTGGACGAGCTGGCTCAATTGATCCCGGCCGATCGCCAGGACCTGAAGTTCCAACCCTTTGAGCCACGCTTCCCCGAACGTATCCGCGACCATGGCGGCGACTGCTTCGCCGCCATTCGCGAAAAAGACATCCTGGTCCACCACCCCTTCGAAAGCTTCGATGTGGTGGTCCAGTTTCTGCGTCAGGCCGCGCGCGACCCCAATGTGGTCGCCATCAAACAGACCCTCTATCGGACGTCGAAAGACAGCCCGATCGTCGCGGCGCTGATCGAGGCGGCTGAGAATGGCAAGAACGTCACCGCCCTGGTGGAGATCAAGGCCCGGTTCGACGAAGAGGCCAATTTGAAGTGGGCCCGCGATCTGGAGCATGCCGGCGTCCACGTCGTGTTCGGCTTCGTCGAGTATAAGACCCACGCCAAGCTCTCGATCGTGGTTCGCCGCGAGGGCGACTCCTTGCGCACCTACTGCCATTTCGGCACCGGCAACTATCACCCGCAGACGGCCAAGATTTACACCGATCTGTCGCTGTTCACCTGCAACCCGGCCTACGGCAGGGATTCCGGCAAAATCTTCAACTTCATCACCGGCTACGCCATGCCCGAGCGGCTGGACAAGCTTGCCTTCTCGCCGGTCACCTTGAAGGCAGATCTGCTGAAGCTGATCGTCCAGGAGGCCGAGAACGCCAAGGCCGGCCTACCGGCGGCGATCTGGGCCAAGCTGAACGCCCTCGTGGATCCGGTGATCATCGACGCCCTCTATCGCGCCAGCCAGGCGGGGGTTCGGATCGACCTGGTCGTGCGCGGCATCTGCTGCCTGCGCCCCGGCGTGGTGGGTCTGTCGGACAACATTCGCGTCAAGAGCATCGTCGGCCGGTTTCTCGAACACTCGCGCATCGTCGCCTTCGCCAATGGCGCCGACATGCCCAGCCTGCAGGCGCGGGTCTTCATCTCGTCGGCCGACTGGATGCCGCGCAACCTGGACCGCCGGGTGGAATCCCTGGTGCCGATCGAGAACCCGACGGTGCACCAGCAGGTGCTGTCGCAGATCATGGTCGCCAACATCAATGACGAAGCCCAGAGTTGGGTGCTGGATTCACACGGCCACTATGAGCGGGCCACCGGCTGGACCAACAAGGGCGCCTTCTCCGCCCACCAGTATTTCATGACAAATCCCAGCCTGTCCGGTCGTGGTCAGAAGGTGAAGGATCTGCCCCGCGCGTTCGAGCATGTCGGACCAAGACGATAGGCTTCCGCGCGATGTCGCGGTCATCGATATCGGCTCCAATTCGGTGCGCCTGGTGGTTTATCGCCTGGAAGGGCGCGCCATCTGGACCGTCTATAACGAAAAGGTTCTGGCCGGCCTCGGCTCCGAGCTGACCCTCACCGGCCGGCTCTCGGTCAAGGGTGTCGAGGCTGCCCTAGGCGCTCTGCGCCGCTTCAGCGCGGTCCTGGACGCCGCCCACCCCTCAAGCCTGTTCGTGGCCGCCACCGCCGCCGTGCGGGACGCCGTCGACGGCGCCGACTTCGTCGACCGCGTCCTGGCCGAGGCCGGCCTGTCCGTCCGCGTGTTGTCCGGCGAGGAAGAGGCGCGTTACGCGGCGCTGGGCGTACTCGCCGGGGCTCCGGACGCCTCCGGCGTGGTTGGCGATCTTGGCGGGTCAAGCCTGGAGCTGACCCGTGTGTCCGGCGGACGGGTCGGCGCGGGCGTCAGCCTGCCGCTCGGCGCCTTCAACCTGCGTGGCGCGGAGGGTTTCGACATCGGCAAGACCCGCAGCCGCGCCGTGCGGGTGCTGGCCGATCCCGGCGCCGGGTTCCAAACCGACACCCTTTACGCCGTGGGAGGGGGCTGGCGTAACCTGGCCCTGCTGCAGATGCGGCTGACCGGCTATCCGCTCGGCATCGTCCATCAGTACAGCATCAGCGCCCTCGACGCGCTGGACGCGGCCCGCTTCATCTCACGCCAGTCGAAGGGGTCCCTGGAACGGATCGAGGGCCTATCGAAACGGCGGCTGGAAACCATCCCCTATGCCGCCATCGTCCTGGAGGCTCTGATAGAGCGGCTGGGCCTGAAGCAGATCTGCATCTCCGCCTACGGCCTGCGGGAAGGCTTTCTGCTTGAGGCCATGCCGGAGGACGTTCGATGGCTTGACCCACTGATTGAAGGCTGCGCGGCGCTCGGCGCGCGACAGGGCGCGAGCGAGGACCTCGGTCAGGCGCTGGAGACCTGGTTGACGCCCATGCATTCGCGGCTGCCCCCCCTGTTCGGCCGGCGCGACGCCACCCTGCTCGCGGCTGCCTGCCGACTGGCTGACCTCGGCGCCCGATTGCACCCCGATCACCGCGCCGATCTGGTGTTCGAACAGGTTTTGCGGGCGCCCATCGCCGGCATGGACCACGCCGAGCGCGCCTTCCTGGCGCTGGCCATGTTCGCCAGGCACACGGCCTCCGCCACCACCCCCGAGGCCCGGACCCTGGCCCGGGTGCTGTCACCGGAACGGTCGTCGCGGGCGCGGGCGCTGGGGGCGGCCATGCGGCTGGGCTGCGACCTTTCCGGCCGCAGCCCCGATCTGCTGCACCGATCCAGGCTCGACATTGTTGGCGAGATGATCCGCCTGACCGCGGACGGCCGATGGGCGGATATGCTGTTGGGCGAACAGACAGCCAAGCGCGCCGCGACCCTGGCGGACGGGCTGGAACTGGGCCTCAGAATGGGTGTCTGAGGCCCAGGTCGCCGCCTGCAGGTAAGAGGTTGGCCGCCTAGGGCTGCGGGCTTTTCTCGTCCTTCTTCAGACTGTCATGAGACTTGTCAGCCAGACGACGCGCGGCCTCCGCCTGGGCCGCGGCCGGCAAGGGATGGGTCACCTCGCTATGAAGCGGGGGCGGTGTAGGCCGCTCGAACACCTTGGGCGGCGCGGCGGGCGGTGCATGAGGCGCCGCCGGCGCGGCGGGTCGCTCCAGTGCGGCCCTTGGCGGGATCACGACAGCCGGGTGAAAAGCCGGGGCTGCCGGTGCGACCGGGGCTGGCTTTGGCGGCGCGATGTGGACCTCAGGCCTGACCGGCGCGCCAGCTGGCGTCGCTGGCCTGATCTGGCTCTGTGGCGTGGCCATTCCTGCGTGCTGGGCCGGACCTGCGGCGCCTTGCGGGGCGCCCTGATGATCGTGGCGCTCGAACCCTCCGCCCTGAACTGGCGCCCCAGGCGTGGGACCGGCCGGCGCCGCGGGTTGGCCGGCCGGCGCGCGCGCGCCAAGTCTATGGTCGCCGGGCGCAAAGCCGCCGGGTTGATGGTCGCCAGCGGGATGCTGGCCGGGCGAAAATCCGCCGGGCGGGTGGGTTCCGGCAGGCTCGCCTTGCGGAGCGACCGCCGCCGCGGGACCGGCGGCCCGAGGCGCGGGCGCGGGCCCAGGCGCGGCGGGTGGCGGCTTCGGCCCGCCCATATGCAGGCCGAAGGGCGCGGGCGGGCCCGACGGCGCCTGGGCGTGAGCCTGTTGCGCCGCCTGCCAGTCGCGCTGGGCGACCTGAGGCTGATTGGTCTGTTGCGCAAAGCGCGCGGCCTCGGCCTCACGGCGGAACCGCTCCTGGTCCCACTGCTGCTGTTCCTGCTGGGCGTGAGCCGCGTGATAGGCCGCCCAGTCGCTCTGCTGCGCCTGGGCGTTTTCCCAGGCGGCGTTGTCTTCGGCGATCCTGGCCTGGCGCGCTTCCCAGTTGGCCGCGATGACCGCCTGATGCTGTTGCTGTTGCGAGGCCTGATAAATCGCCTGGGCGCGGGCCAGGATGCGGCTCGCGGCGTCGACCCGCTCGCGATACTGGTCCTGCGGCAGGGCGTGGCCGTGATGGTCATAGATCACCACCAGGACGCCGGAGTCGTAACCGTAGGTGTATTCCGGGTCCCGCACCAAATAGGGGTACTGAGCGCCGGGCTCGTAATAATAGTAGCGGTCGCCGCCGTTGGGCAGAGGTTCGACCACCCGCTCGGACTGATCGTCGCCGCGCCAGACCCAGGGGCGCGTGCCGCCGTAGTCAAAGCCATAGTCCGGCGGCGCGTCGCCAAAGGCGTCGTTCACCGAGTCAGCTTGTTCCGCATAGGCGTAGGTGTCATCGGGATTGGACAACTGCCCCACCCGCACCGGGGCCGCGGGCGGCAAGGCGCTCACCGTTGGCGCGGGCGTGATCGCCGTGGCCGTTGTCGCCGTCATCTCCAGCGGCAAGGCGGCGGCCGGCGTCGGCGCGGACTGGGCCTGGCCGTTCTGGTTACAGGCGGAAAGGGCGCCGGCGGCCAGGCAAAGACCCAGCACCGTGCGAGCGGCTCCGTTGAGCAGGTTATGTTTCATACTGTAAAAATCCTCAAGCTTGGCCGACGTTCCCGCGAAATATCATTTCGCGAGTGAAACGTCCCATGCTGAAGATGAACGGCGCCCGAACAGGGTTAAAAAGATCAGTCGGGCGCTGGCCTGGGGGCGCGCCGGACCTCGACCACCCTCACCCGGTTGCCGTCGAGCACCAGCGCAAGCTCGCCTCGCTTCACCCGCAAAGCGTCCTCGCCGAAGGCCTCGCGGCGCCAGCCTTGCAGCGCCGGCGTATCGGCGTTGTCGTCGCAGGCGATCTTTTCGAGGTCGGAGACGGTGGCGATCAGCTTTGACGCCACGCCGGCGTCCTCGGCCCGCGCCTTCAACAGAACCTTGAGCAGCTCGACGGTGGCGCCGGCGGCCGGAACCTGCGGAGAGGCGTTGCGCTCGATCTTTGGCGCATAGCTTTCGGCGTCGCGCAGCGCCGTGTTGATCGCTTCCAGCAAGTCCGGTCCGAACCGGGAGTTGGCGAATCCCTTCGGCACCGCGCGCAGCCGGTTCAGGCCCTCCGCGTCGGTGGGCGACTGGCTGGCGATCTCCTCGATCGCGTCGTCCTTGAGGATGCGGCCACGCGGCTGGTCGCGCTGCTGCGCCGTCCGCTCGCGCCAGGCGGCGACGCCGCGCAGGACGGCGAGATACTTGGGCGCGAACCGTTTCGGTTTCAGCCGCTTCCAGGCGTTTTCCGGCTCGGTGTCATAGAGAGCCGGATCGGTCATCTGATCCATTTCCTCGGTGACCCAGGCCAGCCGGCCAGCGGTTTCCAGACGCGCCCGCAGCAAGGGGAAAAGGTCAGCCAGGTGGGTGACGTCGGCCAGGGCGTATTCCAGCTGGGAATCGCTCAAAGGCCTGCGCGCCCAGTCGGTAAAGCGGCTGCTCTTATCCAATTCGATCTTGAGCATCTGCCGGACCAGGGCGTCATAGGCGATCTGTTCGCCGAAGCCCGCGGCCATGGCGGCGATCTGGGTGTCGAACAACGGTCGCGGCATCACGCCGAGATTGTTGAAAATCTCCACGTCCTGCCGGGCGGCGTGGAAGACCTTTATGGTCTGCGGATCGGCCAGGACCGCCAGCAGGGGCGCCAGATCCAGCCCCTCCGCCAGGGGGTCGATATTGGCCGCCGCGTCGGGCGTCGCCACCTGGACCAGGCAGAGCTTGGGCCAGTAGGTGGTCTCACGCATAAACTCGGTGTCTACGGCGATGAAGGGCGCGCCAGCAATCCGTGCACAGAATGCGGCAAGTTCAGCGGTGGTG
>Ga0302314_10018980_pt1 | contig 11443 bp, 9 predicted proteins | sample III_Palsa_N2_3_FD_200533 | JGI IMG/M metagenome (GOLD analysis project Ga0302314, IMG submission 200533) | Peat permafrost microbial communities from Stordalen Mire near Abisko, Sweden - III_Palsa_N2_3 | ecosystem: Environmental > Terrestrial > Soil > Palsa > Peat permafrost | place: Sweden... | reverse complement strand
AGGCATTTGAGGCGCAAAATTAACGGCTAAAAAATGCTTTATTATCAAATAGATATTTGGCATAAAATCTACACCAAAAAGGTGCACTTAAGGGACGGTTAAGTCCTGCTTTCTTGTGCAGTCGCAGCATTCCGGACTACCCCTCAACCCACATTAAACCACGACCGCTGCTGCTTCCGCAGGACCGATGCTCACGGCCTCGTGCACTCTCCTTCCATCCAGAGGCAACATGTCTGTAAAGTATGTCCATGCGTTCGGCGGCCGCCGCCGAACCCTTCTACTCACCACCCTGTCCCTGTTGGCGCTTGACGCCACGGCGTCGGCCGCCTGGGCCGGCGATGCGACGCCAGCCGCTCCGGCAGCCGCACCTGCCACCACCGGCGACTCCGCCGCACCGGTCGAGGTGCTGGTCACCGCCCGCCGCCGCGAAGAAAAGGCCCAGGACGTGCCGATCGCCATCACCTCGCTGGGCGGCAACTTCCTGAAGAAGTCCGACGATATTCGCCTGGCCGAGGACGTCGTCTCCTTCGCGCCGAACATCACCGCCGCCGCTACCGACGGCCGCGACCGGCCGCGCTGGTTCATCCGCGGCGTCGGCACCAACAATACCGACGCCAACGGTGTCAGCCAGATCGGCGTCTATCGCGACGAAGTTTATATCGCCAACTTCTACGCCCAGGCTTTTCCGCTATTCGACCAAGAACGCGTCGAAGTGTTGAGCGGTCCGCAAGGCACGCTGTGGGGCAAGAACACCACCGGGGGCGCCGTCAGCTATATCTCCAAGGCACCGAGCTTTACCACCGGCGGTTATGCCAAGGTAACGACCGGCAGCTTCGGCGAGGAGGGCTATGAAGGCGCCATCACCGGGGCGCTGATCCCGCACGAACTGGCCGGGCGCTTGTCCTATTATCACGACCAGGACGACGGCTGGCAGAAGAACCTCTATAACGGCGACGTGACGCCGGCACAGGCCAATACCTGGAACACGAATAATGCCAAGACCGTCGGCGCCAATAACGAGACCGACCTGCGCGGCCAGTTGCTGTACACGCCGACCGACAATCTCAAGATCCTGTTCAGCGCCCACGACCGCGACTATCACGGCGACCAGAACCCATCCTATATCCTGCCCGACAAGTATTCCGCCTCGCCGACCAATCCGGTCTATAATCTGGGCTATACCTCGCCGTCCAACCCCTTGCCTTACGGCGATATCTGGGCGGCCGACGTCGGCAAGGAAAGCGTGCGTGACGACGGCGGGCTGGTTCGCATCAACTGGGACTTTGGCGGGCTCAGCCTGACGGACATCACCGGTTACGAGCAGAACAAGCTGGTCCGCTACGCCAACGGCAGCCAGGTCATCCCGCTCGACAACAGCGTTACGCGGCAACAGACCCCCGACCGTCAGTTCAGCCATGAACTGCGCCTGGCCTCGCCGGCATCGGACCGCTTCAACTGGATCGTCGGCGCCTATTATTTCGACGAGCACAATGTCTCGGAAAACTGGGCGGGCAATCTCAACGTCTATACGTCGCCGGCCTCAGTTCGCAGCTATTCCGACACCTATACCGCCACCCACACGCAAAGCTCGGCCCTGTTCGGCAGTGCCACCTACGACCTGACCGACAAGTTCAAGATCACCGCCGGCGGCCGATGGAACGAGGACGTCAAGACCTATAGCCAAGCCTTTACGCTGGGCACCGGGACGGTCACCTTCTCCAACCCGGGCCTGTGGTGGTACGAAAGTTCGGTTTCCTCGCCGCTGGTCACCAATTCGGTCGACTCGACGCAAAGGACCTACGACAGCCTCACCTACGACGTCACGCCGCAATACAAGATCAGCGACAACGCCCAGGCCTATTTCCACTACAGCTACGGCTATCTGTCGGGCGGGTTCGACAGCAAGCGCATCACTTCGGTGTCGCCGAACGTCCTGCAGATCGATCCCTATCAGCCGGAGCGGATCTACACCTACGAACTGGGCCTGAAGACGCAGTGGTGGGACAAGCGGATCACCAATAATTTCTCCGCCTTCTACTACGATTATCCGTCGATCCAGGTCCTGGTCATCCTGCCGTCGACCGGTGTCAATACCAACTCGGCGAGCGTAGCGGTTGGCACCGGCTATGCCAACGCCGCCGGCTGGATCAAGGGGTTCGAGTGGACGAGCGACGTCCGGCCCGACGATCACTGGCACCTGCGTTCAGCACTGGGCCTGCTCGACAGCAAATATACCAGCTATCCGATCCAGTCGGGCGTCAACTACCCCGGCGCGGGACTGGTCAACGCCACCATCAACCCGTCGGGCGGCGTCTTCACCCGGGCGCCCAAGGTCACCCTGTCGCTGGGCGCCGACTATACCCACGCGATCGGATCCTACGGCGATATCGAGGCGGGCCTCGACTACCGTTACCTGTCGAAGCAATACTACAACCCCACCGTCGAGTTCGACCAGACCCTGGCGCAACCGGCTTACGGCCTGGTCAACGGGCATCTGGCCTGGGACTTCGGGACCGGCAACCGCTATCGCCTGACCCTGACCGGCGAGAACCTCGGCGACACGAAGTACCTGATCCACGCCATCGTCCCGACGAACAACGGGTCGTCCGCCCGCGAGGGCGCGCCGCGCAGTGTCCTGCTGTCGCTGTCGGCGGACTTCTGAGGGGGGCGGGAATGAGTCTACAGGCCGCACGTCTGTTCGCGCCAAAGCCCGCCGCGGCGCCCGCCTCAATAGGGATGGGTCGCGCCGCGCGGGACCTCCCGCCCTGGCTGGCGGTGTTGTCGCCGCTCATTCTGATCGGGGCGTGGAGCGCGCTCAGCTATAGCGGCCTGTTCCCGCGTGACATCGTCGTACCGCCGGAGGTGATCTGGCAGACCTTCATCGCCAAATGGGCGAACGGCGAATTGCCGCAGCATCTGGGCAATTCGCTGTTACGCCTGACGGTCGGCTACGCCATCGGCGCGATCGCCGGCATCGCCCTGGGCACGCTGATGGGCGCCTCGAAACAGGCTGAAGCCTATCTGATGCCGAGCTTTCTCATCCTGCGCCAATTGCCGACCATCGCCCTGATTCCGGCCTTCATCCTGCTGTTCGGCGTGGGCGAAACGGTCAAGATCGTCCTGGTGGCCAAGGCGACCGCCCTGCCGGTGGCGCTCGGCGCTTTCCAGGGTGTGCGCAATATCCCCGGCGGTTATCTCGACGTGGCGCGCGTTTTCAGGGTCGGTCCGGTCACCCGCTTTTTCCGCGTTATCCTGCCGGCCATCCTGCCTGCCCTGTTCCAGGGGCTGCGCACGGCGCTGTCGCATTCATGGGTCGTCCTGGTCGCGGCCGAACTGCTGATCGCCGATAATGGCCTGGGCCAGATGATGGAGTGGGGGCGCCAATCCTTCCGCCTCGACATCGTTTTGTTGGGCGTCGTCCTGACCGGCGTCATCGGCTTCGCCCTCGACAAGGGTTTCCGCCTCCTGGAACGCGCCTTCACGGCGGGGAGGGCCGCATGAGAACGCTTCGCCTTCCCGACCTGCGCGGTCTTGTCCTGCCACTGGCCGCGCTGATCGCCTGGGATGTCGTCGCCCATCAGGGTACCGCCCACGCCTATGTCTTCGTGCCGCTGGAACAGGTGGCGGCGAGCGCCTGGGAGAGCCTGCAGAGTGGAGACTTGCTGAACGGCTGGCTGGCTTCGCTTGTGCGGACGGCGACCGGGTTCGTCATCGGCGCCGCGCTCGGCATTACGCTGGGCGCCGTCATGGCGACCTGGCGGGTCGCCGACATGCTGATCAATCCGGTCTACCAGGCGCTGCGCCAAGTGCCGTTGCTGGGCTTTATTCCCTTGATCAGCCTGTGGTTCGGCAATGAGGAGCCGTCGAAGCTGCTCGTCGTCTCGCTGGCTGCCTTCTACCCCACGGTGCTCAACACCTATGAGGGCCTGCGTGGCGCCCAGGATCGGCACATCGAGGTTGGCAGGCTGTTCCTGGCAACGCGGTGGCAGGCCTTTCGCCATATCATCCTGCCGGGCGCGCTGCCGGCTGTGTTCACCGGCCTCATGCAGGCGACGGCCTTCGCCTGGCTGTCGTCGATCGGGTCCGAACTGTTCTTCGATCCCGGTCCCGGCCTCGGCAATCTGATGCTCAACGGCCAGGCCGCGTTTCGCATGGATGTTGTCCTGCTGTGCGTCATCCTGATCGGCGTTACCGGATATCTCAGCAATACCGCCATCACCCTGATCGCCGGGCGCGTCCTGCGCTGGCGAAATGTGAGGTAATCGTCATGGCCTTCGAGCCCGCCGGCACCACGACCAAGCTTGCCATTACCGGCCTGGCGAAAAACTACATCATCGACCGCAAGCCTCTGCGGGTCCTGGAGAACATCAATCTGGAGGTCGCCGACGGCGAGTTCATCAGCGTCGTCGGCCGTTCGGGCTGCGGCAAGTCGACCCTGCTGCGCCTGATCTCGGGCCTGGAAAACGGCTATTCCGGCGAGATCCGCCTCGACGGCGAGATCATCCACGCGCCCAGCCTCGATCGCGGGCTGGTGTTCCAGGACCCGTCGCTGCTGCCGTGGATGACCGTGCGTGAAAACGTTGCCTTCGCGCTCAGCAATGTCCGGATTGCCAAGGCGGAAAAGACCGAGCGCGTGGCCGAGCTTATCGATCTGGTCGGGCTGAAGGGCTTCGAGACCGCCTTTCCCAAGGAGCTGTCGGGCGGCATGGCGCAGCGCGCGGCCATCGCCCGCGCCCTGGTCACCCAACCCAAGGTCCTGCTGCTCGACGAGCCGCTGGGCGCGCTCGACGCCCTGACCCGCGTGCGCCTGCAGAACGAACTGCAGCGCATCTGGCTCAAGCACAAGATGACCGTGATCATGGTCACCCACGACGTTGAAGAGGCCGTCTATCTCGGCGATCGCGTGGTCATCATGGACCCCAATCCCGGCCGCATCCGTCGCGTCGTCGACGTGCCGCATCCGCACCCGCGTGATCGTACCTCACCCGCCCTGCACACTATTCGCGACCAGGTGCTGGCCGACCTCACGCTTGGAAAGATTTAAAAAAATGGGAGCCTTATAAATGACCGATCTCTTGCGACGCAGCTTTCTCGTGGGCGCCGGCGGCCTCGCCCTGGCGGGTTGCGCCCGCCCGGCCGCCGCCTCGACCCTGAAGATCGCCGTCGTCTCCAGCTATATCAACGGCAAGGTCAATCTGAGCGGCCTCGACTATGCCATCGAAAAGCAGGGCTGGCTGCGCGAGCAACTGAAGGCGAAGAATGTCGACCTGCAATGGTTTCCGGCGCCCAATTCCGCGGTCGGACCGATCGTCAACGAGGCCTTTTCCTCGCACAAGATCCAGTTCGCCGCCTATTCCGACCTGCCGTCGATCATCCTCAACGCCAGCAACACCACGGGCAAAACCAAGCTGGTCGTGCCGGGCGAGCCGTCCGATTCCTATCTCGTCGTGCCGGAAAATTCGACGGCGAAATCGATCGAGGACCTGAAGGGCAAACGCCTGGCCATCCATCGCGGCCGGCCGTGGGAACTGCCGCTGCTGCGGCTGCTGCAGTCGAAGGGCCTAAGCTACAAGGACTTCCAGATCTACAACATCAACCCCGACGCCGGCGCCGCGGCGGTGGCGACCGGCGGGGTCGACGGCCTGTACACCGTGTCCGCCTTCAATCTCGAGGACAAGGGGGTCGCCAAGGTCATCTGGTCGACCGCCGGCCAGCCGCTCGACTGGAAAAGCTGGGGCGGGACCTACGCCGCCCGCGATTATCTGAGTGGCGACCCAGAACTGGCCCAGATCGTCGTCGACGCCTACGTCAAGGCCGCCTGGTGGGTGTCGCAGGACGCCAACAAGGACGAGGTCATCCACACCCGCACGCGCAACGGCACATCCGAGCGCATCATCCGCAGGACCTTCGAGGAATCCGGCCTGTCGTGGAAGGACTACTGGTCGCCGTTGTTCGCGCCGGAACTCTATACCCATTACCGCGAAGCCGTCGTCTTCGCCCGGCAGAACGGCATCATCCAGGGCGATATCGACGTCAACGATTTCCTCGACGACAGCTACGTCAAGTCCGCCCTGAAGTCCCAGGGCCTGGAAAATTACTGGCCCGCCACCCGTACCTTCACGCCCGCAAAAGGAGCTTGATCATGAGTTTCGAAGTTTTCTGGCAACTGCCCCCCAACGGCGACGGCCGATCCGCCGACAAAGCGACCTGGACGCGCGGCGATCACCAGGCCGCCCGCCGGCCGCAGAACCCGTTCGCACGCCACGGCGGCGACGAGACCTACACCTATTTCGACCATCTGGTGCAGATCGTGCGTGCCGCCGATCTGGCCGGCTATGACGGGGTATTCATTCCGCAGACCGACGAGGGCGAGGAGCCGCTGGTCACCGCCGGCGCCCTGGCGCGCGACGCCCGGCGCATCCGCTTTGCCCCGGAACTGCCGGCGCATTTCCTGAGCGCCGTCTATACCGCCAAGATCGCCACCAGCTTCCAGCGCCTGAGTGGTGGCCGGTTGATCCTCAACCTGGTTACCCAGGATCCTGCCGTTAACACCTGGCACGGCTACGACTGGTCCGAAGACGAGCAGGTAGCGCGCCACGACGAGTTCCTGACGGTGTTCAAAGGCTTCTGGAACGACGGCCCCTATACCTTCGAAGGTCAATATTACGAGGTGCTCAACGGCGGCTTTGCCGGGCCGCTGAAAGGCCAGCCGCAGCCGGAAATCTGGCTGTCGGGCACCTCCGAAGCGGCGCTTGAGCTGAATGCCAAGCACGCCGACGTCCATGTCGTCGAGGCGTCTTCGCCCGAGGCGGTCGCCGAACGTATCCAAGTGCTCGACGCCCTGGCCGGCCGCAAGCTGAAATATGCTCTCCGGGCCGAACCGACGGCCCGCTACACCGAAGGCGAGGCCAAGGCGGCCGCCGTTCATGCCCGTTCGCCGCAAGCGGGCGATGAGGCCCTCGTCGGCGACTACGAACAGGTCGCCCGCCGGCTGACGCAATATCTCGACGCCGGCGTCTCGACCCTGGTGCTGGGCGCGCGTCCGCATCTCGAGGAAGCTTACCGGACCGCCCAGCACGTTCTGCCGCGCCTGCCCGGCTGGGGTGTGGCGCAACTGGCTCAAATCGCTGCCGAATAAGGAGGACATCTCATGGTTCAATTTCACTGGAGACTGCCGACTCACGGCGACCGCGCCGACGTCGCCTTGCCGCACGACACGCGCGGCGACTGGCGAGAGCTGCAACCCGGCAATGTCTCGCCGGCGGTCCAGGCGCCGTCGCCCTATCACGAGCACTTGCTGGAAATCGCTCGCTCGGCCGAGATCGCCGGCTTCGACGGTGCCCTGATCCCGTCCTTTCCGCATACGGACGATCCGTGGGTGGTGGCCGCGTCGATCGCGCGCCATACCAAAAGCCTGCGTTTCATGCTGGCCTTCCAGCCGCCGTGGATCAATCCGGTCTATGCCGCCAAGGCGGCGGCGACCCTGCAGCGCCTGTCGAACGGCCGGCTTCTGTTCAACATCATCACCGGCGGCGGTGGCCCTGGCCAGCTGTGGTGGGGCGACCGCATCGCCCACGACGACCGCTATACCCGCACGACGGAATTCCTCGACGTCTTCCAGGGCGTGTGGAACGGCGGCCCGTTCAGCTATGACGGCAAGTTCTACAAGGTGAAGGACGCCGGCCTGCCGCACCCCTTGGCCGGCCAGGTCCGGCCGGAGCTCTACTTCGCCGGCTCGTCCGATGCGGCGCTGAAGGCCCAGGGCAAGCACGCCGACTTCAACCTGACCCACATGGAGCCGTTGGAAAAGCTGCGCGCCAAGTTCGACCGCGTGCGCGAACTGGCGTCGCAGGATGGCCGCAACGTCCTGCCGGCCATCCGTCTCAACGTCCTGGCGCGGCCTACGGAAGAAGAAGCCTGGGCCGAGGTGCGCCGCGGCTGGGCCAATGCCGACTGGGACGCCATCGAGGCCCAGCGCGCCGGCCAGCGCCGCGGCGACGCCATCGGTTCGCCCATCCCCGAACACCTGCGTCCGACCAAGGACAAGGATCCGCGCGACCTGCAGATCGACGGCTTTTTCTCGGGCCTCGGCATTCTGGGCGCTCAGGGCTCGCCGCTCGGCATCGTCGGCTCTTACGAGACCGCCGCCGAACGCATCGATACCCTGATCGGTCTCGGTGTCGGCGGGTTGATCCTGGCCGGAACGCCGCACCTCGAGGAGGCGCAGCGCGTCGGTGAAGAAGTACTCCCCTTAGTACGCGGCCGTCAGCCCCTCCGCTTGGCCGCTGAGTAATCCGTCCGTCCCCATCGAAAGGATATCATCATGACCACCGAAACCATCCAGCATAGCGGCCTCTCCAACGAGGCTATCGCCTTCGTCCTCCAGGCACAAAAGGACGCGCGCAAGGCCTTCCGCGGCCTGCGCGAAACCCGCACCATCTCGGCGTCGGGGACGCTCAGCTTCACCCAGCGCATTCCCGGTGAGGAAAAGCTGATCAATCTCGGCTATGCCGGGCCGTTTGCCGACGACCTCGACGAAGTCCGCACCTCGGTCGTCGGCTTCGACGGCACGGTCTATTTCGGTAAAGGCGGACCGGGCGGCGAGGGGCGCTACACCAAGCTGTTCAAGCAGCATCCCGACGTCACCAATATCAGCCACGTCCATGCTCCCTATCTCGGCGCCTACGCCCAGGCGCACCTCAGCCTGCCGTTCCTCTACGTGCCGGTGCAGCGCCATCGCTTCGTGCGATCGCTGCCGGTGTTCGTCAACCGCCTGCAGCCCGAGGTCGACTTCATCCTCGACCAGTTGGCCGTCGATCCGGAAATCCCGGGCATCGTCGAAGCCAATGGCGGCGCGACCGTCTGGGGCAAGAAGAGCCTGCTCGACCTAGCCAATTCGATCCTGCTGCTCGAAGAAGGCGCCTATTTCCAGACCCTGGCGACCGCGCTCGGCGGGTCCCAGCCGTTCGGCCCGGGCGTCTACCAGCAGCAGTGGCGGATGAGCGGCCTGGTGCCGAAGACCGCGACCGTCGATCAGGACGGCACCATCCACTACGCCAGCGAAGCGGCGGAGTAATACGAAGACTCTCCGTCCAGTTTGTGGCTCGGAGCTTAGATTTGTCCTCTCCCCGTGGAACGGGGAGAGGACGTCCAGCAAGCCCGTAGGGCGTAGATGGGCGGGTGAGGGGCCAATGCGGCGGCCGCTTTAGCCCCTCAGGCTGGCCGCCCGCCCCGTCGCGTTCACTTCGTTCCGCTCTCGTCCTCTCCCCGTTTCTCGGGGAGAGGACAAATACTGCGCGCGTGTCATGTCGTTTCCACTCTCACTTCAAAAAGCTCCCGTCGCATGAACAATATCTGGAAAGTCATCAAGCTCATCCCCGAATATCGCGGGCGGATCGCGGCCCTGATCGTCGCCTCGGCGGTCGTGGGCTTAGGCGCGACGGCGACGCCCTATATCTTCCGCGATATCGTCAACACCATTGCCGGCCTGTTCAGCCACCGCCTGACGCATGGCCAGGCGGTGCACGAAGCCGTCATTGCGGTAGGCCTCTTCGCCGTGATCCGGCTGTTCGTCACCGTCTTCGGCTACTGGCAGGAGCACCAGTCGGACCAGTTGTGGCTGCACAGCATCTCGACCCTGCGGCGGCGCGTGTTCGAGACCATGACCGGCCTGTCGCTCGACTATTACGAACGCACCCGCGTCGGCGACGTCACCGACCGTTTTTCCAACTGCATCACCATCACCCAGTGGCTGTTCCAGCTGTCGGAAGGCACGCTGGCCAGCATCCTGCAACTGGTGTTCGGCATCATCGTCCTGTTGCTCAAGGCGCCGGCCGTCGGTGTGCTGATGCTTTTTCTCGCGCCCTACAATCTGATTGCATCCTATCTTTCGGTGAAAAAGACCAAGCCGCTGCGGCGGCGATGGAACGGCCTGGTCGGCAAGATGAGCGGCCTGCTGTCCGAAATGGTGTCGCAGATCGCCACGGTGCGCAGCTTCGCCGGCGAGCGCATCGTCCAAAGCCGCTATGATGACGCCCAGACCGAATGGTGGGACATCCGCAGTCGCGAAACGGGGATCGAGCAAAGGACAGCGGCGGTCACCAATCTGGTCAACGCCATCGCGGTCATCGCCGCCATCGCCTGGGTGACGCGCGGCGCCCTGCTGCACCAGTACACGATCGGCGACATCCTGCTGGTCTTCGCCCTGACCCAGTCGGTGATCACGGCGGTGACGCCGATCGCCCGCCTGGTCAACAATACCGGTGACGTCGACAGTGCCGCCGAGCGCCTGGTCGACCTGCTGGAAGTGCCGGTGACGGTCGTCGACCAACCGGGCGCTGTGGCGGTCGGACCGATCCGCACGGTGGAATTTCGCAATGTCGGCTTCACCTATCCCGGCCACGCCAAGCCGGCCCTGACCAATGTCTCGTTCATCGCCGAGGAAGGCCAGTCGCTGGCCCTGGTCGGCCCCAGCGGTTCGGGCAAGTCGACGATCATCAAGCTGACCATGCGCTTTTACGACGTCAGCGAAGGCCAGGTGCTGATCAACGGCAAGGATATCCGGTCCTTCACCCAGGACTCGTTGCGTATGCAGATCGGTGCCGTGCTGCAGGACATCGCCCTGTTCAACGACTCGATCGGCGACAATATCAGCTTCGCCCGCGTCGGCGCCTCGCGCGACGAGGTCATCCGCGCTGCCTTGGCGGCCCATGCCCATGAGTTCATCTCGCAGATGGCCGATGGCTACGACACCCTGGTCGGCGAGCGCGGTGTGCGCCTGTCGGGCGGTGAAAAGCAACGCGTGGCCATCGCGCGCGCGCTGTTGCGCGATCCCAACCTGATCATCCTCGACGAGGCGACCAGCGCGCTCGACACCGAATCCGAAGTCCTGGTGCAGGAGGGGTTAAAGACCCTGATGCGCGGGCGGACCTCGCTGGTCATCGCCCACCGCCTCAGCACCATTGCCGGGGCCGACAAGATCCTGGTCATGAAGGACGGCAAGGTCGCCGAGGAAGGCAATCATGCCACCCTGGTCGATCGCCAGGACGGCGTCTATGCGCGCCTGCACGGCCTGCAGGTATTGCGAACGCCACAGGTGGCCTGAATGACCCACGCTCTGAAGACAGTATCGCTCGCCGCCGTTGTCGGGCTGGTGTTCGCCGGTTCGGTCCATGCCGAAACGAAGATCATCACGACGCCGCGCGGCGCCAAGGTCGAGGTGATCGAGGATTATCCCGCCGGAAAGGGACCGTTTCCGGTTCTGATCCTGGCATCGGGTATCGGCTCCGATGCGCGCCAACCCTTGCCCGAAGCCGTCAGCAGGGCCGCGACCGCCAAGGGCATAGCGGTCTATCGTTTCAACTGGGCCTATTGGGTCAAGGACGGCGCGAACGGCAAACCGTCCAGCGACCGTCACGAGGAACTGGAAGACCTCCAGTCGGTC
>Ga0302314_10018979_pt1 | contig 11443 bp, 6 predicted proteins | sample III_Palsa_N2_3_FD_200533 | JGI IMG/M metagenome (GOLD analysis project Ga0302314, IMG submission 200533) | Peat permafrost microbial communities from Stordalen Mire near Abisko, Sweden - III_Palsa_N2_3 | ecosystem: Environmental > Terrestrial > Soil > Palsa > Peat permafrost | place: Sweden... | reverse complement strand
GCCAGCTATCCTAGAGAGCAAATCCTCACTCAAAGACTCCCTCGCCACGCCGGTGAAAACGACCCCGGCCAACTTCCTGACGTAAAGAGTCTCCCGCTCGAAAATCGCCATAAACGCTGCATATTTGTGGGCTAAAGCCATGGCGTCCGGCAGCCGATGAAGGGGATATTCTTCCGCATTTCGCTGGTCCTCCGCAGGGGTCAGAGCCATGCACCATTCGGGGTATCCCATTGCCACAAAAGAGCTATAGGTCGCGGACTCCGTGTGATTTCAAGACACCAGACAGTTACCGTAGTGTCGTAATTGGAGTTACCCCATGTCTTCGGCCCCTGCGTATCTTGTAAGAAAACAGACCTGCTGTCCTCATAGCTTGAGCGTCCCGGTAAAGCGGCTGACGCGCCTTTTCTCCCTCCTCACATTTGGCATCCTGGCTGCAGCCGGAGTTTCCGCCTCGGCGCAGTCGCCTGTCGTTCTCCCGGGCGCCACCGTTGGCACGCCCACGACTCCTCCCACCCCGACCCCGGTCACCATCACCATAACGGCCGGCGGCCTGTCCGTCACACCCCAGGCGCTGACCCAGGGCATCAGCGGGCAGGACTTCGCGCTCGCTGCCGGCGGCACTTGCGGCGCAAATGTTTCCTATACGATCGGTCAGACCTGCACGGTCAATGTTGTCTTTACACCGCTCTATCCCGGCCAGCGCAATGGAGCTGTGGTCATCACCAACTCCACCGGCAACCTTCTTGGAAGCACGCTTGTTACGGCAACCGCAACCGGTTCGCTCGCCGTTCTCGTCCCGGGCGAAATGAATACAGTTGCCGGCAACGCGCAGTGGCTCTACAACGGCGACAATGTTCCGGCCACCAGCGCCTCCATCTTCCTTCCTACCGGCGTTGTCACGGACGCAGCCGGCAACCTGTACCTCTCGGACTCGAGCAACAACCGCATCCGTCGCGTCGACGGCAAGACCGGCCTGATCACCACGGTCGGCGGCAACGGAACCCCTGGTTTCAGCGGCGACGGCGGCCCGGCCACCCTGGCTGAGGTCAGCGTTCCTGCGGGCATCGCCATCGATGGCGCCGGCAACCTTTACTTTGCGGATACCGGCAACCACGCCATCCGTCGCATCGACGCCTTCAGCGGCTTCATCACCACCGTGGCCGGCACCGGCAACGTGCAGGGCTACTCCGGCGACGGCTTCGCAGCCACCTCCGCGAAGCTTTCGCTCCCGGAAGGCATCGCATTTGACTCCGCCCATAACCTCTACATCGCCGACACCGGCAACAACGTCCTCCGCAAAGTCAACGTCTCGACCGGCACCATCACCACCATCGCCGGCACCGGCACTGCGGGCTACAACGGCGATGGCATTGTTGCAACCACGGCTTACCTCAACGCCCCGTGGTCCCTCTCCGTCGGTACCGACAACAGCATCTACTTCGCCGATCTGAGCAATAATCGCGTCCGCGAGATCGATCCCCTGGGCATCATCACCACCGTGGCCGGCACCGGCATGCAGGGCTTCTCCGGCGACGGTTCTGACGCCAACAAGGCCGTTCTCGATGAACCCGCGAGCGTTATTATTGACCCCGCCGGCGATCTCTATATCGCCGACTCCGGCAACAACCGCATCCGTAAAATCTCTCTCGCCGGCACCATCGAAACCGTGGCAGGAACCGGCGGCGAAGAGTTCGCAGGCGATGGCGGTCCGGCCAACCTCGCTACCCTCTACGGCCCTTACGCCCTGCACATGGACCAGGCCGGCAACCTCTTCCTTACGGACATGTTCCACAATCGCGTCCGGAAGGTCAGCGCTTCCGGTCTTCCTCTCACCTTTGCTACATTGCGCGTCGGTAAGGTATCGCAGCCGCCGCAGGTCATCGCGCTTGAAAACGACGGCAACGCCAGCCTGAACTTCGCCGCTCCCACCTTTAGTCAGTCCGCTCTGGACTCCCACACCACCAGCTGCAGTGTCGGCACTGCGCTCGCTAAGGGGACCGACTGCAACCTCGGCGTTGAGTTCGCGCCCACAATGCTCGGCAACCCCGTCAACGGCACCTTGAACGTCAACTCCGACGCCGGCAACGCGCCAACGGTGATCAATCTTTCCGGCCAGGTATTGAGCGTTAACCCCACGAGCACCGCGCTCACCTCCAGCCTGAATCCCAGCCTCATCAACGGTCTGGTCGTCTTCACCGCGACCATCTCCGCCGGCGGTGCAACCACCACCGGCACCGTCACCTTTCTTGAAGGCTCGGCGGTCGTCTGCACTGGCACGGTCAATGCCGCCAACGTCGCCTCCTGCAGCACTTCCACCCTCACGCTCGGTTCGCACAACATCACCGCCTCTTACCCGGGCGACGCTAACGACGCGGCCAGCGTCTCAGGCACTCTCGTCCAGGTCGTCAAGCAGCCCTCCACCATCGCCCTTACCGCTTCGCCGAACCCCGCTGTTGTGACCGCAACCGTCACCCTCACGGCAACGGCCACGGCGCCTACCGGCACACCGACCGGCACGATCTCCTTCTATGACGGCTCCACTCTGATTGGTACATCGACCCTTTCTTCGGGTATTGCCACCATCACCACCACGCAGCTCACCGCCGCGTCCCACTCTCTTACCGCGCAGTACTCGGGTGACACCACCAACGCCACCGCAACCTCCAACACGGTCACCGAAGTCATCAACCACGCCACCACCGTCACCGTGATCGCCAGCACCAACGCGACACCCACCGTCGGCACCTCGGTCACCTTCTATGCCTCGGTATCCAGCACCAACGGTCCCACACCCACCGGCACGGTCACTTTCACCGATGGCGTCACCAACATCGGCAGCGGAACCCTCGATTCGAACGGCAACACCAACTTCAGCACCGCCACGCTCACTCCCGGCACGCACAAAATCGTAGCCACCTATAGTGGCGACTCCAACGATGCCACCAGCGCTTCCACCGCGCTGGTTGAAACCGTCCAGCAGATCAACACCGTCACGTCGCTCACCAGCTCCGCCAGCCCCGCCAACGCGGGCGCTTCGGTAAAGCTCACCGCCAACGTATCCATGGTTGCGGGCGCAATCGCTGACGGCGCCATCGGCGGCACAGTCTCCTTCAGTAACGGCTCAACTTCGCTCGGCTCCGCGGTCATCGACGTAAACGGCAACGCCAGCATCTCCCTGAGCACGCTGCCTGTCGGCACCAACACCATCGTCGCCGTCTACAGCGGCGTCACCAACTACGCCACCAGCACCTCGAACGCGCTGCCTGAAGTCATCAACCAGACCACCACCACCACCACGCTCTCTTCCAACAACCAGAGCGCGCTCGAAGGCAAGTCGATCATCCTCACCGCCAACGTCGCCACGCTCACGGGCACGGCGACCGGCTCGGTCACCTTCCTCGATAACGGAAAGAGCGTCGGCACCGCAACGCTGAGCGCGCAGGATGTCGCTACGCTCTCGATCTCCACGCTTCCGGTCGGCACGCAGTCCCTCACCGCCGTGTACTCCGGCGATAACAACTACACCACCAGCACCTCAACCCCCTACCCTGAGGTCATCTCGCTCGGCACCGCAAGCGTTGTACTTGCAGGGCCCGCTTCGCCAGTCAACGCCGGGATCTCCATCACGCTTACGGGCAGCATCACCAGCACCGGCGTAACGCCTACCGGCGCGCTCTCGCTGCTGGACGGCTCCTCCCTCATTGCGACGCAGAACGCAGCCGCAGGCGGTTCCTTCAGCTTCGTGGTTCCGACTCTCTCGGTTGGAACGCACACCCTCACGGTCACCTACGCGGGTGATGCCAACAACGCTACGGCGACGTCCAACAGCTTCGTCATCGTCGTCCAGCAGGCCGCGACGGCTACCTCGCTCGCCAGCAGCACCAATCCGCAGATCGTCGGCCAGTCCGTAACGTTCACAGCCTCCACCAGCAGCGTCGGCCCCAACCTTACGGGTTCCATCACCTTCATGGATAACGGCAGTCCCATCGGCTCGGTTACGCTGGGTTCGGGCCAGACGGCCATTTTCACCACATCCTCGCTCGCCTTCGGCACGCACAGCATTACCGCGGTCTACAGCGGAGACACCAACCACTCCACCTCCACCTCCCCTGCCGTCAACCAGCAGATCGTACAGGCCGCAACCGCCGTGCTCGTCTCGAGCCTCAACCCCGCTGTAGCCGGCGCTAACGTCGCCTTCACGGTCAAGCTCTCCGGAGTCGGCAGTCTTATCCCCACCGGCACAGTCACCTTCCGTGACGGCGCCAACACCCTCGGCACCGCAACAGCCGACGCCACCGGCGCGGCCAGCTTCCAGATCGCAACCCTCACCGTCGGCACGCACACCATCACGGCCAGCTACGCCGGCGACAAGAACTATGCCGCTGTTACGGCAACCCTGGTGCAGACCATCCAGAGCGCCACCACGCAGATCGGTCTCACCTCCAGCCCTAACCCCGCGACCTACGGCACGGCCGTCACGCTGACCGCAACCATCGGAAGCAACGGCATCGCCGCTACCGGCTCGGTCACCTTCATGGATGGAAGCACGCCCATCGGCACCGCTCTGCTCAACGCCAGCGGTGTCGCGACGATCAACGTCTCTACCCTCACGCCCGGCACCCACTCGCTAAGCGCCACATACGGCGGCGACGGCAAGGCTGCCGCTTCGGTCTCCGCCGCCCTTCCCATGGTCGTCAAGGAAGCGACCATCGTCGCCGAGGCTTCCAACTCCAACCCGGCGCTCACCCTCGCTCCGGTCGTTCTTTCCGCTTCAGTCACCAACGCCGGCATCGGCACCGCAACCGGTAGCATCGTCTTCACGGACGGCGGCACGCAGCTCGGCACCGCCACGCTCAACGCAAACGGCGTTGCCTCGATCACGGTCCCGCAGTTCAGCGCGGGCGCACACCAGCTGGCGTCCTCCTACGCGGGCGATGGAGACAACTTCTCCGGCGTCTCCACACCGCTGGTGCAGACCGTAACGCTTCGTCCCACCACCACCGCCCTCACCGCCTCGCTCACCAGCAGCACCAACACGATGCAGGTCACCCTCATCTCGGTAGAGCGCTGGACCGGTCCGGTCACCCCCACCGGTGTCGTCACCTTCATGTACGGCACCAACGTAGTCGGCAGTGCCGCGGTCGATAACACCGGCGTCGCAACCCTCACCATCATCCTGCAGGCGCAAACGGAAAGCCTCACGGCCATCTATAGCGGCGACGCTTCCTACGCCACCTCCACATCGCCTTCAGTCTCGATCACCGGCGGTGCAGCCACACAGTTCTCCCTTCTGCTCACCCCCGCCATCGTCACAGTCGCCAGCGGAGCACACTCCAGCAGCACCCTCACTGCCAGCTCGATCTCGCAATTCGCTGACACCCTGCAGCTCGGCTGCGTCGGTCTGCCTACCGCGGCAAGCTGCACCTTCACCACCACGCAGATGAAGCTGGCCTCCGGCACCACGACCACCACTACCCTCGTCGTCGATACCGGCAACCCCCTCGGCTCCGGCGCCGAGCAGGCCGGCCTTCACGAGAAACACACCAACGGCATCATGCTCGCTTTCCTTCCGATCGGCCTTCTGGCCGGTATCGGTCTCTTCCGCAAACGCCGCGGTTCGCTGCTTGGCATCCTACTGGTAGTCTGTGCCATAACGGCGACTCTGGGAGTTACGGGTTGCGGCGGTCTTCAGGTCAATGGAACACCGGCTGGGACCTACACCTTCAAGGTCACGGCAACGGGTCTGGGATCAGGAGTAACCGAATCGCAGGTCATGACACTTACCGTGACACAGTAAGGGAAAAGGTCATGCCTACGACGAAGCACATCACACTATTAAGTCTGTGTCTGCTGGCGCTCGCAGCGGCCGTTTCCGGTCGACTGCACGCCCAGGCCATGCCCACTGCTATCGGCCCGGGAGGCTATGTCTCGGCCGGGGTCGGCGCCGCGGCCTATCACTTCGAGTACGGTGAGCGCTACCTCGGCGGCATTACCGGCTGGGTCGACGCCAACCCCGTCTGGCGCTACGGCCTTGAAGGCGAAGTCCGTTCGATGCGCTACCATACCAGCGAAGACGTCACCGAAACCACCTTCCTTGGCGGCCCGCGCATCGCCATCTTCCCCGGCCCGCTACGCCCCTACGTCAAACTGCTTGCCGGGGCAGGGCATTACGATCTGCCCTTCGGCTTTGCGCAGGGAACCTTCTTCACCTACGCTCCCGGCGCGGGTGTGGACTACATGCTCAACGACATCGTCGCCGTCCGCGTGGTGGACTTCGAGTACCAGGTAAGCACTAAATTCCAGACGAGCCGCTCCGGCCCTGAAAGCAACCTTGTCAACTACGGCATCAGCGCCGGCATCAGCATCCGCCTGAACCCGCTCATCAAATTCCCCAAGGCCTTCCACTACAAGAAACGCCTCTACGGCCGCGGCCCCATCGAAAACTAACAGACTCGAGGCGGAGTTCGCGCCACAAGAATTGATCTGCTTCTGCCTTTGCTGTTGCTCTCGCTTTTCTTCTATCCCCACAGATACCGGGTGGCCCATTCATCGCGCAGCTTTTGGCGCGATGGGTGGGGAAACCAAAACCGCCCAACCCACCGGCCTTTGCTTTTCTTTCTGTCATCCCTCGCAGGGATCCGCTGTCCATCCGCAGCGTCGCCTAATCCAGCCGCACAACATACGGCAGCGTCGCCGGCTTCGGCTCGCCAATCCACTCGGCAATCTCGCTGGCCTGCGTCTTGCTCCGCGTCGGCGGATCGATCCTCACCCAATACCCTGTAGGCCCGGCAAACTCAATCACCTTGGCCGTGCTGTAACGCCGTAGCAGCTTCGCCTTCAGCGCCAGCGCATCGTCCTGGCTCTTGAAACCTCCGGTCTGTACGCACCACTTGCCGGCGGGGTCCGCGGTCGTATGCGCAAACGCCTCAATCTTCACCTGCGCCACTCCCATGCGATACACACCGATCGCCTTCGCCGCGCCCATTGAAAGATCCAGCACGCGCCCCGGAGAAAACGGCCCACGGTCGGTAATCCGCACCAGCACCTGCTGCCCCGTCGCCAGATTGGTCACCCGCACCGTCGACCCCATCGGCAGCGTGCGATGTGCCGCCGTCATCTCATTCTGGTCGAACGTCGTTCCATCGGCCGCTGCGCGCTTGTGATAAACCGTCCCATACCAACTGGCAATGCCTGTCTCGGTAAACACAGGCCTGCCTTTAGCTTCATCGAAGAACCCGTGCGGCGCACTCGCGGCTTCCGCATCCAGATCCACCGAAGGCGCGGGCGGCTCAGCCGCAGCTGTCGTCGTGTGATGCGTCGAAGAAGGATAAGACCTTGCCGGCAACGGCGGCGGCGCCTGCTGATACGCCACCCTCGCCTGATGGTGGCATCCGCTCAACACCAGCGTAGCCGCGCCGCACAAAGCAAGCGCCAGCGACCGCACAGGCGCGTTCAATTGGTTCGCGCCAGGCCTCATCGCGGCTCCGTGTCGGTAGAAGACTTCGTGTCCGTACTCGCAGCCTTCTTCTCATCCATATGCTGTGCCAGTTGCTGCAGCCGTTCCGCCGCTGCCCGCAGTGCGGAGGAGCCATTGCGCCGAACCTCAGGCACCACTTCGGTGTCGATGAAGTTCACCACGCGCTTCAGCTCTTCGCCAACTCATCGCGCAGCCGCGTACCGGCTTCAACCACGCGATCTTCCCACGGACGTTTTGGTCCATTCTCCGGCATAGCGACACCCGCTTCCATGATTCGCGGCCCCCATGCGCAGGTCAACGATCTTCTCCCGCACAGTGCCAAGCTGGTAACCGCCCACTGCCATAGCTCCACAGCCTCACTTCGCGAGCTTTGCCCAACTTCGCGAACTTTGCGTCAAGGCAGTTGTCTTTGCTTGTTCGTCCAAGCGCGAGTGCCGCTGCACAAAAATGCGCATCCACGAAAAGACACACTATTGAGGGGTTTCACATTTATCCACTGGACATACACTAAGGTTGATACGGTCAACAAAATACAACCGCAGACGGCTGAAAAGCGTCTGTTAGAAAGAGCCCCATTACCGGCGGGGCAGGCCTGCAGACTGAGTAGGCCGAGCTGGTGAGACAGAAGGCTCAATGACGAACATCTCGCGCACGCGTACCACCCCGATCTTCCTGAAGTCCTCTTTGTTCCTCGCGGCAATCGCCGCTGCGTTGGTTTCTTCTTCCGCGCAGGCGCAGGAGTCTATCGCGGCATCGCCGGTCTTCACGGCGAACGCCACAACCTTCCGCGCCGGCACCGCACCCGTCCTGTTTGCCGCATTGGCGCCTGAAGCTCCGGCGTTTTCAAGCAGCAGCACTGACGCCGACGCCCTGCCCGATGCACCCAGCCAGGTCCTCCGCTCCTCCAACGTCGGCTACGACGCGCAGATGCACCCCGCCGGCGCGCACATCGCCCCGGTCCATCTCAAGTACATCCCGGCTGGCTGGACCGCGCAACCGCTCACCGCGCATGACAAGGTCGTTCTCGCGTTCAAGGACTCCTACTCGCCCTTCAGCTTCCTCGGCATCATTGCATCGGCCGGATACTCGCACCTGGTCAACGGCCAGCCCAACTACGGCACCGATAAAGGAGCCTTTGGACAGCGCCTCGGCGCAACCGCCATCCGCGATACCAGCGAGCAGCTTCTCACCGACGCAGTCTTCTCTCCCATGCTGCATGAGGACCCTCGCTACTACGTCGAAGGTTCGCAGTACAACTTCTTTCACCGTGTCTTCTACGCCGCCACGCGCCCCATCATCACACGCACCGATAGCGGCCACGCCAGCCCCAACGTCGCGCTGCTGCTCGGCTACGGTGCTGCCAGCGCCATCAGCTACAGCTACTATCCAGCGATCAACCAGAACGCCAAGGACACCGTCGCCACGTTCGGCGGCGCTCTGGGAGGAGCCGCTATCGGCGATCTGGTCAGCGAGTTTTCCGACGAGTTTCTCGTCAAGCTACATTTGAAGAAGGCACTGTAACGAACTCCTGAAAACCGCCACGTGTCTTCACCAAAGGAAACTCAAACCCTTCCCCGCAGAGCGAGTAGAACGATGACCGCAGGCAGGCAAACCAGAAATGGCCGTAGCCGCCGCCGCCCTCTGCGGTTGGCCGCTCTGCTCTTGGCTACTGCCACACTGCCATCCGCTGCACTCCACGCGGAAGCGTCACCCGAAGCACTGCCGGACGCTCCCAGCACGGTACTGGGCTACGCGCCGCAGGCGCTCTCTCCTGTGCCGTCACCACAACAACCCTCCAGCCCGTTGCCACCTGACATCGCAGCGCCCACCACGCCTGACCCGCAGGCCGCCATTCCATGCCAACGGGTCACCAAAGAAGAAGTTCGTCAAATCCCCTGGCTCCTGCGAGCACCCAACGCGAATGAGGCCGGCCCATGCCGCCGCGAGAACCCGCTGCAGGAGATCATCTCCGCCCGCAACTCACCGCCGCTCACTCCGGAGCTCAAAGGCTTCCTCGCCATCCGCAACGTGGCCGACCCCTTCAACCTCCTCACCATCGTGGCTTACTCGGGCATCTACGTCGCTGCCGACTCGCACTCGGCCTACGGCCCGGGCTTCCGCGGTTGGGGCAGGCTAACCGGTTACAGCACGCTCGAAGACATGCAGAGTGAGTTCTTCGGTACCTTCGCCATTCCGTCCATCGTCCATGAAGACCCCCGCTATCACCGCATGCCCCAGGCCTCCATCAAGCGCCGCATCGGCCACGCACTCATCCACACCGTCTGGACCCAGCACGACGACGGCACGCCGATGATCAACTACGCCACGCTGCTCACCTATCCCATCAGCGCGGAGCTCAGCAACCTATACGTCCCCGGCCTCTCCACCAACGGCCCTTCGACCGCCAAGCGCATCCTCGCCGGCTACGCCACCGACCCCATCAGTCCGCTCATCGCGGAGTTCCTCCCCGACATCGCCAAGCACATCCACATCCGTGTAGCCTTCGCCCAGGAGATCCTCCAACAGGTAGCCAACAACAGCCAGAACAAGCAGTAACGTCTACCGCTTACCCTCATTCCTCATCCCTTGCTCTTTCCTCATCCCTCAACAACACCCCAAACAAAAAGACCCCGGCCAAAGCCGGGGTCTTCTGTCGTACCCAAAACCATTCACTCTTAGAACGTCGTGCTGACCGTCAACCGGAACGTCTTACGCGGTTCGCGCAGGATGTAGTCCGCTCCGTAGAACTGCACCGCCTGCTGGTAGCTGTACTGCGCCGCAGCAGGTGCCGTCGCGAACGGGAAGAAGCTCTTGAACTCCGCCGGCGACACCGTCAACTCCTGTGGCAGGTCCTTGTAGAGCCGCAGCGGGTTATACGCGTAGTACAGGCGGAACGGCGCGTTCACGATCGGCAGGATGACCTGCAGCTCGGCGCCGTTGGACATGCGCGGAACCCAGTTCGTTCCCGGCACCGTCTGTAGATGCAGCGGGAACTGCACCTGCTGTCCGCCCGTGCAGGCACCGTTCACAAACGCCGGGCAGCCATACGCCGGCGCATTGATGATCGATTGCCCCAGCACGCTCTCCCGCAACTGCGAAGGCTCTGTGTTCGCTGTTAGGCCAAAGTCCGTGAAGAACGCAAACGTCACCTGGTTCACGATCGGAATGCGGTACTCCAGGTTGGTCGTCAGCGATGTATCGCCGCCGATCGCCGCCAGTCTGTACACCGGCAGCGGAATCTGCACATTGCCCAGCGAAGCATTCGTCGGGTCGCGCGGCACCGTCGACCCATCCGGGTTCGACAGGTTGAACATCACCCGCGTCGGGATAAACGTATACGGCGAGCTCGAACGGATGTCGAAGCCGCGCACATCATTCTCGCCGCCGCCGTAGATGCGGTTGAACGGCGGTGCCACTTCGCCGCCGAAGCCGGCAACGTTGCTCAGCTGCACGCGATAGCCCAGCACGTTGTGGCCTTCGCGGTTGATCTTCAAACCCTTCATTGGGTAAAAATGCCGATAGCTGATGACCGGCTGGTAGTACTTCGTGTTGCCGCCGATGCCCGCCACCTGGAACGAAATATTCAGGTCCTGGCCCGAGTGCGGTCCCTGTCCGCGGTCCAGCGTCGAGATGCTGAAGCTCGGCGTCAGCACCGAGGTAATGATGCCGCTCAGCTGGCTCTGTCCGGCAATGCCCGAACGGAACGCCAACGTCTGGAACACGTTCAGTGTGTTCTGGTTGAACGTCGTAATTCCCGAACGCGACAGCGAGTACGAAAGTCCCACACGCGCCACGCCCGAACGCCGCAGGAACTTACGCAGCGGCGTTCCGGTTGAAATCGTCACGCCCTTCGACGACTGGTTGTAGTTGTTCAGCAGCGACTGCTGCGCGTTCGTCAGGTTCGCGCTCTGTCCATTCGTAATCGCATAGCTCTTCGCCGGGTTGAAGTCCGACTTGCGATCGAAC
>Ga0302314_10018976_pt1 | contig 11444 bp, 7 predicted proteins | sample III_Palsa_N2_3_FD_200533 | JGI IMG/M metagenome (GOLD analysis project Ga0302314, IMG submission 200533) | Peat permafrost microbial communities from Stordalen Mire near Abisko, Sweden - III_Palsa_N2_3 | ecosystem: Environmental > Terrestrial > Soil > Palsa > Peat permafrost | place: Sweden... | reverse complement strand
GCCGGCGGGGACGGCGCCGGGCCCTGCTCGTCACGGCGCTGCTGGCGGCCGGGCTGGCCTGGTCGGCGGGCAGCGCACAGGCGAGCGCCGCCGACAACGGGGCGGGTCTGCGGATCGCCGTGGCCGGGACCGTCGCGGACCCCAGTCTCGTGCTCACCAACGGATCCTCCACCGCGTGCCAGGTGGCCGAAACGGCGCAGGGCAGCGTGGAATACACGCAGGTGGCGCAGGACGGTTCGGTGATCAAGGCCCTCACCTACAAGGCGTCCTTCGAGGATGATCTCGACTGGTTCCTCGCCTCGCACATGACGACGCTGAGCGCCGGTTCCTCGCTGACGATCCCGCTGGCGGAGGATCAGGCCGGGCCTGCCGGACCGGCGCTGGAGGCGGTGGCCTACTCGCAGACCACCACGTCACTCGACTCGTTCTATCCGATCAAGACGGATGAGCCGGTGAAGGTCACGCTGACCTACGCGGTGCCGATCACGGCTGCGGGCTCGGTGCCGGTATGCGCCGCGTCCGGCACGCTGCGGGCCACCGCGACTCTCGGCACGTCGGCGTCGGCCGCGAGCGCATCGAGTGCCAAGAAGCTGATCTGGTGGATCGCGGGCGGCGTGGTCCTGCTGCTCGTGATCGCCCTAGTGCTGTTCTTGCTGCTGCGTCGGCGGCGGGCCTCGAAAACGGCGAAGGTCGCGGCGGTCCTGGTCCTTCTCGCGTGCGCTGTCACGCACTCGGCGGTCTCCGCGCCGTCCGCCTCGGCGACCATCACCGTGCCGCCCAGCCTGACCAGCGCCTACGCCGCGTGCAGCGCGATCTTCAACGCGCCGGGCGGCGACCCGGCGCATATCCTGCCGACGCTCAACGGCTCGGGCACGAACGTGTCGATCCAGGTGCCCAAGCCCGGCAGGGCGAACGGCGCGACCGAGAACGGCGACGACCCCATCCCCGGCTGGGGCAGCGTCGTCTTCTGGAACCCGGCCGAGGTGCCGGACTACTACATGTACCCCGCCGACGCCCCGGTGAGTCCCTGCGCGTCGCTCTACCACGAGCTCGACCACGCTTATCAGGACGCGACCGGGGGCCAGAATCAGCAGATCTGCTGGGTCGCCGGAGCGAACGGCGTTCTGGACGACACCTACATCAGGACCAACGAGGTCCTGGCGACGCAGGCGCAGAACCTGCTGCTCAGACACCTCGGTCTGCCCACCCGCGGGTACTACGGCGAGAACGTGCTCCCTCCGGCGTCGACCCCGTGCCACAATCCGCCCGCGAACCCGCCGAGCTCGCCGCAGTGCACGGGCTCCGGCTGCGGCTCGAGCAACGGCGATCCGCACCTGACCACCTTCGACGGCGAGCACTACGACTTCCAGGCGGCCGGCGAGTTCGTCGCGGCGCTCGACCCGGCCGACGGATTTCAGGTCCAGACGCGCCAGCAGCCGTATCCGGGCTCGGCGACGGTGGCGCTGAACACCGCGACCGCGATGGACGTCGTCGGCGAGCGGGTCGAGATCGATTCCACCCCGGACGGCATGTCACTGCTGGTCGGCGGCGTGGTGACCGGCGGCGCGGACCTCAGCCTGGCGCACGGCGGTTCGGTGGTCGCGACCAGCACGACGGTCGGCGAGGTGATCACGGTGACCTGGCCGGACGGATCGGCGGTCGCGGTCTCGGAGATCGGCAGGTGGGGTCTGCGGGTGACGGTCCGGCCGGCCACCGCCGACGCCGGGCACCTCGAGGGCCTGCTCGGCAACGACAACGGGAACCCGTCCGACGACGTCGAGGCGCGCGGCAGCAGCACGCCGATCGCCGGCCCCTCGTTCGCCACCCTGTATCCGGCGTTCGCCGACAGTTGGCGGATCACCCAGGCCACGTCGCTGTTCACGTACGCCGCGGGCACCAGCACGGCGACGTACACCGACAAGTCCTTCCCGCACGCCGCCGCGTCGACCGCGAACCTGCCCGACCTGGCGCAGGCCACCGCGACGTGCGAGCAGGCCGGGGTCAGCGATCCGGAGACGCTGCAGGACTGCGAACTCGACGTCGGCCTGACCGGGCAGAGCGCCTTCGCCGCGGCGGACGCGGCCGGCCAGCCGGAGCAGGTGGCCGGCGCGTTGACCGCCGACGGCCCCCCGGTCACCGCCGACATCACCGCCCCGGGATCCACGGATCGGCTGCACTTCGCGGGGACCGCCGGCCAGCAGGTGTTCGTGGAGCTCTCGCACTCGACCCTGCCGGACCAGTGCGGCCTGGCGGAACTGGAGGGCCCGGACGGCAGCGACCTCGGCGGAGCGTGCGCGGTCAGCGGCAGCGGCGACTTCGACCGCGTCGTGCTGCCCAGCACCGGCCAGTACACGGTGGTCATCGAGCCGAAGGACGGCGCCACCGGGTCCATCGAGGTGCAACTGTTCACCGACGTGGACCAGACCGGCACGATCAGCGCGGACGGTCCGGCGGTCACCGCGACCATCGCGCAGCCGGGCGCCACGTCGAGCTTCGCCTTCCAAGGTTCACCGGGCCAGCAGGTCTTCATCGAGGTCACCGGCTCCACGCTCGCCGAACAGTGCGGCTTGGTTTCGCTGGTCGCGCCCAACGGCGACGACATCACCTCAGGGTGCGTCGTCAGTGGCGGCGGCTACCTCGACGCCACGAAACTGACCGTTCTGGGCACTTATACGATCCAGGTCACGCCGAAGGGCTCGACCACCGGGAAGTTGTCGATACAGCTGTTCACCGACGCGAACCAGACCGGCCCGATCTCGGTCGGCGGCGCCCCGGTCACCGCGACCGTCACGCAGCCCGGCGCCACGTCGAGCTTCACCTTCCAGGGCAGCGCCGGGCAGAAGGTCTCCGTCGCGATCAGCGGCTCGACCCTTGGCCAACAATGCGACCTGGTCGCACTCGACGGCCCGGACGGCACCAAGATCGCCAGCGACGACTGCGTCATCGACGGCGCCGGATCCATCTCCTCGACCGCGTTGCCGAGCACGGGCACGTACACGCTCGTGGTCGCTCCCGAGGGCACCGATACCGGCCATCTGACTCTGCGACTTTCAAGCTCCTGATCGCGGTCCCCGCCCGCCGGCACCTTCGGCTTTTCGGAAAATACGGTGGTCCCACCTTCGGTCTCCTACTCTGCGGGACCGGTGAGGCGGGGTATCGCAGGAGCGTGCTTTGGTAGGGTCCCGAGGTGCGTCAAAAACTCACAGTTGGAGCCGCCACGGCGGCACTGCTCGCATTCGTCACCGTCCCGGCCGCCTCGGCGGCATCCACCACCGGGGCCTACCAGAACATCGATTATCACGGCTATGAGATCCAGGTTCCGGCGTCGTGGCCGGTCTACAACCTGACGACCGATCCGACTCGCTGCGTGCTGTTCAACCAGCACGCCGTATACCTCGGCACGCCGGGAGCCGACCAGCGGTGCCCGGACGCGGCGTTCGGGCGGACCGAGGCGGTGTTGATCCAGCCGGAGCAGGCCTCGGTTCCGCCGGGCACGGTGAAGCTCGGGTCGGGCACCGCGTCGTTCGCGGGCACGCTGTCCACGGAGGACACGACGGGCCACGTGGTGCAGGTCACCGCGCCGGGGCCCGGTGTGCAGGTCACCGCGACCTACGGGTCCGACGAGGCGCAGATCCGGTCGATTCTGGCGGGCGCGCGGATGACCGCGAAGGACTCCTCGGCCCCAGCGGCCGCGTCGGCGACCCCCGCTACGCCGACAACGTCGTCAACGCCCACGACCTCGGCGGATAAGCACGCGTCGACCGAGAGCGGCTCGCCGGCCCACGGACTACCGCTGGAGCTGTCGGAGCAGCAGGGGCAGGGCCTCGGGATCGACACGTGCACCGTGCCCTCGGTCGCCACGATGACCGACTGGCTGGCCTCGCCGTATCGGGTGATCAGCACCTACCTGGGCGGCGCCAACTGGGCGTGCAGCTACGGGAACTTCGACAGCAGTTGGGCCAGTGAGGTCGCGGCCGAGGGCTGGCAGTACATCCCGATCTGGGTCGGGCCGCAGGCACCGTGCACGACGCTCACCGACACGACCGTGATCGACCCGTCGACCGCGCAGGCGCAGGGCGAGGCCGAGGCGGCGAGCGCGGTGGCGGCGGCCGAGAGCTTCGGCTACGGCTCCGGCACGCCGATCTACTTCGACATGGAGAGCTACGACAACTCGAACTCGTCGTGCTCCCAGGCGGTCACGACGTTCCTGGGCGGCTGGACCGCCGGGCTGCACGCGGCCGGGTACCTGTCCGGGGTCTATTCGAGCGCGGCGACCGGCATCGCCGACCTCGTGGCGCTCTACTCCACCTCGGGCTACGACCGCCCGGACGACGTGTGGCTGGCCGACTGGAACGACGCCCCGGTGCTGACCAACTACTACCTGCCGAGCGGCGACTGGCCGAACGCGGTGATGCACCAGTACTACGGAACCCACTCCGAGACCTGGGGCGGCGCCACCCTGAGCCTCGACAGCGACATCGTCGACGCCGCGGTGGCCGGTTACCCGGGACTCTCCAGCGCCGGGCAGCCGACGGTGGTTGACCAGCCGTCCGCGGTTTCCGTCGCGCCCGGAAGCACCGGCACCTCGAGCGTGGTGATCCAGGGCGGCGCCACGGCCTCGGTCGTGAACTGGCGGGCCACCGCGCCCGCCGGGGTGTCGGTGACGCCGGCCTCGGGCTACAGCTTCGTCCCCGCGAACGGGCAGGTGTCCATTCCGGTCCAGGTCTCGGTGAGCGCTTCGACGGCGGCCGGACGGTACCCGGTCCCGATCACGGCGTACTCGGGCGGCCGGGAGCTCACGGAGACCTTCCTGCTGGTCAGTAGCGGTTCCACGGTGCCGGGGTCGGTCGTGCTCTACGCGGCGGACCCGCAGAGCATGTCGATCGCCGTGGCCGAGGGCGATGAGCTGGGGCTGCCCGCGGGCAGCGTGACCGGCGACTTCGAGACCGCGTGGAACGCCGACTCGAGCAGCACCGACGTGGTGATCGCGGTCGGTGAGGCGGCGTCGAGCGCGCTGTTCTACAACGCCTGCGGCTGGACGAACCCGGCCGGCGACGGCGCCGGCAGCACGCCGTTCGGCTTCCCCGGAACGCCGCTGCAGAGCGGCCAGGCCGGATCGTTCGAGGCCGCCTTCGGCAGCAGCACGTCCGCTACCGCGCTGCTGACCTCGCAGTTTGCCCAGTACGCGCTGGCGGGAGTGCTGCCGAACGAGGGCAGCGCGCCGGTCGGTTCTGCCGTGCCCGCGGACAGCTGCCTTGGCTCTGCCAACGTGCCGGTCCAGTAGGAGTATTAGCAACAATTCGTCGTAAAGGGTCGGTCCGTCGTCAGGCGGGCCGACCCTTTACGTGTCAGGGCGGCGGGGTGAGCTGCGGAAACGCGATAGTTGGCAATCTTCGTGAGAGAGGACTTGCACAGGCTCATGCGATCGGTCTATATTCATGCAAGCAAGCTCTCAGGAACAAAGCGAAGAAGAGGACCGGATCATGAGCGCCGAGACCACCAAGCACGTCACCCGCACCATCGAACTGCCCCGCGGGCTTTCCCTGACCATCGACGAGTACGGCGAGAACAACGAGGGCACCGCGGTGCTGATGCTGCACGGCGGCGCCGGGCCGCGCTCGATGGCCGGGTTCGCGGCGGCGATGTCCGAGCACGTGTACGTCATCTCCCCGACCCACCCCGGCTTCGAGGGCACGCCGCGGCCCGAGTGGCTCGACTCGGTCGGCGACCTGGCCAGCACCTACCTGGACCTGCTCGACGCGCTCGACCTGACCACCGTCATGGTGATCGGCAACTCCATCGGCGGCTGGATAGCCTCCGAGATGGCGGTGCGCGACAACCACAAGCGGCTCGGCGCCGTGGTGCTGGTCAACGCCGTTGGCATCCACGCGATCAAGGAGGAGAACCAGGTCGTCGACATCCGCAAGATCAACCCGGCGGACATCGGCAAGCTCTCCTTCGCCAACGAGGCGCTGCGGCCGGACTTCTCCAAGTTCACCCCGGAGCAGCGCGCCGCGGCGGCCGCCAACCAGCAGACCCTTGCGGTCTACGGCGGCGAGCACTTCACCTACGACCCGAAGCTGCGCGGCCGGCTGCACCGGGTGGAGCTGCCGGTGCTGGTGATCTGGGGCGAGGCGGACGGCATCGCGCCGCTCGGCTACGGCCGGGGCTACGCGGGCCTGTTCCCGAACGGCCACTTCACCCCGATCCCGGAGGCCGGGCACCTGCCGCAGATCGAGCAGACCGGGGCCACCATCGGCGCCGTCTTCAACTTCGTGCAGACCGTGATCCGGCCCGACGAGGACTGAGACGTCCAGCCCGCGCCGCGATCCAAAGCGCACAGACCAAACCCAGGCCCCGAGCCGGACGGCACCGTACCGTCCGGCTCGGGGCCTTACCCGTTCGGCGGAGTGGGCAGTTGCGCTCCGAGTCGGGGACGGTACGGCGGGGAACGGACCGGAGGTGCGGACGGGCAGCGGCGGACGGAACGGGACGAGTGGCGGGTGGCGCGCGGAAGCCGCGTGGCTCGGCTGCTGCCTCGCGCTCGTGTTCGTGCTGGGCACGGCCGCGGGCTGCGGGACGCGGCTGCCGGCGAGCGCGTTCACCGGGCAGGCGACGGCGGGGGACGGCGGCGGTGCGGGCAGCGCGTATGTGGAGGGGGTCTCGGCCACCACGATCAAGGTCGGGATGATCGACTCGATCAGCAGCCCGCTCGGCGCGAACGCGTTCTCCGGCCCCGGCTACGGCGCGCAGGCGTACTTCGACGCGCTCAACGCGGCGGGCGGAGTGGACGGACGCAAGGTGGTCGTCGATCAGTGCGACGACGCTGGCGGTGGGCTCGGCAACATCCAGTGCGTGCACCAGCTCATCGACAGCGACCAGGTCTTCGCCTTCGCCGGGAACTCCATCTTCGACTACGCGGGCGCCTCGTATGTCAGCGCGAAGGACGTGCCGGACATCGGCGGGGAACCGATCGACCAGGCCTACGACCAGTATCCGCACCTTTACTCGATCTACGGGTCTGACGAACCGCGCGACGGCACGGTCGGCTTCGACGGGACGCTCTACTCCTCGACCGAGATCTACGCCTACTTCAAGCAGAAACTCGGCGCGCACGTCGCCGCGGTCGTCGAGTACAACCAGCCCGACTCGATCAACTACGGACAGATGGAGGCGGCGGGGCTGCGCGCCGAGGGGTACACGGTCGTCACCGAGCAGCTCGACTTCGCGCTCCCCGACTTCGCCGCGGCGGCGGCCGACATGAAGGCGCACGGCGTGCAGGTCGTCTTCGATGCTATTGATACGACCGGCAACGGCGCGCTGTGCACGGCGCTCGACCAGGCCGGAGTCAACCTGATCGCCAAGGTCACCACGCCGCAGAGCTGGGACCAGACCGTGCCGACGACGTACGCGAACGCGCCGAAGTGCCGCAACGTCCTGTACGCGACCTCGGACGAACTCAGCTACGAGGACACGCAGTACCCGGTCATCGCCGCGTTCCGGGCCGCGATGGCCAAGTACTTCCCGTCCCGCGCGCCGGATCTGTCGATGTGGGAGCTGGACGGATGGGCGTCCGCGCAGTGGCTGACGGACGCGCTTCGGTCCTGCGGCAGCAGCGACGTCACGCGGAAGTGCGTCGAGGCGTATATGAATGGGCCGCAGCTGTACGACGGGCACGGACTGCTGATCCCGACCTCGTTCACCGTCGCGAAGCCCGGGGCCACGACGCGGGCCTGCCTCAACCTCGCCCGCTGGCAGGACTCCGCGGACGGCGGGCACGGCGGCTGGGTGACGCAGGTGGCGAATATGGACACGAACTGCTTCACGGTGCCTGTGCTGGCGTTCAAGGCTTCGGGCTCGGGCTAGAGCTAGGCACCTACGCGCCGATCGCGGGCAGGCGCAGGCCGCGTTCCAAGGGCCAGAGGAAATCTGCGTACTCGGCGGCCTTGTCGGTCTGCGGGTCGGCGATGAGGACGGCGCGATCCTCCTCGCGCGCGGTCCTGGCCAGCTCCTCGAGGACGCGGTCGACGAGAGCGGGTGCCAGCCCGTGCGTCGGCTCGTCAAGCAGCAGGATCCTGCCACGACCCCACAGCGCACAGGCCACGGCGAGCAACTGGCGTTCCCCGCCGGACAGCACGCCCGCAGGCCGCGCGGCTAGGCGGGCGAGCTCGGGGAAGCGGGTGAACGCGGAGTCCGTGGCGGCGGCACCGGCTGTGGCGCGCAGATTGTCGAGGACGGACAGGCCCGGGAAGACATTGCGCTCAAAGGGGACGTAGCGCAGACCGGCTTGCGAGCGGCGGGCCGGGGGCCAGTTGGTGGCGACGATGCCGTCTAGGTATAGGTCTCCGGTCAACGAAGAGGTCTCGGTCGAGGCGCCGGCGAGCCAGTCCAGCAACGTAGTCTTTCCAGCGCCGTTCGGGCCGACCAGCGCGGAGAACGTGCCGTACGCGAGCGCCAACCGCACATCATGCAGCACCTCGATGCCGCCGTAGCGAACCCGAACCCCACTACAACTCAAGGCCGATCGCACGCTGCTTCACCCCCTCCCAGCGCACCCTCGGCAGCACCAGCGTGGCCACGCCGACGAGGATCGCCGACGCGCCGGCGACGTAGCTGTCCGCGATGACGAGCACGATCGCGGCGACGATCAGCGCGGTGGAGTCGGCGAATCCGACCGCCGCCGCTGCCGCGAACCAGATCAGGCCCTGCGCCGGCTCGAAGGCGGTCGGATCGAAGACCTGGTCCCCCGCCGCCCACAGCGCGCCGCCGAGCGCCGCCACCGCCCCGGCAGCGGCGAACACGGCCAGCCGGTTCCGGTCGACCGCGATCCCGGCCGTGCGCGCGGCGATCTCGCTGTCTCGGAGCGCGGTCAGGCGCAGGGCGGCGGGACCACGGTCGAGGAGCGTGAGCGCGGCCAAGGTCAGCACGGTGAGGGCGAGTTCGAGGTAGAGGAACGCGCGATCGGACTGAGCGAAGGACGGGCGATCCACTCCGACTGGAGTGAACAGCGGCTGGTCGAACAGGAAGCTGCTGAGCGCCGTGGCCGCGGCGAGCGTCGCGACGGCGAGATGGAGACCGGCCTGGCGGAGCACCGGCAACGCCAGGATCGCCGCGACGACGGCTCCGGCCAGCGGCGCGGCGAGGATCCCCCAACCCGACGCGGCCCACCCCGCGGCCAGCGCGCCGATTCCGGCCAGGCCCGCCTGACCGAGCGAGAGCATCCCGGCGCTGTGCAGCACGCGGAACGACAGCAGCACGAGGGCTAGTGCGGGGATCGCGAGCGCGGCGTGCAGATCGACCGTGCGTAGGTTCCAGGCGAAGAGGGCGAAGGCGAGGAGCAGGACGTAGGGCGGCAGGACACGAACAGACCGCGTGGCGCGGCGCGCGGCGGTGGGGGCGGTGAACGCGGGAGTGAGCCACGTCGCGAGCAATAGCAGCACGACGAACAGGTTCGAGCGCACCGCGTCCAGCACCGAACCGGCCGCTCCCGAGAGGTGAACGCCCGTCAGTTCGGCCTGACCGATCGCGGTGCCGAACGCGAAGAGGATCGCGAGCGGCGCGCTCTCCAGCCGCGCCGCGATGGCCACGCCGAGGGTCTCGAAGATGACCAGCGTCAGCGTCGGCGGATCGAAGCGCAGCTGCGGCGCCAGCAGCACGCCCGTCAGCATCGCGAGCATCGTGCCGGCGACCCAGCCGATGCGCGCCAGCCGCCGCGCGGGCAGCCCGGCGAGCTCGGCCAGCCGACGGTCGTCGATCACGGCGCGGATCGCCGGGCCGCCGTGCGAGAACCACGTCAGCCCGAACGCCACGAGCAGCACCAGGACCAGTTCGATCGGCACCGCGGTGGGCACGTCCAGACCGCCGAGATGCACGGTGCTGCCGGGCAGCAGCGACGGGGCGTCGGTCCGCGCCTGCTCGCCCCACACCGCGGTCACGATGCCGACGAGCAGCACCGTGACACCGAATCCGGCCGTCAGCAGCCGCCCCGCGTCCGCGGCGCGCACCGAGAGCGGGCCGAAGACCGCCGCCTCAAGCAGCAGCCCGAGCAGCGGGGCCGCGCAGAGCACGACGACGAGCCCGGCCGCGTAGACCGGCAGATGTGCGTCCCGGACCAGCGCGCGCAGCAGGTACGCGCCGAGCATGCCGATCGCGCCGAAGGCCACGTTCAGCACGCCGGTCACCCGGTACGTGGCCAGCACGCCGAGCCCGGAGAGCGCGGCGACCGCCCCCGTCCCGAGCCCGGCCACGGCCAGGTCGGCGGCGCCACCGCCCATCAGCGACCACTCATCGGCGACCACACAAGGGGCAGGGGGCCGACGCGGTGGGATCGTCCTGCGCGACGGCGATCAGGTCGCTGCGTCCGTCGAGCAGCGGGCAGTCGGCGGTGTGCACGTAGCGGCCGTCGGGGACACGCCAACGGCCGGAAGCCGCGCTCACTGATGGCTCATCAGAGCGACGCGCGGCCCCGCGCGTCAGCGGCGTGCGCAAGGCCAGCACCAGGCCCACGACCAGCAGCGCGGCGCCCGGGATGGTGGCGGAGGCGAGGTACGGCAACTGCTGTGGGACGGTGGGTTGCCCAGAGATCTGATACCAGCCGAGCACGCACAGCAGCACGCCCACACCGGCCACCGCGGCGGCGATACGTCTCGGCGGGTCGACCATGCGCAAAACTCCCCAATCGCGGCAAGCGGCGAGATAATGGTATTTCAGATCCGTCTCACGCGGGAGAGACACCCATGATCGGGATCAGGCCAGCTCAGCCGCACACTGCCCGGAATGTTCTGCTGCTGCTGAGCCTCGGCGGGAGCCTGGCCGCGTGTAGCAACAGCACCTCGGGTTCCACCGCCCCGAGCCCCACCACCGGCAGCAGCTTCAGCAGCGCGGGCTCGACCAGCGCCGTCACGCAGACGTGGACCACCTTCTTCTCCAAGAACACGCCGATCTCGCAGAAGGAGACGCTGCTGCAGAACGGCACCTCGACCTTCGCGCCCGCCGTGCAGGCCTTCGCCTCGAACTCGATGGTCGGCGAGGTCACCGCGACCGTCAAGAACGTCACCTTCCCCTCCCCGACGACGGCCGACGTCACCTACTCGATCTCGCTCAGCGGCCACGTGGTGGAGAACGCGATGGCGGGCAACGCGGTCTACCAGGACGGGCAGTGGCTGGTCGCGGACACGACGCTGTGCGGGCTGCTGCAACTCGCGCAGAGCCAGAGCGGGAGCACGGCGGCGATCCCGGGCTGCGGCTGAGCCGACTCGGGCGGCGCGGCGCGGGACAGGCCGACCGACCGGATCGCCGGCTACCCGCCCGTATGCCATAAGTATCAAGTATCGAATATCTTGTCATCCGTTCAGGTCACTGCGCGCTCTGGGCCGTTTTCGCAAAGGCCCAGCTCAGCGCGGGCGTCGCGGGGGCGTAGCCGGTCCCGCTCGAAATCCTGCGCG
>Ga0302314_10018975_pt1 | contig 11444 bp, 7 predicted proteins | sample III_Palsa_N2_3_FD_200533 | JGI IMG/M metagenome (GOLD analysis project Ga0302314, IMG submission 200533) | Peat permafrost microbial communities from Stordalen Mire near Abisko, Sweden - III_Palsa_N2_3 | ecosystem: Environmental > Terrestrial > Soil > Palsa > Peat permafrost | place: Sweden... | reverse complement strand
CCCGCCGCGACACGCGGGCTTCCGCCATACCCACCCGAACCAGCCAAACGGACGCTAACGAACACACGGAACACGCGAACCGCAATGCCCCGGCAGGGCCGAAACGCCTAAAAGTGCTGGTGTTGGGCCATCCCTCACTCGGGAAAGGTTTCGCGGCGCGCACCGCGGCCCAGAGCAGATACGGGCCGAGGAATACCACAATCGCGGTCAGAATGCCCCGGCCCCTTTTCTGCCTATTAAAGCCCAGAGGCGTCCGGGGTCCGGGCCGGCCAGTAAGCCATCGCCAGCACGACGAGCAGCGGCCCGGAGTTGGGATCGGTTGCGGTGCCGGTGAATATGCCGCCGAGCGCCTCTCCGACTATCCAGATCACGCTGGCAACCACGACGGCTAGCACCAGGGTGACTATGGCGGCAGGCCGCCCCAGGTAGACACCCACCGCGATCGTCACCAGCGCCGCCGCCAGCGCGATCGAGGCTGCCAGGCCCTGGCCGGCGACGTGTGAGGCCACCGCGCGGTCCAGGGCGGCAAGCCAGCCACGCTCGCCACTTTCCATCCCCGCGACCATGCCGCTCAGCGCCTGAGGAGCACGGTTCGCCGGAGTGAGGGCGAACCAGGCCAGGCTGAGCCACAGCACAAGCCACAGCGCCTTCGCCGCGGGAGCACCCACCGCGCGGGCCGCGGTGAAGGGCGCCGGCATCCCACGGTCGGAGGGCCACAGCAGCACCGCGAGCAGCGCGTAGATGATCACCGCGCCGGGCGCGCCGTTGAACGGGCTCGCGGTGTCGTTCAGCACCCCGCCGAGCCCCTCACCCAGCCACCACACACCGAGCGACCAGGCGATCGACGCGGCGAGAGCGGCTCGCACGGTCGGGCGGAACGCGATGCCCAGGCCCAGCAGCAGCTGGATCGTCGCGAAAATCGTGTTCAGCACCGCGAGATGGTGCTCAATGATGCCCGCGCTCCAGGTGATGGGCCCGGCGATGACGACCGGGTTACCGTCGGCGGTCCCGGCGAGCGTCTGGCTGAACGCCTTGGTGTACATGAACGGCTGGTACTGCAGCACGCCGTCCAGAAGCCAGATGCCGGCTAGAGCCAGTTGCAGTGCCCGCCTGGAATCCACCCTCTTGCCGTCGGTCCGGATCTTGGTGCCTAGCCTGCCCAGCCACGCGATCTGGCCGCCAGCGACATCGACTTCGCTCATCGGGATTCTCCTCGATCGGTACCGCCGGCCATTCAATGGACTTTCCGCAGCGTGCGGGATGTATGTAAGCCCGGCGGAGGGGGACGGTGCCGGTAGCGTAAGCGTCATGACTGCATTCCCGTTGAAGGATGTGTCGGGATTGGCTTAGCGGCTTTCCGGCGCTCGGCTTACAGGAGGGACGTGCGCGGCTTCGTGTTGTCGCAGATCTTGCCGTGTGTGAGCATGACGCGCGCTAGCGGAGTGGGGCTAGAAAGCCTCATATTCAGCCATGAATAAGTAGTTGCGCGTCCTCGGAGAGACCCGTCTGTGGTAATGGCTCCCGACGAGCCCGAACGGACAGCCAGTTATCGGCTGGCTGATAGGGAATTCCAGGTTTCTGTCTCGGGTCAGCCAGCGCACAGGGTTGGCTAAGTGCGGTGCCACCGTTGCACGACGTGCCCGGTTGCCGTTCTGAGGCACCGACACTGTGGTGGCAGTGTCAGAATCGCAACAGCGTGGCGCTGGCGCGGTCTCCGGTCGCCGTTGACCTGTCGGCCGCCCGGCCTGCGGGTTCAGAACACGTTCCCAGCCTGGCGCACACCCGCTGGCACAGCGTCAGCGCATAGCTGACACTCATGGGAGCCGAAGATCGTCACGCCAGCTTGTGTGGCATGGAACACACTGCGAGCCCGGCCAAGCAGCCGGGCAACTCCATCAACCGCCGCTCGTTCGTCGTCGGCGGCGTGCTTGGCCTCGGTGCCGGGGCCGTCGGCGTCGGCATCCTCGCGGGGGGAAAGAACTCCCCCATCAGGCAGAACCCGCTCATAGGCGAGAACGCTGCCGCGACGTCCAGTGCTTCCGCGTCCGATGACACGTTCACCTACCCGAGCCTGCTAAGCGGCACGACGTCGGACGACGTCGTCACCTACGCCCTGGACATGGAAACCGGGACGCACGAGGTGCTCACCGGCGTCACCAGCACCACCATGGGCTACAACGGCTCCTACCTCGGCCCTACCATGAAGTGGACCAACGGGGACACCGTCCAGATGCAAGTCACGAACAACCTTGGCGCGGTTACCACCACGCACTGGCACGGCGCGCACGTCCCGGCCTACTACGACGGCGGTCCGCAGGAGACCATCGCCGACGGCGACACCTGGGAGCCCGAGTTCACGGTCAACCAGGGCGGCGCCTCGACACTGTGGTATCACCCGCACGCGCTGGGCACCACCGCCGAGCAGGTCACCCACGGCCTAGCCGGGATGATCATCGTTGAAGACGACACCACCACCTCGTCCGATCTGCCCAGCGACTACGGTGTCGACGACATCCCTGTCATACTCCAGTGCCTGTGCACGGATACCTCCGGTGACATCAAGTACAGCCTGTCCGGCTACCTCGAGTCCGATCTGGAGTTCCCTGTGCTGTGCAACGGGACCAACGTGGACTCCACGACGCTCACGTTCACCGCGACCAAGACCCGCACCCGGTTGCGGTTCCTCAATGCCTCACCCGCCGACATCATCACGGTCAGTCGCACCGACGGCGGCGACATGACGCAGATCGCCACCGAGCAGGGGTACATAACCGCCGCGGAGAGCGTCACCGAGATCCGGCTGATCGCGGGCGAGCGCGCCGAGGTCGTGCTGGACCTGTCCTCCGCGGTCACCCTGCAGGCCGTCATCACCACCGGCTGGGTCAAGGGCGGCAGCGGCACCTACGAGTTCTTGACGATCACCCCGGACGCCTCTGACACCCCGGTGACGCTGCCGTCCTCGCTGCGCACCATCGACCGCTACGACACGACCGACTTCACCGCCCGGACGATCACGCTGAGCCAGGTCGGCCTGGCTATGGAGATTAACGGCGTATCAGCCACGTCCGTTTCGGACATGTACATGATCACCACCACCTTGGACTCCGAGGAGATCTGGACCATCGTGAACGATACGCAGCTGGAGCACTCGTTCCACCTGCATGACGTGCCGTTCCAGATCATCTCGGTGAACGGCGAGGCCCCCACCGGGGCGTACCTAGGCTGGAAGGACATGGTGGAGGTGGTCGGCGGCGCGACGGTAAAGATCGCGATGAAGTTCACCGACTACACCTCCGATACCTATATGTACATGTTCCACTGCCACATCCTCATGCACGAGGACGAAGGCATGATGGCTGGGCTGCTCGTCGAATAATCCGATCGTGACGTTACCGGTGCGGCGACGCGATGCCGCCGCACCGGCGCGGGGAACGTCAGGCGTCATTCTGCGACAGCTGGATAAGGGAATTGGCGGACTGCAATTCTTGACTTCACGGGAAATAAATGAAGGGCTACGGCAGAAGGTGGAGTGTGCCTAAATGCGTTATTTTACAAAAGGCCTTTTGTCGGATTATCTTCACCAAAACCCGTGGCTTCCTCGACGTAGCCCGCGAATGATCGCGAACCGTCCGTCCAGCGGCCGTGCCGACTGACGGCCAGTGGCTGCGCGCCGGCCTTCAGCATGGACGTCGCGCCGCCACGGCGGAGGCTGTGGCCGCTGTAACTTCGGTGCTCCCCCGTTGGGGCTTCCGGCCACGAGTCGGGCGCGCCAAGTCTCGCGGAATCGCACGCGGCCGCGACGATGGCCCCGATGGCCTGCGGGCGGAGCCGGCCATCCCGGCTCGCGTACCGGCCGCCTGCGCCCTTGCCCACATTGCCCCAGCGGTCTACGCGGATGAATAGCGGACCCGCCGTACTGTCGTGACCGGCGAGAAACGCCGTCCAGGCAAGCACCGCGCGCACCGGGCAGACCGTCTCGTTCGACGCGTAGTGGATCCTGCGGACCACGCCGCGGGCCGCGTGATCGGTCTTCGATGAGCGGATCGTCACCGCCAGGCCCTCTCCCGGTACCGCCTCGATGTCGCTGATATTGAGCGCCGCCAGTTCCGAGCGGCGGGCAAGCAGGGCGAAGCCGAGCAGCACGATGGCCCGGTCCCGCAGGCCCGTCGCGGTCAGCGGGTCGCAGCCCGCCACGACCGCAGGCAGGTCCCGTGCCATGACGGGCACGGCCCTGCGCGGTCCGTACCTGCCGTCCCGCACCGCCTCCCTGCGCTGCGCGGCGACCACGACCTTCCTCGCCGTCAGGCCGTCGGGCACCACGGCACCGGCCCCGCGGTGCACCGCCCTGATGGCTGTCAGGTGCGCGTCTACGGATGTTGCCTTGAGCCCGCGTTCGGTGGCGAGGTGAGTCAGGTAGGCCGCGATGGTCTGCGCGGTCGCGGGAATCGCGACGCGACCGGACCGGCCGCACCACTGCTCGAACGACCGCCAGCGCGACCGGTAGGCGATCGCCGTGTTCTCCGGCACCGCCTCGCCGATCAGCGCCACGGTCTCGTCGGGCACCTCGAAGTCGGCCAGGCCGTACCCGTGGCCGATCGCCACCGTGGCGCCCTCGTCCCCCGCCGGTTCCTGGAGACTGTCCCCGGTTATCGCCCTAGTTACCGCCAGTTCGCGTCGGCCCAGCTTCTCAGTCACGATATTGAACCGTATCGGGAGTGAGACGATCGCGGCAAATTATCAATCTTTTCTTTCAGTCTATTTATCAATCATAATTGAGATGAAAAAGTGGAAAGATAAGCTTAGATTCCATGAGCGACGTGAGGCATGGAGGCACCGTGGACGCGGACGGCGCGCTAGTGATCCGCAATCCGGTGCTGGCAGGTTCGCACCCTGACCCATCCATGCTGCGGGTGGGACACGACTTCTACCTGGCGACCTCGACGTTCGAGTGGTACCCAGGCGTACGACTGCACCACTCCCGGGATCTGGTGCACTGGCGAGCCCTGGGCGGGGCGCTCGACAGTACACGGTTGCTCGACCTGACCGGCTGTCCTGATTCCGGCGGGGTGTGGGCGCCGAACCTGAGCCACGCCGGCGGCCTGTTCCACCTCGTCTACAGCAACGTGTCCACGTACGCGGGCGGCTTCACCGACTGCCCTAGCTACCTGGTCACCGCGGAGTCGATCGAAGGTCCCTGGTCCGACCCGGTGCTGTTGCACATGCGCGGCTTCGATGCGTCCCTGTTCCACGACGACGGGGAGAGCTGGCTGGTGAACCTGGTTCACGACTGGCGGCCGGGCCACGGCGGATCAGCGGGCCTGGAGGCCACCCGCTACAACCGCGCCGCGCACCGCCTGGTCGGCGAACCGGTGCCCATCGCGCTTCCGCCCCAGGCGGAGTGGATTGAGGGTCCCGGCCTTTACCGGCGCGGACCGTGGTACTACCTGCTCACCGCGGACGGCGGCACAGGCTACCAGCATCAGGTCACCGTCGCCCGCTCGCGCTCCCTGACCGGCCCGTACGAGCGCGATCCGCACGGGCCGCTGATCACCGCCCGCCACCACCCGGACCTGCCGCTGCAGAAGGCCGGGCACGGGAGCCTGGCGAAGACCGGGACCGGCGAGTGGTACCTGGCCTATCTCGTCTCCCGGCCTCATGGCCGCCGCGGACCGTGCGTGCTGGGCCGGGAGACCGCACTGGCCCCTGTCACGTGGACATCACATGGCTGGCCGCGCACCCCAAGCGGGCTGCCCGCTTTCGAAGTACCCGACCCTCGGACCCCACTGGTCCACGCTGCGCCGCCCCGCGGCACCGGACTGGGTTTCTCTGACCCAGCGCCCGTCTCACCTGCGGCTGCGCGGCGGCCGCTCCCCCCAGAGCATGATCGGCCCCAGTCTGGTGGCACGCCGGGTGACCGCCGCCCGCTGCGCGTTCGACGCCACGGTGGAGTACCGGCCGCGGGCCTTCCAGCACCTGGCCGGGATCACCGCCTACTACAACACCCGTAACTGGTACTACCTGCACGTCACCGCGGACGACCAGGGGCAGGCGGTGCTGCGCCTGGCGGCCTGCGACCGGGGCGTGGTGACCGCGGACGAACTGGGCCAGGAGCGCCTCGGCGGCATCGAACGGCTGCGCCTCGGCCTCGACATCGACGGACCCGAACTGCGCTTCCGCCGTGAGACGGGCACCGGCTGGCGTCCCTTCGGCCCGTCGCTCGACGCGACCGTGCTGTCCGACGAGCACGCCGAGGAGATAGCGGGCGGCCAGATCCGCGCACTTGGATTCACCGGGGCGTTCGTCGGCCTGTGGGCCTGGGACCTGACCGGAGGCGGCCTTGCCGCCGATTTCGACGATGCGACCTACCGCGTCTTCAGCAGATAGCGGAACGGTGGCGCCGTCGCGGTGACACCGGTCTCTCCATCATGCGCGAAACGCTTCGCCGATCCCGCTTCCCATGAGTTCTGTCAAGTGCGATCAGGAGTCGGTACGTAGGTACAGGTCAGCCATGGTCGATCATATTTGCAGACAAGTAAACGTTTCTGGGGTATTGCACGCATGTCAACACAGATCTAATCTCCCTTTAACTTGTTGAAGCGCTTCGACCTACGGCTCCGAAGGGCGGTACCGCACATGGATCGCGGACTGTCTCATGGCTCTGCGACGAGCTCGCATCTCACCAGACGCGGCTTCCTCACCGCTGCCGCGGGCACCGCGGGCGCGGTCGCAGCCGCCCCGCTCCTAGCCGCCTGCGGCACCGGGCCCGCGGCCAAGACTGGCGCGACGTCCGCGTCCGAGCTGGCGAAGATCATGCCGGCCTACGCTCCGCTCGGCCTCTCCGGGATCAAACCCGACTACGCGAGCATCGACGGCTCGGAACCCGGCTACCTAAGCTATCCGACCAACTTGGTCCATACGGTCAGCGAGGTGCCCGGCAGCGGCAGCACCTACACCGCGATCGCGCCGGACTGGGGCGCGATCCCGCGCACCGTCGGCAACACCTATTACCAGGCGCTGAATGCCGCGCTCGGCGCGAACATGCAGTGGCAGCCGACCAACGGCGCCACGATCACCACCACCCTGCCCACGCTGTTCGCGGGCAACCAGCTGCCCGACTGGATCGAGGTGCCGACCTGGGCCCAGCCGCCGGGGTTCGGCCAGGCCACGCAGAGCAAGCTCGCCGACCTCACCCCGTACCTCGCCGGGGACAAGATCAAGGAGTACCCGAACCTGGCGGCCATCTTCAGCGACGGCTGGCAGCAGGGCGTATGGAACGACAAGATCGTCGGCATCCCCACCGTCGTGTCCGCCTTCGCTACCGGCGTGTTCCTGTACTACCGGGCGGACATCCTGGACAAGCTCGGCCTCGGCACGCCGTCGGTGAAGTCGCTCAGCGACCTGTACGACCTCGGCAAGGAGATCAACGACCCCCGGGCCAGGCGCTGGGCGTTCGACGACATCTGGCAGTTCATGGGCTACCCGTTCGGGACAACGGTCAGTCTGCCGTACGTGTGGACCACCGATGGCAAGGGCGACCTGATCACTGTCTTCGAGACCGACGAGCTCATCGAGGCGATGAACTGGGAAGCCTCGCTCTTCAAGGCGGGAATGGTCAACCCCGACGCGATAGCGGGCAACACCGGCACCGCCAAGCAGCGCTTCTGGTCCGGCCAGAACATCATCACCGCCGACGGCGGCGGCGCCTGGGACTCGGCCGACCTCACCTCCGGCCAGGCGGCGAACAAGGGCTACACGCGGGTGGCGTTCGACTTCTTCACCGCGAGCGGCAGCGGCACCCCGCACGTCGGGCTCGCGCCGCCCACCGAATACGTCAGCTACCTCAACAACAACCTCAAGCCCGCCCAGATCAAGGAGCTGCTGCGAATCGCGGACTACCTCGCGGCGCCGTTCGGCTCCTACGAGTTCACGCTGGTCAACTACGGTGCGGCGAACACCGACTACACAGTGACCGGCAACGGCCCGGTGCTGACCGCGACCGGCAACAAGGACGTCGCCGCGACGGTGCCGGTCCTGCTGGCCAGCCCGAACAACGTCATCTCGAACCCCGGCTACCCGTCCGTCACCACCGCGGCGGCGCAGTTCGGGCAGCGGAACGCGAAGTACGGCTACAAGCCGCTGTTCTACGGCACGAACGTCACCGTGCCGAACGACCTGACCGCCGCCGCCGCGTTCGCGCCGTTCGTCGGGAGCGGCGGGATCAACTACATCATGTACGAGGTGATCCGCGGCCGGTCCACCATCGCCGACTACCAGTCGACGCTCAACACCTGGCTGCGCAGCGGCGGCAGCAAGCTCAAGGCGTTCTACGAGACGGTCCGGGCCAAGTATGGCGACGCCTGACGGGCTGGGCCTTATGCCCGCGATCACCAGCCAGGCGCCGCCCGAACAGGAGGCGGCGGGTTCACCGACCGCGAAGACCTCGCGGTCCCGGCGATGGGCTCGGCGATGGGGTCGGCTGCGGCGTGACCGGGCGCTGATCCTCATGACGTTGCCGGCGGCCGTGCTGCTGCTGGTCTTCGGGTACACGCCGATGCTCGGCCTGGTGATGGCGTTCCAGGACTACGACCTCTACGACGGGATCCTGCACAGCCCCTGGGTCGGCTTCGCGAACTTCCAGCTGCTGTTCACCGACCCGGGGTTCTGGCACGCGTTCGCCAACACCCTCGTGCTGTTCTCGGTCCAGCTCGTGCTGTCCTTCCCGATCCCGATCGCGCTGGCAATCATGCTTGACGGCATCTTGTCCCGGCGGCTTCGCTCGTTCATCCAGAGCATGGTGACGCTGCCGCACTTCTTCTCGATGGTCATGGTCGTCACCATCTTCGACCAGGTCCTCGGCGGCTCCGGCCTGCTTGACACGTTCCTGCGCGGCCACGGCGTGATCAACCCGCCAGACCTCGTCACCAACCCTGGGCTGTTCAAGTTCCTCGTCGCCGGCCAGCTGATCTGGAAGGAATCCGGCTGGAACATGATCATCTACCTGGCCGCGCTCGCGGCCATCAGTCCCTCGCTGTACGAGGCGGCGGCGGTGGACGGGGCGAACTGGCGGCAGCGCACCTGGCGGATCACGCTGCCCGGGCTGCGGCCGATCATGGTCCTGCTGCTCATCCTCAACCTGGGCTACGCGCTGACCTTCGGGTTCGAGCAGATGCTGATCCAGCTGGCGGCCGTCGGGCCGGGTGCCGCCCAGGTGCTCACCACGTTCTCCTACGAGAACGGCATCGTGCAGGGCAACTACAGCTACGGCGCCGCGGCCGGGCTGTTCCTCGGCGTGACCTCGGTGATCCTCATCCTCTCCGCCAATCGGGTCGCGCACCTGCTCGGCGAGGACGGGCTCTACAGAAACAGCAGAAGGTGACGGCACCCATGGCGACGACAGCTCCCAGGCAGGCCACGGCGCGGCCCCGCCACACCAGGCGGAACCCCAGGCGCCCGGTCTGGCAGGAGCGGCCCGCCCCGGCCACCCAGAGCGCCAAAGGGGCCGCCATCGTCGCGATCCTGCTGATCATCGCGCTCCCGCTGTACTCCATCGTGCTGACCAGCTTCTCCGACCAGGCGTCGGTCAACATCGCGGGCGGGCTGGTCGTCTGGCCGCACGGGCTGACGCTGAGCGCCTACCGGCTGATCGCCGAGGGCGGGGTCGTCGGCCGGGCACTGGTCATCAGCGTGCTGCTCACCGCGGTTGGCACGGCCTTCTCCGTGACCGTCACGATCCTGGCCTCCTACGGCCTGTCCCGCGCCGGGTCGTTCGGCCACAAGACCATCTTGTGGTTCATGATGATCACGATGTTCTTCAGCGGCGGGATCATCCCGCTGTTCCTCGTGGTCTCCGGCCTCGGCGGCTTTGATCAGTACTGGGCGCTGATCCTGCCCGGCGCGGTCAGCGTGTTCAACATCATCGTCATGCGGGCGTTCTTCATGAACATCGCCAGCGACATGATCGAGAGCGCCCTGATCGACGGCGCGAGCGACTGGAAGATCCTGTGGCGGATCGTGCTCCCCACCTCCAGGGCCGTCACGGCCGTCATCGCCCTGTTCTACGGGGTCACCTACTGGAACTCCTGGTTCAACATTCTGCTCTTCATGCCCGCGGACAGCGTCAAGTGGCCACTGCAGATGGTGCTGTACACCTACGTGACGCAGGGCAACCCGATGCCGGGCAGCGGTAGCAGCACCATCGGCGGGTTCGTCGGCAACCAGCAGATCGCCCCGCTTTCCCTGCAGATGGCGGTCGTCACGCTCACCGTCGTACCGGTCCTGATCGTCTACCCGTTCGTGCAAAAGCACTTCACCAAGGGGGTGTTGCTCGGTGCCATCAAAGGCTAGCCGCACACTACTCGTTGCCTGCGGCGTCACTCTTCTGGCGGGACTGGCGGCACCCGCCACCGCGGCCGCGTCGCAGAAAGTGTCGACGCCCGCCTACTCCTGGAACAACGCGGCGATCGTCGGCGGCGGCTTCGTGGACGGGCTGGTGTTCAGCCCGGCGCAACCGGGCCTGGCCTACGCGCGCACCGACATCGGCGGTGCCTATCGCTGGAACGCCGCCATGGGCAGGTGGGTTCCGCTGATGGACTTCACCGGCTTCGACGACTGGAATGAGCTCGGCGTCGAGTCCATGGCACCCGATCCGGCCAACGCGAACAAGGTGTGGGTGGCGGCCGGCGAGTACACCCAGCCGTATGCGGTGCCGCTGGACGGCGAGATCCTCCGCTCCGACGACCAGGGCCGGAGCTGGCAGATCACCGACCTGCCGATCCAGCTCGCATCCAACCAGAACGGCCGCAACATGGGCGAGCGGCTCGCCGTCGACCCCGACGACGACAACATCCTGTACCTGGCAAGCCCGGCCAACGGCCTGTGGCGCAGCACCGACGGCGGCGTCACGTGGTCGCAGGTCACCAGCTTCCCGGTGACGAGCACCCCGGACGACATCGGGCTCTCTTTCGTCACGTTCGACGCGGTCGGCAGCCATCACGGCGCGCCGGCCAAGACGATCTTCGTGGGCAACGCGACCGGCACCGACCTGTATGAGTCGACCGACGCCGGCGCGACCTGGAAGCTCGTGCCCGGCGAGCCTACCGGCATGGAACCCCAGCACGGCGTGATGGCTTCCAACGGCGTCTTCTACGTCGACTACGCCAACCAGCCGGGTCCGAACGGCATGACCGATGGCAGCGTGTGGAAGTACGACACGCGCACCGGCGCCTGGACGAACATCACGCCCGAGGTTCCCGGGGCGGACGGCAACCCGGCGTTCGGCTATGCCGGCCTTGCGGTCGACTCCGGGCACCCGGACACGGTCATGGTCGCGACCAACGACCGCTGGTCCCCGGTCGACACCATCTTCCGCTCCACCGACGGCGGCACTACCTGGGCGGACGTGGGCGCGAAGGCCACGCTTGACATCTCCGCATCGCCGTTCCTCG
>Ga0302314_10018974_pt1 | contig 11445 bp, 12 predicted proteins | sample III_Palsa_N2_3_FD_200533 | JGI IMG/M metagenome (GOLD analysis project Ga0302314, IMG submission 200533) | Peat permafrost microbial communities from Stordalen Mire near Abisko, Sweden - III_Palsa_N2_3 | ecosystem: Environmental > Terrestrial > Soil > Palsa > Peat permafrost | place: Sweden... | reverse complement strand
CATAGAGATGTCCTTGAACATGAATACCATGAGAAAAAAATCGAACGCATCCAACGTCCAGCCGAGATACGCGGCAATCACCACGTTGCGCTGGCTACGAACCAGAAGGCCGGAAGTCTGAACCTCTTTCGCCGCGTAGTGCGGCCTCAAGAATGGCCTTGGTCCACTCCGGCGTGCGCTGCAATGCCTTGAGATCATCGGGGGCAGGGGAGATGATTTGGCCGTTTTCCATTTCGAGCACGAGCACAGGGTCCGGCACGGTGCCGTCGGCGGCTGCCTCCGCGCTATTGTCGTAGACCTTGATGTATGCCACGTGCGGCATGAGTTTGATGAGGTTCAGCTGTGCATTCGGATAGCGCTCGCGGATTTTCTCTTCTGGAATAGGATGGCCACCTGCCGCAACGCGAGCCGTGACACGCGCGATGTGCAGTTCGGGAGAAGACAGTCCGCAGAACCAAATCAAGACGTCATGCGTTTTTGCGGCCTCCAGAATTTTTGCCGTCACTGACTTACCGCCCAGTGTCGTTTCGAAGGCATGGTTCAAACCCTTCTCGATGGCTTCTTCCAGGCGACGCATGCCCTCTTGCCACGCGTACCCGTTCGCTGTTTCCTGGTCGCATCCAGTTGAGGCCATGAGCTCACGAGCGAACGTATCGGGGTTGAACCAGGTCAGTCCGTCGCGTTCGAGGAGGTGCCCACCGACTGAACTCTTGCCGGCTCCGTTTACGCCGGCAAGGACATAGAGAACGGGCAGCGTCATCAATAACCGGAGCCGGCCTTTACTTTGCCACCCAATTTGGCATGACCGCGCATCGTTGACTGCAGGCGAGTGCTAGCGGACCGGCCCTGGAGCACCGAGAGACGCTCATCAAAGGTTCGCCTTAAATCTGCAAGCGCCGTTTCGGTCTGAGCCTGCGACTGCTCCACGAGCTGCATGAGGACGTCATATTCGGCCACTGGAATGATAACGGCCTCGGGCTCATCGTGATTTGTCACCACAAGCGACCCGTTGCTGCGCAGCGCGTTCATCATTCCGCGCCAACCTAACTTTTTTACATCGGACGCTGGAGTGCGAGGCAGTTTCGCGTGGGGCAGAAAGGCGTTCGGCTTTGCAGAGGCGGTCATAGGTTTTCCTCAAATATGCCATTCAAAGCAATCTATTTTGGGCAGATGGTCCATAATTGCCATTTTACCCTTTCCTGCCTATTTGGGCTATCTGGCCTGCGCGTCAACCAGCGCATCGCTGCCAGGCCTCCATACAGGGTGAAACGAGGGGAAACGGTGCGGTGCCGGGATGCCGCTTGCCCCTTGAATTTACCTCGGTGGCATCATACTGTATATATGAACAGTCCAGTGCCTTAAACCGGTGGCCAACATGGTTCTCGACCCCAAACGCCTTATTGACCGATCAATCGCAGACCTCACTCAGTTGTCGATTCTTCTGACGGCAGAAATCAGTGACGACGCGGCATCGCGCACACCAGAGCTGCGAGCCTGCGAGGAAGCCGTCGCCACGATCGACAGTTTGATCCCTCGACTTCAGGTCGCCCGCAATGCTCGTATCGCTCCGCTGCGCTCGGGCACCTGCCCCAACTGCGACGACTAATGCTTTTCGACGTGCTTCATGACGGCTAAATGCGCGAGAGCAATATGCCTTTGAACAGTAATCTCGGCGATGTTCATATCGTTGGCGATTTTGGCGTGGGTGTAACCGGATCGGTGCGCAAGGTACAGCACCGTAACGTCATCAACGCCGCGAAGGATGCCGGTGTCGGTCTGATCGCCTACACCAGCATTCTCCACGCGGACACGTCACCGCTGTTCCTCGCTGAAGAGCATCGCGACACGGAAGCGGCCTTGGCGCAAGCCGGCGTGCCGTTCGCGCTTCTGCGGAACGGCTGGTACACGGAGGTTTTTACGTGGCGGCTGCCGCTCGCCTTGAGGCATGGCGTCCTCATGGGCGCGGCGGGAGAGGGGCGGAACTCGTCCGCAGCGCGTGCCGACTATGCCGGGGCTGCGGCGACTGTGTTGGCTGGCGGCGACCACGCTGGCCGCATCTATGAGTTGGCGGGTGATGCGTCCTTCACGCTGGCCGAGCTCGTCGCCGTGGTGGCCGAAGCCCGATGACCCGCTCCAGGTCTCCGGGCGGTGTGCCGACCGCCGAGGTCGCCGGCTATTATCGCCGCCGCGCGGAGAATGGCGTCGGTCTCATCATAACGGAGGGGACCGGGGTTGGCCGCCCGGCCGCGCTCAACGAGCCTGATATGCCCCAATTCCACGGCGAGGCGGCACTCGCTGGCTGGAAGAAGGTGGTGGACGAGGTTCACGCAGCGGGCGGGCGCATCGCGCCGCAGCTGGTTCATGTGGGACATAAGCTCTCGAACTTGACACCCGATTGGACACCATCCGCGCCCTATGAAAGCCCCTCAGGGTTTTCAGTGACAGGCGAGCGCATCAGTCAGCCGATGAGCGAATCTGATGTGGCCAATGCCATCGACGCCTTCGCGCGCGCAGCGTCGGATGCCGAGCGACTTGGGTTCGACGGAATAGAGCTGATGGGCGCGCACGGCTACCTCATCAATCAGTTCTTCTACGACCATCTCAACTTACGCAACGACGGATATGGTGGCGCAACGCTCGTCGAACGCTCCCGCTTCGCGGTCGAGATTCTGAAGGCAGTCCGGTCGGTGGTCACCCCCGGCTTCCCGGTGATTCTTCGCCTTTCGCAGTGGAAGCCAAAAGACTTCAGTGCACGGCTTGCTGAGACGCCGAAGGCGCTGGAACAGCGGCTTACCGTGCTCGTCGAAGCTGGTGCGGACGCCTTCCATCTCTCGCAGCCAAAATTCTGGCAGCCCGCCTTCCCTGAGATCGATGGGGAGCTGAATCTTGCCGGCTGGGCGAAGAAGCTCACGGGCGTCACCGCAATAACCGTCGGCGCGGTCGGCCTGTGTGGTGACGTCTACGAATCCCTTGCGGGCAAGAGCGCCCAGTCCACTCCGCTGAACGGACTGCTCGCGCGGCTGGAGCGCGGCGAGTTCGATCTGGTGGCAGTCGGACGCGCGTTGCTGCAGGACCCTGCCTGGCTTGAGAAGGTGCGGCAAAATCGCGTGGACCAGATTGCCGACTTCACGCCGGCCGCGTTTGCCACGCTGCGTTAGTCACTGCGGGTGCGGCGTTACGCGGGCGCGATGCCGCATAGGTCGATTGGTTGAACGGTCCCATCATGGTTCCTATCTGAGAGCAGAATGATACTCAAAACGTACTCGCGCATTTTCACAAGCGACCTTGGGGCCACGTTGGCATCGTCAGCTTCGCCGGTCAGCCTGTTCCAGCAAACAGTGCGTCAACATCTCCGCGACCTTCGATAACCCACGTCTTCGGCTCAAGATCCCAATCTCGCGCGGGACGAGGTCGGGCTCCAGCGATATCGCCCGAACACCCTGAGGAAGCGGGAGAATCATTTCCGTCAATGGTGCAATGGTGACACCGAGTCCTCTTTCCACGATCGCCACCATCGCCTCAATGTCGTCGATCTCCAGCCATTCACAAGGTCGGAGCGACGCTTTTCTCAGGAACCGTTCAACCTGGCGTCCGCCGAACGAGCTTCGGTCGTATTGGATGAACGGTTGATTCGAGATGATGGCGTGCCAATCGTCGCCCTCGACGCCGGCAGGCACCAGCAGGGCATAGTCCTCGTGTATGAGCGGCCGCCATTCCAAATCCCGTGGTGGATCGAAAGGCGGTCGGATCAGAATCGCGAGATCGAGGTCGCCGGCATCGATGCGGTCCACAAGCTGCAGGGACACACCGGGCGAGAGATGAACACGACAGAGCGGAAAATGCGCATGGAAGGGGACGAGGGCGCGTGCCAGGACAGTCGCCTGAACCGAGGCAATAGCCCCAACCTTCAGCGATCCGGTCCATTCCTCATCGCGGGTCGCGTGCCCGATCGAGTCGACGCGCGCGACAATCTCCTCGGCGCGGGCAAGCGTCCGCAAACCGGCGGCGTTCAAGATGGCTGAACGTCCAGTGCGCTCGAACAAGGCAAACCCCAGCGCTTCTTCCAGCCGACGTATATGTCCGCTGACCGCCGCCTGCGTCAGGCCGAGCCGAGCGCCGGTGGCGGCAAAGGTGCCATGACGTGCCACGGCAATCAGCGTTCGCAGTTCCTGAATCATTGTATCGATAAATTATCGTGTTGCTTAGTATTAGAATATATAACTATTCGTGATGCTTGGCATTCGGTATGTTGGCCATCTACGCAAACGGAGGTACGCCGATGACCGCGCTTTTTCCTTTCCACCTCGCTTTTCCGGTGCATGACCTGACGGCCGCCCGCGCCTTCTACGGGGCGCTTCTCGGCTGCCGCGAGGGCCGCAGTTCCGCCGACTGGGTCGATTTCGATTTCTTCGGCCATCAGATCGTCGCCCATCTCGATCCGCAAGGGACTGTGACCGTCCCGGCAAATGCCGTCGACGGCCAAGCGGTGCCCGTCCGACATTTCGGCGTCGTCCTGCCGATGGAGGCGTGGCGGGCCGCGGCGGGCAAGCTCACCGCGGCGGGCGTAGACTTTGTCATCGAACCTTACGTGCGCTTCAAGGGCGAGCCGGGGGAGCAGGCCACGATGTTCTTCAAGGATCCGAGCGGCAATGCGCTCGAGCTGAAGGCCTTCGCCGACATCGGCGAGCTCTTCGCGAAGTAGGGCGGGTCGTGCAATCCATGCCTGTATGCCGCGTTGCCATCGCCGGCTTCGGAAACGTCGGACGCCGAACCGCCCACCTGTTGCTGTCGCGCCGCGAATCCTATCGCAACCACTATGGAATCGATGTCCGCCTCGTTGCCGTCTGCGGATCGCGCACGGGCGTTGCCGACGAGAGCGGCCTCGAGGCCGACCGGTTCGACACGCTCGAGGCGGGCAGGTCCGGTCCGGACTTCGTCGCGTCGAGCGGGGCGGACGTGTTGATCGAGGCCGGGCCCAGCGACTTCCGCACGGGCGGTCCGGGGCTCGGCTACATCCGATCGGCGCTTTCCGCTGGTTGCGATACGATCGCCATCTCGAAGGGTGCGCTGGTCTACGACGGCCGCCACCTGCGCCAACTCGCCCGAGCCTCCGGCGCGACACTCAAGGTCAGCGGCGCGACCGCCGCCGCCCTGCCGACGATCGACCTCCTCGACCACAGTCTCGCGGGCTGTACCGTGCTGCGAGTCGAAGGCATTCTCAACGCCACGACCAACTATTTGCTCGATGCCATGACGGTGCGAGGGATAGGGTTTGCGGCGGCCTTGGAGGAAGCGCAGGCGGGCGGCTTCACCGAGCGCGATCCCCGAAATGACATCGAGGGATGGGACACGGCCTGCAAGCTGCTAATCCTAGCAAACTTCGGCGTTGGGGCCGATCTCTTGATGCGCGACGTGTCCGTGCAGGGCATTCAAGGCGTCACTGAAAATCAGAAGGATGCGTGGCGCGCGAGCGGTCTCGTGCCGAAGCTCGTCGGCAGCTTCTCGCGTGAGGGTGGCGCGATTCGTGCCGATGTGGGTGTGCGTGCCTATCCACCGACCGATCTGTTCTCTCACGTGTCGGGAAAGAACAAGGCGATCCGAATCAAGACGGATGTCATGGGCGATATTGTCGCGATCGGCGGCGGGTTGGAACCCACCGCGACCGCAGCGGCCGCTCTTAAGGATCTCGAGCATATCCTTCGCGCCCGGTCGCTCCGATCGGTTTCGTTTTGAAGGGGTGCTGACCATGCCGCATCGCATGGTCCAGGCCATCCGCCATGTGGGTTTCGAGGACCTTGGAACTTTCGCTGCCCCCTTGCAGGAAGCCGGCTTCTCCATCGACTACGTCGACGCGGCGGATGGGGATCTCGGATCGTTGGATCCCCTCCGTGCCGACATTCTGGTCGTTCTCGGGGGCCCGATCGGGGTCTACGATCACGTGGCTTATCCTGTGATAGCGCAGGAACTAGACTTCGTTCGTGCGCGTCTCGAAGGCGACCGGCCAACGCTCGGTATCTGTCTCGGAGCGCAATTAATGGCCGCCGCGCTCGGCGCCAGGGTTTATCCGGGACCATGCAAGGAGATCGGCTGGTCGGCCCTGCAACTCACTGAGGCGGGTGACCAGGGCCCGCTCGCCGCGCTTCGCGGCGCGCCGGTCCTGCACTGGCACGGCGACACCTTCGATTTGCCACAGGGCTGCGATCTGCTTGCGTCGACCGACATCTGCCGTCATCAAGCTTTCTCGCGCGGCCCGAACGTTCTTGCGCTTCAATTTCATGCCGAAGCGGTCGCGAAGAAGTTTGAGCATTGGCTGATCGGTCATGCTTGCGAATTGGAGGCGACCAAGATCAGTTCCATCCACCTGCGCGCGAATGCGGGGCAGCATGCGAGGGGGTTGGAAAGTAGGGCGCAAGCGATGATTGGAGAATGGCTGTGCGGCCTAGCTTGATAGATATTGTCGCGGGAGGGAGGACGGCCGGTACCAGTGATTTCCACAGGAATGGGTTGCGTCCGCCGCTCGGATCGACACATTGGCGGACGGTCGGTCACGAAATAAGTTGTCACGATCACGCAGGTGGGCGGGTGGAAATCGACGCGGATGCCACTGCAGTATGCAGAAAAGATCAATGCGGCGCGCTCGGGGATGGCGAGGGCGGCGGCCGCGAGCGGCCTTATGCTGCCGTCGCGTGGGTGTCCGATATAACATTGCCCACAACTCTGAGTGGCCCAGTTGGGCCGCGTCAGAGCACGAATATGGCTTTAGATGTAGCCTACCGGAGCTAAGTGACACAATCGGGTTGAATAACCCTATCGTATTGGGGTGAGACCGGGTGGATGGACGCATTTTTCACCGCAATCAATCTGTCGTTACACAGAGTTACTTGCACACATCAAAGCACACACGTAGAGATCGAGTTATGGGGAAAAACGTCGATGCTTGAAATTCGACCGACCTGCGAGAATTGCGGAGTTAATTTGTCACCAAATTCGCTCGAGGCGATGATTTGTTCCTTTGAGTGCACTTTCTGTCGGACTTGTGTGGACAAAAATCTAGCTAACGTATGTCCGAACTGTGGCGGCGGCTTCAGCTCGCGGCCGATTCGACCCGCACGCCAATGGAAAGGCGAGAACTGCTTAACTGCAGTCCCTGCTTCGACCAAGGTGACCTCCAAGCCCGTTGACTACGCATCGCATGAGGCATTCGCAGCGCCCATACGGTCCATTCCGCCAGAACTGCGGTGATTGTGATGGCCCGTCGTCCGCACGTACCTTAGGAGCTGAACCGCGCTCGATAGTCCTGCGGGGTGACTGCCAGCAGCCGCGAGAAGCTGCGGCGCATCGTTTCCTCTGAGCCAAAACCGCAGCGTTGACAGATCCGCTTCAAGGGCAAGCTCGATTCTGATAAAAGTCGCCGTGCAGCTTCGACTCGCAGCCGCTCGATCGCCCGGGCTGGCGTAAGCCCGGTCGCATCCGTGTAGTGGCGGATGAAGCTGCGCTCACTCATCCCTGCTCGATTGGCTAAGACAGGGATCGCCAGATCATCAGCCAAATGCTTATTGATCCATTCATGGAGCGCCTCGAACTTATCGTCCCCCGCCTGCAGAGTGAGCGCCGTGCTGAATTGGGCTTGTCCTCCGGGACGCTTCATAAAAACCACGAGGTATCTCGCCACGGCCAACGCTATCGTTACCCCAAGATCTTCTTCTACGAGCGCAAGGGCGAGATCGATGCCGGCGGTTACGCCAGCCGAGCTCCAGACGGCACCGTCGCGTAGGAAGATCGGATCGGATTCGACGCGCACCTTCGGGAAGCGGCGAGCCAGCTCATCGCAAAATGACCAGTGCGTGACGGCTCGCCGCCCATCTAACAAGCCAGAAGCCGCCAGTAGGAAGGCGCCCGTACAAACGGAGGCAACGCGGCGTGCCTTCAGTGCTCGCGATTGCACCCAATCGATAGTGGCAAGGTCTGCCGCCGCAGCGTCAACGCCCTGCCCGCCGGCCACCATTAACGTGTCAACAGGGTCACTCGCGAGAGGAAGTGGCAGGGTCGACAGCTTGAGGCCGGCAGCCGACGCCATTACCTTCGCGCCACTTTGAGCCACTACTTTCAAGTCGTACGGCGGATGACCTCCCGATTCTAGTACGAAATCGTTGGCGGAAGCGAAAACCTGAAGCGGACCAGTAACGTCCAGAATTTGGACCAGAGGGAACACGAGCATCTCAACGATGCGAGTGGTGTTTGGCGCGGAAAGAGGGCGTTTTGGCATCTATGCCAAAGGCTGCCTTGGTAGAGTGGTTTTGTCTACCTCGATCTTGGAGACTCGCGTGATTTCACATGACACTCATTTATCGATCGGCTCCCTCATGTTCGATGGCATGGACCAAATCGACTTGACGGGTCCATTTGAAGCGCTGTCGCGGCTGCCGAATTCGACCTACCAAATCTATGCCAAAACTTCTGCGCCTGTCCGCGATCTTAACGGTCTGCGGTTGCTCCCGGATGCGACACTTGACGCAGCACCGCAGTGCGATGTTCTTCACATTCCCGGCGGTTTTGGGCAGGAAGCGTTGATGGAGGATCAAGCGGTGCTTGATTGGATTCAAAGGCAGGCCGGTGGTGCACGCTATATACTTTCCGTATGCACGGGCGCGCTACTTTGCGGGGCAGCAGGCCTATTAAAAGGTCGCCGTGCGACGACGCATTGGTCATCGCTGCATCTATTGCCGTATTTCGGGGCCACCGCGGTCAACGAGCGCGTGGTTATCGACGCCAATTACGTCTTTGCCGCGGGTGTTACAGCGGGTATTGACGGTGCATTGCGCCTCGCGGCTGAATTGCGCGGCGAAGAAACGGCGCAGTCGATCCAACTCGACATGGTGTATGCCCCGGAGCCCCCTTTTCACAGTGGCACACCCGAAAGCGCTCCCGCCTCAATTGTGGATCGTGCGAGGCAATCGTACGCGAAGATCACTGCGCAGCGGGAAGAGACGGCGCGACGCGTGGCAGCACGCTTAGGTATTGGGCTCGGCAAATCAAGGTTGGCGTAAACCGAGGGAAGGTTGGCAATCTGGCCAGGCTGACGAAGACTAAATTGAGTCTCATGTCGCTCAGTAGGCCTAACTGGCTCGGGCGGCGCAGTAGAGACAGGAGACATACACATGGATTCAGAAAAGATAGATCGTCGGCATGTACTCGCCAGCATGACAGCCGCCGCGGCAGTTATAGCGTTGCCCCGTGCCGCCGCCGCACTCACTCAAACCGCAGCACACACTTCGCAGGAGATTTCAATGACAACGATGACATTCACCAAAAAAGAGCCCCCCGAGTGGCTCTTGGCCTTTTGGAAAGAAATTGACGATAAGACGTTTGGCAAAGGGTTCGACTGCTTTACTAAGGATGCGATTGGCAACCTCGGTGTCGCCGATTGGCACGGTCGTGAGGCCATCCGCGAGAATCTGCGCGCCTTCATCGATACCGGCTTCACAGCACATCACGATATTCTCGAATATTGGGATGGTGGGTCGCTCAAAATCTTTCGCGGCATCGTGACAATGAAGCCGGATGACAGCAGCAAGCCCGTCGTCAAGCCGGTGATGTCGCATTTCTTCTACATGGACGAGAAAGACCCGACGAAAGTACGTCATTGGATCGGCGCGGTAGGGCCAGTGCAATTCTGAGGGGACACATGCTAGATACATCGCGCCCGTGGACAACCTAGGCGCGATGTCTGCAGTCGTCTTTTCATTTGTCGGCGCCCTCATTTTATGGAATCTGCGTGCCAGTGCAGTTGTCGACATCAACATTCTCTGTCGTTTATTTCAGCATCCATGTCGTCGAAGAGCGGCCTTTGCAGGTCCAAATCGGAAATTCGGCGGCCGAAGTCGTTGTTTTTGCTGTTCGGTGACCGGAGACCTTTATGAGCTCAATGCCGAAAGTTCGCTTAGGTTCCGAAGGCCCGCGCGTCTCTGCCCTGGGCCTCGGCTGCATGGCCATGTCCGATGCGTACGGTCCCTCGGACCGCGCCGAAAGCATCGCCACGGTGCATGCCGCCCTCGATGCCGGCATGAACCTGCTCGACACGGGGGATTTCTATGGCATGGGCCACAATGAGATGCTGCTTCGCGAAGCCCTCGCGGACCGCCAGCGGGACTCCTATCTGCTCAGCGTCAAGTTTGGTTCCTTGCGTGATCCCTCTGGCCACTTCTTGGGCTTCGACGGTCGCCCCGCCGCAGTCAGGAATTTCCTGAGTTATTCCTTAAAGCGCTTGGGCGTCGAGTACATCGACATTTATCGGCCCGCACGCCTCGACCCGAACGTGCCGATCGAGGACACCATGGGCGCCATCGCCGAGCTGATCCAGGCAGGTTACGTGCGGTTCGCGGGCCTGTCAGAAGTGGGCGCGGACACTATCCGGCGGGCGCGCAAGGTGTTGCCCATCACCGATCTGCAAATCGAGTATTCACTGATCTCGCGCGGCATCGAGGCCGAGATACTGCCGACCTGTCGCGAACTCGGCATCGGCATCACGGCCTACGGCATCCTATCGAGAGGCCTGATCAGTGGTCACTTCATCGCGCCGGCGGGGGCCAAGGACTACCGTGCATCCTCGCCGCGCTTTCAGGGTGAGAATCTCGCCAACAACTTAAAAATGGTGGAGCGTCTGCGCGCCTTGGCGCAGGAGATGGGAGCCAGTCCCGCGCAGCTGGCCATTGCCTGGGTTGCAGCTCGGGGCAAGGACATCGTGCCCTTGGTGGGCGCACGCAGCCGTAATCGTCTGATCGAGAGTCTGGCCACGAGTGAGCTACGGCTCTCCGAGAGCCAATTGCACGCGCTCGCCGAGGCAATGCCGGAAGATCAGGTGGCAGGAGCTCGATACCCCGAGGCGATGATGGCGCACTTAGATAGCGAGAAGGGCGCCGCACATTGATCGGCGCTCATCGCGCGAGTGACTCGGCGATTGTCTTCATCGCGCATGAGTCGGTGGAGTTACGTCATTGCCGCCGACACTCGCCTCCGTCATCGCCAAGACGCCGGCGCGTAATGTCGGCTCGGGCAGCGGTTCTACAGCGCCCTCATCGTACGTTTCCTCGCCTTGAAAAGGCCCGAGGACCAGCGTAACCGCGATTGCTTATAACGATAGTCAACAATAGCATTAGACCGCACCAGAGAATGAAAATACCATCTGCGGCGGATATGAAACATGCAACATTACGTTGCTCGGATGGAACGTCGCCAACGACTCTTCACATTTATTCCTATCGCAATTCCATCGACACTCTTTGTTCGATGCAGTGATTCGAACGCAAACCGGCCTTTGCCGCTGGCGGGAGTGCTGCTGAGAACGTCTTGGGCTCCTACCAAAAACACAATCTGGGGATTTTCTGCAAATGCCAATGATTTCTTATCTGGCGCGACCTTGTGCGCGCGCATCGTCAATCAAAATCG
>Ga0302314_10018973_pt1 | contig 11445 bp, 12 predicted proteins | sample III_Palsa_N2_3_FD_200533 | JGI IMG/M metagenome (GOLD analysis project Ga0302314, IMG submission 200533) | Peat permafrost microbial communities from Stordalen Mire near Abisko, Sweden - III_Palsa_N2_3 | ecosystem: Environmental > Terrestrial > Soil > Palsa > Peat permafrost | place: Sweden... | reverse complement strand
CCACGCCGGGCCCGGCGAGGAAGTGGTCTGCGACGCCGACGCGCACATCGTCGCGCACGAGGACGCGGGCCTGGCCTGGCACGGCGGCGTGCAGACGCGCACCACGCTCACCGAGCGCGGCCTGCTCACCCCCGAGCAGCTCGAACGGCTGATCCGCCCGCACGGCCCGCACGTCGTCGGCACTCAGGTGGTCGAGCTGGAGAACACGCACAACCGCGGCGGCGGCTCCGTCTACCCGATCGAGACGCTGCGCACCATCAGGGCCCTGGCCGACTCGCGCGGCGTGGCGGTGCACATCGACGGCGCCCGGCTGTGGAACGCGCACGTGGCCACCGGCACGCCGCTCAGCGAGTACGGGAAGGTCGTCGACACCCTCGCCGTCTGCCTGTCCAAGGGCCTCGGCGCCCCGGTCGGCTCGATCCTGCTGCTGGACGCCGAGCGCCGCGAGTGGGCCAGGGGCCTGCGACACCGGCTCGGCGGCGGCTGGCGGCAGGCCGGCATCCTCGCCGCGGCCGGACTCTACGCCCTCGAACACCACATCGAGCGGATGGCCGAGGACCACGCCAACGCGAGGCTGCTCGCGCAGGCCTTGCGTGACAGAGGTCTGACCGTGAGTGAACCCGAGACCAACATCGTGTTGATCGAAGTGCCCGGCGACGCCGCCGGGGTGGCCGCCCTGGCCAGGGAGCAAGGCGTCCTCATCGGTGCGATGGGCCCCAGAACACTGCGAGCCATCACGCATCTGGACGTATCGGAGAAGTCGGTGCAGCTCGCCGCGCAGGGCATCGCAGATTCCGTATGAACTGTGCGGGAGTAAGCGGTTTTCGAACCGTTTGAGGCTGTTGATAGACCCCTGGGTGCGGGTCTACCTTCGTGGCTCGACACGAGGTTTGGATGCGACCCCAGGGGGCGGCCATGGGCTTTTTGAAGAAGATCTTCGGCGACGAAGAGGAGCAGCAGCGCGAGGAGGAGGCGCGGCGCGAGGCGGCCGAGCGCTACGCGGTCGAGCACGCGCACGGCAAGGAGGCCGAGCACGAGGCGCCAGCGGCCAAGAAGACGGCCGCGAAGAAGACCGCTGCGCCGGCCGAGCCGAAGGCGGCGGCGAAGAAGGCGGCTGATACCCCCGCGAAGGCCGCGCCGGAGAAGCTCGCCGCGACCAAGTCGGCCGCGGCCAAGGCCGCCACGGCGAAGCCCGCGGAGGCCAAGGCCGCGGCGCCGGCGCCCGCGCCCAAGAAGACCGCTGAGAAGGCCGCGGCGCCCGCCGTGAAGGCCGCGGACCCGCACCACGACCCGGTGCCGGCCCAGCGCACGTACGCGCCGCTCTCGGGCGCTCCTGCCGCCGACGCGCACACGCACGTGCACGACGTGGCCGAGGGCCCGGTGACCGTCGCGCACGACCAGATGATGACCGTGCACATCGAGACGCATGTGCCGGACCACCAGCCGCGCGAGGACGACCCGCACTACCACCTGTTCGAGCAGGCCAAGGCGCGGCTCAAGCGGCAGGGCCTGTGGAAGTGCATCATCGCCGACGAACTGTGCGGCGGCGAGCCCGAACTGCACCACACGTACATCGAGTTCTCGCAGATCAACGAGGTGGACCCGAAGAAGCTGCAGGAGGCGCTCGGCCTGCACTTCGACAGCGACGAGGACTTCCAGAAGTGGGCGGAGTCGCCCGGCAACCTGGAGGTGCTCTGCGCCAACCACCACCGCACCCACTACGGCATCCACGTGATCCCCGGCCCGCTGTGGGAGGCCCTGCGCTTCCGCATGGTCGGCACCGAGGCGGCCGCCGAGTTCGTCACCGCCGATGAGGCCAAGGACGAGGCGAAGAAGGAAGTCGCCGCGAGCTGAGGCTCCGGTTCTGAAAGAAACCTGGGCCCCGCCACACCCGATCGGTGTGGCGGGGCCCAGGTTTCTTTTTTCGCTTCGAGCTCGGCCTCGGCATCATCGTGCGCGGGCTCACGGCCTTGCTGCCGGCCGGACCCGGCGACCGACGGGGCCGCCGCGCGTCACCGCGACCCCCCTGGCGGGCAAGGAGACCGCGGCGGCGCACGGCGCGGCGGCCGGCGGCGTCGATCCGCCGAACCGCGCCCGGTCAGTCGTGCTCGGGCTGCTGCACCAGCTGCGCCAGGTAGAGCGGCTCGCCCAGGGTCTTGAGCAGGTCCAGCTGCGTCTCGAGGTAGTCGATGTGCTCCTCCTCGTCCTCGAGGATCTCCTCGAAGAGGTTGGCCGAGGTCACGTCGTCCCGGTCGCGCATCAGCCTGATCCCGCGGCGCAGCCGTTCGACCGCCTCGAGCTCGACCTTCATGTCGCACTCGAACATCTCGGTCACGGTCTGACCGATCCGCAGCGGGCTGAGCTTCTGGAAGTTCGGCAGCCCATCGAGGAAGATGATGCGCTCGGCGAGCTTGTCGGCGTGCTGCATCTCCTCGATCGACTCGTGCCGGGTGTGCTTCGCGAGCTTCACCCAGCCGTTGTTCTCCTGCAGCTTGTAGTGCAGCCAGTACTGGTTGATGGCCGTCAGTTCGGCCGTCAGCTGCTCATTGAGGATCGCGATGATGTCTTTGTCGCCTTGCATCGACTGACCCTTTCGTGCCGTGGTGAGGGATTGACGGCACGTAGTCTTTCACGCGGGCAGGACGAACCCGAGGCAGGCGCGGTGCCGAGTCACCCGACCGTGCCGCACCCGCAGGCCGGATCAGGCCGCGACGCCCGCGCTGACCAGGACGGCGGCGTCGCATACGGACGGACACGCGGCCAGGGTCTTCTCCACGCAGGGGCGCAGCCGCGCCTCCTCGATCAGGCAGCCGAGCCGCTCTACGCAGGTGCCGCAGCTCGTCCCCGCCCCGCAGCGCTCGCCGATCTCCTCCTCGGTGTGCGCGCCCGCCGAGATCTCGTCCTGTATCTCCTCTTCGGTGATGCTGAAGCAGACGCAGGCGTACATGGACTTCGGCTCCTCAGCGGCGTGGACCAGGGGACCAGGACAGGGTTAGGTAAACCTAAGCTAACTCCGCCGGTCCGGCCCGCGCAAGTGCTGCCGGGCCGAATGTGGCCGGGAGCACATCCGGGGAGGTCAGGTGTACTTGATCGTGATGTTCTTGAAGCCCAGCGACTGCAGCAGGCTGGTGAGCATCGTCGTCGTGTTCCGCTCGGCGTCCACGATCAGCGCGCTCTTGGCCGCCGCGCCCTCGATCTGCTTCGTCGCGAGCTCGTAGACCGCCTGCTGCGAGTTCGGATTGCCGCTCAGGAAGCTGTTGACCCGGGTGAACAGGCCCTGCTGCTGCGCGAAGACGTAGGACTCCTGCACGTTGAGCTCGGCCGCCTCGAGCTGGGCCGGCGGCAGCGTGATCGAGGCCGTGAGATGGTCCGCGGAGACGTACACGTTCTTGCCCTTGAGCTGCGAGAAGTCCACGTACGCGTTGTCCGTGCCGACCCCGATGAACAGCGTGTCGCTGCCCTCGAGGAAGCTCGGCAGCAGCGAGCCGCCCGAGGATATGTCGACCACGACCTGGAAGTTGCCGCTGGCCGCCTCATACCGGGAGAGCTGGACTATCGACTCGAGCAGCACAGGACCTGAGCGCTCGGTCGTCGTCTCGGAGAATGGATTGCGCAGTTGGGGTAGTAGGTGAATGGCTGAGCCCACGAGGACAAGGCCGACCACCACCACGAGGGAGACGGCGCCCACGAAGATCCGGTTGCGCCACCGAGAGACCACTGCCACTACAGCCACCGCCCCTAGAGTTCCACGACATCGAGTCGAGTACCACTGATACCAATGAGTCGAACGCAACTTCGGCTTCGAAGTTCCGGGACGCTCGTCATACCCTGATTTCCCGAGCGTAGCCACTGAGACCGACAGACCTTCCGAAGGAGCGCAGACCCTTGCCAGGCTTGAGATACCCCGGCTCCCGGCGCCGACGTGACGAGCGGCCGCGCCGCCGCGGCTCCAGCGTCATCTGGGCCCTGTTCTGGCTGATCCTGCTGATCATCCTGCTCGGGCTGGTCTTCGGCGGCTACCGCAAGGGTACCCAGGTCAACAACCCGGGGTCCTGGATCACGGTCGGGACCGGGATATCCAGCGGGCAACGGTGATCCGCGGCGTTCGGCGGCGGGGCGATCAGTAGTAGAGGGTGACCGTGCTCCCGGCCTCGGCGCTCTTGCCGGGGCCGGGGTCCTGGGTGATGACCGTGCTCAGCACGACGGTGAGGTGATGCTTCGTCACCAGGAAGCCGTCCGACTCCAGCTCCGAGGTGGCGCTGTCGATGTTCATCCCGGTCACCTTGGGCACGGTCACCTCCGTGACGCCCGAGGAGAGCGTCAGCGTGATCGTCGTGCCCTGCTCCTGGGTTCCGGTCGGGGTGTAGGAGATCACGTCCCCCGCGGCCACGTTGCCCGAGCCCTGCGTCGTCGAGGACACCAGGACGACGAAGCCGGCCGTCTGCAGTTGGCTGGTCGCGGCGGACTTCGAAAGCCCCTGCACGTTCGGCACGCTCACGTTCGCCGGGCCCGTGGAGATGTTCAGCGTCACCGTTCCGCCGTTCGCCACCGGACGCCCGGAGCCGGGCTTGGTGGAGATGACGTCCCCCGAGTCCACCGTCGTGCTCGCGGCCTGCGCCACCGTGTACTTCAGGCCGTCGTTGGTCAGCGCCTGCTCGGCCTGGGACTGGGAGAGGCCGCCCAGGTCGGGCATCGACTGGTAGTGCGTGCTGCCGTAGAGCCAGGCGCCGAGGCCGGTGATCACGGCCAGCAGCACGATCACCAGGAAGATGATCAGGCCCCGGTAGCTGCGCCGGCGGCCGGCCGCGTCCACCGCGCGGTAGGGCTCGTCCGGGGTGCGCCGGGGTGCGATCGGCGGCAGCGGCGCCGCCCCCTTCCCGCCCGCCGGGGCTCGCTGGGAGAGGTCCACGCGGGTCGGGGCCACCTCCACCCGGGTCGCCTCCGGCGCGCCCGCCGCGGCGGCGGTGTGCAGCTGCTGGGTGGCCTCGGTCTTGGCCGCCGCCGCGCCGCCGAAGTCCAGCGCGCCGTCGGGCAGGTTCGCGTAGGCCGCGCGCAGCTCCGAGCGCAGCGCGTTGGCGTCCGCGGGCCGCTGCTCTGGCTCGCGGGACGTCGCGCGGGTCACCAGGGCGTCTACGGCCGGGTCGAGGCCGGGCAGCAGCGTGGAGGGCGCGGGCACCCGGCTGGTCACGTGCAGCTGCGCCACCTCGACCGGGGTGCTCGCGGTGAACGGCTTGCGCCCGGTCAGCAGCTCGAACAGCACGATCCCGGCCGAGTACACGTCGGAGCGCTGGTCGCAGGTGCCGAACCGGACCAGCTCGGGGGCCAGGTAGGACGCGGTGCCTATCAGCCCGCCGCCCGGCAGGCTGCCGCCCATCGTGTTGCCGTCCGCGCTCCCGGTCACCGAGCGGGCCAGGCCGAAGTCGGTGACCTTGAGGGCCGCCGCGTAGGAGTGCGACTGCGCCAGCACGGCGTCGTTGATCAGCACGTTCTCCGGCTTGACGTCGCGGTGCACGATCCCGGCCCGGTGCGCGGCGCCGAGCCCGGCGAGCATCGCGTCGATCACCTGCAGCGCCTGACGCGGGGTCAGCCTGCCGCGCCGCCCGAGCACCTGGCGCAGGGTGCTGCCGGGCACGTACTCCATCGCCAGGTAGGCGAGCGTGCCCCGGTCGGCCGCCCCGTAGCCCGCCGGCGCGGGCTTGATCGCCGACTGGTCGTAGACCCCGACGATGTTCGGGTGGTTCAGCTTCGCGCAGGACTTCGCCTCGCGGATGAACCTGGCCACGTACTCGGGCCGGCGGGCGAGGCCCGCGTCTATCACCTTGAGGGCGACGGCGCGGTCGAGCCGGTCGTCGAAGGCCCGGTAGACGGTGGCCATGCCGCCGTGGGCCAGGCGGGCTTCGACCCGGTAGCGGCCGTCGACGACCTGGCCCGGCGCTAGGTCGTCGGGCGGCAGGTTGACGGCGGTTGGGCTCACGGTCATCGAGTGTAGGCGTATCAGGGGTGACTAATCTGTATGGACCGTGTCCCAAAACGGTTAAAACAGAGGCGATTCGTCACGAGATGGGGACGAGGCGAGCGCGAAACGGCGTCGGGGAATGCGTCCGGCTTCCCGCGACGCGTATCCGGCGGCCACCGCGTCGCGCATCGCGGCGGCCATCAGCGCCGGCCGCTGGGCCCGGGTGACGGCCGAGGCGAGCAGCACGCCGGCGCAGCCGAGCTCCATCGCCAGCGCCGCGTCGGAGGCCGAGCCGATGCCCGCGTCGAGGATCACCGGCACCCCGGCCGCGGCCACCATGAGCTCGATGTTGTGCGGGTTCCGGATGCCGAGCCCCGAACCGATCGGCGAGCCCAGCGGCATCACCGCCGCGCAGCCGACGTCCTCCAGCTTGCGCGCGAGCACCGGATCGTCGTTCGTGTAGGGGAGCACGGTGAAGCCGTCGTCCACCAGCGTGCGCGCCGCGTCGACCAGCTCGATCGGGTCGGGCAGCAGCGTGTGCTCGTCGGCGATGACCTCGAGCTTCACCCAGGAGGTGCCGAGCGCCTCGCGCGCGAGCCGGGCGGTCAGCACGGCGTCGCCCGCGGTCAGGCAGCCCGCCGTGTTCGGCAGGATCTCGATCTTGAGCTCCGTGAGCAGGTCCAGGATCGAGCCGCGGGTCCCGGTGGCCACTCGGCGCATGGCCACGGTCGTCAGCCGGGTGCCGGAGGCGGTCAGCGCCTCGCGCAGGATCTCCAGGCTCGGCGCGCCGCCGGTGCCCATGATCAGGCGGGACTCGAAGGTCCGCTCTGCGATCCGCAGCGGCTGTGTCGTTGCTGTTGTTTCCGTCATTGCCGTCAGCCTCCCTGGACCGCGGTGAGGATCTCGATCTTCGCGCCCTCGGCGAGCGGGTGCCCGGACCAGGCGGTGCGCGGCACGACCTCGCCGTCCACGGCCACGGCGACGCCGGAGCGGGAGGTCGTGTGGGCATCGACGAGTTCGGACAGCAGTCGGCCTTCCGGGACGGTCACAGCGTTGCCGTTGACGAAGACGGTGATCATCGGAGGCCTCCCTCGGTGGCGAATCGCTGCGGGCTGAAGGGAGCCGCGTAGTTCGGCAGCGCGCCCTCGGTCAGCAGGGCGACGATGGCGTCCGCGGTGACCGGTGTGAGCAGTACGCCGTTGCGGTAGTGCCCCGTCGCGGCGATCAGGCCGGGCAACGAGGTCTGGCCGAGCAGCGGGGCGTTGTCGGGGGAGCCGGGACGCAGCCCGGTGCGCGACTCGACGAGGGGCAGTTCGGTGATTCCCGGCACCACCTCGTGCGCGTCGCGTAAGAGCTCGTACACGCCGCCCGCGGTGACGGAGGTGTCGAAGCCGAGTTCGTCGCTCGTGGCGCCGATGACGAGTTCGCCGTGCGCGCGGGGGACGAGGTAGACGCGGCCGCCGCGGACCAGCGCCCGCACCGTGTGGGTGAGCAGGTGCGGCGTACCCATGGCCAGGCGCAGGATCTGACCGCGCACCGGACGAACGCGGGGGAGCGCGCCGGGCGGCAGACCAGGGACCTCTGAGGACCAGCATCCGGCGGCGAGCACGATCTGGTCGGCCGTCAGCGTCTCGCCGGACTCGAGGCGCAGGCCGCGTGCCCGGTCGTGCTCGACGAGCAGTTCGGCGCGGGAACGATGGATCCGCACCCCGACCCTGGTCGCGGCCTCCAGCAAGGCCTTGTGCAGCAGCCGGTTGTCCACTTGATGATCGCGCTCGACCAGCAGCCCCGCCTGGACGCCGGGCGCCAGCATCGGCTCGAGCGCGCGGGCCTCGCGCCCGGTCAACAGGGTCGCTTCCAGGCCGAGTTTCCGGTGGTACGCGGCGGTCTCGGCCAGCACCGCGCGATCGTCGCGGTCGAAGGCCACGGCCAGCGTCCCGCGCGTGTCGAAGCCCGTCGGCAGGCCGGTCGCCTGCTCCAACTCCTCGATGAAGCCCGGATATCGGCGCGCCGACCGCAGATTCAGCTCGAGAAGGTTTTCCTCGCCGTAATGCGCCTCGGTGACCGCCGCGAGCATCCCGGCCGCCGCCGTGGACGCGCCGACCCCGGGTTCGGGATCGACCAGATGGACGCCGAGGCCACCGAGCGCCGCGCGCCAGGCGATGGCCAGGCCGATCAGACCGCCGCCGAGCACGGCGCAGTCGCCGTGGGCGCGTTCCAAGACAGGAGGCACTGCCCGCTCCCTCCACCGGCGCGACCCGGTCAGGGGCGGCGCGCGGCCAGGTTCGAACGGTCGGAGACCGAGGCCGTCTCCCTCTCAACCCCCGCGTCGTGGGGGCTCCCGTGGTGACTATGAAGGTGTTCCGGGCACAAGCTTAGCCGGGACCGCGACGCGGCCCCGGCTCGATGGCGCTTGTGGGTATGGAGAGCCTGTTCAGCTGGCGGTGGCCGGGGCGGTGATGTTGCCGCCGAAGACGCCGACGACCGTCAGGATCGCCAGCAGGGCGGCGATCAGGCCGACGATGATGGCGGCGGTGGCGCCCGCCTTGGCCCAGCCCGGGGTCCGGCCGCTCAGCAGGATGCTGGGCGAGAGGATCGCGCCGGTGCCGAACAGCACGCCGGCCAGGGCGAAGGCCAGCGCCCACCAGCCCTGCGTGTGCCAGCCGTTCTCGTACATGCTGAGGGTGGTCTGCGCGGAGGCCGTGCTGGTCTCCTTGACCTCCTCGGCGTACTGCGAGTGCGAGACGACGATGCCGCTGGTCCAGTTCGTGGTCAGCGAAACGATCGCCAGAGCGAGGCCCGCGAAGCCGAAACCGCCGCTGACCGCGCCGGAGCCGGGGACGTCGTCCTCGTCGGCGCTGTCGTCGTCGATCTCGATGAGCTCCTCGGGGAGAGAAGCCTGCTCTTCGTTCGCGGGGGCGACGGAGACGAACTCGGTCTCGGTCTCCAGTTCGGCCTCCGGCTCGGTCTCCGAGTCGATCTCCGACTCGATCTCCGGCTCGCCCGTGGTCGTGGTGTTTTCCGTCATAGGCGCTCACCTTAAGGCCAAAGACTGAGAGTGTGGTAAACGAACGGACACGATTCAAGGTTCCCGATGTGTCCGGCTTCCGGAGCTCGGGCACATCTACCCGTCACGCTCGTGGGAAAGTAGGGCCATGGTTCACTGCCGTTGACCAAGATCTCGACTCGCTGATCTCGGAGTATCCGGTTCTGGGCGCATCCACCCGCCCCGGCCGTGGGAAAGTAGTGTCGTGACTACCGTTGACCAAGATCTCGACTCGCTGATCGCCGATTGGCTCACCCTACCCGACCTGGCCGAGTGCATGGATCTGCCGATCACCAAGGTGCGCCAGCTGATCAAGGACCGGCAGTTGGTGGCCTTCCGGCGAGGCGAGCGCAGGATCCTCTCGGTGCCGGCCGCGTTCGTCTCCGGCAATCAGGTGCTCAAGGGGCTGCCCGGCACTCTCACTCTTCTGGCGGACAATAAGTACACCGACGAAGAGGCGGTGCGCTGGATGTTCACCGCGGACGAGACTTTGCCCGGCACACCGGTCCAGGCGCTGCGCGAAAACCGCGGCACCGAGGTCCGCCGCCGGGCGCAGGCGCTGGGTTTCTAGGGTGCCCGCCGCGGATTCGATAGCCGAGGCGCGCCTTTATCTCTGCACCGACGGTCGGCTCGACCGAAACGACCTCCCGGAGTTCCTCGACGCGGTCCTCGCGGGCGGCGTGGACGTCGTGCAGTTGCGGCACAAGGAGCTCGAGGCGGCGCGTGAGCTGGAGCTGCTCGAGGTATTCGCGGCGGCGTGCGAGCGGCACGGAAAGCTGCTGGCCGTCAACGACCGGGCCGACGTGGCGTACGCGTCAGGCGCCCCGGTGCTGCACCTCGGCCAGGACGACCTGCCGGTCCCGATCGCGCGCAAGCTCGTCGGCCCGGACGTCCTGATCGGCCGCTCGACCCATGCCGAGCCCGAGGTGGAGGCGGCCGCGGCCGATCCGGAGACCGGCTACTTCGCCGTCGGCCCGTGCTGGCCCACCCCGACCAAGCCCGGCCGTCCAGCCCCCGGCCTAGGCCTGGTCCGGCACGCCGCACACGTCGCCCCGCCCGGCAGCGTGGGCGTCCCGCCCTGGTTCGCCATCGGCGGCATCGACGAGGGCAACCTAGACCAGGTGCTAGAGGCCGGAGCAAGGCGGATCGTCGTGGTCCGCGCGCTGACCCACGCCCCCGACGCGGCCGCGGCCGGCGACGTGGCCCGCACCCTGGCCGCCCGCCTACACGCGCTCCCGCTCGCCTGAGGCCCCTGCACCAACTCTCCCTCCACGACGCGCCGCGGCCCACCGTTACCACCCCCCGGGCCGCGGCGCCGCTGTCCCATCTCTCGCCCCATGCCCCGTCTCCCGTCCGATTTCTCCCGCTATCGATACGGAACGGTTGCGTCTCGCAAATCCCCGGGAGTACGCTCCCCGCATCCGATACGGAACGGTCCCGGATCGTAAGTTCGGGGCACCTTGGGAGGGAGAACGCCGTGAGTGAGTCTCGCGCCGTCGAGCACTCCGAGCACCATGGCCACCCGCGCCGCTGGATCATCCTCGGCGGCCTGGTCTTCTCGCTGCTCGTGGTCGTCCTCGACAACACGGTTCTGAACGTCGCGCTCAAGACCATGTCCGAGCCGAAGCCGAAGGGCCTCGGGGCCAGCCAGTCGGACCTGGAATGGGCGATCAACTCCTACACGCTGATCTTCGCCGGGCTGCTGTTCACCTGGGGACTGCTGGCCGACCGGCTCGGCCGCAAGCGGATCCTGATGCTCGGCATGATCCTGTTCGGCCTCTCCTCGCTGCTCACCGCGTACGCGCAGAGCCCGGCCGAGCTGATCGCCGCGCGGGCCGCGATGGGCTTCTCCGGCGCCGCGATCATGCCGTCCACCCTGGCGATCATCGCCAACGTCTTCCCCCGGCACGAGCAGCCCAAGGCCATCGGCATCTGGTCGGGCTCGGTGGGCCTGGCCATCGCCATCGGCCCCATCGTCGGCGGCGCGCTGCTCAACAGCTTCTGGTGGGGCTCGGTCTTCCTGATCAACGTGCCGATCGTGATCATCGCCTTCGTGATCATGGCGATTCTGCTGCCTGAGTCGAGGAACCCGAAGCCGGGCAGACTCGACCCGGTGGGCGTACTGCTGGAGATGGCCGGCCTCGTGGTGTTCGTCTACGGCATCATCCACGCGGGCGACACCGGCCAGTGGGGCAGCCCGAGCGTCTGGGGCTCGATCGGCGGCGGCCTGCTGCTGCTCGTCGGCTTCGTGCTGTGGGAGCTGCACACCGAACAGCCGGCGCTCGACGTGCGCCTGTTCGCCAACCGCAGCTTCTCCGCCGCGGTGATCTCGGTCGCGCTGACCTTCTTCGCGATGATGGGCGGGATGTTCTTCTTCAGCTTCTACCTGCAGTCCGTGCGCGGGTACACGCCGCTGAAGTCGGGCGTGTTCATGCTGCCCTTC
>Ga0302314_10018969_pt1 | contig 11446 bp, 8 predicted proteins | sample III_Palsa_N2_3_FD_200533 | JGI IMG/M metagenome (GOLD analysis project Ga0302314, IMG submission 200533) | Peat permafrost microbial communities from Stordalen Mire near Abisko, Sweden - III_Palsa_N2_3 | ecosystem: Environmental > Terrestrial > Soil > Palsa > Peat permafrost | place: Sweden... | reverse complement strand
CGCGCCGCGACATCTGCAGGACGTTGTTGATGATGTCGCTGACGCGCCCGGCGTTCTTGTTGATGATGTCGATGAGCCGGTGGTCCTCGGGGCCCAGCTGCGGGGATTCGCCCAGCAGCTGTCCCGCATGGCTCATGGCACCCACCGGATTGCGGATTTCATGGGCGATGCTGGCGCTGAGGCGGCCGAGGGCGGCGAGTTTCAGCTGCTGCGCCTTCTCGGCGATGAGGCTCATGTCCTCCAGGAACACCAGCACGGCGGCGGGCGTGGAATTGCCCAGCGCCGCAAAATGTGGCCGCAGCATGCGCGCGCCGTCCGCGCTGACCAGGGTCTCGGTGCTGGAGTTCGTGCCATCGGTGCGCTGTCGCCAGATCTCCAGCAGATACAACAGCCGGGGGGAGGCCTCGCCCAGCAGCGCACCGGGGAACGCCTGCGGCGCCCCCAGTAGGCCGGCCGCCGATTCGTTGATCAGCCGGATCTGCTCCCGGGTATCCACGACCAGGATGCTCTCGCGCAGGTGCTGGACGATGTAATGGGACAGCTGCTCCAGGTTGGCCAGATCGACTTCCTGGCGTCTGACCAGTGCTTCGCTTTCGCGCAGGCGGTCGGCAATCGGCCAGACGGACAGGCCGATGACGAACAGCACCACGCCGAGGATGCCCGCGGTGGAGTAGTCGGTGGTCGGGGCGTAGCCGGCAATGTTGGCCGCGATCTGCTGGGCCAGCAGCCCGAGCGTCGCAATCGCCGGCACCAGAAATGAATCCTTGGTCCGACCCAGCAGCGCCATGGCGCCCACCGGCAGCACCAGCAGGATTCCCAGGCCGCTGCCGGCGCCGCCCGAGGTGTACAGAATCAGTGAGATGGCCAAGGTGTCGACCGAGGCGTTCACCAGGGCGAGGATGCGCAGGCTGGGCCGCGGCACCCGGCGGGCGAGGATCAGCACCAGGCCCAGCACGAGGTAGCCGTAACACACCGCCCGGAACAGGACCGGGTTCTCGGCGGGCGCCAGGACGCCGGGCGTTGCGAAGCCCTGCAGGATCAGCAGGACGGGGGGCAGCAACAGCCGATAAAGATTGGTAAGACCGATGACCCGCCAGGCCAGATCACTGGGTGCTGAAGTCGGGTTCGGGACGGCATCCGGACTCATGCGCGGGCGCGACTGTAGCATCTTTGGCACAATAAGAGGTTTCTCCAATCCCAAAAGGTCACGCGCCAGCATGAACTTGCATGAGTATCAGGCGAAGGACGTCTTTCGCAGCTTTGGCATTCCGGTGCCCGCCGGGCACGTCGCCGGCACTCCGGAGGAGGCCGTCGCGGCCGCACAGTCATTGGGTGGCCCGATCTGGGTCGTAAAGGCACAGGTGCACGCCGGTGGCCGTGGTAAGGCCGGGGGCGTAAAAGTCGTTCGCGACCTGGATGCCGTGCGCGCCGCTGCCGCCGGCATGCTCGGTCGGCGGCTGGTGACGCCGCAGACCGGCGCCGAAGGCCTGCCCATCGACACCGTGTACGTTGAAACCGGTTCCGAGATTGCCCGCGAGCTCTATCTGTCCCTCACGCTGAACCGTGACAAGGGCCGCATCGCGCTGATCGCTTCGGTCGCCGGCGGTATGGACATCGAAGAGGTCGCGGCGCACACCCCGGAGAAGATCGTTGCCGTGAACGTGCATCCGGCCGCGGGCCTGCAGCCGTATCAATGCCGCAAGCTTGCGTTCGCACTGGGCTTCGAGGGCAAGCAGATCGCCGCCTTCCAGAAAATCGCGCTTGCGCTGTACCAGCTGTACGTCGAGCGTGATGCCAGCCTGGTGGAGATCAATCCGCTGATCGTCACCAAGGCCGGTGAGCTGCTGGCCCTGGACGCCAAGATCAACATCGATGACAACGCGCTGTTCCGGCAGCCGGCGCTCGCCGCGGTTCGCGATGCCGCGCAGGAAGACCCCATGGAGCGTCGCGCCGCCGAGCACGACCTCAACTATGTCTCCCTGGACGGCAACATCGCCTGCATGGTGAACGGCGCGGGCCTGGCGATGGCAACCATGGATCTGATCAAGCTGCACGGCGGCAAGCCGGCCAACTTCCTGGACGTGGGCGGCGGCGCCACCAGCGAACGGGTCACCGCGGCATTCCAGCTGATCCTCTCCAATCCCAACGTCCAGGCCATCCTGGTCAACATCTTCGGCGGCATCGTCCGCTGCGACCTGATTGCCGAAGGCGTGATCAACGCCGTCAAGCATGTCGGCGTGAAAGTGCCGGTGGTCGTGCGGCTGGAAGGCACCAACGCACTCCAGGCCCGCGAGATGCTGGCGCAGAGCGGGCTTACCATCACCCCGGCCGGGGACCTGACGGACGCGGCCCGCAAGGTCGTGTCGCTGGCTAAGAAAGGTTGAAAATCTGATGAGCATTCTGATCGACAAGAGCACGCGGGTGATCTGCCAGGGATTCACGGGCAAGCAGGGCACGTTCCACTCCGAGCAATGCCTCGCCTACGGCACCAAGCTGGTCGGCGGCACCACGCCCGGGCGCGGCGGCACCACCCATCTCGGCCAGCCGGTGTTCAACACAGTGGACGAGGCCGTGAGCGCCACGGGCGCCACGGTGAGCATGATCTACGTGCCCGCACCGTTCGCGGCCGATGCGATCCTCGAAGCCGCCGACGCCGGCATCGAGCTGGTCGTGTGCATCACCGAGGGCATCCCCGTGAACGACATGGTGCGGGTGAAGGCCACACTGGCCGGTACGGCGACGCGCCTGGTCGGACCGAACTGCCCTGGCGTCATCACACCGGATGAATGCAAGATCGGCATCATGCCGGGTTTCATCCACAAGAAGGGCGCCGTCGGCATCGTCTCGCGCTCGGGCACGCTCACGTACGAGGCCGTGTTCCAGACCACCCACGAGGGCCTCGGGCAGAGCACCTGCGTCGGTATCGGCGGTGACCCGGTGCGCGGCATGAATTTCGTCGATGTGCTGGAACTGTTCGAACGTGACCCGCGCACCGAGGGCATCATCATGGTGGGTGAGATCGGTGGCAGCGACGAGGAGGCCGGGGCGGAGTTCATCCGCCGCTTCGTGACCAAACCGGTGGTGGCCTACATCGCAGGCGTCACGGCGCCTGCGGGCAAGCGCATGGGACATGCCGGTGCCATCGTGGCGGGCGGCAAGGGCACGGCGGCCGACAAGTTCGCGGCGCTCGAAGCCGCTGGCGTGCGCACCGTGAAATCCCCGGCGCAGCTGGGTTCGGCCATGGCCGAACTGCTCAAGTCGCGTCCAAAGCGCAGCAAGCCTACTGGCGGGCTGCCACCGGTCCTGGCCCGCGGCACGCAGCGCCTGAACGCGGCGAAGGCCGCCGCCGCACAGCCGGCGGCCAAATCCAAGGCCAGGCCGGTGAGCAAACCCAAAGCCAAAGTCGTCAAGCCTGCCCCCAAGGGCAAGACTTCCGGGAAGACCAAGGTCGCGGTGAAATCGAAGCTGAAGCAGAAGGCCCGAGTGGCGGCGAAAAAGAAGACGCCTGCCCGCAAGGGTCGCCGGCGCGGCAAATAAACTGTAAGGAGCCATGAACACTGAACCGCGGCTGCGCATCGGGTTGGCGCAGCTCAACTTCCTGGTCGGAGACGCCCAGGGCAACGCCGCGCGGGTCATCGAGTCGGTGGCCCGGGCGAGCGCGGCAGCGGGCCCTAAGCCTGATCTGCTCCTGTTTCCGGAGCTGACGCTATCGGGTTATCCGCCCGAGGATCTGCTGTTCCACGGTGGCTTTCGGCAGTCGATCGACCGGGCCCTGACCGCCGTGCGCGACGCCGTGCGCGGCATGGGCGTCATCGTCGGCTACCCGGAGTACGTCGGGCACGACATCTACAATTCCGCAGCGTTGCTGTGCGATGGGGCGCTGCTCGCCAACCATCGCAAAAGCGAGCTGCCCAACTACAAGGTGTTCGACGAGAAACGGTATTTCCGGGCCGGCAGTGAGCCCACCGTCTTCACCCATCGCGGCTTTCGCATCGGCCTGCTGGTGTGCGAGGACATCTGGGAATGCGATGCCGCGCGCCAGGCGCGCGATGCCGGCGCGGAACTGCTGGTCATCATCAATGCCTCGCCGTTCGAAGTGCACAAGCAGGCCGAGCGCGAATACGTGGTGCGCGGGCGCATCGCGGATGTGAAGCTGCCGGTGGCCTACGTGAACATGCTGGGCGGCCAGGACGAACTGGTGTTCGACGGCAACTCGTTCGTCATGGACGCGGCCGGGCAGGTCGTGATGCGGGCGCCAGGTTTTGAGGAAGGCACCTACCTGGTCGAGTTCGTGCGCCGCAACGGGCACGTCGTGCCGGTCCCGGGCAGCATCGCACCGGAACTGTCAGATGTCGCCAGCGTGTACCAGGCCCTGGTGCTGGGCGTCCGCGATTACGTGGCCAAGCACGGCTTCCCGGGCGTGGTCATGGGGCTCTCCGGCGGTGTCGACTCCGCGCTGACCCTGGCAATCGCCGCCGATGCGCTGGGGCCCGAGCGCATTCATGCGGTGATGATGCCGTCGCGGTATACCGCAGCGATGAGTCTGGATGATGCCGCCCAGCAGGCCCGCGGCATGGGCGTGCACTACAGCGTCATTCCGATCGAGGGCATGTTCGATGCCACACTCGCAGCGCTCGCCGGCGAATTCGCGGGCCGCCAGCCCGACACCACCGAGGAGAACATCCAGTCGCGCTGCCGGATGCTGCTGCTCATGGGGATTTCCAACAAGACCGGCCGCATGCTGCTGACCACCGGCAACAAGAGCGAAATGGCCGTGGGTTACGCGACCATGTACGGCGACATGGCCGGCGGCTTCGCGCCGATCAAGGACTGCAGCAAGCTGCTCGTGTACCGGCTGGCGGCGTACTGCAACCGCGATCGCGAGGTCATCCCGCGGCGGGTGATCGACCGGCCGCCCTCGGCCGAGCTGCGTCCGGACCAGAAGGACTCCGATTCGCTGCCGCCTTATGAGGTCCTGGACGCCATCCTCGAGGCCTTCATCGAGGAGGACCTGTCGGTGGACCAGATCCAGGCGCGCGGCTTCGACCGCGCGACCATCGGGCGGGTGCTGGATCTGGTGAAGCGTAACGAGTACAAGCGCCGACAGGCGCCACCGGGGGTGCGCGTCAGCCGCCGCGCCTTCGGCCGCGACTGGCGCTATCCCATCACCAACGGTTACCGGCGCTAGAAGATCCACCACCAGCGGCGGTCTTTTTCCGCCTTGAGGCTCGGGGTCTTGCCACTGAAGTTGTCGGCATAGACCTGGCGGGCCTGTTCGGCCTTGTCGTTCAGCCCGAGGCGTTCGTTGGCCGCAATCAGGATCTTCAGCGCCTGCTCGGTTTCGGGCGCGCCGTCGAACTGCTCGATGGTCTCCGCCGCGCGCTGGGCCGCCCCGACGTAGGCGCCGCGCTGCATGTAGTACTGCGCCACGTGCACGTCGTAGTCCGCCAGGCGATTGCGCAGATAGATCATGCGCTGCAGTGAGTCGTGGGCGTAGAGGCCCTTCGGGAACGACTGCACGACGTGGCGGAAGGATTCGAAGGACTTGCGGGCCGTGACCGGTGGCCGCTTGGTCAGGTCCGCATGGAACCAGCGCTCGAACAGGTTCGGCGTGCGCTCGAAGTCCACCAGCCCCTTGACGTAGTAGGCGTAGTCGACGCGCGGGTTGATCGGGTTTTCGCGGATGAAGGTATCGGCGGCATCGGTGGCCGACTCACTTTCCCCGTCCTTGTAGTAGCAATAGATCAGGTCGATGTGCGACTGCTTGGCCTGTTCGGTGAACGGGAAGCGGGCCGTCAGGGCCTCCATGAGCTTGATGGCGGACTTGTAGTCACCGCTTTCCATGCGGTCGTGCGCCACCTTGTAGATGGCCGCCGGATTGGAATTCAGCAACTTGCGCTCGCGGGCGGACTCACACCCGGTCAGCAGGACCGAAGTGATGCACAATGCGAGGATCAGGCGACGCGCCAAAATATTGGCAAGCCCGTTAGCAGACATGTTGTAAAAGGCCCCCAAAATTTGCCTAGGCTCGCTGGCCGTAGCCCGCCAGTATAGCCAATTCGCGATTAGCACTAGGACTCTTGCTTGACCGTCGAGTTCCGCACCCACGAGATCGATATTTCGCCAGACCTGGCCGGCCTGCGACTGGACCAGGCCCTCGCACGCCTCCTGCCCCAGTACTCGCGGCAGCGCCTGCAGGGCTGGATCGAGGCGGGCGCCATCTTGCTGAACGGGACGGCGCCCCGTTCCAAGGATCGGGTGCTGGGTGGCGAGCACGTGCGCATTCAGGCGCAACTGACGCTCGAGACCACGGTGGCCGCCGAATCGCTGCCGGTCGATGTCGTGTATGAAGATGACGCCCTGCGCGTCATCAACAAGCCGGCCGGCCTGGTCGTGCACCCGGGCGCCGGTAATCCGACGCAGACCCTGCAGAACGCCCTGCTGGGGCTGGACCCCAAACTGGCGCTCGTGCCGCGCGCGGGTCTCATCCACCGGCTCGACAAGGACACCAGTGGGCTGATGGTCGTGGCGCGGACGGTCGAGGCCCATACCGCTCTGGTCGCGGCACTGGCCGCGCGTGACATCGAGCGCCGCTATATCGCCGTGTGCCTGGGGGTCCTGACAGGGGGGCGCACCGTGGACGAGCCCATCGGCCGGCATCGCTCGGCCCGCACCAAGATGGCCGTCCGGGCCGATGGCCGCGAGGCGGTAACCCATGTGCGGATCATCGCGCGTTTCCGGGCGCACACCCAGGTGTTGGCGCAGCTGGAGACCGGGCGGACCCACCAGATCCGGGTCCACCTGGCGCATATCGGGCATCCCGTGGTCGGGGACCCCGTCTACGGTTCGCGCAAGCGCTACCCGGCCGGCGCGTCCGAGGCGCTGCGCGCGACTCTCGATGGCTTTGGCCGCCAGGCGCTGCATGCGGCGGAGCTGGGCCTCGAACACCCCTTCACCGGCGAGCCGCTGTCCTGGACGGCGCCCCTGCCGGCAGATATGCAGGCGCTGTTGGCCGCGCTGGCGGCCGACCAGCGCGCCCACGCCACCGCCGATGCGGCCTCCCATGCCCGGGTCAGACGCTAGCGCGGCCTCCGCCGGGCTGGCCTGGCTGCAGCCTGACTGGCCGGCCCCCGACGGCGTCCGGGCAGTATTCACGCTGCGCGGCGGTGGGGTCAGCGTCGGGACCTGCGCCTCCCTCAATGTCGGCGCCCATGTCCAGGATGACCCCCCGGCCGTGGCGGAGAACCGGCGGCGGATCACCGCCGCCTTCGAGCTGCCCACCGAGCCGGCCTGGCTCACGCAGGTGCATGGCAACCGCGTGGTCAGGCTCCTCGCCGACGAGCTCCCGGCCGCCGGCGCCGATGCCGTGGTGACGGCTGAGGTCGGGCGGGTGTGCGTGATCCAGGTCGCCGACTGCCTGCCCGTCCTGTTCGCCGCGCGCGATGGGTCGGTGGTGGCCGCCGCGCACGCCGGCTGGCGCGGTCTTGCGGCCGGGGTGCTCGAGAACACGGTCAGCACCCTCGGTGTGCCCTCCGCGCAGCTGCTGGCCTGGATTGGCCCCGGCATCGGACGCGGGAACTTCGAGGTCGGCCCGGAGGTTCGCGAGGCCTTCATCGGAGTTGCCCAAACGGGGTCTACGGCGGTGGAGGCGGCCTTCGTCCCCAATGCGCGCGGCCGCTGGTATTGCGACCTGGTGGCGCTGGCCCGGCTGCGGCTGGCGGCCCTGGGCGTGACGGCTGTTTACGGGGGTCACTGGTGTACGGTCGCGGATGCCGAGCACTTCTTTTCGCACCGCCGCGATGGGCGCTCAGGGCGCATGGCGGCCTTGATCTGGCTGGCCCGGACCCCCACAACATGGGCACCTAACTTGAGTATTCGAGGGATGCCCCATGCGGATGGATAAGCTGACGAGCAAGTTCCAGGCGGCGCTGGCCGATGCCCAGTCGCTGGCGGTCGGCCGCGACCAGCAGTTGATCGAGCCGGCGCATGTGCTGCTGGCGCTGCTGGAGCAACAGGGCGGGACCGTGCGTCCGCTGGTGCTCAAGGCGGGCGCCAACTTGAACCGGCTGCGCTCGGACCTGCAGGGGCTGGTGGAGCAGCTGCCGACCGTGCAGGGTGGTGCGGCCGGCGACGTGCATGTCTCCAACGATCTGCAGCGCCTGCTCAACGTGACCGACAAACTCGCGCAGCAGCGACAGGACCAGTTCATCTCCAGCGAATTGTTCGTCCTGGCCGCATTTGAAGACAAGGGAACCCTGGCCCGCGTACTCAAGGATGTGGGCCTGACCAAGGCGTCCGTCGAGAAGGCCATTAGCGACGTACGCGGTGGCGAGAAGGTCAACGACGCGAATGCCGAGGAGCAGCGCGGCGCGCTGGAGAAATACACCGTGGATCTCACGGCCCGCGCCGAGGCGGGGAAGCTCGATCCGGTCATCGGCCGCGATGACGAAATCCGCCGCACCATCCAGGTCCTGCAGCGTCGGACGAAGAACAATCCGGTGCTGATCGGTGAGCCCGGCGTGGGCAAGACCGCCATTGCCGAAGGTCTGGCCCAGCGCATCATCAACGGCGAAGTCCCGGAGGGTCTGCGCAACCGGCGCATCCTGGCGCTGGACATGGGCTCGTTGATTGCCGGCGCGAAATTCCGCGGCGAGTTCGAGGAGCGCCTGAAGGGCGTGCTCAACGAGCTGGCCAAGCAGGAAGGGCAGGTCATCCTGTTCATCGACGAACTGCACACTGTGGTGGGCGCCGGGCGCGCCGAAGGCTCGATGGACGCCGGCAACATGCTCAAACCCGCACTGGCGCGTGGCGACCTGCATTGCATCGGCGCCACGACCCTCGATGAGTACCGCAAGTACATCGAAAAGGACGCGGCCCTCGAGCGCCGCTTCCAGCGCGTCATGGTCAACGAGCCCTCGGTGGAGGACACCATTGCGATCCTGCGCGGTTTGCAGCATCGCTATGAGGTCCATCATCGGGTCGACATCACCGATCCGGCGATCGTCGCGGCGGCCACGCTGTCGCATCGCTACATTGCGGACCGGCAGCTGCCCGACAAGGCGATCGACCTGATCGATGAGGCGGCCGCACGCATCCGCATGGAGATCGACTCCAAGCCCGAGGTGCTGGACCGACTCGAGCGGCGCCTCATCCAGTTGAAGATCGAGCGCGAAGCGCTGAAGAAGGAAACGGACGAAGCCTCCCGCAAGCGCCTGCGCACGCTCGATGAGACCCTCGAAGGGTTGTCGCGTGAACATGTGGATATGGAGGAGATCTGGAAGTCCGAGAAGGCCGCCTTGCAGGGCGCGGCGCAGATCCGCGAGGAAATGGAGCGCGCGCGTCTGGAGCTCGATGGCGCCCGTCGCGCGGGCGATCTGGGCAAGATGGCGGAGCTGCAGTACGGCAAGATGCCGGAACTCGAGAAACGGCTGGCCGAGGCCATCGCGGCGGAAAACCAGGACACGCAGCTGGTCCGCAACAAGGTCACCGAGGAGGAGATCGCCGAGGTCGTCTCCAAATGGACCGGCATTCCCGTGAGCAAGATGCTCGAAGGGGAGAAGGAGAAGCTGCTGCGCATGGAAAGCCAGCTCGACAAGCGCGTGGTCGGCCAGGACGATGCCGTGCGCATCGTCTCGGATGCCATCCGCCGCTCGCGCGCGGGGCTTTCGGACCCGCGCCGGCCCAATGGCTCGTTCCTGTTCCTCGGACCCACCGGCGTGGGCAAGACCGAACTGTGCAAGGCGTTGGCGGATTTCCTGTTCGATACCGAGGAGGCGATGATCCGGATCGACATGTCCGAATTCATGGAGAAGCACTCGGTCGCGCGGCTGATCGGGGCGCCTCCCGGCTACGTCGGCTACGAGGAGGGCGGCTACCTCACCGAGGCGGTGCGGCGTCGCCCCTACGCGGTGATCCTGCTGGATGAGGTCGAGAAGGCCCATCCGGATGTCTTCAATGTGCTGCTCCAGGTGCTGGACGACGGCCGACTCACGGACGGGCAGGGCCGCACGGTGGATTTCCGCAATACCGTGATCATCATGACCTCGAACCTGGGGTCGCAGGTGATCCAGGAGTACTCGGGCGAGAAGAACTACTCGCGCATGCGGGCCGCGGTCATGGAGATCGTGCAGCAGTCGTTCCGGCCGGAGTTCATCAACCGGATCGATGACATCGTCGTGTTCCATCCGTTGGGCACCGAACAGATCCGCAAGATCGTCGACATCCAGCTGGCGTATCTGCGCAAGCGGCTGCAGGAGCGCAATCTGGACATCACTCTCGATGACACTGCGCGTGACCTGATGGGCGAGGCGGGCTTCGACCCGGTGTATGGCGCGCGACCGCTGAAGCGTGCCATTCAGCAGCAGATCGAGAATCCGCTGGCGCAGCACATCCTGCGGGGAGATTTCGTGCCTGGCGACTCGATCCAGGTCGGCGTCAAGGACGGCCGGCTGACTTTCACACCGTCGGTCGACAAGGCGGCATAGCCTGTATACTTTGAGACACCGACGTTCGAAGTGAAGTTTCCATGCCGTTCTACGAATACGAGTGCGCCAGCTGCAAGTTCTACACGGAGGTCATGCAGAAGATCAGTGATGCGCCACTGAAGAAGTGCCCGTCCTGTGGGAAGAGCACGATGAAGAAGCTGATCTCCGCGCCGGTGTTCCGCTTGAAGGGCGGCGGCTGGTACGAGACCGACTTCAAGTCCGACAAGGAATCCAAGCGCAACCTGGCGGGCGACAGCGAGGGCTCGGACGCAAAGTCCCGCGATGCCGCGGCGCCGGCGGATGCCAAGGCAGGGGACAGCAAGCCTGCTGACAGCAAGTCCGAGTCCAAGCCCGCAGCGGCCGAGAAGTCCTCCGCCAGCGAGCCGGGGGCATCGCGCAGTGCGCGCAAGTCCGCCGGCCGGCCCGCCGCCAAACCGACCGGCAAACCGGCCGCCAAGGCGCCGGTGCGCAAGCCGGCACCGAAGGCCAAAGCCAAGGCGGCCAAACGCCGTGGCCGATGAGCCACGCGGCCAAAAGCCAAGCAAGCGCTCCGTAAGCCTGCGCCGGCTGCTGGTGGCCGGCACTCTGGTGTGGCTGCCCATTATCGCAACCGTATGGGTCGTCACCTTCTTCGTGACACTGATGGACCGCACTCTGGTGCTGCTGCCGGAGAGGTTCCAGCCGGATGTCCTGTTCGGCTTCCATGTGCCCGGCCTGGGCCTGATTTTCGCATTTGTCGTGGTCCTGCTCACGGGGCTGCTGGTCACCAACCTCATCGGTCGCCAGCTGGTCGGCTACTGGGAGGAGCTGATGCAGCGCATCCCCCTGGTGCGTTCGGTGTACGGCGGCGTCAGGAGCTTCACCGAAAGCGTGCTGTCCTCCAGCAACTCCTTCCGCCAGGTCGTGGCGGTGCAGTATCCCCGTCCCGGCATCTGGAGCATCGGTTTCGTCACCGCTGAGGA
>Ga0302314_10018968_pt1 | contig 11447 bp, 9 predicted proteins | sample III_Palsa_N2_3_FD_200533 | JGI IMG/M metagenome (GOLD analysis project Ga0302314, IMG submission 200533) | Peat permafrost microbial communities from Stordalen Mire near Abisko, Sweden - III_Palsa_N2_3 | ecosystem: Environmental > Terrestrial > Soil > Palsa > Peat permafrost | place: Sweden... | reverse complement strand
GACTCGTCTGCGATAGGCTGCGCCGCACCGACACTGCTTGACGCTGCCCGCACAAGCGCCCACGGTCTCTCCGGGGTCGCGCATAAAAGACCGTATTTGGTCCGCGCCTCGGGGTAATCATGTCATCAGCCAATAATGTTATGGCGGCACTGCCGCAAGTTCATCGCCCGGATCTTTTCAACGAAAATACCAAATGGTTTGATTATAAAAGAATTTCTCTCGACAAGGCCTATCGCGACGTCGCCATTTCCGGCGATTGGGCCGAATTCGGAGTCTTCAAAGGCGACTGCGCAAAGCTGATGTTAAGCGCCCTGCCGGAGGGCAGCAGTCTGTTGTTGTTCGACAGCTTCGAAGGCCTGCAAGAAGATTGGACGACAGCCTGGAAGAAAGGCGCCTTCGCCCTATCCGAAAAATCCATCCCGGTTTTCGCCGACCCGCGCGTGAGGATGATCAAAGGCTACTTCAGCGACACGCTGCCAGGTTATTTCACTCCTCTAGCGCCACGCCTCTCGTTCATCCACATGGATGCCGACTTGTATTCATCAACCTGGGACGTGCTGCGGCATTGCAACGACGCAATTGTGCCCGGTACCATCATTCTGTTCGACGAATACGTAATGTGGGGAAAAGACGAGGAGCACCGCGCACTGATTGATTGGGCCAACGAATTTGGCCGGGAGTTCAAATATCTCTGGCGCACTCAATGGGTACAGGTCGCGGTACGGATAACCCGGTAGCAAGGTAGAAGGTCTTTTTTTGTGAACAAAAAGAAGCAAAAAAACTTGGCCGATTGGAGTCCCCCGCCCGGTCGTCGCGTTCCAGGTAACAAAAGTTTTTTGCTTCTTTTTTTCAAAAAAGATGCTTCCTGCTAAATTCGCTCGCCATTCTCCGCGGCGCTACAATCCAGTTCTGACAGCCGCGCCAGCAGCCCCGGAACGCCATCGATCACTTCGAACAGACCCCGATTTTCCGGCGTCATGAAGCCATTCGCGATCGCGTCGTCGATCAGCGCCACGAACGCGCCCGCGGAGCCCTCGATATCGGCGATCAAGATCGGCTTGTCGTGCAGTTTCAATTGCCGCCACGTAATCACCTCGATGGTTTCGTCGAAGGTTCCCACTCCCCCCGGCATCATCACGAACGCATCGGATTCTTCGAACATGTGCCGTTTGCGGCTATGCATGCTATCGGTCACCACGAGATCGTTCAGGCCGGTGTGGGCAATTTCGTAATTGGTCAGAAACTGCGGGATTACGCCAAGCACGATACCGTCCGCGCCCAGTACAGCGTCCGCGATCACGCCCATGATCCCGATGTGTCCGCCGCCATAAACCAGCCGTATCCCCGCCCTCGCCAATCCCGTTCCGAGGTCCTGGGCGGCTTCGGCCCAAGCCGGGTTGGACCCGATTTTCGAGCCGCAAAACACCGCAACCGAGCGCACGTGTGTCCCTGTCATGATTGTCACCTTCACTCTCGAACGATGGCGCGCGAACTGTGCCGTGGTTTCGCCGCGGAGCCAATAGCCGCGTCCGTCGTGCTCGCTGGCTATTTGCGCCCTTGCGCCCCCCGGGTGCTGCCGGTATATCGCCCCCCCACGGAGTGTAGCTCAGCCTGGTAGAGCACTGTGTTCGGGACGCAGGGGCCGGAGGTTCGAATCCTCTCACTCCGACCAGGAAGCGTGGCCGACCAGGAAGCGTGGCCGACCAGGAAGCGTGGCCGACCAGGAAGCGTGGCCGACCGGGCCGGCACCAAACCCTTGACGCCGCGTGAGATCAAATATAGAACAATTCCAAGTTTCTGATTTGTTCCAAGCGTGGTGCGATGTCGTGCCGCGTTGCCAAGGAGGCCTCTCGCGTCATGCTAACCCGTAAGCAACACGAATTGCTCACTTTCATTGACGCGCATTTACGGCAGACCGGCTTCTCCCCCAGTTTCGAGGAAATGAAGACAGCGCTCGATCTAAAATCGAAATCGGGCATCCACCGGCTGATTTCGGCGCTTGAGGAGCGTGGATTCTTGCGCCGCCGGCGTCATCGCGCACGTGCCCTCGAGGTGGTTCGTCTCCCCGGCGATCCGGTGGAGGCCCCCGAAGCGCCGATGCCGGTCTCCATCAGCGCCACCGCCGGCAACGGCAATGTGATCCGTGGTGACTTCGGGCCGCGTCCGGCGGCGCCAAAGCCGGTGGTCGAGGTCAGTGACCGCGTGGTTCCCTTACCTCTTTACGGCCGCATCGCCGCCGGTTTGCCGATCGAGGCGGTTGCCGATCCCTCTCGTCAGATCGAAATCCCCGCGAGTCTCTTGGGCCCCGGCGAGCACTACGCGCTCGAGGTTGCCGGTGAGTCCATGATCGAGGCCGGCATTTTCGATGGTGACACGGTGATCATCCGCCGTGGCGAGCAGGCCGAGAACGGTCAGATCGTGGTAGCTCTGATCGATGACGGCGAGGTCACGCTAAAGCGTTTACGTCGTCGTGGTGCCTCGATCGCCTTGGAGCCCGCCAACCAGACCATGAAGACCCGCATTTTCCCCGCCGACCGCGTAAAACTGCAAGGTCGCCTGGTAGCTCTGATACGGCAGTACAATTGAATAAAGTTCTTTGGTGAAAAAAGCTCTTTAGTAAAAAAAGTTTTTTGGTTCTTTTTTCCAAAAAAGCACACTTCGTTTCTTCCGACCCCCGCAATGACCCACCGCCTGTTCTATTCCGTCGCCCTAGCGCTCGCCGTCGTGGCACCTCACCCCGCCCGTGCCTGGGGCCGCGAGGGCCATGCCGTAATAGCCGACATCGCCCAGGCGCATCTAACTCCGGCCGCCTATTCCGCCGCTAGCCTGCTGTTGGAAGACGAAGGCCTGACCGAACTCTCCGAAGTGGCGAGCTGGGCCGACGACATCCGCAAATCCCGCCCCGAGACCGCGCCCTGGCATTACGTGGACATTCCCCTAAACGCGCCCAGCTATGATGCGTCGCGCGATTGTGCCGGCGGCGACTGTGCCGTGGCGAAACTCGAGCAGTTCCGCGCGATATTGGCCGACCCTTCGGTGCCGGCGCCGCAACGCCTCGAAGCCCTGAAATGGGTCGTGCATCTGGTAGGTGACATCCACCAGCCACTGCACGCCGAGGACAACAACGATCGCGGCGGCAACCAGGTGGTGGTAGAAGGTTTCGACCGCCCGGAATCCCTCCACGCGATCTGGGACACCGCGATGATCGAAGCCGACAACCCCGACGCCACCAACCTCGCCGCGACCCTGGACGCACGCATCACCCCCGCCGACATCGCGGATTGGGGCCAAGGCACGCCCGAGGCTTGGCTCAACCAAGCCCACTCCCTGGCAGCGCCCGCCTACGCCCTGCTCGGCAACCCAGCGCCCGGAAGCACCGTGACCGTCTCCGATAGCTACGTAAGCACCGAACAAAAGATCATCGAAGTGCAACTGGAACGCGCGGGCATCCGACTCGCGGACGTGCTCAATGAGGCGTTGAAGTAAGTAAGGTCTTCTTTTGGTAGTGGGTCCGTTTGAAGTCTGTACCGTCAGACTTCAAATGGACCCACTACCCTTCTTTTTGTGAACAAAAAGAAGCAAAAAAACTTTGTCAGTCAGGGACGTCGCTCAAACGACACGATCGTAAATTATCTTTACTATCAAAATCCTTGTCTATATCTTTCCCCCAACGCTGACAAGGAGCAATCTCATGTCCGAAAAGCATTGGTACGACGATGTCGTTTTCCCCGCGTTGATGCGCGCTGCCCGAAACACCTATGCATCGGTAATCCGCAACGCCTTGACCGCGGCCGGCTGCGACGACGTGCCGCGCAACGGCATCTACGTCATTGGCGCGATCGCCCGCACCGGAGCGCCACTAAGCCACATCATCACCGACCTCCGGGTTTCCAAGCAAGCCGCCGGCCAGCTCGTCGACACGTTGGTTTTGCGCGGTTATCTCGAACGCACCGTCGACATCGACGACCGCCGCCGGCTCACGATTACACTTACCGAGCGCGGCCTCGCCGCCGCGGCAGCGTCCAGAAGCGCGGTCGAGCGACTGGATGCCGAGATGGAAGACCGTGTAGGTCCGATCTATGTTGCGCACGCACGTGCAACGCTAGCGGCCCTGATCGGTCTGGACCCCGAGCGCAAAGCCCACGACCACACCGACCCCGACAACGAATAGCAGAAAGAAAAGTCTTCTTCTTGTGAACAAAAAGAACCAAAAAAACTTTGTCAGTGGGAGTTCCCCGCCCCGATCGTCGCGCTCCAGGTGACAAAAGTTTTTTGCTTCTTTTTTTCAAAAAAGATGCTTCCTTCCCTTCTTCCGTTACACCTCAATATTATCCAACAACCTAACACTGCCCAGCCGTGCCGCCGCGAGCAACCGGTTCCCCTCCCCCAACCGCGTAATCGGAAGCAAGCTTTCCGCGTCCACCAGCGCCAAGTAATCGGGTCCAAACCCCTGCGACCGCAGCGTCGTTTCAGCCGCCGCGCACGCCTTCGCCGCGTCCCCGCCCGCGCGCAATACTTCCGCGAGCCCCACCAGCGTCGCATAAAGCGCCGGCGCCACTGCCCGCTCGGCAGCGGTCAAAAACCGATTGCGCGACGACATTGCGAGGCCAGAAGGCTCGCGGTGTGTCGGCACGGTCTCGATCGCGACGTTGAGGCACAGATCGGCCACCATGCGTCTGATCACCTGCACCTGCTGCCAATCCTTGGCGCCGAACAGGGCCAGATCGCACCTGGTCTGACCGAACAGCTTGGCCACCACGGTCGCGACTCCGGCAAAATGTCCGGGCCGCACCGCGCCCTCAAACCCCTGCGAGGGTCCCCCAACCGTAACCAGTGTGGCATCGCCGGCCGGATACATCACCTCAACGCTCGGCAACCACACCAGATCGCACCCGGCCACTGCGAGTTTCGCCAAATCCCCCGCCTCGTCCCGCGGATAGCGCGCCAGATCCTCCTGGGGCCCAAACTGGAGCGGGTTCACAAAAATCGAAGCCGCCACCGCGGCGCCACTCGTCCGCGCGGCGGCGATCAGCGCCAGATGGCCGTCGTGCAGCGCACCCATGGTGGGCACCAGCGCAAGTCGGCCCCGATTGGCGTGCAACTCACGCGACTCGGATGCGATTTCGGTAAGAGTGCGGGCGATTCGCATGGTTAGTCCTTGATTGCCGAACTTGGGCCAAGCCGGGCTAATTGTGACGCCTCCCGGTCAAAAATTATGAGGTCCGTCAATCAGGAAGGCTCGCACAATGTGCGAGGGTCAATCAATTACCCTGTGGATAATAGACAGCTGTTCCCCGCCGCAAGTGAGATTCTCCGATTATTTGAGACACCCCTCGACCATGTGAGACATGGTTCGCCTAATGTTTTAGAAATGTTCTTCGTTACCCTGGTTTCATTACAAACTCACAACAATATATTGGAACCAAACAAAAACCAATCTCGCCGATATTGTGATCGCGCGCTTTGACCTCAACTTGCCGCCGCCAACTTGCTCCAACAGCGTGCTCGGGCTACATCCTGCGGACATGGAAGCAACCAAGGCCGAAGCACGCCAGTGGAGCGCCGACCAGGCCAGGTTGGGGCGGCGTGCCGCCACTTTCGTCATCCTCCCGTCACTACTCGGCACTCTCCTCGGCATCGCTTCAGCCTTCCTGCTGGCCGCGATTCTCGGCGGCTTTCTGATCGGCAATCCGATCGATCCGTGGCTCGCCGGCGAGTTCGTGCTGATCGCCCTCGCGCGGGCCGCGCTGATCTATCTAGCCGACATCGCCGCCCACCGCGCCGGTGCCGCCGCGCGCCGGCGTTTGCGCACCGAAGCTCTGACCCGCCTGTTGGGAGCCGGCCCCACGCTTCTCCGCACCCATCATTCGGGCGAGCTCGCCGCCATCGTCGTAGACAAGATCGAGGCGCTAGACGGCTTCTTCTCGCGCTGGATTTCCGCAGGCCAGCTCGCCGTTCTCGGTCCGCTCACGGTACTCCTGTTCGCGGGCATGCGTGACAGTTTCGCCGGCGAAGTCCTCCTCGGTGCCGGCCTATTCGTTCCTGCCGCCATGGCGATCGCCGGCCTAGGCGCGGGCCTCGCCGCCAAGCGCCAAGTACTCGCGATGACCCGCCTGCAGGCGCGCTTCCTCGACCGCGTGCGCGGCATCGCGACCATCGTTCTAGCCGGCCGCACCGAGTCCGAAGCCACATCCCTGCGCCAAGCCGCCGCCGACCTCTCCCGACGTTCCATGCGAGTCCTCCGCGTAGCGTTTTTCTCCTCCGCCGCCCTCGACCTGGCCGCCGCGTTCGCCCTGGTCATGCTCGCCATCCACTACGGCGCGAAATTCCGCCGCGGCGAGTTGGTCGACCCTCAAACCGCGTTATTCTGTCTGCTTCTAGTCCCCGAGTTCTTCGCCCCACTTCGCGCTTTCTCGGCGGCCTACCAAGACAAACTCCACGCCGCCGGCAGCGCCGAGGCCCTCGCCGCCCTCCCACCAGCGGCACAACCCCCGACCACTCCCGCCCTTCCAATCCGCACCGTCCCCGCCCACGGCATCACCATCGCGTTCGAAGACGTCCATTTCGCCTGGGATCCCGCGCGCGGCCAGGTCCTAGACGGCCTCTCCTTCCGCGCCCCGCCCGGCGAGGTAACTCTCCTGGTCGGCGCCTCAGGCGCCGGCAAATCGACCATCCTGGAAATGCTGCTGGGCTTCATCCGCCCCCAACAAGGCCGCATCACCGTAAACGGCGCCGACATCGCCGACCTGGTACCCGAAGCTCTCTCCCGCCTAACCGCCTGGATCGGCCAGCGCCCAATAATTTTCGCCGGCACCATCGCCGACAACATCCGCTTCGCCCGCCCCGACGCCACCGAAGACGAGCTCCGCCAAGCCGCCCGCCTAGCCCTGGTAGACCGCTTCGCCGACACACTTCCCGAAAAACTCGCCACTCGCATCGGCGAGGGCGGCTACGGCCTTTCCGGCGGCCAGGCGCAACGCATCGCGATCGCCCGTGCCTTCCTAAAAAACGCCCCCCTCCTTCTCCTCGACGAACCCACCTCCCACCTAGACCCCGCCACCGAGGGCGAAGTCCTCGAAAGCCTACGCCGCCTAGTCCTAGGCCGCACAGTCATCCTCGCCAGCCACTCCACCGCCGCCCAAGCCATCCCCGGCCGCCGTATCGATCTCGTGCACGGAAAAGCGGCGCCTTCGCTGCGGGGGGTGGCATGAGTAGGCAAGGCAAGACGAGGGGCGTCGCCCCCTCGACCCCCATTGGGGTGGAGGCACCCCAAACCCCCGTCAGTTTTTGGTCGGCGCCAAAAACTGACGGGGGTCTGGGGTGCCTCCACCCCAGCGGGGTCCAGGGGCGGAGCCCTTGGCCTTGCCTTACTTCCCCTTGCTTCCCGCCTCAACGATGACCCCGCTCCTCCGTATCCTGGATCTCTGGCGCGCGCAGATCTTCTGGCTGGTGCTTGGGGTCGTGATCGCGCTGATCGCGTTCGGCACCTCGATCGCCCTCATGATGCTCTCCGGCTCGCTGCTGGTGGCAAGCTTCGCCGGCGCCGTCGTCGCACTTCCGGCGATATTGCAAATCATCGGCCCCACCCGCGTGGTGTCCCGCTACCTCGAACGCCTCGCCACCCACGAGGCCACCTTCCGCGCCCTCACCGATTTGCGCGTCTGGTTCTTCCGCGGCCTCGCCGAACGCTCAGCGGGAGGCCTGGGTTTCCGCAGCGCCGGCGACGTGCTGGCGCGACTGGTAAACGACATCGAGGCTTTGGACGGCCTCTATCTCCGCATTCTGGTACCGTTCGCCTCACTATTGCTGCTGATCCCGGTGTTTTTGGTCGTGCCCTGGCGCACCTCCCCGCCGCTCGCGATCGGCCTGGTCGCGGTGCTGGTGTGCGCCGCCCTGGTGCTGCCGGTTTGGATGTCCCGCGCCGCCCGCGCGGCGGCGGTCGACCTCACCACCTCGGTCGCCTCGCTCCGCGTAATCTGCCTCGACGCCCTATCCGGCCTGCGTGAGGTGCGAGCGTTCGGCGCCGAAGGCCGCATGATCGCCACCATGCAAGCAATCGAGGCCGGCCTCTTACAAGCCCAGCGCAGCCTGGCCGCCCGCGGGGCGCTGGCCAACGCTGGAGCCTTCCTCGCCGGCCAGATCGCATTATTACTGATCTTATTACTCGCCGGCGGTTCCACCGGCGAAGCCATCACCTTGGTATTCCTGGTCATCGCCGGGTTCGAAGCGGTTGGTGCCCTGCCCCGTGCCGGCGCCTACGCAGGTGCGGCCAGCCAGTCCGCACAACGAGTGATCGACGCCGCCGAGGGCCCGATCCCAGTGCCCGATCCTCCGCACCCCGCCAAAGCGCCCAGTTCCAACGCCATTCGCATCGAAAATCTCCGCTTCCGCTGGTCCGCCGACCGTCCCTTGGTATTCGACGGCCTAAGCTTCGAAATCCCAAGCGGCTGCCGTGTCGCGCTCCTCGGCCCCTCGGGCGCCGGAAAATCCAGCCTCGCCGCGTTATTGCTGAAAGTCGCCGTCCCGGAATCCGGCCAGATCAGGCTCGGCGGCGCCGACATCGCCAGCCTCACCGCCGACTCGGTTCGTGCCCGCATCGCCTGGCTCGGCCAAGCCACGCATCTTTTCGACGACAGCATCCGCGCCAACTTGCTCTTAGGCCGCCCCGACGCCACCGACGCCGAACTCTGGGCCGCTCTAGATCAGGCCGCCATCGGCGACACCGTGCGCACGCTGCCCCATGGCCTCGATACCTGGGTAGGCGAAGGCGGCACGCGCTTTTCCGGTGGCCAAGCGCGCCGCCTGGTCCTGGCTCGCGCGCTACTCTCACATGCACCAATCCTGATCCTCGACGAGCCCTGCAACGGCCTGGACGCCGACGCCGAGCGCTCGTTCCTGGAAACCCTGAACCAGGTCGCCCCCGAGCGCACCGTAATTCTAATCGTGCACCGCCTGACCGGAGCCGAACGCCTCGACCGGATCTACCGCCTGGCCGGCGGCCGCGCCCTGGCCGCAACCGCGTGAGCCCCCTCGACGCGCCAAAAATGAGCACCCCCTCCCCCCATTCGGTGCTCAAGGAAGTCTTCGGGTTCACCTCCTTCAGGGGCCTGCAGGAAGAAGTCGTCGATCACGTAATCGCCGGCAACGATGCCCTCGTCCTGATGCCCACCGGCGGCGGCAAAAGCCTGTGCTACCAGGTGCCTGCGCTCTGCCGCCACGGCATGGCGATCATCATCTCCCCTTTGATCGCGCTGATGGACGACCAGGTGGCAGCGCTACGCCAGCTCGGCATCGCCGCCGCGGCGTTGCATTCCGATCTGCCCCCCGACCAGGCCCGCAACAACTACCGCGCGATGTGCGCGGGCGAGCTAAAACTCCTCTACGTCTCGCCCGAACGCCTGCTGATGGACGGCACCCTGGCGCAACTCGCGATCCTCGAACTGGCTCTGATCGCGATCGACGAAGCCCACTGTGTCAGCCAATGGGGCCACGAATTCCGCCCCGAATATCGCCTGCTCGCGTGCCTGCCGCAGCATTTCCCCAACGTTCCACGCGTTGCCCTCACCGCCACCGCCGATCCGCGCACTCGCGAAGACATCCTACGTTCGCTCGCCTTCACTGACGCCAAAACATTCGCCGCCAGCTTCCACCGTCCCAACCTATTCCTGCAAGCAGCCCCGAAGATCAGCGAAACCCAGCAACTCCAGACTTTCGTCACCCGCCACACCGGCGAGACCGGCATCATCTATTGCGGCACTCGCGCCAAAACCGAACGCACCGCCGAATCGCTAAGCCAAAAAGGCTTCCCCGCGATCCCCTATCACGCCGGCCTCCCACCGGTGCAAAAGCGCGAATCCCTCCATCGTTTCCGCGGTGGCGAGCCCCTGATCATGGTCGCGACAATCGCTTTCGGCATGGGCATCGACCGCCCCGACGTCCGCTTCGTAGCCCACCTCGACATGCCCGACAGTCCCGAGGCCTTCTACCAGCAAATCGGCCGAGCCGGCCGCGACGGCGAGGTCTCCGAAACCCTGCTTTTATATGGCGGCGAAGACATCGCCCGCGCCCGTCATTTCCTCACCCAATCCTCCGCCCCCGAGGCCCAGAAGCGTGCCATGCGGCAGCGGCTCGACGCCATGATCGGGCTTACCGAAACCGCCGCCTGCCGCACGCGCACGCTACTCGCCTGTTTCGGAGAACAGCTCCCCGGTCCCTGCGGCCATTGCGATCGGTGCGTGTCCCCGCCTGAGACTTTCGACGGCACCGTAGAAGCACAAAAGCTATTATCGGCGATCTATCGCACCGACCAGATTTTCGGTGCCATTCACATCTCCGCTGTGCTCCGCGGCGAGTCCACCGAAATGGTACTGCGCCACCACCACGACAAGCTCCCCACTTTCGGTGTTGGTGCGGACCACAAGGATCCATTCTGGCGCGGCGTCATCCGCCAGATGATTGCGCAAGGTGCCATCGACGTAGACACGGATGGCCACGGCGGTCTGCGTCTAGTCCTCGAGCGCGCCCGTCCGATCCTTCGCGGTGAAGTCAAGGTCACTCTGTTGCACGAGCCCGAAACCGCCTTCCGAAAAAGGGCCGAGTACCGCCCTGGCGTGAAGCGCGTGATGGAGGGCCTCGATCCTCCCGGCGAGGCTCGTTTCCTGGCGCTCCGTGCCTGGCGCAACGCCGAGGCGAACAAGCAGGATGTGCCTCCCTACGTCATATTCAATGACGCGACCTTGTACGAAATCGCCAGCTCCAAGCCGCGGAATTTCGCCCAACTGGCGCCGGTCAAGGGGATCGGTGCATCCAAGCTGCAACGCTACGGTGCAGCGGTCCTGGAAGTGCTACAGACCCTATCGGGCGAGCCTGCCCTACCCGAGCCGATTGATCTTCCCAAGCCGAAGCCAGTTCCCGGAACAATCGACAACCCTGCCGAAGTTCGTTTCCAAGCTCTCCGCGCTTGGCGCGCCGCCGAGGCTTCGAAGCAGGGCATTCCCGCCTACGTAATTTTCCACGACGCCACCTTACTGGAAATAGTTGCCAGCAAACCGCGCAGCATCGAGCAACTAGCCTCGATCAAGGGCATCGGCGCCACTAAGTTGCAAGTCTACGGACCGGCCGTAATTGAGATACTAAATTCCCGCGGTCCGGAATGATAAGGAGTGAAGTCAAAAGATTGAAGCGAAGCAGAAGCATCTTTTTTGAAAAAAAGAAGCAAAACACTCTTGTTCAATTAGCGCGGAGCACACAGGTACGTGGGGTGGGTAAGCCCTTGCGCCACCCACCTTCTCTCTTCCTGAGTTTTTTTCTTACACCCCCTCGCGCGGCCACAGCACAAATAAAGCTACGTTCTTATTGACAAAAGTTTTTGGTAGTGGGTCCGTTTGAAGTCTCTACCGTCCCGCTCCCCCACCCGGCCACCCACGACAGTATGATTGATGGGTGGC
>Ga0302314_10018967_pt1 | contig 11447 bp, 5 predicted proteins | sample III_Palsa_N2_3_FD_200533 | JGI IMG/M metagenome (GOLD analysis project Ga0302314, IMG submission 200533) | Peat permafrost microbial communities from Stordalen Mire near Abisko, Sweden - III_Palsa_N2_3 | ecosystem: Environmental > Terrestrial > Soil > Palsa > Peat permafrost | place: Sweden... | reverse complement strand
CGCACCCGCCTGTTGGCGGAGATCGCCGCGGCGGACACTCCGGTGGCGCTCGACCAGGTTCGTGTGGCGGCCTTGGGCCGCAAGGGCGAGATCACCGGCCTGATGAAGGACCTGGGCGGTCTCGATGCCGAGGCCCGCAAGGCCGCCGGCCAGGCCTTGAACCGGCTGAAAGACGAGATCGCGGCCGCGATCGATGCGGCGCAATCCCATCTGAACGAGGCCGAGCTGGAGCGGCGCCTGGCGTCGGAGCGGATCGACGTCACCCTGCCGGTCGCCTACGACCCGGCCGGCCGCATCCACCCGATCAGCCAGACCATCGACGAGCTGACCGCGATCTTCGGCGCCATGGGCTTCCATGTCGAAGAAGGCCCGCATATCGAAGACGACTTCTACAATTTCGAAGCGCTGAACATCCCGGCCGACCATCCGGCACGCCAGGAGCATGACACGTTCTATCTGGCCGATAAGCCGGACGGCACGCGCAAGGTTTTGCGCACCCATACCTCGCCGGTGCAGATCCGCACCATGCTGCGCGACAAGGACAAGCTGGCTGAGGGCCAGCCGATCCGGATCATCTGTCCGGGCCGCACCTTCCGCTTCGACCATGACGCGACCCATTCGCCGATGTTCCATCAGGTCGAAGGCCTGGTGATCGACGAGAACACCCATATGGGCCATCTGAAGGGCTGCCTGACCGAGTTCCTGCGCGCATTCTTCGACATTGACGATCTGCCGCTCCGGTTCCGTCCCAGCTATTTCCCGTTCGTCGAACCGGGGGCCGAGGTCGATATCGGTTGCCAGCGCAAGGGCGGCGAGATGAAGCTCGGCAATTACGGCGAGTGGCTCGAAATCCTCGGCTGCGGCATGGTCCACCCGAAGGTGCTGGCAAATTGCGGTATCGATCCGACGCGCTATCAGGGCTTCGCCTTCGGCATGGGCATCGAGCGCATCACCATGCTGAAATACGGCATTCCCGATCTGCGCACCTTCTATGAGTCGGACCTGCGCTGGCTGAAGCACTACGGCTTCAACCCGCTGGAACGACCGAGCCTGACCGGAGGGCTCAGCCGATGAAAACCACGCTTTCCTGGATCAAGCAGCATCTGGAGACCGATGCCGATCTGGCGACCCTCTCGGCCAAGCTCACCATGCTGGGGCTGGAGGTCGACGGCATCGAGGACCGGGGTGCGGCACTGGCGCCGTTCAAGGTCGCCTATGTCGTCTCGGCCGAACAGCATCCGAACGCCGACAAGCTGCGGCTGTGCAAGGTCGATACCGGGTCCGAAACGATTCAGGTCGTCTGCGGCGCGCCCAACGCGCGCGCCGGCATCAAGGTCGTGTTCGCGCCGTCGGGCTCGACCATCCCCCGCAACGGCATGGTGCTGAAGCCCAGCGAGATCCGCGGCGTCGCGTCCAACGGCATGATGTGCTCGGCCTTCGAGATGGGCTTGAGCGACGATCACGACGGCATCATCGAGCTGCCGGAAGACGCACCCGTGGGTCAGCCGTTCGCGAGCGTGCTCGGCCTCGACGACCCGCTGCTCGACATCAAGATCACGCCGAACCGGGCCGATTGCCTGGGCGTGCGCGGCATCGCCCGCGATCTGGCCGCGGCCGGCGTCGGCACGCTGAAGCCGCTGTCGGCCGAAAAGATCGCCGGGCGCTTCCCGAGCCCGGTCCGGATCACCATCGATGACGATGCCACCAAGGGCTGCCCGCTGTTCCTCGGCCGCGTCATCCGCGGCGTGAAAAACGGGCCGAGCCCGGCCTGGCTGCAGGAGCGGCTGACCGCGATCGGCCTGCGTCCGATCTCGACCCTGGTCGACATCACCAATCTCATGACCTTCGACCTCAATCGGCCGCTGCATGTGTTCGACCTGGCCAAGGTGAAGGGCAACCTGCGCGTCCATGCCGCCGTCGGCGGCGAGACCCTGCTGGCCTTGAACGGCAAGGAATATACGTTCGAGCCGGGCATGATCGCGATCTCCGACGATGCCGGCGTGGTCAGCCTGGGCGGCGTCATGGGCGGCGAAACCACCGGCTGCGACGAGCATACCGTCGACGTGCTGATCGAGGCGGCACTGTTCGACCCGATCCGCACGGCCGAGACCGGCCGGCGCCTGAATGTGCAGAGCGATGCGCGCTACCGTTTCGAGCGCGGCGTCGATCCGGCGTTCGTCGCCGACGGCATCGAGATCTCGACGCGGCTGGTGCTGGACTTGTGCGGCGGCGAACCGGGTGACGTGATCCAAGCGGGCACCGAGCCCGCGTGGCGCCGGACCGTGACCCTGCGTCCCGGCCGCATCGAAAGTCTGGGCGCGGTTGCCGTGCCGGACGAGGCGATTGCGCGTATCTTGAGCCATTTGGGTTGCACGGTCGTGAAGTCCGGAGCGGATTTCCAGGTGTCGCTGCCGTCGTGGCGGGCGGATATCGAGGGCGAGGCGGATCTGGTCGAGGAGGTGCTGCGCCTCCATGGGTATGACCATATCCCGGCCGTGCCGCTGATGCCGGTCGGCGCCTTGCCGGGCCAGGCGGTCGATGCCAATCAGCGCCGGGCCGGGCTCGCCCGTCGCACGCTGGCCGAGCGGGGCTTGAACGAGGCGGTGACCTATTCCTTCATGTCGAGCGCGCTGCTCGGTGCCGGGAATCACGGGCTGTTCGGCCAGATCGATCCGTCGCTGCTGGTCGCCAATCCGATTTCCAGTGACCTCGACATCATGCGGCCGTCGATCCTGCCGAACCTGCTGACCGCGGCCCAGCGCAACGCCGACCGCGGCTATGGCGACGTGGCGCTGTTCGAGGTCGGTCCGCAATATCGCGACGACACGCCGGGCGGCCAGTCGCTGGTCGCGGCCGGCATTCGCCATGGGCGCACGTCCAAGAAACTGTGGCGCAATGCCGGCACGCCGGTCGATGCGTTCGATGCCAAGGCCGACGCGCTGGCCGCACTCGCCGCCGCCGGGGCCCCGGTCGAGAACCTGCAGGTCACGGCCGATGCGCCGGGCTGGTACCATCCGGGCCGCAGCGGCTCGATCCGTCTGGGACCTAAGAACGTGCTCGCCCATTTCGGCGAGATCCATCCGCGTCTCGTCGGCGAACTGGGGCTGAAGGGCCCCGCCGTGGGCTTCGAGGTCTATCTGGACGCGGTGCCGCCGGCCAAGCAGGCGAAGGGCAGGGCGCTGTTGAAGCCGTCGCCGTTCCAGCCGATCGAGCGCGACTTCGCCTTCCTGGTCGATGCGTCGGTCACCGCCGAGGCGGTGCTGCGCGCGGCCAGGAGCGCCGACAAGAAGCTCGTCAGCGACGTGCGCCTGTTCGACGTCTATACCGGCCAGGGCGTGCCGGAGGGCAAGAAGTCGCTGGGCCTGACCATCACCCTGCAGCCGGTTGAGGCGACCTTGACCGACGAGGCGATCGAAGCCGTATCGAAGGTGATCGTCGCCCAGGTCGCGAAACTGACGGGAGCGACCCTCCGCGGCTGAGCCTGGGGCGATCGCGCGCCGCCACTCCGGCCGCGCGGGATCGCTTAGGTTCCGGAAACTTCTCGTGTACCGTTCCTCCAAAGCGCGCGGCAGCGCCGAGTTTGGGGGAGGGAACCATGGGCCTTGGGTTGCATTTCCGGGTCGGCAGTTTGCTGACGGCCGCCTTCGTGGCGCTTTCCGCGATCCTGGTGATCGTGCTCGGGCTGCAAGTGATCCAGGCGATCCGTGAAACCTCGGCCGCCGGCCGCCTGGTGACGCTGGCCGAGGCCGATCGCACCGTGTTCGGCACCATGCAGATCCTGCGCGTCTCGCGCGGCGATACTCAGACGGCGCTGCTCAATCTTGACGATCCCAAGCCGAAAATGGCGGAGATGCGCGCCAACGGCACGGCGCAGTTCAAGGCGGCGGTCGCCGTGCTGCCGCGCATCGGCGGCCCCGCGCTCGACCGGCTCGCGACCGAGCTGCAGCAGCGCTGGGTGACCGCGAACCAGCGCTGGGACGAGCTCGAGGCCTATGCGGTGAAACCCAAGGCCGAGCGCGACATCAAGGCGACCGATCCCTGGTACAAGGCGCTCGGCGCGGTGATCGACGGCCTGAACGAGGCATCCCTGGGCGTCGCCGGCGAGGCGCGCATCGCCGATCCGTTCGTGGGCGAGTTGGTCGGCGCCCGTCAGACCGCCTGGGCGATCCGCGATGCCGCGGGTTCCGAATGTTCGGCCTCGCGCGGCGCCGTCGCCGGCGGCAAGAAGCTCGCGCCGGCGGGGCGCACCGCCGTCGATCGCCTGCGCGGCAATGGCGAGGCCGGCTGGTTGTCGCTGAAGGGCCTGATGGTTCGCCCGGGCGTGCCCGATAGCCTGCGCCGGGCCCTGACCGACGCGGATGCGGCGATGACGAAGTCGATCGCCGATCGCGACGCGGTCTATCAGAAACTCGACGACAGCGGCACGGCGCCGGTCACGCCGACCGAATGGACGGTGCTGTGTAACGCGCCGTTCGAACCGATCCTGAAGATCGCGCGGAGCGCGCTCGATCTGATGCAGCAGCGGGCCGAGGACGAGCGCGGATCGGCACGCTTCGCGCTGCTGGTGTCGAGCCTGGTCCTGCTGGTCGCACTCGCCGCGGCGGGGCTGGTCCTGCGCTTGATCCGGCGCCGCGTCGTGCTGCCGGTCCGCACGCTCAGCGACGCGATCGGTCATCTGTCGCGCCGCGACTACGCGCAGGCGGTGCCACAGGTCGGTGACGAGGACGAGTTCTCCGAGATGGCGACGACGCTGGAGGCGCTGCGCGAGAACGCGGTTGCCGCCGATCTTCTGTCAGTCGAGCGCCAGGCGACGCAGGAGGCCGGTCTGGCGCGGGCGTCGCAGCTGAGCGCGCTCTGCCATGGCTTCGAAACCTCGGTCGGGCGGACGCTCGCCACAGTCGGCCAGGCGACCCAACGCATGATCTCGGCGGCGGAAGCTATGACCGGGACGGCCGGCGATGCCAGCCGCCGGACCGAGGACATCGCCCGAGCCGTGCAGCAGGCGGCCGAGAGCATCAATGCCGTCGCCGGTGCCGCGGAGGAGATGCGGGCGTCCTTGGCCGAGGTGTCGGACAAGGTCGAGCAATCCTCGCGCCTGACGTCGCGCGCGGTGACCGATGCGGAGGCGACCAACCGCGAGGTGGCCCAATTGTCGGACGCCGCCGCCGAAATCGGCCAGGTCGTGGGCGTGATCAGCGCCATCGCCGCCCAGACCAATCTCCTGGCCTTGAACGCGACGATCGAGGCGGCACGGGCGGGCGAGGCCGGCAAGGGCTTTGCCGTCGTCGCCAGCGAGGTGAAGTCGCTGGCGTCCCAGACCGCGGCCGCGACCGATCAGATCACGCGGCAGGTCGCCGCCATCCAGGGCGCGACCCAGACCGCGGTGCAGGCGATCGGCGGCATCGGCACGCGCATCCGCGAGGTCGACGGCCTGACCGTCGCCATTACCGAGGCGGTGCAGGGCCAGGTGAGCGCCATGAACCAGGTCGCCCGCGACGCCCAGGACGTGGCGACGGTGACCGGCCGGGTGTCGAGCCAGCTGGGCGAAGTGCGCGCGGCCGCGGCCGAGACCGGGGCGGCGGCGGGCCAGGTGCGCGGCACCGCCGACGATCTGGGCCGGCAATCGACGGCGCTCAGCCGCGAGGTCGAGCAGTTCATCGCGGGCGTGCAGACGGCGTAATGCGGGTGTGAAGTTTCTCATCGCTCCAAGGTTGGATTTCGGCCATAACGGCAGGGTCGTCCACCCTGGGTAGTTCATTCGCGATGCCGATCAACAAGAAACTTCTGGCTGCCTGCCTCTTCGCCTTTCTTCCCATCCCGCTCATCGCCGCCCGTGCCGACGCGCCGCCGCCGGTCGAGGCTTTCTCCCGGCTCCCCAACCTCCAGGACGCCCAGCTCTCGCCCGACGGGCAGCGTCTGGCCGTGCTGATGCCGCTCAACGGCAAGCAGGCGCTGGTGGTGCTGCCGGTCGAAAAGGATAGCGGCATCGCGCCGAAGGTCGGTGTCGCGGGTGAATGGCAGATCATCGGTCTTTTCTGGAAGACCAGCGACTTGCTGTTCGTCGATGTGCTGAAGACGGAGCGGGTGGTCGGCACGCAACCGGTTTCGAAGGTGCGGGTGCTTTTGTTTAACGTCACGACCGGGGCGATGACCGATTTCTCGAATCAGTTCAAAATTCCGATCACCAATGTCGTCAGCATATTGCCGGACGATCCCGATCATATTCTCGTGGCACTCCGCGGGGCGGTGGCGCTCCTCGATATCCACAGCCGCACGATCAGTTTCACCCGAAAGGGCCCCGAGCGGACCTACCGCTGGATCGTCGACGACAAGGCGATACCGCGCGCCGCGGTCTCGACCAATCAATGGCTGAGCGACGTATCTTTCACGAATTATGTGATGCATCCGGACGGGTCCTACGACAGCTTGGTCACGACCAACTTCTCCTCCGGACCTCAATTCGAGATTCTAGGTTTGGCGCAGAATCCCGATCATCTGGTCGTGCTGTCCGACCATGAAGGCGGGCGGCTGGGTGCCTATGAATATGATCCGAGTACGAAGAGCTTTCTGAAGACGTTGGCATCCGACGAGAAATACGATGTCGGCGGCGCGCTGCGCTGGGCGGGTCGTCTCGTCGGCGTCACTGAGCCGAAAACGGTCTATTTCGACCCCGCCGCTGCGGCCCTACAGGGCCTTGTCGACAAGGCCTTGCCGGATACGCGCAACATCATCGCAGGCATGACGCATGATCAACATTTTGCCTTGGTGCGGGCCTACGCTGCCGACCAGCCGATGGCGCTTTATCGCCTGACGCTGGGAGAGAAGAAAAAGTTGGCGCTGATCGGCGTCGACTATCCGGAGCTCGATGGCCGCACGCTCGCCCGGGTCAAGAAGGTTCAGTACGTCGCCCACGATGGCCAGTCGATCGAGGCAATCTTGACCATGCCGGCCGGCCAGAAGGGACCGATTCCTTTCGTTGTGCTGCCTCATGGCGGGCCGACCGCACATGACCATGAGCGGTTCGACTATTGGGCCCAATTTCTGGCGAGCCGCGGTTATGGCGTGTTGCAGCCGAATTTCCGCGGCTCGACTGGCTACGGCACCGCCTTCATGCGCGCCGGCCAAGCGCAATGGGGCGGCCTGATGCAGAGCGACGTCGACGAGGGCACCAAATGGCTGATCGATCAGCATCTGGCCGACCCTGCTCGCATCTGCATCGTCGGCGGCAGCTACGGCGGTTATGTCTCGCTCGTTGCGGCCACCAGCCGTCCGGATCTCTATCGCTGCGCGGTCGCCTGGGCGCCGGTCACCGATCTGGGCGATCTCGTCCGCCGGATTGAATTGTTCAATTGGAAGGATCCGAACTTGCCGATGCTCGGTACGGCTGGGCGCTCGCTTGACGACGTCTCGCCGGCTCAGCAGGCATCGAAAGCCGCGATGCCGATCCTGCTGTTCCATGGCGAGCAGGATTTCACCGTTCGGGTCGAGCAGTCTCACGAGATGGAAGCGGCTTTGAAGGCCGCCGGAAAATCGGTCGATGCGGTCTATTACAAGGACGAGAACCATTTCCTGTCCCTGGCCTCGACCCGGCAGGATTTCCTCACCCGGACCGAAGCCTTCCTCGCCCACAATATCGGGCAGGTACCGTCCAATTGAGCAGAATCGGGCCGGCCGTAGCCCCCAGGTGCGGCCGGCCCGATCGCGTGCCCCAGCCCCGATTTGCCGTCCTGTTGAAGCGAAGGCGCGGCCCGGCCAAATTTCCGCATGTGTGACGTAAAGCACTCGGCTTCGGCTGGGCGCCATGATAATTAGTGCGACCATACGTAAGCCGACAAACAATCTCCGATTGTTTCCGTACTTTTAGATGGGCTCTGGCTATGTTGCTTTCGTCCGCTCAGGTCGAGCATGCACGCACCATTATCCTGACGGTATTCTTGTCTGACGCGACGCTGCGACCGACACTGGTCGTCGGCGATTTGGCTTAAGCCAGTCTTAGGGGCGCGCATGACCAGCTTCGGGTCGTTCTGCCTGTTTGCCGAGCGTCGGCTGCTGACACGAGACGGAGAGCCGGTTCAGCTGGGCGGTCGGGCGCTCGATATCCTGATCCATCTGGCGGCGCGGCCGGGCGAGATCGTCAGCAAGCAGGCGCTGATGGAAGCCGTCTGGCCGGCGCGGTCGGTCGAGGAAAACAATCTAACCGTCCATATCTCGGCGCTGCGCCGCATTCTGGCCGATCCTTCGGACGGGCGCTCGGTCATTCAGACCGTGCCGGGGCGCGGCTATGTCTTCGTCAGCGACGAGACCGACGCGCCGGCATCGCCCGCCGGTGCCGCACCGCAGCCCTTTATCCAGACCGTCATGGCGCGGCCGGTCAGCAGTTTCGTCGGCCGGGTCCAGGAACGTGCCGCCCTTATTTCCCAGCTGTCCGAACATGCGCTGGTCACGATCACCGCCATCGGCGGCATGGGCAAGACGCGCCTCGCGCAGCAGGTGGCGTTCGAACTGGCGCCCACATATCCGGACGGCGTGCATATCGCGGAATTGGCGAGCGTCGAGAATCCGGCGCTCGCGGCCGACCATGTGGCGGCGCTGTTTCCGCTGGGCTCGGCCGACCGTCCCGCGATCGAGCGGCTGGTGGGCTTGCTGCGCAATCGGCGCCTGCTGCTCGTGCTCGACAATTGCGAGCATCTGATCGAACCGGTCGCGAAGCTCGCGACCGAAATCCTGGCGCAATGCCCGGGCGTCTCGATCCTGGCGACCAGCCGCGAGGCGCTGCGCGTCGCCGGCGAACGGGTGTTCCGCCTGCGCCCGCTGCAGGTTCCGGGGCGGACCGACGGGCTGAGTGCTGCCGAGGCGATCCGCTATGACGCGGTCGCCCTGTTCGTCGAACGCACCCTGGCCACCGTGCCCGACTTCGTGTTCGACGATGCCGCAGCCCCCGCCATCGCCGGCATCTGCACCCAACTGGACGGTATCGCGCTGGCGATCGAGATGGCGGTGCCGCGCCTGCGGATCCTGACGCTCGATCAGGTGGCGACCCGTCTGCATGAAAGCCTGCGCCTGCTGGCGACCCCCGACCGCACCGCCGTGCCTCGGCATCGCACGCTGCGCGCCATGATGGATTGGAGCTACGCGCTGCTGTCGCCGGGCGAGCAGGTGCTGCTGCGTCGCCTGTCCGTGTTCGCCGGCGGCGTCGATTTCGAAGCGGTCATGGCCGTCGCCCAGGATGCGGGCACCAGCGAGACGGATCTGCTCGATCAACTGGCAGGCTTGGCCGATAAATCGCTGGTCGTTGCCGATACGGCCGCGCGACCGGCCCGCTATCGCCTGCTGGAAACCGTCCGCTATTATGCGCGCGACCGGCTGGCCGAGAGCGGCGAGACCGGTTTGCGTCGCCGCCACGCCCATCACTATGCCGACAAGTTCGAGGCCGCCGCCGCCGCCTGGCCCATGACAGCCTCGCCGGACTGGCTGCCGTCGGTCGCAGCGGATGCCGATGAATTGCGCGCGGCCATGACCTGGTGCTTCGTCGCCGGCAATGACCCGGGCCTGGGGCTGCGCCTGGTCGGGGCCAGTACGCCGATGTGGTGGGAATTGCCGAACCTGCCGCTGCGCGAGGGGCGGGGCTGGTTCGATCGGGCGATCCCGCATATCGGTCCGGACACGCCGCCGCTGGTCGCGGCCAGGGTCTGGCTCGGCCATTCCTGGCGCGACGTGCGTCTGGGCGATACCGAGAATTTCCCGTCGGCCGAGCGCGCGGTCGCCTTGTTCCGGGCGGCTGGCGACCTCACGGGCCTGGGGGCGGCACTCTGGCGTGCCGGCAGCGCCATCCTGACCAGCGAGACCCATGCCGAGGCCGATCGCTATCTGGCCGAGGCCGAGCAGGTGCTGCGTCAGGTGCCGCCGGGCAAATGGCTGACCTTGTGCCTGGTCAAGCTCGGCGATCTGCGCATGCGCTATGGCGAGGATGCCTCGGCGCTCGTGGCCTATGAAGAGGCGATGGCGCTCGCCCGCGGCACCCGTCACTGGTACGGGCTGATGAACGGCGGCAGCAATATGGCCGAGCTGCTGTTCCATCTGGGGCATCGCGAGGACGCGCTGGCGCAGCTCCGCACCCTGCGAGACGAGCTGCCGATCGCGCTGCGTGCGCCGCTGACTGCGACGCTGGCGGCCCATCTGGTGATCGACGATCGGGCCGGCGACGCCGCCGACGCGATGGCGGAGGTGGTGGATATCGCGCCTGCCATCGGGTTCCGCGCGGCCCTGGCCTGGGCGATCGAGGCGTTGGCGCTGCTCCGCGCCCGGGCCGACGATGCGACCGCGGCCGCGCGCCTCGCCGGCTATGCCGGCACCATCCTGCCGTCGCCGGCGACCCGTGCCGGTGCCCGCCGCGCCGTCTATACCGAGCTGGACGCAACACTTGCCCGCCTGCTGGAGCCGGCCGAATGCCGCGCCCTGCGGCTCCAGGGTGCGGCCTGGACCGAGACCATGGCCGTCGCCGAAGCCTGGATGGCGCTGGCCGCGTGCGACGAGGCTTAGCCGTCGCCGCCTCCGGCCTCAGATCAATTAGCAACAATTAGCCCGGGCCCGTGCGTGCGGAGGTCCATGATGCCGGCTCTAAGAGCTTTGGCCGCACTGGGGCGGCGCCTCGGGGAAGCATATGACGCTCCGGCTCGGGCAAACTGCGCCTGACTTCGAACAGGACACCGCCAACGGAAGCATCCGCTTCCATGAATGGCTTGGGACGTCCTGGTGCGTGCTGTTCAGCTACCCCAGCAATTTCATGCCCGTGTTCGCGACCGAGATCGCGGCGGTAGCACGACTGGCGTCGGAATGGGCACGTCGCGGCGTCAAGGTGGTCGGCCTGTCCGCGGACACGGCCGAGGGCCATATCGAATGGGCCGAGGATGTCGAGGATACCCAGGGCTGCGTCATCGATTTCCCGATGGTCGCCGATTGCGATCGTGCCGTTTCACGGCTCTACGGCCTGGCGGATTCCGCGACGATAGAGCGGGGGATCTTCGTGATCGATCCGGCCAGGGTCGTGCGGCTGGTCATGGCCTATCCGGCCAGCACCGGCTGCAATTTCGCCGAGGTTCTGCGCGCGATCGACAGCCTGCAGCTGGCCGACGCCCATGCGGTCGCGACGCCGGCCGACTGGGTCGCGGGCCAGGATGTCTTCATCGCACCCACCCTGACGGATGCCGAGGCGGCGGTGCGGTTCGCCGGCGGCTGGACCGGGCCCAGGCCCTACTTGCGCGTCGTAGCACAGCCGGTGCACGATCCTGATCGGCAGGTCACGCCCTGAGCGATGCTCGGTGGCATGCAACTTGCTGAAGAGGCGACAAGTTCAGGTCAGCTAGCTCGGGGGGCTTCAATGAAAATAACGCACGCTTTATCGGTACTGGGCTTGGCCACGGCGCTGGTCGGCACGGCCGCGCAGGCCA
>Ga0302314_10018966_pt1 | contig 11448 bp, 8 predicted proteins | sample III_Palsa_N2_3_FD_200533 | JGI IMG/M metagenome (GOLD analysis project Ga0302314, IMG submission 200533) | Peat permafrost microbial communities from Stordalen Mire near Abisko, Sweden - III_Palsa_N2_3 | ecosystem: Environmental > Terrestrial > Soil > Palsa > Peat permafrost | place: Sweden... | reverse complement strand
CCGACCGGAGGCCGAGGGTGGCCCGGTGGGCCTTGGTGGTGATCTCGACCGGGTCCGACAGCGGGGTGTTGCCGCCGCGGAACGCCATGCCGGCGCCCTTGACCAGGTCCGGCATGCGGGCCTTGAGGACCTCGCCGGTGCTGTTCGCGCCGTAGACCGCGTTCTGCGCCTCTGCGGCCGGGGTGCCGGTGAGGGCTTCCGGCGCGGGGGGCGCTGCTGTGAGGAGTTCTGCCACACAGCTCCTTTCGGGTGCGTCGTGCTTGCCTGCCGCTCAGGGCGGCGGGCGGGGTGCGTCAGGTGGCATAGGGGAGGCCTCGCATCTTCTCCATGGCCCGCTCGGCTGCCAGCCGGATCGCGGGGTCGGGGGATTCGAGGTACTCCCGGTGGAGTTCGGTGTACAGGTAGGCCTGGGACTGCTCCGCGGCCCCGGCCATCGTCAGCGGCCCCGCCAGGGCCGCTGAAGTCTTGGTGTTCTGCGGGAGGGCGGCGCCCCGGTACGGGGAGACGGGGTCGGGCTGGCCGGCGATGGCGTCGAGGACGTCGCCCTGGCTCTTGATGAGCTTGCGCAGCTTCCGCAGCTCCTCCTCGTAGCCGGTGTCCCGTGCGGCGAGGGCGGCGGTGACCGCCTCGGCGACGGCGGCCTTGATGAGGCCGGGTGCCGCGGCGCCTGCCGCCTTGGCGGCCGTCTCCGGCTGTACTGGCGCCGCCGGTGCCGGGTCGTGCCGCTTCCCGGCCTTGGCCGCCTTGGACGAGGCCACGGGGCGGGGCAGGGGGCCCGGCTTCGGCATGGGGTCCGCTTCCGGGTCGCTCTTCATCGCGCACACGTCGGGGAAGGTGGCGGCGATGTGGTCGTGCATCGCCTGCATCGCCGCCCTCGTGTTGTCGCGGGACGTGTTGCGGTAGAAGAGCCGGCCGCCGTTGGACGCGCCGGGCTTCGGCGGGTCGCCGCCGTCGGCCTTGTTCTGCGGGGAGTCCGCGGCGTGCCCGGCGTCGAGGAAGCCGCGGTCGAACTGGCCCGCGGTGATGCCCCCGGACGGGGGGATCACCGCGGTGTTCGGCCCGTCCTGCCCCGGTGAGGGGGCGGCGTGGCCGGCGGTGAGGTACGGGCGGCGGAACCGCTGCGGGGACAGCTCCCCGGGGGTCGGGAAGGTGCCGGGGCCGGGGTTGGCGTCCGCGAACGCCTTGTGCAGCGCCTCGCCGACCTCGGAGACCACCTCGGGGTCGGCGCCCTTGAGGGTGAGGGCGTGCTGCCACAGCAGCTGCATCGCGCCCGCCTCCTGCAGCGGGGCCGACGCGGCCGCATCGAGGGCCTTCTCCATCCACTCGCCGGCGTCGATGCCGGCGAGGGTGTCGTACGGGTGGGCCTTGGCGACGGCAACCGGGTCGTAGGCGGCGCAGGTCAGGTCATGCAGGACGCCGAGATCATGGGGGATGCCGAGGGCCTTGAACCGCAGTGCCGCGCCCTTCTCCGTGTCGGCGGCCTTCAGGTGCGGGCCGTCCGGGTCGGTGGGCAGGCCGGCGTCGTGCTCGAGCGACTCGATCGCGGGACCGTCCGGTTCCCGGTGGGCGGGGACCGGTTCGACGTGCTCGCCGGCCACCCCGTCGCCGGGGGTGGGCTTGCCTGCCTTGTCCGCCTTCATGCCACCGCCGCACTTGGGGCAGAACGGCATCTTCGGCTTGACGCCCTTGCCGCAGGACGGGCAGGGGACCTTCGGCTTTCCGGCCATGGCGGGCGCGGCGGCCTTCGCGGCGGGGGCGCCGTCCGGGGCGCTGCCGTCATCGTCATCGTCGTCGTCATCGTCGCTGGCCTGGTCGGCGTCGTCCGGGCCGTCCTCGCCGGTGCCGCCCCCGTCGCCGCCGTCGTCCTTGACGACGTCCGGGTCCTCTTCCTTCTCCGACGCCGCGGGGAGCTTCGTGCCGCAGCCGTCGCAGAACTTCGCCGGGGAGTCGGAGTGGTGGTTCTTGCCGCACTCCTTGCACGACCGCGCCCCGGCCTTGGCCAGGCCGGCGTCAGCGTCCTTGCCGGCGGTCTCGTCGTGCTCGTCGGGCTCCCCGGCGGCGATCTTGCCGTCGCCGTGGCAGCGGGGGCACTTGAGGGCGCCGCCGCGGATCTTCCCCTTGCCCTTGCACAGGCCGCACATGGTGCCGTCCGCCTTCAGGCCGTCGGGCTGGGCGACCTTCCCGGCCGCCTGGGCGACGCCGGAGTCCTCGTCCACGCTGATCCCCATCTCATGCGCCCTGGCGATGATCTTGCGGGCCGCGCGCTTCCTGGACGCGCCGTCCTCGAACTGCTGCTGGGCGAACCGGCCGAGCGCGGAGTGCACGTGGCCCTCGTCGTGGACCGGGAGGTGGCCGTTGCCGTCGGAGTCGACGTAGGCGAACGCGGAGGCGGGGAGCTTCGCCCGGTCGGCGGCCGACAGCTCGCCCTTGACCGCGGTCTCCCGCTCCTCGGCCTCGCGGCGGTGATCGAGGAGCTTCTTCAGGTCCTCGGGGCTGAACGACACCGACACGCCCTTGGGCAGGTCCACGTTCACGGTCTTGGCGAGGAAATCACCGGCGCCGAACACCTTGCCGGTGAACTGCGCGGTGCCGTCGCTCGCGGCCTTGGCGATCTCCACGTAGCAGGACCGGTTGGCGGGCCGGTCGACGAGGCTGATCTCCGCGAGCTCGCCGCCCTTGATGATGCCGCCGCGGGCCTTGCCGGTGACGTCGGTGACGATCAGGGGGCGGGCGATGCCGACGGAGAACGCGCGCAGGTGCTTGCGCTCGACCATGCGCTTGGCGGTCGGGTCGTCGACGGCGGCCTTGACCCAGTGGGCGCCGTCGCCGTCCCGGTTGATCTCGACCTTCACCCCGGACCCGGCGGGCATGGCGGTCGGGTTGTGCATGACCCGGACGTTGGGGCCGGACTTGAACCAGGCCTCCATGGCGGCGGCCGACCAGTCGGCGTCTACCACCTGCTCGTCTGAGTCAAGGTCAGGCGAGGTCGCCTTGCCGTACACGTACAGGGTGCCGGTCTCGGGGTCCTCGTCGAACTTCTCGATGGGAAACGAGTGGTAGATCAGGTCCGGGTCCTGGCCGGGCACGGTCACGGCAGTGGCCACACAGCTCCTTGCGTAGGGTGGGCGTTCACGGGCCGGGCGCGTGCCCTGGGCCGGGGTCTGGTACGGGGAATTCGGCGAGCTTCCGGGTCCGGGCCTGCCATCGCTGGCCCAGGACGGTGTCGAGGCGGAGCACGTAGCCCCAGTCCGAGATCACGGCGCCGTGGGCGAGCTCGACGGGGATGCCCTCGACCTCGGCCTGGTTGAGGGCGGCCGCGATCTCGGACAGGAGGTCGGCGGGAGGGAGGCCGGGCTGGCGCGGGGGGACGTAGGCGGGGCGGAGCGCGAGGCGGGCGGCGAGCTTGGCGCGCCGGCGGCCCTTGTGCCGCCTGCTCACGTGCCGCTCACCTGCTCGTGCTGATGATCCACCCGACGAGCACGCCGGACTGCCCGGCGACCGCGCTCACCGGCGCTCCCTGGCTGCCCTCGTACGTCGCCCAGGTGATGGCCCCCCCGGGGTTGAGGTGCGCCCCGTTCCCGGTGGTGACCGCCGTCCCGGCGCCGATGAACGCGGTGCCCGTGCTGGCGGTGCCGGACGTCAGGGTCACCACGGACGGGCCGGGGGGCGCGGTGAACAGGACCGTGGGGGCGGTGCCGACCGTCTCCTGCCCGGTGATCAGCATGGCTCCTCCTAGAACGTCGTCACGATGGCCGGCACCGGCGAGCAGGACTGCCCGGCGGACGTCAGCGGGACCGCCGCCAGCTTGAACGCGACCAGGACGACGCCCCATCCCAGGAACGAGCCGTCCGCCCCGGAGATGCCCCAGCCGTCCGCCTCGGTGCCGCCGGTGCTGCTCTTGTAGGCGACGCCGACCTCCGAGTAGTGGAGGGCGCCCGAGAGCGTGCTCGGGTCCGTGGCGTACCCGGACGGCCCTGCCAGGACCGGGTCGGAGTCGCCGTTCGTGTTCAGGCCGAAGAACGACGCGAGGTACTCCCCGGCCGCGGTGCTGGCGTAGGACGGCGTGCCGGAGGACGCCGACCCGCTCGAGGTGCTGCCCGCGAGGATGCCCGGCGCGCCGTCCAGGCTCGCGGTCGTCCCGGGGTAGAGCCCGCCCGCCTCCTGCGCGAGCACGGCGAAGATGCCCGTCGAGTCGTAGGACGCGGTGACGGCCGGCTTGGCTCCCACGTCCCCGGCCGGGGTGTCCAGCGCCCACACCCGGATGCCGCCGTAGCCGGCCCCCGGGTTCCCGGAGTCGCCGACCATGGTGAAGCCGTTGCCGTTGCCGTCGCTGACGGCCGTGCACTGGCCGTTGGCCGGCGCGTAGGACGTCGTGACGGCGATGAGCTTCGTGCCGGACGACAGGCTCGCGGTGTACTGCACGGTCAGCGGGCCCGCCCCGCCGCCCGCCGCCGAGAAGTTAGAGCATGACTGCAGGCGGTCCCAGGTCATGAGCTGTACCCCAGTCCCGCCGCCGCGCGCCACTTGCCGTTGCGGAGCCGGGCGATGATGATGTCCCTGGCGTTCGCCGTCGCGCTGAGCGTCGGCGCGCCCGCCGCGCCGAAGTCCCACCCGGACGCCCATGCGGCCGTGTAGGGGCCGTAGTCGGCGGCGGACGTCAGCGGGACCGCCGCCCGGAAGACGGGGGTGACGGTGAGGCCTTCGGGCATCACGCCTCCGGGGGCGGGGGTGGGGTCATGGGCGCATGGACGAGACGGGCGACGGCAGCGGAGCTTCTCGCCTGCGCGACTGGCACCGTGGCCCGGGAGAGGCAGCCGCACGCGGCCACGGTGCAATGACGTAACCGCCTGCGACGGCTAGACGGGCCGGCGCAGCGCCGACGGCGCCTCAGTGACCGTCGTGGTTGCCGAGGACGCCGCGGCCGGCGGCGGCGACGGGTTCACTGAGCTCGCGAGCACCCCGACAGTGGCGACGGCGGAGTCAAGGCCGGACTGCGTGGAGGCGAGAGACGCGACGGCGGCGTTGAGGGCGCTCGTGTCCACGCCCTGCTGCTGGAGGGTGGCGATCTCGGCCTGGATGGCGGTCACGTCCGTGCCGAGCGACGTGATCTGGGTGCCGATGTCGGTGATGGACGCGCTGATCTGCGCGACCGCCGCGTTGATGTCGTTCTGGGCTGTCATGATCTCCCCTTGCGTGGTTTCGATTTCCGTGAGGCGCTGAGCGATTGAGCCCAGCGCCTGCATGAGTTCTTCGTGGTTCTCCCGGCCAGTCAGCCAGCTCATGGCGCCTCCGATGATTGGCCGCCGAGCGGGAACCGCTGCACGTCATCGCCCCGGTGAACGGTGAGGTGGGTGAATGTCACCGGCACCGGCGGGACCGGGTCCGGGAGAGGGTCGCCCGGGTCGAGGTAGGCGAGGGTGACGTGCGGCTTCCAGCCGGCGTGCTCGCTGGCCGACAGGTCCGCGAGGTCGTTCCGGAGCCGTTCCGCGCCGGGGATGCGGGCGGGGACGAACGCGGGGACCTTGCCGTCGCTGCCGCCTGACGGCTCGAACGAGCCGGCTCCGGCGAGGATGGCGACCAGGGGGCCGGAGACGAGCCGGGCCGCTGCCTCCGTGCGCCTGCACGCCTCCGCGAACGCGTCGTCGTCGACGTCGGGGCCGAGGTAGACGACCGTCACGTGGTGGTCGTCCGTACCGCCGGGCACGGGACCCAGCGTGCCCGGCGGCAGGTCTAGGGAGATCATGCCCGAGCGGGACGTGAGGCCGGGGACCGCCGCCTTGTTCGCCGGGGCGGCGCCCTGGCTGATCTGCGACGAGTGCGTTTCGAGCATCTCCGGCGTCACCGCGTCCACCATCCCCACGTACGCTTTCACCGGCCGGCCGAGCTTGCGGTAGGCGAGGCTGCGGTGGTGGCCGTCGATGATGATCGCCTTCGGGTTATCCGGGGACTGCACGAGGATCACCGGCTGCGTATGGCCGGTGCCGTCCCTGATGTGCCTCGCGAACCGCTTCACGCCCTTCTGCTGGTGCGATGCGGCCCATGAGCCCTCGTTACTGAAGTCGATCCGGTCGAGGGGGACCTCAACCGGGCCGATCCACCGGGCGCCGTCAATCCAGCCGAGCGCCTTCTCGGGGAAGTTCTTCTGCATGAGCGCCTTGACGTGCTCGGCATCGACCGGGTTCGGGTCCGACAGGTCGGCCGCGCCCTTGCCGACGCCGTTCGGGGGCCGGCCCCTCGGCCCGTGGCCGCCGGGGCTCGACGTGCCCGCCTGCTGGGTGCCGTGCCCGCCCTGCGGCCAGTACCCGTCCATGTACGGGGCGGGCCAGTACGTGCCCGGCCTTGGCGGGACGCCCCGCTCGCCCGGGTAGTCCGCGTCGTCCTCGTCGTCGGGCACGGTCGCCACGCGCGGCTCGGGACTGCTGCCGTCCCGCCGCGGCGGCTCCCCGCCCGCAGCGGAGCCGGGAACGCCGCCGGGGATGACCTGCTGAGTGCCGTCCGCGCCATGCGGCCTCACCCCGGCCTCACTGCCGCCTGCCGCATACCCGCCGGCATCGTCCTGCCTGCGGTCCCGCCACGTTTCCTGCCCGTTCAGGTCGATGACCCGCACCGACTTGCCGGTGATGTCGACGCCGGCGATCTCGGCGGGCGTGAGCGCGCACCTGCAGCGCGGGTGCTGCGGGGGGCTGATCACCCCGCCCCGGAACTCGCTGCCGGTCTTGACGGGCCCCTGCGCGGCGTTCCTGATGCACACCGGGCAGGCTTTCGACGGGGCGATCAGCCACTCGCTCGCCGTCACGCCCATCGCCTTGAACCGGTCCAGGGTGGCCGATGACGACGCGCGGGCGATCTCCGTGTGCGCGATCATCTGCGCCCGCCCGGGGGTGTTCAGCAGGCCTGCGATCTGCCGTGCCAGCGTGCCCGACGACAGGCCCCCGGACATGGCATCCGAGAGCAGCTGGGCGACCTGCCCCATGTTCGTGCCCGAGATGGACCGGATCGCCGAGATGCCGTACTCCGACAGCAGGTCGGACAGGCCCTGCGCGTTCGCGACCTTCGCCGCCGCCTCCACGTCGCCGGGAACCCACGTGCCCCAGTCGGCCGCGTCGGTCTCGGTGATCATCGCCATGGCGGCCTGCTGGCCGAGCGCGTACCCCTCAGTCCAGGCGTCCTGCAGGATCCCGCCGAGGGAATCCTCAACTGCCTGCTGGATCGCCGCGACGGTCGCATCCAAGGCGCCGCCGGCTGAGGCGAGCCACTGGGCGGCGATCTGCTGGACCGCCTCGGCTGCAGTCCGGAACGCGGTCGCCAGGCGGCTGTCGTAGATCTGGGCGAGGATTTCGTCAAGATCCCAGCCCGGCCACCCTTTTGGGCCAGGACCTGGGTCCTCCTTGCCGATCCACGCGTAAGCGGCCGGGGGAAGGGTGATCGTCCGGGCGACGTCGACGGCCTGGTCGACGGACAGCCCCTTCGCCAGGTCCTCGCTGATCATGGCGAGAGTGACGGCGGGGACGTGCCGGGGCTGCCAGGTGGAGATCGCCCGGCCTTTGCGCAGGTGCCGGGCGAGGGCGTCGAGCTCGGCGTGGGCGGCCTTCGGGGACGCGCCGGCGTTCGCGGACTGGGAGTCCTGCGCGGCCTCGGCCGCGTCGTGGCCGGGAGTCTGGCCGGCGTTGCCGTCCCGCTGCTGACCGGGCTTCTGGCCAGGCTTCTGTCCCTGAACGGTGGGCTTCTGGCCTGGGGGAACGCCGTTTGCAGGCTTGTTCTGCCCAGGCGGCTGACCGTTTGCCTGTCCGGGCTGCTGTCCCGCCGGCTGGCCGGGTGCCGCGCCGCCCGGCGGCAGCGCGGGAGGCTGCGCGGCCATCGCCATCGCCGCCTGCAGTGACACCGGCCCCGTCGGGGTGACGATGATCGGGTCCGACGTCTCCGGCAGGCCCCACGGCTGCAGGCCCAGCTTCTCCCGCCCCTCGTCCACGCTCCGGAGCGCGGAGCCGACCTGCTGGACGATCAGGCCCGTCTCGGTCGCCTCGTCGTCCTCCTCCTCCAGGCCGTCGAACAGGAACCGCATGTCGTCCTGATGGCAGACATCGCGCAGCAGGTAGTCGCAGACACTGGCGAGGAAGCGGAGGATCGGCCCGGTAGACTTGCGGTCTACCTTGCTCTGGGCCATTTTCGCCATCTGGTTGGAGTTGCCGCACCAGACCGCGGTCAGGACGCCCGTGTCTCCGGGCGACCGGACATACAGGACGGTGTTCGGCACCGATACGCAGCGGACCTTGCCCGCGTACTGCGCGCGGGCCGGATGAAGCACCCGCGTCTTGCCGAAGCGGAACCCGATGACGTAGGTCGGCACGCAGTTCTCCGCGAGGATCTCCCGGCCGCGGATCACCGCGTCGGCGGGCTCGCGGCGGGTGATCGACGCTGAGCCGCCGAGCTTCTGCGCGACCTCCTGCAGGTCGTCGGCGAGACGGCGGCTGGCAGTCCTCGCGCGCCAGCGGTGCGCGCCTCCCTTGTCCTGCCACCCGTCGCCGAGCAGGTAGAAGTCCAGGAGCGCCTGCAGTTCGGGGGCGCCCCAGTTCTTGACGTCCTCGGGGATGTACTTGATGTGCGCGTGGCCGAGCGCGTCGAGGAAGTGCCATAGCTCGGAGCAGCTGAACAGCCAGCTGTGCGACGACTTCCGGTAAGCAGGCTCGCGGCCGAGCATCCGGGTCAGGAGCTCCCGGTACGGCTCGAACCCCTTGCTGCCCGCCGTCTGGGTGATGACGATCTCGCGGCTCTCGCAACGGCGCAGCTTGTTGTACTGGCGCCCGAGCGACCCCTCGGCCAGCCATGCGCCGAGGAACGCGGCGAAGTCGGCTGCAGCCCACTCGTACTTCCCGAATCTGACGGTCCCGGGACCGGACCCCTTCCATTCGCTTACCGCGGGAATGATCGCCGCGCGGCGGTCGGCGATCTCGCCGGCCTCGCGGAAAAACTCCCACGACTTGCCGCCCGGCTCCTGGGCGTGCAGCAGCATCCGGTGGTTCGGCGTGACGCGCAGCCGCATGTCCCGGCTGGAGAACTCAATGATCTCGCCGTCATGGTCGTACTCGTGATAGGCGGTCGCGTGCTGCCACTCGAACTCACCGGTCTTCGGGCTGCGGGTCGCGAACTCATCGCCGTCAAGGCCAGCGCGGACGTCCTCGAAAAGCTTCCACCCCTTGCGGGTGAGCACCTCAGTGCCATCGGTATAACATGCGCCAGGAGACATAGTAGTACTAACCTTAGGCGCGATCCCCAGTTCCATCGGCATGACGTCGAAGCCCATGCAGGTGTCGACGCGGACGATCTCGTCGAACGCGTCCGCGAGCGCGACGTCCCGCTGCGGCATCGTCTTCGACCCCGGCGGCAGGACGATGATCTTGTGATGCCACGCCGGATCGCCCGCGATGGCGTTGAGGGCGTCCTGCAGCTCCCGGATCTGGTTCGGCGTCATGCTGACGTCACCAGGGCTGATGTAGACGGCGGGGACGGTGCCCTGCCGGAAGTAGTCGAGCTGCCAGCCCTGCTTCTGCAGGCCGGACATGATCGGGATCAGCGCCCGCTCCACGGAAGTGAACCCGTAGGGTGTCCACCGGCGGCGGACGAACGGCAGGTACAGGAGCTGGTCGCCGCGCCACGCCGACGCCTGCGCGCCCGTCATGCCCGCGTCCTCGATGTCCTTGCCCGACAGGACCGCGGAGAAGTCCGAGCGGGGCACGCCGTACAGGTACTGCTGGTAGGCCGGTGCCGGGGGGCGGGGAGTCGCGCCGTGGAGGTCGTACAGGGGCCTGATCGTCTGCCCGTCGATGAGCTGCAGGCAGTCCAGGTCGGAGCCGAGCAGGCCCTTGCGCAGGCCCTTGCCGCGCTTGGGGGCGACGTACAAGGACAGGGCGTCGAAGACGAACATCTGCTCAAGGGCGTCGTCGATGAACGACGCCCACGAGAAGTAATCAGGGTCGGGGCGGCGGAAGAAGGCCACGGCCTGGCCGCGCCGCTCCCCGAAGTCCTTCATCTGCTTCGGGCTGTTCCGCATCGCCTTGGCGGCGTCGGTGGTGGGCACGATGTCCCACTCGATGCCGCGGATCTCGTTCTTGCGGAGCTGGATACAGGCCCTGGCCACGGAGTACAAATCCGCGATCGTCCTGAGCGTCTGGAAGCTGGCGAGCTTGCCGACGCCCTCGGTGCCGGGCTGGCCGACCGGCAGGTTCCACCCGACGTCGTACTGCTCGCGCCTCGGCTCGGCGCGGCCGTTGTCCTCGGGGGAGTCGACGGGGACGGGGAGAATGGGCGAGAACGGGCCGAACGCGCCCTGGGTGAAGTCCTGCGGCGGGCGGGGCAGGAACGGGCCGTAGGCGGAGGCGTAGCCGTTCGCCGTGGCGAGCTCGCGGGCGAGCGGGGACAGCGCCCCGGCCCATCCGGGGCTGCCCTGCGGCGGCGGGGTGGGCTGCGCTGCGCCGGGGACCGCTTTCGCTGCCCTGAGAATTGCGCTTGGGCTCGCCAAGGGGGCCACCCCCCGGCGGGTACGGTCAGTCCGTGACGCTCATGGTCGAGGGGTTCTGCAACCGGTGCCGCCGCCCGCTCGGGCTGATCGCCTGGCATGCGGACTTGGTGCTGTGCCGCAGGTGCCGGAAGGCGGATGACGTCTGCACGCCGCCCGTCAGGCCCCGCTGGCGGGCATGGTCGGCGGCCGGACATGCCGCCCGGATTCGAACCGGTCCCCCTGTCCGGGGGCAGGCCGTCCCGAAGACCCCGGGCTGATCCTCCCTCGCGTGGTGAGCGCGCAGCTAAGCCCGGACAGCTAGCAGGTCAGATGCTACCGGCGGGCGGCAGGCTGGCGAGCATGTGGCCGAGGATCTTCTCCACCGACGCGAGGGGGATTCCGGCGGCGAGCATCGACCGGTACATCTCGGCGAGGGCGATCCCGGCGTCGTCGGCCTTCCCGAACGGGTCGGCGGGGAGCGAGACGTCCGGGGCAGGGGGTCGCGGGGCCTGCGCCGATTTCAGGACGTCCCAGAGGCGGCCCGTCTCGACGCCGGGCAGGGCGAAGTGGCCGGCGATGTCGCGGGGCGTGATCTGCTTGCGGTCGTCGTCAGTCATCTAACCTCGTCACGTGCACGTATCCGGCGGAGTCGGCCCGGAGCTTGATCCTGCCGAGCGCCGCGGCGAGGCGCTCGTCGAACTCGTCGTCGGCCTGCTGCTGCGCCTCGCGGTCGCAGACGATCCCGCAGGCCCCGCCGCATACCTCGCATGGCGGCAGCGGTGCAGGGTTGAAGCGCTTGCAGAGCCGGTCGTACCGCTGGCAGGCGGCCTGCGGGGAGTCCATGCCGAGCGCTTCGGCGGCCTGCTTCCAGGTCGCGCCCATGTCGCGGGCGCCCTTGATGACGAGGTACTCGCGTTCGTCCAGCTCGCGGCGGCGGTCACCGGTGCCCTTCA
>Ga0302314_10018963_pt1 | contig 11451 bp, 7 predicted proteins | sample III_Palsa_N2_3_FD_200533 | JGI IMG/M metagenome (GOLD analysis project Ga0302314, IMG submission 200533) | Peat permafrost microbial communities from Stordalen Mire near Abisko, Sweden - III_Palsa_N2_3 | ecosystem: Environmental > Terrestrial > Soil > Palsa > Peat permafrost | place: Sweden... | reverse complement strand
ACGGCGCGGGCCAGCTCGACCGTGGCGGAGACGGCGGCGTGCGGCGGGATCCGGGTGCCGAGCAGCTGGTGCGCGCCGAGCGACAGCACGTCGAGCACCGGCGGGTCGATCTTGCTCAGCGGCCGGTCGACGCAGGCGGCGATGATCGCGTCGTAGCTGCCGCGCAGCCGCAGGGTGCCGTAGACCAGCTCGGTCGCGAAGGCGGCGTCCCGGCGCTCGAAGCCCTCCTGCGCCTCGGCCTTGCGCAGCAGCGAGGGCAGGATCAGGTTGGCGTAGGCGTCGCGCTCGTCCACGGCGCGCAGCGCCTGGAAGGCGACCATCCGGGCCGGATCCTTCTTCGGCCGCCGGTGCGGCCGCGGCGCGCCCTGCGCCGCCTTGGGGGCGTGCTTGCTCCTGCCCTTCGGGGCGCTGCCGGACGCGGGTGCTGCGGGGGTGCTCATTCGGGGCCTCATTCGAAAGGTGCTGGCGTTGGTTATCGACTCGATCCTCCCGCGCCCGGCCGACCTGGACAAACGCGGTCGGCGGCGGGCGGCGCTACGCGCCCAGGCGCTCGCCCGGCTCCAGCCGCGAGCCGCGCGCCCAGTCGGCGGCCGCCATCCGCTTCTTGCCCTGCGGCTGGACCTCGCCCAGCTCCACCTCGTGGCTGCCGGTGCCGACCCGCACGGTGTTCTTCACCACCGCGATCTCGCCCGGCGCCAGCTCCGCGCGGCCCACCGCGAGCCGGACCGGTCCCAGCTTCAGCCGCTCGCCGCGGAACAGCGTCCACGCGCCCGGCGCGGGCGTGCAGCCGCGCACCACCCGGTCGATCCGCAGCGCCGGGACGGCCCAGTCGACCCGGGCGTCCTCCACGCTGATCTTCGGGGCCAGGCTGACCCCGTCGATCGACTGCGGCAGGGGCGTGAGGTCCCCGGCGTCCAGTCCGTCCATGGTCGCCGCCAGCAGCCGCGCGCCCGAGCGCGACAGCCGCTCCAGCAGGTCGCCGCTGGTGTCGTCGAAGCGGACCGTCTCGGTGACCGTCCCGTAGACCGGGCCGGTGTCCAGGCCCTCCTCGATCAGGAAGGTCGACGCGCCGGTGATCTCGTCCCCGGCCAGCACCGCGTGCTGCACCGGGGCCGCACCGCGCCAGGCCGGGAGCAGCGAGAAGTGGAGGTTGACCCAGCCGAAGCGAGGGATGTCCAGCGCCGCCTTGGGCAGCAGCGCGCCGTAGGCGACCACCGGGCAGCAGTCCGGGGCGATCTCCGCCAGCCGCGCCAGGAACTCCGGCTCGCGCGGGCGGACCGGCTTCAGCACCTCGATCCCGGCCTCCTCGGCGAGCTGCGCCACCGGGCTGGCGACGAGCTTGCGTCCGCGCCCGGCAGGGGCGTCCGGTCGGGTGACGACGGCCGCGACCTCGTGCCGGGAGGCGATCAGCGCCTCCAGCGCGGGCAGGGCGGGCTCGGGGGTTCCGGCGAAGACGAGCTTCATGCGGTGCGGTGCCTCTCGGTCGGAAACGGCGGAACGGCAGAACGGTGGAACAGCGGGACGGAACGACGGGACGGAACGGCGGGCTAGAGCGCCCGGCCGAAGGTGCTGTGCGGGGAGAGCTTGACCGTCGGCGCCGCCTCCCGGGACCACTCCGACTCGCGGATGGCGCGGAGCGCGGCGCGGCGCTGCTCGCGGTCGAGCCGGTCGATGAAGATCACCCCGTCCAGGTGGTCGGTCTCGTGCTGGAGGCAGCGGGCCAGCCGCTGGGTGCCCTCCAGCACCACCGGGTCCCCGTACTCGTTGAAGCCCTTGGCCACTACCCCGAAGGCGCGCTTGCAGTCGTAGGTCAGGCCGGGGAGCGACAGGCAGCCCTCGGGGCCGTCCTGCTCCTCCTCGCTGAGGTCCAGGCTCGGGTTGATCAGATGACCGGTGACGCCCTCGACGTGGTAGGTGAACACCCGTAGCGAGACCCCGATCTGCGGGGCGGCCAGGCCGGCCCCGGGGGCGTCCTGCATGGTCTCGGTGAGGTCCTTGACCAGGGTGCGCAGTTCCTTGTCGAACACGGTCACGGGTTGGGCGGTGAGCCGCAGTACCGGGTCGCCGAAGAGTCGGATGGGCTGGATCGCCACGTGCGGGCTCCCGTCATGTCGCGCTCGAATACGCCTGGGTGCGTGCAGAAGTACCTCGTGCACAGGCGAACCAGTCTATCGAGGCCCGGGGGCACATCGGCCCGCGATTGCGCACGCCCCCCGAGCCGGTCACGCGCGCCCACGCGCCCCTGGCCCGGTCGTTGGCGTGACCCGACGGCCCTCTGCGCCGTTGGTCAAGGCAGATTGACTGCCGTTTTCGAAAGGCTGAACTTCATCATGGCCGAACACGCCACCCACGACGCCCGTGCCAGGGCCAGCCTGCACCTGCTGGTGCGGGACATCGAGCGGGTGCGCCGCCAGGTGGACGCCCTGCGCACGCTCACCGCCCAGCTCGGCAACGTCTACCGGCCCCGCCGCCCCACCACCGCAGCCGGCTTCGTGGTCTACGGCCGCGCGCCCGCGCCCACCGTCCGGCTCGCCCAGGAGCTGCGCGACAGCGTCGAGGGCCTGGTCGCCGCCGCCGTCGAGTTCGACCGCTCGCTCGGCTTCTCCTGGGACTCCGTCGGCTCCGCCCTCGGCGTCACCAAGCAGGCCGTGCACCGCCGTTACGGCGTCCGCCGGCAGGCCGCCGGCGAGGGCGAGCAGCACGCCGGGCCCCGCTCGGCCGCCGCCGCGCTGACCGAGGTGCTGACCGGTCCGGCGCCGCAGGAGTCCTCGGCGGTCCCCGGCGGCCTGTCCCGCACCGTGCCCACCGCCCGGCGCGAGGCCGCCCCCGCGCCCGCCCCCTCGGCCGCCGAGCTGTAGCGCCCGGTGCCGCCGCGTCCGAACCCGACCGCCGTCGACACCCGACGGATATCCGCCCCCGGCCGTCGCCGGGACCGAAGCCCGACCACTGCAACGTTCAACCGCTCCAACGCCGACCGCTGCCACGTTCAACCGCTCCGGCGTCCGACCGATCGAGCGCTCAGCCGATGTCCGGCGGGTCGATCCGGATCCGTACCGGGTCGGTCTGCCTGCGGGCCAGCCGGGCGGCGTGGGCCGCCTTCAGTGCGGTCGCCAGTGCCGCCCCCCGGCCCGGGGCGACCCGCAGCAGCACCCGCTCCAGCCGCTCCGGCGCCACCGCGGCCGCGTCAGCCCCCTCCTGCGCCCGCGCGGCGCGCGGCGCCGCCACCTCCACCGGCCCGAGCACGTCCGCACCCTCCGGCAGCCGGATCAGCGACAGCAGGTCCGCGACCGCTGCCGGACTGCCCGTCAGCGAGGCCATCCGCGACACCGGCGGGAACCCCAGCTCGGCCCGCTCGGCCAGCTCGATCCCGGCGAAGCCCGACGGGTCCCAGCGCACCAGCGCCTGCACCGGCCGCAGTGCGGCGTCCGCCACCACGACCACCCTGCCCCCCTGCTCCTGCGGGCGGACCAGCGCCGCCGCGCCCAGCCAGCGGCGCAGCGCCTCCTCCCCCGCCCGCAGGTCGGGACGGTTGAGCAGGGCCCAGGCGTCCAGCAGCAGCGCCGCCGCGTAGCCGCCCTCGGCGACCGGCTCCGCGCCCGGGGTGGACACCACCAGCGCGGGCGTGCCGGGGACGGCCGCCAGCACGCCGTCCCGGCCCGAGGTCCGCACCGGCACCGCCGGGAAGGCCCGGCCCAGCTCGTCCGCGGTCCGGCGGACGCCGACCACCTGGGCCCGGAGCCGGGTCGAGCCGCACTCCGGGCAGTGCCAGTTCGCCTCGGGCCGCCCGCACCACGCGCAGTGCAGCACCGCGCCCGCGTCCCTGGCCTCCAGCGGCCCGGCGCAGGCGGTGCAGCGCGCCTGCTCCCGGCAGCGGGCGCAGGACAGCCGGGGGACGTAGCCCCGGCGCGGCACCTGCACCAGCACCGGACCCTGCAGCAGCGCCTCGCGCGCGGTCCGCCAGGCCAGCGTCGGCAGCCGGGCCGCGTGCGCGGCGGCGTCCGCCGCCTGCTCGAAGTCGGTGACCGTGCGGACCAGCGGCGCGGCCCGGCGGACCTGCTCCCGCTCCCCGGCCAGCGGCCCGGCCCAGCCGGTCCGCAGCAGCTGCGCCGACTCGACGGTCACCGCGAAGCCGCCGATCAGCACCGCCGCCCCGGCCTCGGCGGCGCGCAGCAGCAGCACGTCGCGGGCGTGCGGGTAGGGGGCGTGCGGGTCGCTGTGGCTGCTGTCGCCGTCGTCCCAGACCGCGACCAGCCCCAGGTCGGCGACGGGCGCGAACATCGCCGCGCGGGTGCCGACCACCGCCCGGACCGTGCCCCGGCTGACCGACAGCCAGCGCCGGTAGCGCTCCTCCGGGCCGTGCTCGGCGGTCAGCGCGACATGGCGGCCGGGGCCGAGCTGCTCCCGCAGCGCGGCGTCCAGCTGGGCCACCGCCCGGCCGTCCGGCAGCAGCACCAGCGCGCCGCGCCCGCCGGACAGGGCCGCTGCCACGGCACGGGCCAGCTCCTGCGGCCAGCCGCCGCCGGGCAGCGCCGTCCAGACCGCGCGCGGCGGCTCCCCAGCGGCCAGGGCGGCGAGGAACTCGGGGCCGTTGGGGTAGCGGGACCAGCCGCCCGGCGCGGGCGCCGGCGGCGGCGGCAGCGGCTCGGCGGCCGGCTCGGCCTCGGGCCGGTTGTGCTTCGGCGGGATCGCCAGCTGGAGGACGTCGGCCAACGTCCCGGCGTAGCGGTCGGCGACCGCCCGGCACAGCCGGAGCAGCTCGGGCGTGAGCACCCGCTCGGGCGAGAGCACCTGGCTGAGCGGCGCCAGCGGCCCGGCGAAGTCGCTGGTGGCCCGGCGCTCCACCACGTAGCCGTCGATCAGCGTCCCGCCCTCGCGCCGCCCCTGCCCGCTGACGACCCGTCCGCCGAAGCGGACCCGGACCCGGACGCCGGGCTGCGCCGCCTCGTCCAGCCGCGCCGGGACGGAGTAGTCGAAGAACTGGTCGAGGTGCGACAGCCCCTTGTCGACGACGACCCGGGCCACCGGCAGCCGGGTCGAGGAGGCCGCCTGCTTCGGCTTCGACCTGGCCCGCCGCAGCTCGGCGCGGACCAGCTCCAGCTGGACCGGGGCGCTGTCGCCGGGATCGGCCGGGGCGGGGTCGGGGGCGGTGGGGTCGGCGGTGGGCATCACTCCAAGTCCTACCAGAGGACGCCGACATTCCCGCTGCCCGCTCCGCCGGGTGGATGCGGCAGGGGTGGGACACCGGGGTGTCCCACCCCTGCGGGCGGCGCTGCCGACGGAGCGTCAGCCGCTGACGGCCACCTGGACGATCTTGACGATGACCAGGATCATCGCGACCGCGAGGTAGCTGCGGAGGGCGCTCATGCCGATCTTGCGGCCGGTGGCCATGACCGGGCGGGTCAGCGTCTCCAGCGGCGGCATCCGCCAGTCGTCGCGACCGGAGCGGTCCAATGGGGCCTCCCCGCCGAAGGCAGGGGAAGGGTCCTCCTTGGTGGCGGTGCGGCGCCGGGTGAAGGCGTAGCCCGCGGCCAGCACCCCGGCCACGCCGCAGGCGGCCATGATGTCGAGGATGGCGCCGGCGGTGATGTCAGGGAACAGCACCGAGGCGGTGAGGATGACGGACAGGGTCACCAGGATGCCCACGACCGCGGCGGTGAAGGCGTTGGTCCGCGGGCCGTTCACCCACGGGCCCAGCACCTGGCGGTCGTTGCAGAGCAGCAGCAGGAAGACCGTGGCGGACGGCAGCAGCACCCCGGCCAGGGTCTGCACGCCCTCGGTGAGCAGGCCCAGCGGCGAGCCGGGGATCAGCACGATGGCCGCGGCGGCGGCCACCAGGGCGGCGTAGACGGCGTAGAAGCCCTTCGCGCCCTGCACGCCCCGGTGCAGCGAGTGCTTGATGCCGAAGACGTCGCCGATGGCGTAGGCGGTGGAGAGCGAGACGGCGAAGGCGCCGATGATCGAGGCGTCCAGCAGCGCGATGGCGAACAGCACCCCGGCCACCTTGCCGGCGTGGGCGGCGATGCCGGTGGCCAGCCCGCCGGCGTCGGTGAAGCCGCCGAAGTCCTTGGTGCCGGCGAAGGCCGCGGCGGTGGCGCCCATCAGGGCCGCGCCACCGATGACGACGATCACGATGCCGATCCACAGGTCGGCCTTCTCGTACTTCATGAAGCGCGGGGTGATCCGCTTGTCGATGACGTAGGACTGCTGGAAGAAGAGCTGCCACGGGGCGACGGTGGTGCCGACGATGCCGATGATCAGCAGCATCACCGTGGACAGCTGGCCCGCGCCGCCCGGCATGTCGGGCACCACGAAGTCGTGCGCCATCTGCGAGGTCTTCGGGTGGACCAGGAAGTAGATCGGCACCAGCAGCAGCGACCCGGCGCACAGCACGATGGCGATGCGCTCGAAGCGGCGGAAGGAGCCGGTGAACGCGGAGGCGATGATGATCGCCGCGGCCAGCACCACCGCGGCGGTCCTGGGCAGGCCGAGGTAGCCGGCCGCCAGGGTGATCCCGATGAACTCGGTGACCAGGGTGAGCGCGTTCAGGATGAACAGGTCGATGACCGAGAAGGCGCCCCAGAACTTGCCGAAGCGCTCCAGGATCAGCCGGGCGTGGCCGACGCCGGTGACCGAGCCCAGCCGCAGCACCATCTCCTGGTTGACGTAGAGGACCGGGACCAGCAGGGCCAGGGTCCACAGCAGGTGGGTGCCGTAGTTCTGCCCGGCCTGGCCGTAGGTGGCGAACGCGCCGGCGTCGTTGTCGCCGACCATCACGATCAGGCCGGGGCCGACGATCGCCAGCAGCGTCCTGAGCTTGGCGGACAGACCCCGGCGCTCGCCGTGGTCGCCCAACTTGATGGTGCCGAGCGCGCCGTGGATGTCACCGAGGTGGGCGTCGTCCAGTACCGCGGTGCGGGTCGTGTCGATGGTGGTGGTCATGATGATCCCTCCCTGACCCCCGTCGGGGGCGGTTGGAGGGCATGCAGCAGCCATCCGTCCTGCGGCGGCGGACGCGCAGGACAGGCCGATCGCCCGGGGGGCGCAGGGACAGGTGGTTACCGCATGCCGGAAGAAGACAAGGTCAGGCATGGTTGACGGGGGCGTTTGTGCCCCGGACTATCGCAGTCCATCTCTCGCCTCCCTCCGGTCGGGACGCGACGCGCGCGCCCATGCGGCAGGGGGAACGCCAGGAGCGCACAGCACTCCCGACACACCCCAACTCGTCAGAGCTTTGGCACTCCACGGCGTAGCGCGAGCCCCCGGAGGGTCCGCATGCGCAGCCACTTGGCCTCAACCCTTAGGTCGGGAAGAGGTGTCCTGATCCGGAGCGTCTCTCGACGGGTGGGATCAGTGGCCTGTGTCCGTGAAGACGCCTCACCGAACGAGGTGTCTGTTGAAACAACCTTCGCATTATGAGCCTCTGGGGAGCGACCGGTCAACTCGACCCCGCGGCTCCCCGGTGCCCGGCGCTCCGGTTCGTGAGCAGTCGTCAGCTCTTGGGTCCGGCGGCGGCCGTGGCAGGGGCGGCGGGGCGCCGGGCGGGGACGCCCAGGTCCTGGCCCTCGAAGTGGTGGGCCTCGCCGCGTCGGCGGGTCAGCACCGCGAACAGCACCCCGGCGCCGATCAGCACCAGCAGGATGTAGTCGATCGAGGGGCCGATGGCGGTGGGCCCGTAGACGAAGAACCCGATCAGGGAGGCGCCGAACATCGCCGTGGCCAGGGCCGAGGCCACCAGTAGCGCCCGGTGCCGGTGCGGCGGCGCGTCCGTCTGCCCGTGGCCCTGCCGGTGGCTCTGCTGGTGGACGCGGCGGAGGAACACCGTCGCGGTGAGCGAGTCCAGGAAGAACTCGGCGACCAGGAAGAACCCCGCGGCGGAGAGCACCACGCCGAAGAAGGTGGAGACCGAGGGGAAGAGCAGCTCGGCGGCGACCACCGCGAGCGCCGCCCCGAGGGTCCAGAGAGTGGCGGCCTGCGGAACCCGGCGGGCGTTGACGCGGCCCAGGCTGCGCGGCAGCAGTCCCTCGCGGCCCATGGAGAACAGGGCGCGGCTGAGGATGTAGGTGGTCAGCCACAGCCCGCCGGCGGTGGAGGCCAGCACCGGCACGAGCATCAGCCAGGGCGCGCCGGGCACCAGCCGGTCGCCCCACACCGCCATCGGGTTGTCGGCCCCCGCCAGGTCCTTCAGCGGGGTCTCGGCGAACATCAGCGGGTAGAGGAGGGCGTAGAAGCCGAGGGCGAAGAACACCCCGACGATGCCGCCGGTGCCGGGGTCGGTCCGGGGCCGCTGGGCCTCCTCGGAGGCGAAGCTGTCGATCTCCCAGCCGTCCAGGATGGTCGCGGCGACGACCGTCACGGTGACGATCCCGCCGATCGGCGCCGGGCCGAAGTGCACCGGCACGTGCAGCGCGGGCCAGCGCACGGCGCCGATGACCACGAGCGCGGCGACCGCCACCAGCTCCAGGACGAGGAACGCCTTGGTGATCCGCGCGGTGGGACTGGCTCCGCCCAGGAGCGGGATCAGCGCGAAGCCGACCCAGCCGGCCCCGACCGCGAGTTGGACCAGCGCGGAGGGGTGGCCCGAGGGGTCGAGCAGGGTGGTGGTGTAGGTCGCCGCGGGAATGATGATCGGCGGGATCGAGGCGAAGTAGGCCAGGATCAGGATCCACGCCTGGAAGCGGGAGGCGCTCGGCCCCATCACCCGGCGGGACCAGTGGTAGGACGCCCCGGCGTGCGGGAAGTGCCGGTTGAGCAGCCGGAAGACGAAGGCGGCGATCACGAACGGGACGGTGATCACCAGGATGGCCGGCAGGGTCCACCAGCCCGCCAGGCCGGCCATCACCCCTCCGGTGGCGGCGATGCTGAACAGCGGCCCGACGCTGGAGACGGACAGTGCCACCAGGTCACGGAAGTGGTGGACCTGCGCCAACCCCTGCTCGGCCATCCGAACCATCCCCACCCTGCGAACGCGCCACCCCTGCGGCGAGGAAGGAGGCCTGGACCCGGCGCCTTCGAGCCTCGCGGCGGCGCCGGGCAGACCTTATCTACCGTTTATACGCTATTGCAAGATTGTCGCAATAGCCCCGCCCGGGGTGGCTACCCGCGCCGGGTCCGGCCGACACCCCCGTGTCGGCCGGACCCGGACCTCAGCGGCGCGGCAGCCGGCGGCGGTAGCGCACCAGCCCGAACCCGGCGAGGAGCAGCGCCCCGCCGAAGGCGGCGGCCGGAAGCACGGTGGCCCCGGTGGCCGCGAGGCCCGGCCGACCCGGGAAGCCCGGGAAGCCCGGGTGCCCCGGGTGGCCCGGGTGGCCCGGCTGGTGTCCACGGTGGTGCAGCACCGGGATGTGGACCCGGCAGCCGGGGTCCTTGGAACCCTGGGCGCAGTTCGACTGGCCCGAGACCACCAGGTTGTTCAGCGACTCCATGGTGTGGAAGGCCTTGTGCACCCGCACCTGGTACTGGAAGTACGCGTGCCGGCCGGCCTGGATCTCGCCGGTCCAGACGATCCGCTTCTGCGCGGCCTGGAAGACGGCGCTCGGCAGGCTGGAGGTGAGCGACCCCGGCACGAAGTCGGCGTAGTTCAGCACGCCGCCCAAGTAGTCCGTGACCACCGGCAGTTCGCCGGCCGGGAAGTCGTTGTCGCCGATGTTGGCGAAGGCGACCCGGTAGGTGACCAGCTGGCCGGGCGCGGCCACCGCCCGGTTGGCCGACTTCTTGACGATCAGCTTGGGCTCGTCGGCGGTGACGTCACAGCTGTCGGTCACCGGGTTGACGGTGCAGGCTTCGATCAGCGGAACGGTGCTGGTCGGGTCCCCCGGCTGGACCGGGGCCCGCCGCGGCAGCTGCAGCGCGAGCGGCATCGAACGCTGGTTGACCCCGTGCTGGACCAGCGGCGGCAGGGGGTCGCTGAGGTCGGTGCCGCCGTGGTGCGGGTAGAGCGCCCGGACGATGTTCTCCAGCACGCTGGTGTGCGGGGGAAGCGCCTCGGCCCGGATGGACAGCTTGATGGTCACGGTGTCGCCGGCAGGCAGGTCACCCCGCCACTCGACGTAGGGCTTGTCGACGGTGACCGTCCCGGTGGAGGCGGTGGCGTCGGCGTCGTAGACGGAGTCCTTGACGATCAGCGACATGTCGTCCTCAAGGCCCGCCTGCCGGACGCCGGTGAAGTCGACGGTGCCGGTGTTGTGCGCCGTGATGACGTAGTCGATGTGGTTGCCCGGCTCGACGTCCTCCGTGTTCTCACGCTTGGTCACGATCCAGCTCGGCGAGCCGAGCTCGACGTGGCAGCCGGCCTCGGCCCCGGTGAGGCAGTTGCTGTTCGGCGCGGTCACGGCGTCGACCAGGCGTCGCGGGCCCAGGTCGGGGTCGTTCGCCACGACGGTGTAGGTCATGGTGACCGTCTCCCCGGGAGCCAGCGCGCCCGTGGTCCACACCAGGTCCGGCCGGTGGTAGCGGACGTGGCCGCTCGTCACCGCGGCGTTGTTCTGGTAGACCCCGTCGCTCAGGTCACCGCGCAGGTGGTCGGTGACCGTGGCCGGCGGGCACGGGTCCGTGCCGGCGTCGGTGACGGTGACCGTGTACCGGACCGTCTGGCCGGGGAGGTAGTAGTCACGGTCGGCCCGCTTGTGGACCACGATGTGGCAGTTGGTGGGGCAGGGCACCCCGGCGCTCGAAGCCGGCGCGGCGGGGTGCGCCCCGACGGCGGGCGCGGCGGCGAGCGGCGCGCGCACCGCGGGTGCGACGGCGGGTGCGGCGGCCGGCGAGTCGGCCGGGGCGGGCTGGGCCGCGGCCGGAGCCTGGTTCGAGGCCGGGGCCTGGGCCTGGTCCGAGGCCGGGGCCTGGGCCTGGGCCTGGTCCGAGGCCGGAGCCGGAGCCGAGGCCGGAGCCTGGTCCGTGCCCGAGGGCTGGTCCGCTCCCGGAGCGGAGGCCGAGCCCGAACTCGGGTCCGCGGCGCTGGGCACAGCTGCGGCGGGAGCGGCCGCCGGATCGGCGCCGTCTGCCGGAGTGCTCGCTGCCGAACTACTGCCACTGGACGCGGTGGTGGCTGGAGTTGCTGCTGGGGCCGGAGCGGCTCCCAGCATCGCGGCACCGATCGCACACAGGAGCCATGGGGTCACCCACCGCCCGGTTCTACCTCTTGCGCTGCCCATTCTCTGTCGTCCTCCTCATGCAGAGCACTCTGACGCCCTCAGCATGAGGAGGAGATGTCCATTTAATTGCACTTATGAATGCATTTCGGAGTTTTTTCGGTCGGACTTCACCCGATCAGCGGTCCGAGCCCTTTCCTCACTGGGCCACCGAGGCCAGGGTGGTGCCCATCCTGGGGGTGGTGAGCCACTGGGTGGCGCTGCCCTTGGAGGGGTGGTAGAGGCCCCACTTCAGGTAGTCCACGGTGCCGTCGTAGGTGGTCCCGGTGTAGGTGTCGGAGCCGTTGGAGAGCTTCTGCTCCACGCC
>Ga0302314_10018962_pt1 | contig 11451 bp, 7 predicted proteins | sample III_Palsa_N2_3_FD_200533 | JGI IMG/M metagenome (GOLD analysis project Ga0302314, IMG submission 200533) | Peat permafrost microbial communities from Stordalen Mire near Abisko, Sweden - III_Palsa_N2_3 | ecosystem: Environmental > Terrestrial > Soil > Palsa > Peat permafrost | place: Sweden... | reverse complement strand
ATTCCATACCACTCGGCATACGCTTCGCCGGTAGTATCGACGGTATTTCGCTTCGGACTCCACGAGGGAACCGAGTAGATTCCCCAGTGAATAAAAATCCCGAACTTCGCTTGATCGAACCACTCAGGAATAGGCCGCGTATCAAGCGAGCTCCAATCCGCGGCGTATTTGCCTGCAACCTGATTTGATGGTGTAACGGAAAGCATGAACGAACCTTTCGATGTCCTACGACTGCGGCTTAACGAGCGCTGGAACCCATGTGGCATGGTTTCCAGCTCTGGGGCAACCATGGGGCCGCAAGCACGGCACTATGTTTCAGGAAATGGCCGGGTGCCACTCCGGTAGCTTATCCAACCTAGAGGACGCTAAAGGTGGCTCCAAGAGTAGCGTCACCGCAGCCCGTTCCAGCGGCGTAATAGCTGCCTGCCGTGCCAACCGGGTTCAGACTCTGACCGGCCGTACAGTCAGTGGCGCTGACATCATTGGTCAGTCCTCCCGAAACGGCTGCAGGACGGAACCACTTTACATGACCGTCCGCGAGCAGGAAGTTCGATCCGCCGGTATGCACACCCAGTGCCGTTGGGGTATCGCCGCTGGCCGATCCTACTACAAGGCTCTCGCTGCTGTCGCCGCGCAGTACCCCCGTCTGGAACAAGACGGTGCTGCCGTCCACGTCTGTCTTATAGTTGCTGCCATCGACGGCAGGCGAAGCGGTTTCAAGACCACTGGCGCCTGAAGGATCGAGGGTTGTGCCGAACGCCTCACAGAGCACCACGGTTCGGGTTGGACTGCTGAAGGTCGCATTTACCACGGGAGAGGGCGTGACCCCATTCTGGCCCTGGGTGGTGTTTCCAATATTCCCGTTATAGGCATAGGAGATAGGCGTCGAAGCACCCGACGAAGACGTCGAATCATCAGGACATTTGTACACGCCCTTGCTCTTAACATAGCTGTAGATCTGACCCGCCCATCCCATCGGGAGATAGTAGGTGTTGGTATAGGTCCCACAGGGCCACTTCTCATCGTAATCCTGCGTGTACTGGAGGAAGCCCAGACCGAGCTGCTTCTCATTGCTCAAACAGGAGGTCTGACGGGCCTTTTCGCGGACCTTAGCAAAAACAGGGAAGAGGATCGCGGCAAGAATCGCAATAATAGCGATAACGACTAGGAGCTCGATAAGCGTGAACCCGCTGTGGTTTCGTGAGTATTTCATAAAATTGGTCCCTTCTGTCCTTCGGTGTTGTGCTGAGCGACTAATTGACACCCTGCACTGCAAACCCAATACCATCATAGCAGACAATTGACACCGTGTCAATAGGGTACCAGTTGATTCTTTATGGAATTTGCACGATTTTCCCCGAGCTTTGCCGGACGATTAGTTCCGTCATGAACTGCACCTTTTGCACGGGCATGGATGGCTGCTCCATACGCTCGATCAGCGCGCGAACAGCACGCTGACCGATCTCCTCGAAGGGCTGGCGTATGGCTGTTAGAAACGGAGACTGTAGAGAGTCTCGCTCGATGTCTCCAAAAGAAACTAACGCGATGTCGTCGGGTATGGAAAGTCCGAAGGAACCTACAGCGCGCATAAAGTCATAGGCGACATGATCGTTAGCGACGACAACAGCTGTGGGAGGTTCCTTGCGGACAATCAGGTTCTTCAGCAAACGGTCTTTATCGCTGATATGGCTCTCATCATAGAAACTGACCCGGCTGCGCAGCGCCTCGGGTATCAGTTCGCAAACAGCTCTGATATTGTCCCGCTCGCCGACAAGGGACCGCAGTCGACTGAGATTGTGCGGCAGCCCGTCGAAGACATGAATGGCGTCGAGGTATCCCGAGAGACGCTCGATCGAGACGGAATTGACATACCCTTCGCAGCAGAAACCCCAAAAGGCAATCTTCTTATGACCGAGGTGCAGGAGATGGGTCGTGGCCTTTACACCGGCATTAAAGTCGTCTACACCCACAGAATCGGTGGGCACTCCAGGGACTGGATTATCCAGAACAATAAGAGGGATTCCCTTGCTCTGTATAGCGCGGGCGGCGTCCTGGTTTTGTTCGGCAAGCTCACTCCACCAAATTATGCCGTCCACACCGCTTTCCGCGAGGGACATAAGCGACGTCTTAACACACTTGCTTGCGGCGGCAATATCACGGCGCGCCTGAATGGAGGTGTTCGTACCGCACAACATGAGCCGGCATCCGTTCCGCCTCGACTCGAGCTCAACGCCGCGGGCGAGCATAGTCACCAGATAGTTGTCCAGCGGAGTCACCAGAGCAATCGTTTGTAGAGCATCCGGCGAAACGTCCGCCTTTTGCTCCCGAACAACGGCCCCGATCTCCTGTTTGACCTCGGCTTTACCGAGCACAAGGGTACCGCGCTGCGGCAGCGTCTGGACGTAGCCTTCCCGGTTAAGCACGGCAAGCGCGGAACGAATCGTGCCTGGTGTCGCCGCGTAGGCCGTGCGCAGGGTGCGCTCGGAAGGAAGATAGTCGCCATGACTGTACTTCCCCCCGATATCATCCAGAATTTCACGCGCAATGGCCAAATACTTTGGCACTCTGGACCCAATCGGATCCCCTGTCGAAAGTGATTGCTTCATCTTAACCCACATGGTACCTAACTGATACCGTTATTCTACCATGTGTTCGGCGGAAATGAGCCCACAGCTTCAAACCGAATAGACAATCGGATTCAGCGGGCTTGCCGCGAGTTCTCCCGGTTGAATGCCCGGCAGCCATCCTGCCAGATCACTTTTCTGCTCTTCGTTGCGCGGCTCGAAGGTGCTGGTTCCATCGGCGAAGTAAATCACGGTCATAACTTCCCGCATCTGGCTGGTCGGATTGCCCGGCGCGGAATGCAGCGTCCATCCCGAATGGAAGGTTGCATCTCCGGCGGACATGGCGCCGTAGGATTCTTTAGGGATCCCCTGCCGTTCGATAAGATCGCCGAGGACAGCGTCGCTTGTATCGCTGATCGCAAGCTCGCCAATGTATCCGAGTTTATGGGACCCCGAACCAAACACCATGCCGCCGACCTCCGCCGGAATGTCCACAAGCGGCATCCAGAGCGTAATGGCGTTGGAGGTATCGAGCGGCCAGTAGAACTGGTCTTGATGCCAGGGGGTAGGCCCTCCGCCGGGTTCCTTAAAGAGAGCCTGGTCGTGGTAGAGCCGAACCGCAGGGACGCCCATCAATTCTGCCGCTGCTTTGGCAAATCTGCGCGCCAGAGTATACCGGCGCACCTGTTCGTCGCGCACCCACAGATTCATGATCTGTAGAAAGGCCTTGCCATAGGTGTCACGCTCTTCAAGAGGCCGGGTCTCTACGTTAAATCGATCGGCAGCCGACGTTATAATAGGCCGGAACTCTGAGATTTCCTCAGGAGAAAGAAGCGAGCGAAGTACGGCGTGCCCTTTTTCCCGATAGCCTCGAATGGTCTCTTCCGAAAGAGCGTAATCGCTTGCAAGGTCGTGCTGGTTCAGCGTTTGTATCATTAATGTGTCCTTCCTCAAGTCCAGAATAAGATGTTATAATCATACAGTGCCTTCCTCTAGCAGACCATGTAAGAAGCACGCGGAGCTTGTGATTTTCGATCAAATCTTAAACTTCACGGATTTGAGCCCCTCGCCCATTGGACGAGTTACTTTAATCTCGTCGATTGAAAACGGACTGGGTGTTCTGCCTCGAAAGCCATTTCGGATCTATCCCTCCTATGCCCTTGTGTTGATTACTAGGGGAAAGGGAAGTTACCGAGACGAGTCTGGATTGGAGCTCTCTGTAGAGACCGGCGACGCCATACTCGTGTTTCCGGGCTTGGCGCATATGTACGGACCAAAGACCGGCACGCGGTGGGATGAACTCTATGCCATCTTTGATGGTCCTGCATTCGATTCGTGGCGTGCCATGGGAGTTTTAAATTCGGCTGCCCCTGTTATAAGGGCACCGGTTCACGTAAATATAGCAGAGCGTCTGCGCCAAATTGCAAACGGCAGCGCTGATTTGCCAACGAGGCGAGCGCTGCAGGCTTGCTCCCTGTAGACACTGCTGTGCGAAATCTCGCCCAGCAGTCCAGCACAAGCCCCCGCGTCTCCGAAAGCATGGGTGACGAGAGTCTGCAGTCTCCTCGCAGAGACTGGCCCCGATGCTCCAAGTCTGGAGGACATAGCCGAAAGAACAGGTGTATCGATTGCCACATTCCGGCGAAGGTTCTTAACCGAAGTGGGCACATCTCCGGCCCTGTGGCGCGCTAGACGGCGAATGGAGGCCGCGTGTCACCTGATGCAATATGCACAGCTTACCTTCGCCCAAATGGCCGAACAGCTTGGCTACGCCGATGAGTATCACTTCTCCAAGCGATTTAAACAGCTCATCGGAGTCTCCCCATCCCAATTTCGCCGTCAAATCCGGGACGAAGGGCAACTTCAGTCGGAAAGCAGTTCGGTATAGAGTTCAGTAACAGTTAAACAGATTAGGTAGGCCGGTTCGTTACCTCCCCGGCCTCCCACACCACCGTACGTGCGTACTCCGCATACGGCGGTTCACGCAGATGCGAGCGCTTGGTAGCGCTCATAGAGGCTTTCAAAGCCTTTATCCTTCAGGATCTGGTTAGTTATTGTGGTGGTCATTGCCGGACATCCAGCGATGGTCCACGCACCGTGGCCGTTATAAGCGGCCCCATAGGCCAACCAGCGGCCGGCCCCCATACGGCGCAGTTTCCTCGCGCGGACTTTCGGTTGTTTCCATTGTTTCCAAAGGTAACACCGTAGGCGGCGACGTATCCATCTGTCCAGTGTCTGAAGCGTGGTAACGCAGCGAGCATATCGGTGGTAGTTAACCCAACCCATCGTCGCGGCGCACAGATCACTTAGAACCAGTTCGAACTTCACGCCGCGGTTGCGCCGCGTGATTTGCCGCACCTTATCTGCCAGGCGTTTAACGCTCTTAGGATGAACTCCAAGATACGTCTTCTCGCCTTTGCCCAGTACTCGCTGGCCAAGGAACTTGCGTTCCCAGGGCCGAGCCACAGCACTCTTCTCCATATTTACTTTCAGATGGAGCTTGCGCTCCAGAAAGCCTATGACCGAGGCCATGACGCGTTCACCTGCTCGGCGGCTCTTGACGTAGATGTTCGCGTCATCGGCGTAGCGGCAGAACCGCAGGCCGCGACGCTCCAGTGCTTTGTCGAGATCGTCCAACAGGATGTTTGCGAGAAGCGGTGAGAGCGGCCCCCCTTGGATAGTCCCTTCGTGCCGGGTTACCACAACTCCATCAACAAGCAAACCCGCCTCAAGGTATCGACGGATAAGCGTTAAGAGCCGCTTATCTGCGATCCGTTTGGACAGGCGTCCCATTAACAGGTCATGGTTTACTCGGTCGAAGAACTTCTCAAGGTCCATATCTACGACCCAGTTATGTCCGGACGCTACATGCTGCCGAGCAGCCTCAAGAGCCTGATGGGCGCTTTTGCCGGGACGGAAGCCGTAGCTGTTGCCGGAGAAGGTGGGATCGAAGATTGGGGTGAGAACCTGAAGAATAGACTGCTGGATAAGACGGTCCAGAACGGTTGGTATGCCCAATTGTCGCATGCCGCCGTCTGGCTTGGGAATCTCCACGCGACGAATGGGTTGCGGGAAGTACCGGCCTTCCAACAGTGAGGCTAGTATCTGGGGCCATGCATGCTTCAAGTACAAGCTCAGGTCGTCGACGGTCATGCCGTCCACGCCAGGACTTCCCTTGTTGGCACGAACGCGCTTGAGCGCTCGTCGCATGTTCCCAAGATCGGTGATTGCCTCCATAAGACCGGAGATAGGCGTGCACGCCTTTTCCGATTTTCGAGACGCTGATCGCGCCGAGGCGGGCGATACCGTAGCCGCCGAGCCAGGTTCACTCCCTTTCGTCTGGTCGCTTGGGGTTTCACCCCGCACTTCCAGGTCGAGGACCAACTGTATGGTTTTCTGGTGCATACTGGTCGAGAACTCCGGATGTCTCCTCGATCTGTGTGTTCGGTCCTTCCCTGAACTCCTACTGCACGAATGCGGTAGGGCAAGCTTCGGGTACTACGACCTCGGCTGACTTCTGAATGCCCGTCGCGCTACATTACTGCAGCGGTAGCCGGACAGTCTTGCAGGATGCACTCTGTGTGCTCAGCTGCATAAAGCCGGCGAGCAATCAGATCTCCCGGGATAAGCACTCGTTCTTTCGCGCCGAGCCTGCCGGATCTACGCAACACAGTATTGGGAAACACGGATTTCACCGCTCATTGCCGGCTCATCCACTGAGTTACGCCTCATATCCGATTTCTGTTCGTCAGGTCGTCGCTGTGGCTAAGACTTCCTTCAGACCCCACCTCGCGGTGACGCCCTTGACTTCGCTTAATGGTCCCGATTCCCTGGGCCATAGGGGACTTACACCCCCGAGAACGGGCACATGCCCGGCGTACAAAAATGGGGCAGCAAAAATGCTGCCCCAAGACCGGCGAGGTGTATCCTTAGCTAAGTGATTTTTACGGTGTGGCGCCACTTTGCTGGGACAGCGATCCTGAGCCGTAGGAATTGCTGCCTGAGACAATATAGTAGTATGTTGTCCCGTGAACAACATGCGTATCTGTATAGCTTGTGCCGGTTACCCCTGTGGTTAATGTGGAAAAGCCCGTTCCGCTTGATGTGGACCGGAGAATGTTGTAGGAGGTCGCTCCCGTCGCTGCATCCCAGGTAAGAGAGACTTGCCCGGTTGATGCTGTGGCCGTCAAGTAGTTGGTTGCTCCCGGCGCATTTCCATTGCCAACCGGCGACGCGCTAACCTGTGACGAGTTGCCGCTGGTCCCGCTGGAGTTTGAGGCGGTCACCACGTAATAGTAGGTGAGGCCATTTGTGACCATGAAATCTTCATAGGTCGTTGACGTGATTCCAGAAGCAATTGCGACATAACCGCTGCCGCTGTTTTGAGAGCGGAGTACGGTATAGCTTGTCGCACCGGAACTTGCGGACCACGACAGGTTCACTTCTCCGGCGAGCAACGCTGCTGACAATCCCGTGGGGGCTGCCGGGATAGAAGACGCCTGCGGCGTCGCCGACGCTTGCGAGGAGTAGCCGCTGGTGCCCGAGGCGTTTGTGGCCGTAACCACGTAGTAGTACGGCGTACCGTTGGACAACCCAGTGTTTGTATAACTTGTTGTCGTAAGGCCGGTTACTACCGATGTATACCCGCTTCCGCTGGTGGTGGAGCGCGACACGTTATAGCTCGTAGCGCCTGTGCTTGCCGACCAGGACAGAGCAACCTGAGTGTTGCCTGCAGTGGCCGTCAGTCCGGTTGGAGCGGCCGGCACTCCCGCTGGAGTAGCGGACACCTGCGCCGAGTCGCCGCTGGTACCCGATGTGTTGGTTGCCGTCACTACGTAGTAGTACAGAGTACCGTTTGACAACCCAGTGTTTGTATAACTTGTCGTCGTGATCCCGGTCGCTACCGATGTGAAGCCGCTTCCGCTGGTGGTGGAGCGTAGCACGTTGTAGCTCGTAGCGCCGCTGCTTGCCGTCCAGGACAGCGCAACTTGAGTATTGCCTCCAGTAGCGGTGAGGCCCGTTGGGGCAGCGGGTATTCCTACCCTTGGAGTAGCGGTCGCTTGTGACGAGTTACCGCTGGTGCCCGCCGTATTCGTTGCCGTCACTACGTAGTAGTACGCAGTACCATTTACTAGCCCGGTGTTTGTATAGCTCGTCGTCGTAAGACCGGTTGCTAACGATGAGTACCCGCTGCCGCTTGTGGTGGAGCGAAGTACGTTGTAGCTTGTGGCGCCACTGCTTGCCGACCAGGACAGAGCAATCTGAGTGTTGCCTGCAGTGGCCGTCAGCCCAGTTGGAGCCGCTGGAACCGCGGCTTGTGGCGTGGCACTCGCTTGCGACGAGTCGCCGCTGGTACCCGATGAGTTGGTTGCGGTTACCACGTAGTAGTATGCTGTGCCGTTTACTAACCCCGTATTTGTGTAGCTCGTGGCTGTAACACCGCTGACAACCGAGGTATAGCCGCTGCCGCTCGTTGTCGAGCGCAGTATGTTGTAGCTGGTTGCTCCACTGCTCGCGGTCCAGGACAATGCAACCTGCGTGCTGCCGGCCGTCGCCGTTAATCCTGTTGGAGCGGCTGGAGCGGATCCAGAGGTTGCGGGTGTGCCGCTCACCTCGCTGGATGCCGATGAACTGCCAAACGCATTGAGCGCGACGACTTTGTAATAGTATGTCTCGCCGTTTGCCAAGCCTACGTCGGTATAATGCGTGCCGGTGAGATTGGCCATGTACGGCGTTTCGGAGCCGGAACTTGCGCCACGATAAACCGTGTAACTTGTTGCTCCGCTTGACGCGTTCCAGGTAATCGCAACCTGTCCGGGAGCTGGTCCGGTGGTGGTCCACTGAGATGCGGATGCAGCGACGCTCGAAGGCGTTCCTGGAGCTGAACCAGCCGAAGACAGAGCGAACGACATGTAATTGAGGTTGTAACCCCCAGTGTCTTCGACCAAGCGCAAGACTTGCTGGCCTGCCGCGAGGTCAACCGGGGCTGTAATGCTGGCGAAGGTACCGTATCCTCCTGTCGGAGCCACGGAGACTGGACCGCTGATGTTCTGTCCGGCGGCATTTTCCAGATGGAAGATGTTGGTATAGGTGGACCCATTCGCAACCCGGAAAGTCACCGTGTACGCTCCCGCCTGCGATACATTGACTGTGTACCTCAGCCACTCACCAGGATTGCACCAGCCGACGCAGTATCCGTTGCTGCCGGTGTCGCTGCAGGTGGAAATGTCTACCCCATCCGTGCGATACGCGCCTCCCTGGTTGGCGGCTTCGTGGTCGTGGTAGCCGACGCCATCGCCGCCCAGATCATAGTTTGGAAAATAGACCGTTCCAGGGATTGCGGGAACCGTGGAATATGGGGCTTCAGTGCCCGTACCGAGCTGCTGCAGATAGAAGCAGGAGGTAGCTGCAGGGAAGCTATCGGTGTATACGCCGTTGGCGAACACGACTGTGGATGTGGTGTAGTTGTCGGTTGAGTCCACCAAAATCCTGGTGAAGTTCAAATTGCCCGTGCCGGCCAACTCGTCGAATGTGAGCTGAACACTGGAGTGAGCGGTTGTGCTTGCGTTGCTGACCGCAAGTGCGTACTGGCCGTACTCGTTGAGAGCGCCCGCCGCCTGAAGATCGCCGGCGTAGCCCGTACTAATGACCGTTGCCCGCCCTGTCGCGTTGGGAAGAAACGTGTTTGTGAGAGCTTTGAAGGCATAGTACTTTGGTGTGAGAGTATACGCGGTCCAGGGCTCGGTTTCCCCCGTGTCCTGAGTGCGAAGCGCCAGTCCCTGGCCTTCTCCGGAAGCGACATCATCCAGCCAGGAGAGCCACCAGTAGAACCAGGCCTTTACCAGTCCGTAGTTGAAGTCCTGGCAGAATTGAGCGGTTGTTTTGGCGGCCATGGGAGCGCCGGTATCGGTGTTTCCATCGGCGATGTCCGCCCACTCTGTCTGATAAATAGGCTGCGACGGAGCAGGGGAAATTTGGGCCATGGTGCCCCAGTAACTGTGGCAGGCGGCATAGTCGAAGAGGCTCGATCCCCCATCGCTCATGATCGATTGAAAGTAGGTGTTGCCTGTTCCCGTGGCTGGATTGGATGGCTCAGGCCCGATGATATTGGTGTAATAGCCATTCGCACTGGCAACCGATCGGACTGCCGGCGCTATGGCAGCGAGTGTGGAGGCATACTGGCTCGGGTTGTACAGACACGAATCATAGGTATAGACCTGATCGGGCTCGTTTTGCAGGCTCAGGAAAGATACCGGATAGCTCTCATTAGTATTGAATTCTTTAGTGAATTCTGCCAGGTAAGAGCCGAAGACGCTGTAGTCGGCCGGCATGAGCATTCCGCCGACTATGTTTCCTGAATTTGGATCTCCACTGAGATCGCTCTTCATATAGGCCGGCGGGCTCCATGCGGCATAAAACACTTTCAGGTTAGGATTTCGCGTGCGTGCCGCGTTGATGACAGCCTCTTGCCCGCTTGTTCTGACTGCGGTGTTGTAATCGTAGGTACCGCTGGAAGGTGAAAAGCTCTCTTCCAGATTCAGTCGCAGGAAGTTAAGGTTCAGGTTCGAAAAGATATCGTTGTAGAGATTGGTCTCCAGAGTCAAGTTGGAGGCCTGGGTGGCCAGAGCGTTGCTGTCAAAGGCCTCAGCTCCGCCAAAACCATCGAATTTTTGATCGGCTCCGCCAGTGACTACGATGGTGTCCTGGGCGTGTGCTGTTGACGATAGACTTATTGACGTGAGGCAAGCAAAGCCGGCTAACATAGCCGTCCTTGCACACCGTCTCAAGGTTAGATTCATGATCCATTCTCCTTTGTGATGATTGATACTATATTGCATTTGTAGCTATAAAACCCAAATGCGCTTTACAACTGAAACTCATGCGTACAAAAGAAGGCATCGGAGAGATGCCTTCGTACAAGAAGGCTCGGCAGATTAGCTGCCCGCCGGCTTTGGCGTGGTGCTTACGGGTTTCTGTCTGGCCTCAATAGCTCCCAAAGCTGCGGCCTTTGCTTGTGGCGGCATGTTAGGATTGTTCTGGATCTCCTGTATTTGAGCTTGCGGAGTGGGTGGATTTACGATTGGAGCAGGTCCATTGCTGCCCGTTCCGCATCCTGTTTGCATCAGTGCAAGAATTGCAGATCCAATTCCCATTAAATATTGCCGTCGCATCGCTTTTAACTCCTGGTCCCCTGCAGTTGCAAGGGACCACTATCGTCGTTCTAATATGGTACTTGAGGAGGATTGGGGCCATCCGAAGTGTTGTCGTCGGAACCGTTTAGTCCCTGAATGAAGATGTCGTTATACCAGTTCCAGCCGGTGTAAGCGACTGACTTAACGTGGCCGTCGCACCAGAGGACGTTGGTGTGGCCAGTATGGCGATATCGCGGCATCATGGAGCAGGTTTCCCAATTTAAGCTGGGTGTGTCTGAACCTGGGGCGTCGTCGCAATTCAAGAGTCCTTCGCTGTCTATGGACTGATTGCTATTGTCCGGAACGCCATTGGTCACTCCGGCTGTGCTTACGGTATTGACCCAGAAGTATTCCGTAGGCGACCAGTAATTCCAGGAATATGTAGTAGCGCTTGCTCCCGTCTCGATGACGAACCACTTGGATGCAGGAGAGTCAATTTGTGAGAGCGTGGTCATTGGGTAGACATAAGTGCTTCCCTCAGGCGCTCGGGAAATATCGTCTCTGGGCTTGTATTCGTTTGCGATGGCTGTACTTGTGTAATCCGGGCAGTTGTAGACGCCGCCATAGACATTGTAATTATTGATCCCGCCTCCCCCAGTGCCGCTCTTTATGTAGGGGTTGATGAGCAGGGACCATTCGTGGGTGCCGTCAAAATAACACGCCATTGGGTAGGTTTCGTCGTAGTCCTGGACATA
>Ga0302314_10018961_pt1 | contig 11452 bp, 14 predicted proteins | sample III_Palsa_N2_3_FD_200533 | JGI IMG/M metagenome (GOLD analysis project Ga0302314, IMG submission 200533) | Peat permafrost microbial communities from Stordalen Mire near Abisko, Sweden - III_Palsa_N2_3 | ecosystem: Environmental > Terrestrial > Soil > Palsa > Peat permafrost | place: Sweden... | reverse complement strand
GCTGGACTTCTTCGAGCGGCTGACCACCGACATGGCCGCCCGCGATCCGGGCCGGCCGCTGATCCTGGCCGGAGACCTCAACGTGGCGCCGGGCGAGCACGACGTCTGGAACCACAGGTTCATGTCCAGGGTGGTGAGCCACACGCCGGGCGAAGTGGCGGCCATGGAGGCGCTGCGCGCCAGCCTTGGCTTCATCGACCCGTTCCGCGAGGCGATCCCGGAGCCGGAGAAACTGTTCTCCTGGTGGAGCTACCGTGCCGTCGACTTCCGAACCTGCAACCGCGGACTTCGCCTCGATCACATCTGGCTCACGCCGGCCCTGCGGGAAGCCGCCTTCCACACCGGCCTGCCTGCGGCCCGCGTCCACGACGACGTCCGCGCCTGGGACCGCCCCAGCGACCACGCCCCGGTGAGCGTCGACTTGGCGGTGTAGGGTCGGATGAGGTGCGGGCGAGCCCCCCGCGTCCACCCCATCATAGCCGGGCATAAGTCCCGGCTACCCATGAACACCGAGTTGAATCTGGCCCCACTGGCGCGGCCACGGCTGCTGCGTGGCGCTTTGGGCGCGCAAGGCCCCCACTCCTGGCCTCGTGATCATGGGTCACCGGGACTGACGCCCGGTGATGACGTTCGCTTAAAGGGAAGGAGTCCGGCGCGCTTCGTGGCGCAGGGACGCCGCCCCTGTCAGGCCTCGGCTAGACGTTTAGTCCGCCGCGCTCTGACCAGGGAGCCGACCGCGCCGAAGCCGGCCAGCATCATGGCCCACGCCGCTGGTTCGGGAACGGGAACGGGGGTCACGGAAATCTCGTCAAGGGCGGTGGTTTGGTCGGTCAGCGTAGGGTCTACACCGGCGAACGTGATCACCTCGCTCGTGCCGGTCGCGGTGAACTGGTACGTCGCAAGACTGAAGGATGCCAAAACGGGGACGAAGGAGCCGATGGGTCCGCCCCCGCCCCCGCCGGTGATATTGATCTGATCGCCGTCGGTCCCGTAGCGCGCGGCGTCGTAGAACGACAGGTCATAGACATGACCGACCGTGAGGCCGGTCGGATCGATCGAGATCGAGCCCAGGATCTGAATGAAGCCCACCTGAACGCCCTGCGGGGCGTTGGTGAAGCCGAACGCGGATCCGTTTGCCGCCACGCCGTCGCCGGCGACGCCATTCACCAGGGGCGCGTAGGTCACGCCAGCGAAGGTCCCGTCCAGGTAGGAGGCTCCGCTGACCACGTAATCCACCCCGGGGCCCGGGACGCCGCCAGTCGGCGTTTCGAAGTCGTACACATTGGCCGCGAAGGCCGATGCGGCCAGCGACGATGCGAGGACAGTCGAGGCGAGCGATAAGGCGAGTCTCATGGCCAAAGCTCCTTTACGCGCATGCGTAACGGCGAAACCTATCATGCCGTTGCTTCAGCGGCTAGCCCGATCCTGGCATGGGCGAGCAGCAGCCGTCGGGCCGAGGAGAGGCACGTTGACAACGTCAATGCTTGCGTGGCATGTTGACGGCGTCAACCTCAATGGGACGCCGACGCCGATGACCCTCGCCATGACCTACAATCATCCGCCCAAGCTCGCCACTAGGTTCAGCCGCCTCGCCGGCAAGGTGGTGCTGGTGACCGGGGCCTCCAGCGGCATCGGCGCCGCAGCAGCCAGGCTGTTCGCGGCGGAGGGCGCGAAGGTCGTGTGCGCCGCCCGCCGGATCGACCGCCTCTGCGAGATCGTGCGTGAACTCACCGACGAGGGGCTCGAGGCGACCGCGGTCGCCTGCGACGTGACCGACGAGGACTCGGTGGCCGCCGCGGTGGCCCGAGCCGTGGACGCCTACGGACGGCTGGACGGCGCCTTCAACAACGCCGGCCACGGCGGGGTGCGCGGACCCATCCACACGCTCGATGCGGCCGCCTTCGACCGCGTGATGAATGTCAACCTGCGCGGGGTGTTCCTGTGCCTCAAGCACGAGGCGGCGGTCATGGTCGGGCAGGGGGGCGGCGGGTCGATCGTCAGCACCTCCTCCATCGGCGGCCTCGTGGGCGGCGCGGGCAACAGCATCTATGCCGCCAGCAAATGGGGCCTGGCCGGCCTCACCAAGTGCGCCGCCCTCGACTACGCCCGCGACGGCATCCGCGTGAACGCCATCGCCCCCGGCCCCACCCGCTCGGAGATGTTCGACCGCTGGATTCCCGACGACGAGGCGCGCGCCCAGATGGCCGCCATGTTCCCCATGAACTACATCGCCGACCCGGACGACATGGCCCGCGCCGCCCTCTTCCTCCTCTCCGACGACGCCCGGTGGACCACGGGTGTGATCCTGCCGTGCGAGGGCGGCATGAGCGCGAAGTAGGTCTGACGGGAGGCGCCAGCCGAGCCGCAAGTTCGTCGACGCCGTCTTGTCGAACAAAACGGCCCTCACGGGGCGGGCCGCTGGGCCAAGCGATTGGGCCGCAATGCGGCCGATGGCGCCTCGGGTCGACAGGAGGCCGCATGAGCGCGAAACCCCCTCAAGCGGACGCCCGCCCTTTCCAGCGGAGGCCGGCCACGGCAACGCGCAGGGCCTCCAGCGCGCTGCCGACGAGCACCCCCGGCGCCAGCGCCGCGCCGTCGCGTTCTAATGAACAGGGCTGGTCTTCGGCACGGGGCATCGGCGAGCGGTATCCCATCCGCGTCGCCCGTTTCGGTACAAAAGAGCCTGGGTCCCGGCCCTTCGCCAGGATGAACGGAGGAGGGAGGGCTTCCATCGGACACATGCTATGCGCGCGAGATTCCGCGCGCGCCGTCACAGCCCTCTCGGGAAAAGGTCGACCTTGCCGATCTGGACGCCGTGCGCCCGCAGGATCGCATACGCCGTGGACATGTGGAAGTAGAGGTTGGTGGTCGCGAATACGGTGAGCCAGCGGCCCGCGGGCAGGGTGGGCTCCATGCCGCCGCTGGCGATGCTGACGGTTAGCGGGACCTCGCCTCGGCCTTCGAACTGCGCCTCGGTCAGGCCAGCCAGGAATGATCTGGAGGCGGCGATGGCGGCCTGGAAGCCGGCCACGCCGAGCCCGGCGTCCACGTCGGGCGGGACCGGCAACCCGGCCACGCGCGCCGGCCATTGCTGCGAGAAGTTGCACACCACCATCAGCTGGAACCGCAGCGGCTGCATGTCGTCGATCAGCCGCCAGTCGAGCATATCCCCCTCGGCGACGCCGGTCGCTTGCGCACGCGCCCACCCCTTGGCCAGGATGTGCGCGGCAGTCGCCAGCACCCGGTCGTACAGGTCAACGAAAGTGAACAGCCTCGCGTCCATCGCAAATTCCCCCCTCGCCCTGACTGATAGCGGGCGGGCGTCTCCTAGATTGTTTTGGCGACAAGGCCAAAAGCGGCAGTCCACCCTGACCTCGCCGCCCGGTAGGAGGCCCGATGCTGGGCGAGGCCACGCGCTCGATGCCTTCGCCGGCCTGTTCGCGGCCGAGGAGACGATCGGCGCGTACAGCCTCATGTTCGGACCGCAGCGGTGCTCGATTGCATGCCCGAGGGCCGCGGCGTCGATAGATATCCCAAGCTCGACTACGACGACTGACGCTCGCGCAGGTCGAGCAGGAGACGGGAGATGGGGGCGGGGAATTGCGCCTGCTCGGCCGTCTTCTGGAACAGACCCAGGTCCTTCACCGGGATGTCGCTCTGGCCCGTAGTGACGGCCCCTTGGGCCAGCATGCGGCCGTAGGTCTGGTAGATGGGCGCTGGGAACAGCGTCTGCGTAAGCATTTCGACGACAGGCCGGGGATCGAAGCCGCTCCTGCGCACCAGAGACAGCGCCTCGGCCAGAGAGGACGCGGCGGAAATGATCAGGAAGTTGCCGGCGAGCTTGACCATCGTCGCCGCGCCGATGTCTTCGCCGAAGTCGTAGACCCCCTGCGCGCCCATCGCCTCGAGCAGCGGCCGCGCGCGCGCCTTCGCCGGCGCAGGGCCAGCGCAGGCGATCCACAGCGTGCGCGCCACCGCCGCCTCGGGCCTTCCGAAGATGGGCGCCTCGACAAACAGTGATCCGTGTCGGGCGTGCATCGCCGCCAGCCGCTTCGAGCCTTCCGGCGAGAGCGTGCTCATGGAGACGTGCACGCCGCCCGGCCCGAGACGGTCGAGAAACCCATCGCTGGTAACGATGCTTTCCACCGAGGCGTCGTCCCAGAGGAGGCTGACGACGATCCCGCCTGTTGTCACCGTGTCGACGGCGCGATTCGCCCTTGTCGCACCCCGCGCCACCAGCGCATCCGCCTTGCTCGCTGTCCGGTTGTAGATAGCCAGCGGGTGGCCCGCTTCCAGCAGGTTGGCGGCCATGGGAGAGCCCAGATTGCCTAGCCCGATGAACCCGATCGTTTCAGCCATCAACATCATCTCCGCGCGCGCCGGACCGTACAATCCGCTCATCCCGCGCACATCAGCTCGGATCGGATTGATGGCCGATCGTTGAGTTGAATGCACGGATCACCTGACGCACGTTCCTGCGTTGGGGATGCTGATGTGACGACTAGACTCTTCCGGCCGCTTGTCGGCGTTGGCGTGGCCATCGCCATCGCGGCGAGCATGACGCCACCGGTCTCGGCGGTTTCAGCGCGCTGCCGTTGTTGATGGTCGTGATGTGGCTGTGGGAGCGGTCGCCGCCGAGACCTAGAGCGCCAGCGGAGCGATCTGGGCGACGCGCTGGGGCTCTCGGCGCCATGCATCGGACGCGTCGACGTAGATCTCTACGCCATTGCCGTCGGGATCCTCGAAGTACAGCGACTTGGTCACCTCGTGGTCGATGGGCGTGGGCGTGACACCCGCGGCCTCCAGCCTGGCCCTGGCTTCGCGCAGTTCATCCAGGCCGCCGCCGATGTTGAAAGCGACGTGATGCAGGCCGACGGCGGTCTCCGCCCGGCTACTGCCCTCGCCGCTCACCTCCATCACCGCAAAGTCGTGATGGTTGCCCAGGGTGAAGAAGGTCATCCGCATGCCGTGCTCGTCGAAGCGCGCGCACACCGGCAGGCCCAGCACCCCGTTATAGAACTTCTCGGCCCTCGCGCAGTCGGTCACCCGCAGCACCACATGGCCCAGCGCCTTGATCTTCATGGCATCAACCCGTTCCCTGTGTCCCTCTCGGTTCGATATCACTAACCTCGCGCCACGCCTAGGCAAGGGGCGGCTGCCGGGAGATCACCAGCGATGCAATGGCTCGACTACCTCGCCTGGTTGCTCGGCGGCGCCTTCGCCGCCAACGCGATCCCACACCTGGTTAGCGGCATGATGGGCCGGCCCTTTCAGAGCCCGTTCGCCAAACCGCCCGGCGAGGGCCTCTCCTCCTCCACGGTCAATGTCCTGTGGGGATCGGCGAACCTGGCGGTCGGCTACCTGCTGATCGGCAAGGTCGGGCGCTTCGACCTGGGCGACGCGCTCGACGTGGCCGCCGCCGGCCTGGGCGCTTTCCTGATCGCCCTGCTGTCGGCCAACCTTTTCGGCCGCTTCAACGGCGGCAATTCTTCGGGTCGATAGGCGACAGCTCGGTTGCGACGCGACCTCGTGCCCGGTGTGGGGACCCGCTGCCGAGTCTGGCGATCAGGCCGCGGCGGCCACTACCTTGCGTCGCGTGCGCGCAACAAGGCCAAGCGCGCCCAGTCCGACGAGCATCTCCGCCCATGCGCCAGGCTCGGGCACAAAGATGTACAGAGTCGCCGGGCCAGAGATCGACGAGCCGGGCGCCAAACCGACGTCGTTCTGCGTGCAGGACGCGTCTGTGTAGTCAAAGAAGAATGACGGGCCATCATAGACGCCATTGGTAACCAATGGCAGCGTTAAATTGCCATCCGGCGTCCCAGTGAGATACAATGTGATATTTGTACTGGGAGCAAGCCTTGAATAATAGAAGTAGTCAAGATCTGACGGGTCGGTGATGGCCTGGATGGCGTTGGGGCCTCCTGTCGGCGTGTCATTACCGAGGTAAGTCGTCACGAAAGAATAGCCGCCCGACCCATAGCCCGAAGAGCCACTGGCGATCGAGCCGGACAGCGTGAACGTGGAGGTGTTGGTGATGCTGTCATAGGCGCCTGAACCCTGCCCTATAGTGAAGCTTCCGAGCCCGGGCGCGTAGGCGCCCTGCCCGTAGAGGGTGAAGTCTTGAGCGCTTTGGCCAAGATAGACGTAGAACGCATTTGCTTGTGTCGCCGCGCCGCTCGCCAAAGCGGCCAGCACCAGGGCGGCGATCGTTGCCGTCAGTTTCATTCTACTCTCCCTACTCTACGATTGGCGTCCGATCGCCACGCCGATGCGCGGCACTATGTGGCGGCGGCGAGCGCGGACTTGAATTTCATCAGGTAGCCTCTGGGACTGACGCACCCGCCCCGGAACTCTCCGAACCAAGCGAGCCATCCAAGATAATGGCGAAATCTGGGCGCAGTTGGTGTCAAGTGTGGCGGGGCGGAGAACCTATCGGTTCACGATGATTTCGTTTCATCCATTTCGACGAATTCTCGCAGACGGCCCAACGCCTCGTCCCACTTGGCTGAGATGTCGGCGAGATGGGCGCGCGCTTCGGCCAGCCGCACCACTTGCAGTTCCCACACGCGGTCGCGGCCGACCCGGCGGCTGCGCACCAGCCCGGCGTGCTCGAGCGCGCCGAGGTGTTTCGAGATCGCCTGGCGGGAGAGACTGCCGCCTCCCATCAGCCGCATCGTGGAGAGGGGGCCCTCGGCGCCCAGCCGCGCGACCATGTCGAAGCGGGTGGGGTCGCCGAGAGCGGCGAAGACCGGGGCCGGGCTGGCCTTCGCCGCCGAGGGGTTGTTCCGCATGCCGCGCTCGCGCGTCAGGCGCGGGCGGACGCGGGGAGGGCCAGATACTTTCCGATCAGCTGGGTCTGCATCTCCCACCCGCCCTCGTTGGCGGCGAACGCCTTTGCCCGGCGCTCGAGCGGGATCTGGTCGAAGCCGGATTCGGAGATGGTCAGACGCACGCCGCCGTCTTCCTCCGCCAGTACGAACTCGATCAGGGTAGAGGGCTCCGCAGCGTAGTCGACGCCCGGCTCGACGGCGAACGGATGCCAGCGGAAGGCGATCCTGCGCATGGGCGCGATCTGCTCGACGACGAAAGCGAACGCCTTGCCCCGGTGGGGCTCCTGCAGCTTGGCGATCAAGGGATCGACGCTGGTCGGGATGATCTTCCCGGTCAGCTCCGCGCCGGCGACGAACGGCCCGTCGAAGTCGACGCCGAACCATGTCCCGAACTGGCGCGCGTCCGCGATGGCATCCCACACCCTGGGAAGCGGCGCGCGCAGCAATACCGTCTTTTCGATGCGATCCGATGTCATGAGCAGCCTCCTGGTTGCGTGTCGATAGCGCGCGCCCGCAGAATGCGCAACTAAGAAGTTGCGCGTGAAGGACCTTCGTACGTTTTCTATTCTCGCGATTGGAAAAAGTCGGCCCGCATGTCGCTTCTTCCTGCCAGCCACGGCACGATCTCTCGCGAACCGTGAACCGCGGCGACTCTGGAGGTTTCCCATGGCCAAGCTCGATGGTAAGGTCGCCCTGATCTCCGGTGGCACCAGCGGCATCGGCGCGGAAACGGCGCGGCTGTTTCAGGCCGAAGGGGCCACCGTCATCGTCACGGGCTCGAGCCAGGCCACGGTCGAGGCCGCCAGGGCCGCGCTGCCGGGGATCGAGGCGATCGTCTCCGACGCGGGCGACATCGCCGCCACCAAGGCCCTGGTGGACGAGGTCGCCGCCCGGCACGGTCGCATCGACATCCTGTTCGTCAACGCCGGCGTCGCCAGCTTCGCGCCGATCGAGGCCATCGACGAGGCCTTCTTCGACCACCAGTTCGATATCAACGTGAAGGGCGCCTTCTTCCTGATGAAGCACGCCGTTCCGGTGATCTCAGACGGCGGCGCGATCATCCTCACCGCTTCGGTGGCCGGCGCGGCCGGCGGCTTGCCAGGCGCGACGATCTACGGCGCCACCAAGGCGGCGCTGCGCTCTTTCGGCCGCACGTTCGCCCGCGCGCTCACCGCGCGCGGCATCCGGGTGAACACCATCAGTCCAGGACCGGTGGTGACGCCGCTTCTCGACAAGAACGGCTTCACCGCCGCTCAGCGGGAGGCCTTCATCCAGGGCGCCAAGACGCGCATCCCGCTTGCCCGCACCGGCACGCCGCACGAGGTGGCCGCCGCCGCGCTGTACCTGGCCGCCGACGCCACCTACACCACCGGCGCCGAACTCTTCGTCGACGGCGGCCTGATCGACCTTTGAGTGTGCGCCGCCTTCAGAACCGCTCCCCCACCAGCTCTTCGCTCTTGGCCCACAGCGCCTGCGCGTGCGCCGGATCGAGGGCGTAGGCGCGGACGCCGCCCCGCACGTTCGGATCGTCCACCACTTCGGCCACGTGGCAATCTTCGCAGAAGTGCGCGCCCACGGCCTCCGCCGGCGCGACGGTGGCGGCCCAGACCGACGTGGCCGCGCCCTGGGGGATGGTCTTCCAGCTGAAGCCGGCGGCGCCCGGCCGCTGATCGGCGCTGATGCCGGCCATCAGCCGTTCGATCACCTGAGGGGTCATGTAGCGGCCGAGTTCGGTCTGGATGACGCCCGGATGCACCGCCGCGGCGCGCACGCCGCGCGCCTTGTGTCGCCTGTCGAACTCGACGGCAAAGAGCACGTTGGCCGTCTTCGAGCGCCCATAGGCGACGAACTCGTCGTAAGGCGTGTGCTCGAAGTTGGGATCGGCGAGGTCGGCGTCGGAAAAGCGATGCCCGGCCGAAGACAGGTTCACCAGACGGCCGTTCAGCAGCGAGGCGATGCGGTTGACGAGCACGAAGTGACCCAGGTGGTTGGTGCCGAACTGCGTCTCGAAGCCGTCGGCGGTGACACCCTTGGGGGTGGCCATCACCCCCGCATTGGCGATGATCACATCGAACGGCCGGCCGTCGGCGAGGAGGGCGTCGGCGCAGGCGCGGACGCTGGCGAGCGAGGCCAGGTCCAACTCCACGAGTTCCAGGCCGCCGCCGTTGGTCGCTTCCTCGCGCGCCGCGGCCGTGGCCGCGCGCGCCTTCTCCAGACTCCGCGCCGCGCCCACCACCTGCGCGCCATGCGCCGCCAGGGCGCGGGCGGTCTCGGCGCCCAGGCCCGCCGAGACGCCGGTGACCAGGATGCGCTTGCCGGCGAGGTCGACGCCCTCCAGCACCTCGTCGGTGGTGGATGTGGCTCCAAAGGGTCCAGCCATGGTCGTCTCCGTTGTTCGTGATCGATGGACTCCGTGGGCGCGAGGCGGGCGAATCATTGCCAATGGCCGGCCACGCGATTAAACGGAGGGTGTCTCCGGCTACATATACGGAGGGAGCCTCCACTTAGCAAGGGCGAGCGACTTGTGACTGTCGGGGCCAAGGCGGCGCGCAGACCCCGGGTCGACAGCCAGCGCAATCGCGAGCGTCTGATCGAGGCGGCGAAGCTCGCCTTCAGCGACACCGGGCCCGGCGTGAGCCTGGAGGAGATCGCCCGCCGGGCCGGCGTCGGCATCGGCACCTTCTATCGCCACTTCCCCTCCCGCGACGCCATCGTCGAGGCTGTCTACCGGCGCGAGGTCGAGCAGCTCGCCAGCGCCGCCGATCACCTGCTCGCCTCCCTCACGCCGGGCGAGGCCCTGCGCCAATGGATGCGCCTGTTCGTCGACTACATCGCCACCAAGAAGGTGATCCTCGCCGCCGCTTCTATTGTCGGCGACAAGGCCGAACTCTACGCCGCCTCCGGCGCCCGCATCGCCACGGCGATCGGCGCGCTGGTCGAGCGAGCGGCGACGGCAGGCGACATCCGTGCCGACGTGGAGGCCAAGGACCTCCTGCGCGCTCTGATGGGCTTCATCTACGGCGCCCCTGCCGACGCCTGGCAAGCCAGCGCCCTGCGCCTCATCGACCTTCTCATGGACGGCCTGCGCCCACAGCGCTGACCCGTCGCAGCCGCTACGGCCAGGGCGGCTCGAGTGAACCGCCGGTGAGACGGGCCAGCGCCGGGGCCAGTTGGTCGACGAAGGCCTGCTCTCCGATGAAGTGGTAGGCCGAGCCGCCCAGCGCCCGCCACGCGGCGACATTCTCGGCCCGATTGTCCACCAGCAGGCACTCGATCCGGTCGGTCAGTCCAAGCCGCGCCATGGCGATGTCGCACAGTGCGGCCTTGTCTTCGGCGCCCTCCTCCCACGACGTCACGATGGTGTCGAAGCGTGCGGCGAGGCCCAGTTCCGGCGCCACCACCTCGCTGAAGAGGTCGCAATTGACCGTGACGATCGCTTGAGGGGCCGTGCACGCATCCACGAACGCGAACACCCGCGGATAGACCTGAACCTCTCGGCAGCAGGCGCGCATGTGCTCCAGCGTCGCCTCCCATCCCACGCCCATCATCGCCGCGAGATCAGCCGCGACATCGCGCGCCGTGACCAGGCCCCGGTTCCACCGCGAGCCGAGGTCGCCCGCGCCGCAATGCTTGCGGTAGAGTCCTGACCAGTCTGGCTGCCCGGCCAGCGGCGCCCACATCCAGCGCTCATCGGCCAGGGTGTCGCCGAAATCCCAGAGGATGGCCTTCACCGGCGTCCGATCCAAGCTTCCACCTCCGATCGGGATCCGCCGCGCCGGGCCGCCTCAGCCGTGGTCCATCAGAGGCGGAACGTCGCCGCCCGGCATGTCGGTCCTGCCATCTTCGCGGACGATGTCGAGGGTAAACACATCGACGCCATCCAGGCATCGGGCGTTGATCGAGAAGTAGTTCGGTCCGGTCCTGGCGATCGCCACGCCGCAGGTCTTGCAGAAGTGATGGCCCTCGCTCACGAACCGCCAGACATAGGTGGAGAGCCCGGTGCGCGGCGTGGCCAGCCGCGCCTGGTCCGGCCGCATCTTCCAGTGCAGGAAGCCGTGCCGGGCGCAGGTCGAGCAGTTGCACTCGGTGAGCCTGCCGAGTTCGGCGTTCACCTCCAGTCGAACCTGCCCGCAGTGGCAGGAGAGCGTGCGGATCAAGGACGGTCTCCCGTTGGCCGACGCACCGTTGTGCTCAATTTGAAACTCAGACTGTTACTCGAGCCCCGCCAAGTCAAAACGCAGAGCCGCAGAGGGCTCGGTCATGACGCGCTTGCTCGGTCCATCTCTGCGCCTCTGCGCCTCCGCGGTTCAAAATCGGCGCATCACTCCGGCGAGCCCCAAGCCGGGCCTGACACGGTGGCGCTGAAGGCTCCGAGGTCGATCATGCCGGCTATGTCCTCGGCCGCGGTGAGGCCCCAGGGGCCGACGCGCAGGCCGAGCGAGCGTGCTTCCACGATCCGCTCAGGCGTCACGTCGGTGAAATAGGGCGACCAGTCCATGCCGCCGTGGGCCTTGATGGCGGCAAGGTCCGAGCCGCCGTGGCGGCGCGGGTCGCATCCGTCGGCCCAGGGGGAGTCGCCGTTGGCCAGGCGTTGCACGCCGCCCGCGAGCGCCTCGGGG
>Ga0302314_10018958_pt1 | contig 11453 bp, 8 predicted proteins | sample III_Palsa_N2_3_FD_200533 | JGI IMG/M metagenome (GOLD analysis project Ga0302314, IMG submission 200533) | Peat permafrost microbial communities from Stordalen Mire near Abisko, Sweden - III_Palsa_N2_3 | ecosystem: Environmental > Terrestrial > Soil > Palsa > Peat permafrost | place: Sweden... | reverse complement strand
TGCCCCATCACCGCGCCGGCCAAACTCACCAGCACGATCTTGAGATTGCTCCAGTCTCCGAAGGCCTCACGCAAAGGCGCCCGCGACGTCGTTCCCGAACTCTTCATTTTCAGGAACACCGGGCTCTCTGACAACTGCATGCGTATCCACAGCGAGACCGCCAGCAGCACGACGGACACGATGAAGGGAATACGCCATCCCCAAACCTTGAAAGCGTCCTCACCCAGCCACGTACGCGTACCTATCACCACGAGCAGTGCCGCGAATAATCCGAAGGTGGCCGTCGTCTGAATCCAGCTCGTATAAAACCCGCGCTTTCCCGGCGGCGCGTGTTCGGCCACATACGTGGCTGCCCCGCCGTATTCGCCGCCCAGCGCCAACCCCTGCAGCAGGCGCAGAGCCAGCAACGCAATGGGAGCGGCTACTCCGATGGAGGCGTAATTCGGCAGTATTCCCACGGCAAACGTCGCGCCGCCCATGATGCTCATGGTAATTAGAAAGGTGTGTTTTCGGCCGACCAGATCGCCCAGGCGACCGAACACCAAGGCACCGAAGGGCCGCACCGCGAATCCGGCCGCGAAAGCGGCCAAGGCGAATATGAATCCGGTCGTTTCGTTGACGCCCGAAAAGAATTGCGTGGTCAGAATGCCGGCCAGCAGTCCGTATAAATAAAAGTCGTACCACTCGAACACCGTACCCAATGACGACGCACCGATCACCAGCCACTGGTTGGTCGTCGCCTCCGCATTGCCCAACGACGCGGGTGCTGCAGTTACGCTGTTCATGTCGCCTCCCCTTTGCTTGTTTTAGTGCTCAGGCACGCTGTTAGTGCTTGGGCGCGCTGGTTGTAATGATGGCGCGCAATTCTTTCAGTTTGGCCTTCACCACCGCCGCGTTATCCGGCCCCATGCGAATCAACAATTTTTGACCCGCCGGCAAGGATTCCAGGGCCGGATCGGCAAACAGGTACATGACATTCGGCCGCACCAACGCGATGGGCGCTTCGGGCTGGGGTGTAGCCAACAGCATGTCGATCACTTTCACCAGCCGGTCGTTGAAATAGCCGTTGGGGTAACCCAGGTCTTGATAGCTTTTCTGGAACAACGGATAAAAGCGCAAGTACACCGCGCCGACTCGCTGCATATTGATGTTGCTCAGCGCCGCCACCATGGGTTCGTAGCGCTGAAAATTCTGTACATCCAGGGTGGCGTGCTCCTCATCGCCATTGGCCATGAATGTGCCCGCCGTGGACACGACGGGTCGCCGGTCCACCGCCACTTTTTGGCGCGGCAAATTATCGACGGTCACCACCATGTGCCGAATAATGTTGTCCGGCACGAGATATTGCGCGATCACCGGTGCGCCGGCCGCCTCGCCGAGCGCCTCGCTCATGGCCTTGTCGCTCGAACCCAAATCCGGCAAGGGCGGCTGCGCGGCGTCGCTGGATTCGGGCAGGGGATGTTGAATGGCCTCCTCGGCCGCAGGCGCGGGCGGAGGCGCCGTCTGCGCCGCGGTCGGCATGGGCTTCGCGTCGCGATGCGCGAAATAATACCAAGCACCGAGCGCGACCACGACCACCGCCACGGCGACGCCGATCAACGGCTTGTTGATGCCGGGCTTCTTGTTGAGCAAATCCTCGTCACCTACCATTTCATGCCCTCGCCCGTGCTCGACCCTCGGGCCGATCTCTGTGTGCGCAATTCCAAATCGTGCTGGTGATAGTCGATGACCAAGGTGTCCAGCATCCCCAACGCATCCATGCCGATTAATATTGCGGGCTCGTTGACGAGCTTCCATTGCTTGAATATGTAGAGGTTCGCGAAGGTCACGCCGCCGTCCACCATTCTGATGGAGCCCAACTCGATGGCCGGAGTGTCGAAAATTTCACCCTTTTCGACCGCCAGGGTCGCACCCATGATCTCGTCGGCCCTGACCCGGTGTCCTTGACGGCTGCGCTCCAGCGCGTCGCGTAATGCCAGGTTGGCAATGGTCGTCTGGCCGCCGGTATCGATAATGGCCTTGGTGGCGACGCCGCCCACGAAGGCTTGCACGACGATCAATTGTCCGCGAATCATATGAAACGGAATGCGCACGAAATCGCGTCCCGGCTTTTCATCACGTGAATACGTGATGGTGATTTTGTCATGGCGAAAATCAATGAATATGCGCTTGTTCACCAGGCCCTCGGAGCCGAGCACGCCTTCGGCGCCGCCCATGGCATCGGGCACGATGGGCAGCAGGGGCGCGTCCACCGCGACGTCGCCGACGCTCAATGTACTAACCTGAATGGTGGGCACGGTCGCAGCGCCGGTAACTCCTCGCATGAGCACCGGTGGCGCCTTATCGGTGGGAATTCCCAACGCCAGCGCCACCATCGAGGTGACGGCCGAATGGCTGGCGCCGGTATCCAGCACCAACCGGAAGGGTCCGTGGCCGTTGATCATGACGGGCGCCCATATGCGGCCGATTTGATCGCGACGCGTAGGTGCCACGAATCGAGGCTCCTGAGCCTCCACCATGATGTCCGCGAGTTGATCCGCTGCATCCGCAGCCGGCGTCGGCGGCGCGCTGGTCGACACTCCCGTGGGCGCGGTGCCCAACGCGCCGGTCGAACCCAACAAGGACAAACACAGCAGCGGCAAACCCCGCCGCAGGGATCGCGTCCGGGCGCCGCCGCTCATGTGCCGCTCCCGGTAGGGTGCAGCGTCGCCGCAATGTCGGCATCCACGACCTGCTTGAGCACGGCCAGGGGTACCGTTCCGGTACGCAACAGAACATCGTGAAATTTCTTCATGGAAAATTTCGATCCCAGAGCTGCTTGTTCACGGGCTCGCTGCGCGAGAATTTCCAGTTCCCCGATTTTATACGCACAGGCTTGTCCTGGCATCACCACATAACGCTCGACTTCGGCGACTGGAATTCCGTAATCGATGGCCTGTTGTCGGGTCCAATGCTGCTCGTGCAGGCCGGTATCGACCACCAAGCGGCGCGCCCTGAATAACTCGTCGTACAACTGGCCCAAGCGGCCCTTAGGATCGTCGCGATACCAATCCGCTTCGACGGCGAGCTGCTCGGCATACAGACCCCATCCTTCCGCGAACGCGGACAGCCCACCGAAAACCCGCTTGCGGCGGAACATGGGAATGTCGGTCGACTCCTGCTGTAGGGCGATTTGGAAGTGATGACCCGGCACTCCCTCGTGATACATGAGCGTGCGCGTTTCCAGAATCTGATATTCCGGCCCCGGTAAGGGCACCCACACCGTGCCCGGGCGCGAACCGTCGGGTGCCGGTGCGGAATAGTGGGCAGCCGCGTTCTTTTCGGTGAACGGCGGCTCGCGCAGCACTTGGACCGGCGCCTTGGGAGTCAAATCGAAAAAACTGACGGCGCGCTTTTCCGCATCCCGCAGGACGGCCTCATGCTGCTCCAGCAACGCCGGCCGCGGATCCGGCTCAGGCGGAGGCTGCACGCTTTTCTCCAACGCCTTGAACCGCGTGGTGACATCGCCGTCGGTAAATCCCAAGGCACGCAGCTTGCCGTCCATTTCCGCTTCGATGCGCGCCACTTCGCGAAGACCCAGTTCGTGAATTTCGCGCGCCGACATCGTCGTGGTGGTGTTGTAATGCAAAGCGGCAGCATACGCGGCAGCGCCATTAGGCAGTCGCCACAGCCCGGCATCGTCGGTGGCATTCGGCAATTCCGCGGACAGCAAGGCACGGATGCGTTGGAATGCCGGCCGCACCTTCTCCGCGACGAGGGCCTGCGCCGCAGCCACGGCCTGCGCCTGATCGTCGGCGCCGAAACCGGGGACGGACTTCGAGCGCGCGGCCAGCGAAGTCACCAGCACATTATTCTCGGGCGCCTGGCCTAAGAATCGGTCGATGCCGTCGATGGTCGCAGTCAAAATGAATTTGGGAGGTATCGTGCCCTTGCGCTCGCGTTCCTTCGCGACCGTGATGCCCACGTCGAGCACCGGCGCCACCAACTCGAGGCGCGCCAGATAATTTTCCACATCGCGCCGGGTGCGTAGGGGATGCACCTGACTCAAGAAGTTGACCACAGCCACCTGCAGCCCGCGGAACTGGTCGAACACGAATCGCTGATCGGACATCTGCGCCATGCGCATGGCATCGTTCAGCTGCCACTCCAGGGACGCCGCGGACACACGCTGTACTGGCGACAGCTCGGCGCGTTGATAGGTTTTCAAACGCTTGAGCGCCCGCTGCGCCCGCGCCACATAGGTCTGCAACGGCGCGGCCTCCAAGGGCGTGCCGTACTGCGAGTCCATGGGGAGAAGTTGCCGGTCGACGGCGTCCTGCTCCGCGCCCGAGAAATATTGCTGAGCGGTGGCAGCGGTCGGGTTGGCGCGCATCCATGCCGCGGCAAGTTCCTCTGTGAAGGTATCGAAGGATTGCTGCCGCGGCGACGGAGACGCCGTGGCCGTGGGCGCCGGGGTCTGCGCGCAAACCACCGTGGCCCCCAGCAGTAGGGCGTGGAGAACACAAACGCAGCCGATGGCAGAATTCGTTTTCAAAGATTCCCCCTTGGTTGCCCGAGCATAACACTTCGGATTGACGCCGCGGTCATCCTCCGTCGCAGGTCCCTTAAGGGAATTCTTCAGTATCGATCTCGGCTTGGGTGGCGTCGTTGTAACGCCGACCTGCGACGCTGCGCGAATTGATGACAGCATCCAACCGCGCGGCCATCCCGGTCGGCAAGGTCACCGCACCCCCGAGATTCTCCTGGAGATGCGCGGTGCTGGTCGTGCCTGGAATTGCCACCACATGAGACCCATGGCCGAGCACCCAGCCCAGCGCCAGCTGCACCGGCGAACACCCGGCTTCGCGCGCCAGCGCCTCGTATTCTGTTAACAAGCCTTGGTTCACCTTGTGATTGACGGGCGAGAAGCGCGGCATGGCGCGGCGAATGTCCTTGGCATCGAATGCCTCTGCATCCGGCGGTGTACCGGTCAGAAAGCCTCGCGCCAACGGACTGAAGGCGACGAAGGTCGTGCCCAATTCGCGGCAAGCATCCAGCACGGCGATTTCGGGGTTGCGCGTGCATAACGAGTACTCGCTCTGCACCGCCGCGATGGGATGCACGGCGTGCGCCCGGCGCAGGGCGGCGGCCGAGACTTCGGACAAACCGATCGCGCGAATCTTGCCGGCACGTTTCAGCTCGGCGAGCGCGCCCACGCTATCCTCGATGGGCACCGACTTGTCCCATCGATGGAGGTAGTACAGGTCGATAATTTCGGTGCGCAGTCGCCGCAACGAGTCTTCGCAGGTTTGTTGCAAGGTCTCGGGGCGACCGTCGATGACCCGCTTCATGCCAGCCTCGGATTTCACTCCCTGTATGCCGCACTTGCTCGCCAGCGTAATGCTCGCACGCGACGTACGTAAGGTCCGGCCAACCAATTCTTCATTGGCACCAAAGCCATACAGCGCGGCCGTATCGAAGTGGGTGACGCCCAAGTCCAAGGCACGCCGCAATACCTGCGCGCCCACTTCCGGCGACGGCGGCACGCCGTAAGCGTGACTCAGATTCATGCAGCCCAGCCCAATGGCGGATACCGAGAATTCGCCTAGCCGGCGCGGCCCAACGGCAGTCAGGCTCACGCCTCCGCGTCCGCTCGCGCGTCGACGGCAGGCGCTACCGGGGGCGGCATGCGGCCGAACTTACCGGCATTGAAATCGTTCAGGGCCGTCTCGATCTCGGCGCGAGAGTTCATCACGAAAGGACCGTGGCCCACGATGGGCTCAGCGATGGGTTCCCCGCTCAATAAGAGGAACGTTGCGCCCGCCGCTCCCGCTTGCACGGATATCTCCTCACCGAGGCGATCCAACACCACGACGCCGGGTTGACTCACGGGAGGCGACCCATTCACCGCCACCGCTCCTCTGAACAGAGCAATCGCCGCATTGTGACCGCTCTGCACCGGCAAGCTCATTCGGCCTTCGGCGGCCATACGCACATCCCATACATTGAGATCTGTGAAGGTCAAAGCCGGACCGGAATGGGTTCCGTACTGGCCGGCAATCACGCGAAGGGTTCCGCCGCCCTCGGGCAAAGCTACCTCCGGAATCTGTGCATTCAGAATGGTTTGATATCGAGGATCAGCGCACTTGTCCTTGGCCGGAAGGTTCACCCACAACTGGGCCATTTCCAGGGTGCCGCCCTGGCGGGTGAAATCCGGCGAATGGAATTCCTCATGCAGGATCCCAGACGCCGCCGTCATCCACTGCACATCGCCAGGACCAATCAGCCCCCCATTGCCGGTGGAATCGCGATGCGCGACCTCGCCGGCGTAGACAATGGTGACCGTCTCGAAGCCACGATGCGGATGCTCACCCACCCCGCGCGGGCGGCTGGCCGGTTCGAATTGGGCGGGACCGGCATAGTCCAGCAACAAAAAGGGGCTCAAGTGTTGGCCGAGGCCGGTATAGCTGAACAGGCTGCGGACGGGAAACCCGTCGCCCACCCAATGGCCCTGTGGGGCAGGCACGAACCCAAGCACCTTTTTTTGCATAAGTCTTCCTGTGGACAGCCGGTATGCTTTACCTGGGGTCCAAAACAACGATTTTCCAATATTTGGGGGTAAGAGTGGCCACAAGGTATCTGCAATTGTTTGATTTGCAAGCGCTCGTGGGCCAGCCCTTGGGGTCGAGCGAATGGCTGACCGTGGCTCAGGCGCGCATCGACGCCTTTGCCGCTGCCACCGGTGATCACCAATGGATACACACCGCCTCGGAGCAGGCGACGAATGGCCCCTTTGGTAGCCCCATAGCGCACGGATTTTTGACCTTGAGCCTACTTCCTGTCCTGATGCAGGCGGCCTACCGCATCGAGAACGCGCGCATGAGCATCAACTACGGCCTCAACCGGGTGCGGTTTCCCGCGGTGCTCCCGGCCGGAAGCCGGGTCCGGGGCCATGCCACGCTCTCCGCGTATGAACCGCTGGAGGGCGGCGCTCAGCTCACCGTCACCGTCAGCGTGGAGCGCGAGGGGCATGGCAAGCCTGTGTGCGTTGCGGAGTCATTATCGCGACACTTTGTGCGGTGATCATGTGCCGCCCCGCGACATACTGCTCCGTTGTCCTGATAACCAGCGTTTATCGGCCGACAACTGCTGCTTATTAAGCCTGAAGCTGCGGGTTTCGTCGCAATAAATTCCGCGGTTTCGGGTTACAATCCTGAGGCACATGAGCCCTGAATTTACGAGGACGAGCCTGCCATGAGTGACACCCGGCCGAGGCGCGTCATACCCATTAAAGTTGAGCCGCCTTCGTCGCTGACCCCGGCGCAGCGTAGCGCCGTGCTCGACATATCCGCCCGTCTGAAAGACGTGCCCGGGGCGCTCATGCCCCTATTCCACGCGGTCCAGGATGCCCTGGGTTATGTGCCCAAGGACTCGGTGCCGCTGATCGCCCAGGCACTCAATCTATCCATTGCCGAAGTTCATGGCGTGCTGACTTTTTACCATTATTTCCGCAAGACTCCGCCGGGCAAGCACGTGCTGCATTTATGCCGCGCCGAAGCCTGTCAGGCCGTCGGCGCCGTTGAACTCGAAGCGCATGCCAAGCGCAGCCTAGGGATCGATTTTCATGGCACCACGCCCGATGGCGCGGTCAGCCTCGAACCGGTGTACTGCCTGGGCAACTGCGCCCTGGGACCCTCGGTCATGGTCGACAATCAATTGAAGGGCCGCGTGAATCCGCGCCGCTTCGACGAACTGGTCGCCACGGCTCGGAAAACCCCCGCGAGCGCCTCATGACCGCCGTGACGGTTTACGTTCCCCGGGATGCCGCCGCTCGCGCCGTGGGGGCGGACGAAACCGCGGCCGCCATCGCGGATGAAGCGCGGCGCCGCAATCTCGATGTGAACATTATTCGCAATGGCTCGCGCGGGCTCTTGTGGCTCGAGCCTCTGGTGGAAGTCGTCACGGCGGCGGGTCGAGTGGCTTACGGCCCCGTGAACGCGGACGACGTGCCCAGCCTGTTCGAGGCCAATTTCCTGCACGGGCGCAATCACGTCCTCGCGCACGGCCGCACCGAGGAAATGGACTACCTCAAGAATCAGCAGCGCCTCACCTTCGCGCGCGTCGGCATCACCGACCCGCGCAGCGTCGATGACTATGTGGCGCATGGCGGCTATCGCGGGCTCACGGCTGCGTTGGGCATGGAACCGGCAGCCATTGTCGCCGCCGTTACCGCGTCGGGCCTGCGCGGCCGAGGCGGCGCCGCCTTTCCGGCGGGCATCAAGTGGAAAACCGTCATGGGCGCCGCGGGCCCGCAAAAATACATTGTCTGCAATGCCGATGAGGGCGATTCCGGCACCTTCTCCGATCGCATGCTCATGGAAGGCGACCCCTTCGTGCTCATCGAGGGTATGACCATCGCGGGCTTGGCCACCGGTGCCACGCGCGGCTACATCTATTTGCGCTGGGAGTATCCCGACGCCAAGGTCGCGCTGGATGCGGCCATCGCGGCCGCCAACGCCAAGAATTATCTGGGCGACAATATTCAAGGCAGCGGCAAACAATTCGTTCTCGAGGTGCGGCTGGGCGGCGGTGCTTATATTTGCGGCGAGGAAACATCCTTGCTCGAGTCCCTGGAAGGCAAGCGCGGCCAGGTACGCTTCAAGCCGCCGCTGCCGGCGCTACAGGGACTGTTCGGCAAGCCCACCGTCATCAACAACGTCATTACGCTGGCCTCCGTGCCCATCATTCTCGACCGTGGCGCCGAGTACTATCAGAATTTCGGCATGGGCCGCTCGCGCGGCACTCTGCCCATTCAGTTGGCCGGCAATATCAAGCATGGCGGTTTGGTCGAGGTCGCCTTCGGCGCCACGTTGCGGGAGCTGCTTTACGATTACGGCGCCGGATCCATCAGCGGGCGCAATATTCGCGCCGTGCAGGTCGGCGGCCCCTTGGGCGCCTATTTGCCGGAATCGCAGTTCGATACGAAATTGGACTATGAGGCCTTCGCCGACATCAAAGCCATGCTGGGTCACGGCGGCATCGTGGCATTCGACGACAGTGTCGACATGGCCGCGCAGGCCCGCTACGCCATGGAATTCTGCGCCGTGGAATCCTGCGGTAAATGCACCCCCTGCCGTATTGGATCGACGCGCGGCGTCGAGGTCATCGACCGCCTGCTGGCAGGCGACAATGCTGCGAAGCAGGAAACGCTTTTACGCGATCTATGCGACACTTTGACCTACGGTTCCTTGTGCGCGTTGGGCGGCCTGACACCCTATCCGGTGCTGTCGGCTCTGAACCATTTTCCCGAAGATTTTGTCAAACTGGCTAGGGCCAAAGTGCCCGCCTAGGGCTTGAGAGGACTCTCCATGCAATCCATCGTCGAACAGGATTTTGGTACTCCGGGCCGCCACAGTGACAAAACGGTCACCCTGAGCATTGACGGCCAAGAAATCACGGTCCCCGAGGGCACCTCGGTCATGCGCGCCGCCGCGCTGTTGGGCTCGAAAATCCCCAAACTCTGCGCCACGGATCAGCTCGAGGCTTTTGGCTCCTGCCGTCTGTGCCTGGTGCAAATCGAGGGCATGAAGGGTATGCCGGCCTCCTGCACCACGCCGGTGGTGGCGGGCATGAAAGTCACCACCCAGAACAAACAACTCGCCGATGTGCGGCGCGGCGTGATGGAACTGTATATTTCCGATCACCCGCTGGATTGCCTCACCTGCCCCGCCAATGGCCACTGCGAACTGCAGGATATGGCCGGCGTCGTGGGCCTGCGCGAAGTGCGTTACGGCTATGAGGGTGAAAATCACCTCGCCTCGCTTAAGGACGAGAGCAACCCTTACTTCACCTTCGACGCCAGCAAGTGCATCGTCTGCTCGCGCTGCGTGCGCGCCTGCGACGAGCAACAGGGCACTCTTGCGCTCACCATCCAAAATCGCGGATTCGAGTCGAAAGTCTCTGCCAGCCAGAACGTCGACTTCATGGATTCCGAGTGCGTGTCCTGCGGCGCCTGCGTACAGGCCTGCCCCACTGCCACGCTCTCCGAAAAGACCCTGATCGAAAAGGGCCAGGCCGAACACAGCGCCATTACCACCTGCGCCTACTGCGGCGTGGGCTGCTCCTTCCGCGCCGAAATGAAGGGCGAGGAAGTGGTGCGCATGGTGCCGAATAAGGACGGCCATGCGAACCATGGACACTCCTGCGTGAAGGGACGTTTCGCGATCGGCTATGCGACCCATTCGGATCGCATCACCAAGCCCATGATTCGCTCCAAGATCACCGACCCTTGGCGCGAGGTATCGTGGAAGGAAGCCTTCGAGTACGCCGCCAGTGAAATGAAGCGCATTCAGGCCAAGTACGGCCGCGACTCCATCGGCGGCATTACCTCCTCGCGTTGCACCAACGAAGAAACATACCTGGTGCAGCAGCTCGTCCGCGCCGGTTTCGGCAACAACAACGTCGACACCTGCGCCCGCGTCTGTCACTCGCCCACCGGCTATGGCTTGAAGCAAACCCTCGGCGAGTCGGCCGGCACGCAGGATTTCGACTCGGTCATGAAGTCCGATGTCATTTTTGTCATCGGCGCCAATCCCACCGACGGCCATCCCGTGTTCGGCTCGCAAATGAAGCGTCGCATCCGCCAGGGCGCCAAGCTCATCGTCGCGGACCCGCGTACCATCGACTTGGTGCGCACACCGCATGTGACGGCCGACTATCATTTGAAGCTGCGTCCCGGCACCAACGTTGCCTTGGTCTCGAGCATGGCGCACGTCATTGTCACCGAAGGCTTGGTCAAAGAAGATTTCGTCAAGGAGCGTTGCGACCTCGAGTCCTTCGACCGCTGGCGCAACTTCGTGTCCGAGGAACGCAACTCGCCGGAAGCCATGGAAGCCGTGACCGGCGTGCCCGCGCCCAGCGTGCGCGCGGCGGCTCGCCTCTATGCCACCGGCGGCAACGGCGCCATTTACTACGGCCTCGGCGTCACCGAACACAGCCAGGGCTCCACCACCGTCATGGGCATCGCGAACCTTGCCATGGCCACCGCCAACATCGGCCGCGAAGGCGTGGGCGTGAACCCGCTGCGGGGCCAGAACAATGTCCAGGGTTCCTGCGACATGGGCTCCTTTCCGCACGAGTTCCCGGGCTATCGCCATGTGTCCGACGACGCAACGCGTAAACTCTTCGAAACCACCTGGGGCGTGAGCCTGCAGAACGAGCCGGGCCTGCGCATTCCGAACATGTTCGAGGCGGCGTTGGACGGCGACTTCAAGGGCCTGTACATCGAAGGCGAGGACATCGCGCAATCCGATCCCAACACGCAGCACGTCACCGCCGCGCTCACCTCCATGGAATGCATCATCGTTCAGGATTTGTTCTTGAACGAATCCGCGAAATTCGCGCATGTGTTCCTGCCGGGTTCCTCCTTCTTGGAAAAAGACGGCACCTTCACCAATGCCGAACGTCGCATATCG
>Ga0302314_10018957_pt1 | contig 11454 bp, 9 predicted proteins | sample III_Palsa_N2_3_FD_200533 | JGI IMG/M metagenome (GOLD analysis project Ga0302314, IMG submission 200533) | Peat permafrost microbial communities from Stordalen Mire near Abisko, Sweden - III_Palsa_N2_3 | ecosystem: Environmental > Terrestrial > Soil > Palsa > Peat permafrost | place: Sweden... | reverse complement strand
CTTCCAGCACGTGATCACCATGTATGCTGGCGCGGTCACGGTGCCGCTGGTGATCGGCGCGGGGCTGCATCTGGCGGCGGCCCAGACCGCCTATCTGGTCAGCGCCGACCTGCTGGCCTGCGGCATCGTCAGCATGATCCAGTGCCTGGGGATATGGGGCGTTGGGGTGCGGCTGCCGGTGATCATGGGTGTGACCTTTGTCGGCGTCGCCCCAGCCATCGCCATTGCCTCCAACCCGTCGTTGGGTCTGCCGGGCGTGTTCGGGGCGACCATCGTTTCTGGCCTGGTCGGCATGCTGATCGCGCCCCTGTTCGGTCGCGCGCCCAAGGTGTTTGCGCCGGTGGCAGTCGGCATGACCATGCTACTGATCGGCCTGTCGCTGGTCAGCGTCGGGGTCAACTGGATCGGCGGGCCCAACGGCGCGGCGGCGCATCCGGCCAATGTCGCGGTGGCGGCGCTGGTCGCCGCCTCGATCCTGGCCATCGTCAAGTTCGGGCGCGGCTTTGTCGGCAACATCGCCATCCTGCTGGGTGTGAGCATCGGCTTTATCGCCGCCTGCGCCCTTGGCTGGGTGAACTTCAGCGGGGTCGCCAGCGCCGATTGGCTGCGGCTGGTGCAGCCCTTCTATTTCGGCCTGCCCAAGTTCGACCTGTCCGCCTGCGTCTCCATGATCCTGGTGATGGTGGTGGCGATGATCGAGTCCAGCGGCATGCTGTTCAGCCTCGGCCGCGTGGTCGAGCGGCCGCTGACGCCCAAGGACCTGACCCGGGGCCTGCGCGGCGACGCGATCGGGGCCATCGTCGGCGGCCTGTTTTCCAGCCTGCCCTACACCTCCTATTCCCAGAACGTCGCGGTGGTGGCGATGACCGGGGTGAGCAGCCGCTTCGTCTGCGCGGCCGCCGGCGTGATCCTGATCCTGCTGGCCGCCATCCCCAAGCTGGCCTTCCTGGTCACCGCCATCCCCAACCCGGTGCTGGGCGGCGCGGCGCTGGTGATGTTCGGGATGGTGGCGGCGAATGGCATCCAAATGCTGGCCCAGGTCGACTATGCCGCCAACCGCAAGAACCTGTACGTTGTCGCGCTCGGCCTCGGCGTCGGCCTGATCCCCATCGTCAGCTCCAAGTTCCTCAGCGGCCTGCCGTCGGGGCTGGCGTTTTTGCAGAACGGCGTGCTGCTCGGCATTCTGACCACGATCGTGCTGAACCTGTTGCTCAATAGCGGCGAGACCGCGCCCGCTAGCGTGCAGGCCACGCCCGTTCAGGCCATTGCCGATGAAGCCTGAAGACCTCGGCGTGCGCGCGGTCGCCCGCTGCGACCTGATGGGCATCCCGCCCTACAGCGAGCGTGACGACCAACTGGTGCGGCCGTTCCTGACCGCGTCGCATGCCGCGGCGCTAAAGACCCTGGCCGAATGGATGGGCGAGGCGGGCATGACCACCCGCCTCGACGCCGCCGCCAACCTGATCGGCCGCTATGAGGGCGCCACGTCCGGCGCCCCAGCGCTGATGATCGGCTCGCACATCGACACCGTGCGCAACGGCGGCCGCTACGACGGCGCGCTGGGCGTGATGCTCGGCGTCGATGTGGTCGAGGCGTTGCACGATGCGGGCCGGCGCCTGCCGTTCGCCATCGAGGTGATCGCATTCGGCGACGAGGAAGGCTCGCGCTTTCCCGCGCCCATGAGCTGCAGCCGCGCGGTCGCCGGGACCGTCGATCCGGCCGTGCTGGCGACGGCAGACGCGGATGGCGTGACCCTGGCCAACGCCCGCACGGCCTTCGAGCCCGGCATCGGCCCGATCGCTGACGCCGCGCGGAAGCCGGGCGAGGTGTTCGCCTATCTCGAAGCCCACATCGAGCAGGGCCCGGTGTTGGAGGCGGAAAACCTGGCCATCGGCGTGGTCACCGCCATCGCCGCTCAGCGCCGGCTGATGGTGCGGATCGGCGGGACGGCCGGCCACGCCGGCACCACCCCCATGCACCTGCGCCGCGATCCCGGCCCCGCCGCCGCCGAGGCCATCCTGGCCATCGAGCGCATCTGCGGCGGCGAGCCGGGACTGGTCGGCACGGTGGGGCGGATCGCGGCTCTGCCTGGCGCCTTCAACGTCATCCCCGGCGCGGTGGAGTTCTCCATGGACGTCCGCGCGCCGACCGCGGCCGCCCGTGACGCCGCCGTCGAGGCCATCGTCGCCGAGATCGAGGCCATCGCCGACCGGCGCGGCCTGAGCCTGACCATCGACCCGGTCCAGGACCTGGCCGAAAGCCCGTCCGACCCGGCTCTGACCGACCTGCTGGAGGCTGCGGTCGCCGATGTCGGCGTCAGGCCCCGACGCCTGCCCAGTGGCGCGGGCCACGACTCCATGGTCATGGCCGATCTCTGCCCCACCGCCATGCTGTTCATCCGCTGCCGTGGCGGGGTCAGTCACAATCCGGCGGAATCGGTGGAAACTGCCGATGTGGCGCTGGCCGCGAAGGCCATGCTGGCCTTCATCGAGCGTCTCGCTGTGCAGCAAGGCGAACCGGCATGAGCGACCCCGAGATTTTCGGCGAACTGGACCACCCCGCGCGCCTGCTGATGGGACCCGGCCCGATCAATGTGCATCCGCGCGTGCTGCGGGCCATGTCGGTGCAGGTGCTCGGTCAGTTCGACCCCGAATTCACCGCCTATATGAACCAGACCATGGCGCTGTATCGCCAGGTATTCCAGACGGCCAATCGTTGGACTTTCCTGATCGACGGGACCTCGCGCGCGGCGATCGAGGCGGCGCTGGTCTCGGTGCTGGCGCCGGGCGACGATGTGGTGATCGCCAACGCCGGCCGCTTCGGCCTGCTGCTGTCCGAGATCGCCGACCGTTGCGGCGCCCGCATCACCCTGGTCGAGGCGCCCTGGGGCGAGGTGATCGCGCCCGAAGCGGTCGAAGCCGCCGTCGCCCGCGTGAAACCGCGCCTGGTCGCCTGCGTCCACGGCGATACCTCCACCACCATGGCCCAGCCGATCGAGGCGATCGGGGCGATCTGCAAGGCGCACGGCGCGCTGCTCTACGTCGACGCCACCGCGACCCTGGGCGGCATGCCGGTTCCGGTGGACGCCTGGGGCGCGGACATCGTCACCGCCGGCCTGCAGAAGTGCATGGGCGGGCCGCCAGGCTCGGCGCCGATCACGATTTCGGACGCCGCCGCGGACCACATCTTCGGCCGCCGCCATGTGGAGCGCGGCATCGCCACGGCGGGGGCGACCAACAGCGGCGTGCGTATCGGCTCCAACTATTTCGATCTGGCCATGGTCATGGACTACTGGTCGGAGAAACGGCTGAACCACCATACCGAGGCGGCCAGCATGCTGTTCGCCGCCCGCGAATGCGCCCGCGTGGTGCTGGAGGAGGGGCTGGAGGCCCGCTTCGCCCGCCACGCCCTGGCAGGCGCGGCGATGACCGCCGGGGTTCAGGCGATGGGGCTCGGGGTCTATGGCGATCCCGCGCACAAGATGACCAATGTCACCGGCATCCTCGCGCCGGCGAGCGTCGACTATGACCGGGTCCGCGCCCGCATGCGCACCGATTTCGAGATCGAGATCGGCTCCGCGTTCGGCCCGCTCGCGGGCAAGCTCTGGCGCATCGGGACCATGGGGGTGAACGCGCGCAAGGACGCGGTGCTGACCACCCTGGCCGCGTTCGAAGCGGTGCTGCGCAATGAGGGCTTCGGCTTCGCCAGCGGCGCCGGCGTCGACGCGGCCATGGCCGTCTGTGCGGGCGCCAAGCCCAAGGCCGCATCATGAGCGACTACCCACGCGACCTGGTCGGCTATGGCGAAAACCCGCCTCATGCCGCGTGGCCGAACGGGGCGAAAATCGTAGTTCAGTTTGTACTTAACTACGAAGAGGGCGCTGAGCGTTCGATCCTGCACGGCGACGAGGTTTCCGAATATTTCCTCTCCGAGATGGTCGGCGCGGCGCCCATCTCCGGCATGCGACACATGTCGATGGAGAGCCTCTATGAGTACGGCTCGCGCGCCGGCTTCTGGCGCATCCGCCGGCTGTTCGAAGACTACAAACTGCCGCTGACGGTGTTCGCGGTGGCTCAGGCGATGGAGCGCAATCCCGACGCGGTCGCGGCGATGCTGCAATCGAACTGGGAGATCGCCTCCCATGGCTATCGCTGGATCGACTATCAGCATTTCCCCGCCGAGCTTGAGCGCGAACACATCGCCAAGGCTATCGAGCTCCACTCCCGCCTGACCGGCGAACGCCCGCTGGGCTGGTACCAAGGCCGCACCAGCCCCAACACCGCTCGTCTGGTCGCGGAGGAGGGCGGGTTCGTCTATGACGCCGACTCCTACGCCGACGACCTGCCCTACTACGATACCCAGCATGGGCGCCCGCAACTGATCGTTCCCTACACGCTCGACACCAACGACATGCGCTTCGTCGCGCCCCAGGGGTTCAATAGCGGCGACCAGTTCTTCGCCTATCTGCGCGACGCCTTCGACACCCTCTATGTCGAGGGGGATGTGGCGCCCAAGATGCTGTCGGTGGGCCTGCATTGCCGCGTCGTCGGCCGCCCCGCGCGGATGGCGTCGCTGAAGCGGTTCCTTGATCACATCACCGCCCACGACAGGGTCTGGGTCGCGCGGCGCATCGATGTGGCGCGGCATTGGCTGAAGGTGCATCCGTACACGGACGGTATGTTCAAATGAGCGCCCCCAAAGTTCCTCATCCTGAGGTGCGAGCGCGGCGAGCCTCGAAGGAAGCAGCGGCGGCTCGGTGCGTCCTTCGAGGCCCGCAAGTGCGGGCGCCTCAGGATGAGGAATTTGGTTGGTCAGAGGATCGAGCTGATCGATGAACCAGCCCCTGACCATCGCGGCGCTCAACGCCATGGACGAGGACGCCTTCACGGCCTCGCTCGGCTTTGTGTTCGAGCTGTCACCTTGGGTGGTGCGCCGCGCCTTTGCCGCGCGGCCGTTCGCCGACCGCGAGGCGCTGTGCGCCGCGATGATCGCCGCGCTGAATGCCGCCACGCCGGACGAAAAGCTCGCCCTAGTCCGCGCCCACCCGGAACTGGCCGGGAAGGCGGCCATCGCCAAGGCGCTGACGGCGGAGTCGCTGAGCGAACAGGCCAGCGCGGGGCTCGATCAGTTGACGCCGGACGAATACGCGCACTTCCACGCGCTCAATGACGCCTATGGCGCCAGGTTCGGCTTTCCCTTCATCATCTGCGTGCGGCTGAACGACAAGGCCTCGATCCTGGCGGCGATGCAGCGGCGTGCGGCCCTGACGCCGCAGGCCGAAATCGCCGAGGCCCTGACCCAGATCGGCCTGATCAGCCGTCTTCGCCTGTTCGACGCGGTGACGGAATGAGGGGTGGCCAGGCTGTGCGTGGTTCGAGACGCGGCGAAGGCGCCGCTCCTCACCGTGACTAAATTCAGTGCAGTCCAAATCCGTAGTCATGGTGAGGGCGGTCGAAGAGCGCGTCTCGAACCAGGCAGGAGGGCGATGCAGCTTTCTTCGCGCCGGCGAGCGCCTATGACCGCCTGATGGACTATGATCTCGCCACCTGGCTGAACCTCGCCCTTCGCTGGCTACATGTCATCGCCGGCGTCGCCTGGATCGGCGCGTCCTTCTACTTCGTCTGGCTGGACAACAGCCTCAGCCCCCCGGACCCGCCGCGCGAAGGGGTCAAGGGCGAGCTTTGGGCCGTGCATGGCGGCGGCTTCTATCACAGCCAGAAATACATGGTCGCGCCGGCCCGTCTGCCTGGCCATCTGCACTGGTTCAAATGGGAGGCCTACACCACCTGGATCAGCGGCTTCCTGCTGCTCTGCGTGCTCTACTATTGGGGTGCGCCGGTCTATCTGATCGACGCGTCCAAGGTCGCGTTCAACCAACCGGCGGCCATCGCCACCGGCCTGGCCTTCATCTTCGGCGGCCTGGCTGTCTACGAGGCGCTCTGCCGCTCGCCGCTTGCCCAGCGCCCACGCCTGTTCGGCGTCGTCTGGTTCGCGGCGCTCACGGGCGCGGCCTACGCCCTCACGCGTCTGTTCAGCGACCGCGGCGCCTTCATCCATGTCGGGGCCATCATCGGCACCTGCATGGTCGCCAACGTCTTTCTGACCATCATTCCCAACCAGACCAAGATCGTCGCGGCCATGCGGGCCGGCGAGCCGGTAGACCCACGCTTGGGTGCAGCGGGCAAGCAGCGGTCGGTACACAACAACTACATGACCCTGCCAGTGGTGCTGATCATGATCAGCAACCACTATCCGCTGCTGATCGGCGGGCCGCTGAACTGGCTGACGCTGGCGGTGATCAGCGCGGGCGGGATGTCGATCCGCCACTTCTTCAACCGGCGTCATTTCGGCGAGAACCGGCACGAGTTCCTGTTCATCGGCGCCATGCTGTTCGTCGCCGCGACTCTGATCGCTACCTATTCGCGACCTAGACCGTCCGTAGCCGGATCAACGTCTTTCCCAGCCGTCCAGGCCATCGTCGATCGTCACTGCATCATGTGCCACAGCCCGTCGCCGACCCACGCCGGCTTCACCGCCCCGCCGGCGGGCGTGGTGCTCGACACCCCCGACCACATCGCCCAGTTCGCCCCGCGCATCTACGACATGGCGGTCGCCAGCAAGACCATGCCGCTGGGCAATGAGACGGGGATGACGGACCAGGAGCGCGGACAGTTGGGGGCTTGGATCAAGGCCGGGGCGAAGACGCCATAGGTATGGATTTTTAGCCTATCGTTATTGCGCCAAAAAACCGCTCACCAACCCGTCCAGCGGCGACAGCCCCTTGTAGTCCCTGAAGTCGCGCCCCTCGTCGGCCATCACCCGCGTCCAAGCCGCCGTGAACGCCGCCAGCCGCTCTGGCCGCGCGCGCAAATCCTCCAGCGGGTGGCGCCAGATCCGGATCGTGAACAGCAGCCCGCCGGTCGCCGGCAGCCGCCGCAGGGTTTGACGCTCCATCCGCAGGTAGAGCTCCCGCCCGGCGTCTTCCGGCGCGATCAGCGGCTGACGCGCCCGCACTGGCGCGGCCTGCGGCGTGAACAGCTCGCCCGAGGCGGTTACGCTCCAATTGCGCCGCTCGACGATCGTGTCCGGCGCCAGGGTGTCGAAGATGCGGGCCACGCGGGGCAGCAGCCGCTCGCCGAACCCCGTCACCGGCGCGTGTAACGCCGACAGTGGTTTACCGACGGCATCCAGCGCGCTGAAAAAGCTCGGCGCGCACAGGCTGGCGGCCGTCAGGGTCCACTCACCGTCGCGCTTTTCCATCAGGCAGAGGTCGTCATCGACCAGCGTGGCCGCGCGGCGCAGCGGCGGAGCGTCCGCATCGCCCCCGGGCGCGCGGCCAAAATGTTCCGTCATCAGAGCAAGCGTCTCGGCCTGGCCGTCGCGCGAGCCCGGGGCCTCACCCCAGCACAGCGTCGGCGACGCCGCGAAGGTCGCGGCCTTGCGCGCGGCGGGATCGCCGTCGAGGGGCTCGAACGGGCCTTCGAACCAGTCGGCAATGGCGACCGGCGCCAGGCCGATACGGAACAGGTGCGCCTCGGGGTGGTCGTAGGGAGCCGGCTGAGCGGGAGTGGTCATGACCCGCGCCGCCGCCGCGCGCCTTAAGCCGCTTCGGCGCGCGGGCGCATGCTGATCCAGACCTGATGGCCGCGCGCCAGCAATTCGCCGTCGGCAGTAAACAGGGCCACGCCCGCGAACTGTTTGCGGCCTTCCTGTTGCAGCGGCCAGGCGGTGACGATGCAGGGCTCTCCGATCTTGGGCCGACGCAGGATTTCCCCGGTCATGGTGCCGAGCAGGCCGCCGCCGGTCCCTTGGTGCTCGACCCAGGCGATCGAGCCGGGGCAGTCGATCGCCGCCCAGACGATCTCGGTTCGCGCCAGGCCTTCGGCGTCGCCGAAGTCGGGATGAGCGGTCCACACGCCCGCGACATGACCCTTGGGCGCGCCCTCGATCTGGCCGACGAACACCCGCAGGCCGTCGCCCTCCTGGCGGTCCGTGCCGCAGGTGAAGCAGATCGGGTGAAAACGCCTTTCGAAGGCGAAGTATCGTCCGGCCGCAGCCGTAGCCTCGGCCAGGGACGGCGGCGCCGGCGGGGTGGGCAACTCGCCGCCATCGCTCGCTCGCGCCTCGGCGATCAGCCCGCCGTCCGCGCCGGAGATCTTCGCGGCGGTCGAGTGCCCCTCCAGCTCCAACGCCGAATCCAACGGAATGATCGCGCGCAGGACCGCGGTCGCCGGTCCGTCGATATGATGGGCCATCAGCCCGGAGACATAGCCGCCGTTGCCCGAATTGGGCGGGCCGCAGAACTGACGCTTGACGGTGATTTCAGCCATGGGCGTGATTAGCAAGTCCGGTACGGATGTCCAATGGGAGTGCGTGGTTCGCTAAGTCCTCGGCGGCTCGGCCTCCCAGAATTTGCGGAACTCTGCACGCGGATCGTCCTCGACTTGGGTGACGTGGTCGAACACCAACGTCGTTCGCTTGGGGAGGCTGTAGGGCGCCCAGTGCGGAATATGCGGATTGTTTGGATCGCCCATCGCCGCGAACGACACCCAGACCGAGGCCAGTTCGTCGGCCAGCCGCAGGCTATCGGGATTGGTCTCGTTCAAGCCGCCGCGCACGTCGTGCAGGCTTGGGCCGACATCGGTCCCGTGCGGTGCGCCGTAGCGGCCGCCGTAGGCGGGGCTGGGGCTGCGCCAGAGGTAGCTCCACACCGGCGCGCCGCCGGGCAGGGCGGCCTTGCGCTCGGTCTCGAGCAGCGACGGTTTGCGGAACACCTCGTCGGTGTCGAACCGGGCCTGCAGCACGAACGGCGTCGCGGTAGGGTCGTCCTTGCGGTACATGGCCAGCACCTCGTCGGCCCGCGCCTCGCCGACCCGCTTGGCGATGAAGGCGCGCAGGCCGGCCTCGGTCAGGTTGAAGTTGTTCATCCGATAGGCGCGCTCGTCGATCACGTCGGAGACGATCATCGGCACATGGGCCGAGATCGTCGGCGCGGTCGGGTCGAACGGGTCGCGGGGCAGGGAGACACCGTTCAGCGAGGGCGAGAACGACCGCGGCGCCTCGCCCCTGGCCCGGTCGGCGGCCTCCATGGTCGCCTGGGCCGCCAGCAGCTGCTCGAACGGCATGGCCCGCAGCGCGGCGATATCGCCCTTGGCGAGCCCCAACTGCTGCATGAAGGCCGTCGCGCCCCGCTCGGCCTGCTGCGACGTCGCCAGCTTCAGCGTCGCCCCGCTCATGACCCCGGCGCGCTGGAACAGGCCCTGGGCCGAGGGCATGGCCATCAGAATACTGGTCTTGGCCCCGCCGCCGGATTGGCCGAACGCCAGCACGCGGGACGGATCGCCGCCGAAGCCCTCGATGTTGTGGCGCACCCAGGCGAGCGCGGCGACAATGTCGTTCATGCCGGCCGCGCTGGAGTCGGCGTAGTCGCCGCTCTGGTCGGCCAGGTCCAGATAGCCGAACGCGCCCAGCCGATGGTTGATGGTGACCACCACGCAATCGCCGAACCGCGCCAGCGCCTCGCCGTCGAACCCCGGCGAATTGCCCGAGCCGCCGTAGAAGCCGCCGCCATGGATGTGCACCAGCACCGGCCGCTTGGCGTTACGGTCCAGCGTCGGCGTCCAGATGTTGAGCACCAAGCAGTCCTCGCCCATCCCGCCCGGCTGGATGTCGAACATGATCAGCCCGCCATAGTCGTTGAGGCGGCTGTTGGGCATCTGCGGGGCGATCTGGCCGTACTCATAGGCATCGCGCACGCCGGTCCAGGTGGGCGGTGGGGTCGGCGGCATAAAGCGGTTCTTGCCGGCGGTGTTTCCGCCGTAGCGGATACCCTTGAACATATTGACGCCGCCGGCCGCCATGCCCCGCACGCGGCCCTGGGCGGTGTCGACCTCGGGAAAGATGTCGCCCATGGTCAGGGCGCAGGCGCGTGTGGCCAGCGTCGCCGCCATGCCGGCGCCAGCGGCAGCCAGCAGGGATCTGCGGTTCAGGGGCATCTCTGTTTCCTCCCGCCCCGTCCGCTGAGCGGACCAGATGGCGGCCAAGGATAAGCCCGGCGTGGCCAAGAGCCCCAAGGAATTCGAACGCCGCTTCGGCGTGCCGGCGCGAACCCTGGAGGGTTGGGAGCAGGGCAAGCGGCTGACTACCGCCGAGCGGGTGCTGCTGCAGGTGATCGAGCGCGATCCGCTGGCGGTCGAACGGGCCCTGGCAGCTCAGGGATAGCGAGAGCCCCCTAGAAATCCTGCCAGTCGTCGGCTCCCACGGCCTTGGCCAGCTTGGCCTGGGTGCGGGCGACCGGATTGGCCGCCGGCGTATGGCGGCCTGGTTGGGCCAGCTGCGGACGGCTGGCCGGGCTGGCTTCCTGGCCGGTCTTGAAGCGGCTAACGAGGCGGGTGAGCTCGCCGGCCTCGGCCTTCAGGCTGGCCGCGGCGGCGGTGGCTTCCTCGACCATGGCGGCGTTCTGCTGGGTCACCTGGTCCATCTGGTTGACGGCCGTATTGACCTCGCCCAGGCCGGAGGCCTGTTCCCGCGACGATAGGGCGATTTCGGCGATCAGGGCGTCGATCTCGGTCACCTTGGAGGCGATTCCCGCCAGCGCCGTCCCGGTATCGCCGACCAGGGTCACGCCCCGCTCGACCTGCTGCGAGCTGGAGGCGATCAGGGCCTTGATCTCCTTGGCCGCTTCGGCCGAGCGCTGGGCCAGGGCGCGCACTTCGGAGGCCACGACCGCGAACCCGCGGCCCGCTTCGCCCGCGCGGGCCGCCTCGACCCCGGCGTTCAGGGCCAGGAGGTTGGTCTGGAAGGCGATCTCGTCGATCACGCCGATGATCTGGGTGATCTGGCGCGAGCTCTGTTCGATCTCGCTCATGGCGCTCACCGCCTCGCTCATCACCTCGCCGGAGCGGACGGCGTCGATCTTGGCGTTGGACGCCGCCTCGTTGGCCCGCTTGGCGCCCTCGGCGCTGCGCTTCACCGTCGCGGTGACCTGGTCCAGGGCCGCGGCGGTCTGTTCCAGACTGGCGGCTTGCTGTTCGGTGCGGCGCGACAGATCGTCGGAGGCGCCGGCAATTTCGCTCGATCCGCTGGTCAGCGCGCCTGTCGCCGCGGAGATGGCGCCCAGCGCCTCGCGCAGGCTGTCCACGGCCTCATTGAAGTCGGTCTTGATCTGCTCATAGCTGCCACCGAACACCGCCTCGATACGCGTGGTCAGGTCGCCCTGGGCGAGGTGCTTCAGAGCGTCGGCCAAGGCTGAGACGATTGCCCGTTGCTGCTCGTCGACGTCGAGCCGCTCCGCTTCCTGGCGGATGCGCGCGTGTTCGGCTTCGGTGATTTCGGTGGCGAACTTGATGATCTTGTAGGGCTTGCCGGATGCGTCGAGCAGTGGGTTGTAGGCGCCCTGGATCCAGATGTCCTTGCCGCCCTTGCCGACCCGCTGGAACTTGCCGGCCATGAACT
>Ga0302314_10018954_pt1 | contig 11455 bp, 8 predicted proteins | sample III_Palsa_N2_3_FD_200533 | JGI IMG/M metagenome (GOLD analysis project Ga0302314, IMG submission 200533) | Peat permafrost microbial communities from Stordalen Mire near Abisko, Sweden - III_Palsa_N2_3 | ecosystem: Environmental > Terrestrial > Soil > Palsa > Peat permafrost | place: Sweden... | reverse complement strand
TGCCAGCTGTCGCCCCGGTCCTCGCGGGCCGCCAGGGCGTTGTACACCTCGACCGCGTGCGCCGCGTCCAGGCTCTCGGCGTCGACGGCGGTGAGCAGCGAGGCCGCGGGGTGGGCCATGCCGATGAACGCGCCGGCCGCCCGCGCCCGGCGAGCGAGTGCCGGTCCGCTCTCCCACGGCTCCGGCGGGCGGAAGCCGAGCGGCAGCCCGACCGCGACGATGTGCCACTCGGACGAGGCCTCGGTACGCGGGGCGTGCAGTTCCGCGCCCAGCAGCGTGGTGAACCCGGGGGCGCGCAGCGGCCGGGTGTCGGTCAGCGGGAACCCGTACCTGGCCCGGAAGTGATCGGTGACAGCCAGGAAGTCATATCCGGCCTCCCGGTAACGGCGGGCGACCTCCTCGGGCGGCAGCGCGCCGTCCGACCGGTCGGAGTGGGTGTGCAGATTGCCGCGCCAGAAGCGCCCGGGACGGTCGAACGGCAGGTCGAACGGCAGGTCGATCATGAGCATCCCCCGTGGACTGAACGCTGCGTGACTGCGCTGGCACGAGGCGGAGTCGGTTCGGCTCCTCGGCGACCCCACCGTACCCGGGCTTTTTCGGTCCGAAACGGGCGGAAAACCCCACCGCCAGGTGATGGCCACCACACCCGATCCGGCTGTTACGACGTCCCATAGTAGACCGCCGCGCCGAGCTCGGGCCGCGTCAGGCCGGGGTCGGCACCGGCACGAACGCCGTTCGGCTACGGAACCGCCTAGTACCGGGGGTGCTTGGCCTGCGTCCGGAGACCCGCTAACAATGGCTGAGTCATCCGGCGCAGCGGCCCTGTCCGCCACCGCGACCGGCCCCCTGGCACTAACCGCAAGCGGAGTGCCCCGCGCCACCTGAGGTGGCCGCTCCCCCTGTCCGGGAGCCGCCGAAATCCCCTCAGCGAGCGCCCGCCAACCGATTGAGGTCGAACTCTCCCATGTCCCACTTCTCCACCCGTATGCGCGTTTCCGCTATTCTCGTCGCCGCCGCCAGCCTCACCTCCGTGGGTGCCATGGCCGCGACCGCCAACGCCGCGACCCCGGTCGCCGCTGTGCACCAGTCCGTCAAGGCCGCTCCGGTGAGCGCCGCCACCACGGCCAGCGTCGCCGCAGCGCACCTCGCCTACCTGAACAAGCAGGCCGCCTCCGCCGCCGAGCAGGCGTACGACGCCGCCACCGGCGTTGGCGCCAGCACCGGCACCGGCACCACCACCGTGAGCACCGTGAGCACCCCCGCTCCGGCCGCCGCCCCCGCGCAGTCCTCCAACAGCGCCGCCGCCAACAGCGCCGCCGCCTCGGCCGCCCAGAGCGCCTACAACTCGGCCAACTCCGCGGCGTCCGCCGCCTCCGCGGCCTCCAGCGCCGCGTCCAACAGCAGCAACAACTCCGCTCAGCTGAACAGCGCCGCCTCCTCGGCCGCGCAGAACGCCTACAACTCGGCGTCGGCGAGCAACAACAGCAGCAACAGCAGCACCGACAACAGCAACAGCGGCTCCAGCAGCGACTCCAGCTCCTCCACCGCTGCCTCCAGCGACAGCAGCGCGGCCGCCCCGGCCGCTGCGGCCGCCACCTCCGGTGACCCGCAGGCGATCGCCGCGTCGATCGTCCCGGCCGACCAGCTGGCGTCCTTCGACGAGATCATCTCGCACGAGAGCGGCTGGGACGTCACCGCCACCAACCCGTCCTCCGGCGCCTACGGCCTGGCCCAGGCCCTGCCCGGCGACAAGATGGCCTCGGCCGGCGCCGACTGGCAGACCGACGCCACCACCCAGATCCAGTGGGCCCTGCAGTACATGGACTCCACCTACGGCAGCCCGAACCAGGCCTGGGCGTTCTGGCAGGCCAACAGCTGGTACTGAGCAACACCAGCCTGAGAAACACCACCCGGGGCCCGGCACACATCATGTGTGCCGGGCCCCGGTCCGTTTGCCCCGGTCCGTTCGCTACTTGACCGAGCCGGCGGTGAGCCCGGCGACCAGGTAGCGCTGCAACAGCAGGAACCCGCCCACCACCGGCACGCTGACCACCAGTGAGGCGGCCATGATCTGGTTCCAGTAGACGTCGTTCTGTGAGGCGTAGTCGCGCAGCCCGACCGCCAGCGTCCTGGTCGAGTCGTTGGTCATCACCGAGGCGAAGAGCACCTCGCCCCAGGCGGTCATGAAGGAGTACACCGCGACCGTGACGATGCCGGGCATGGCCGCCGGGATGACGATCCGCAGCAGCGTCCCGATCGGCCCGCTGCCGTCCACCGCCGCCGCCTCGTCAAGCTCGCGCGGGATCGAGTCGAAGTACCCGACCAGCATCCAGATCGAGAACGGCAGGGTGAAGGTCAGATAGGTGACGATCAGTCCGAGCCGGGTGTCCGAGAGTTGGATGCCGGTGCTGTTGCCGATGTTGACGAAGATCAGGAACAGCGGGAGCAGGAACAGGATGCCCGGGAACATCTGCGTGGAGAGCACCGTCGAGGTGAACACCCGCCGCCCGGCGAACCGGTAGCGGCTGACCGCGTAGGCCGAGAGGATCGCGATCACCACCGAGATCGCGGTCGAGCAGAGCGCCACGATGGCGCTGTTCGCGAAGTAGTGCGCCAGCGGGACCGTGCTCCACATGTCGATATACGGACTTATCGTCAGATGCGACGGCACCCAGGTGAAGGCCGCCTGCACGTCCACCAGCGGCTTCAGCGAGCTGCTGATCATCACGTACAGCGGTACGGCGGTGAACAGGCCGAGCAGGGTCAGCACGATCCGCCGTATCCACAGGAAGGAGCGCGGCGGGTCCATCGGCGAGCGGACGGCGCGGCTAGGCATCGGAGGTCTTCCTTACCCGGTTGGTGATCAGCAGGTAGACGGCGGTCACCAGCAGCAGGAACAGCAGCAGCAGGACCGACATGGCCGAACCCGAGCCGAAGTTCCAGTTCTGGAACGAGGTGTCGTAGATCTGTAGCGACAGCAGGTTGGCCTGGGCCGGGGCGACGTTGCCGAACAGCACGAAGGGGGTGCTGAAGTCGTTGAAGTTCCACAGGAACAGCACCAGCACCAGCACCTGGTTGACCGGCCGGAGCGAGGGCATGGTGATCCGGCGGATCCGCTGCCAGACCCCGGCGCCGTCGATGGCGGCGGCCTCGTACAGGTCGGCGGAGATGTTCTGCAGTCCGGCGGTGACCACCAGGAACGCGAACGGCCAGGTCCGCCAGACGGCGGTGATGACCAGCGCCGCGAAGCTGTTGTTCCCGATCAGCCAGAACGGCGGGTGCGAGGTCAGGTGCAGCTCGTGCACCAGGATCTGGTTGATCGCCCCGTTGTCCCGCTGGAACATGAACTCCCAGGTGATGGCGGCGGTGTAGGCCGGCAGCGCGTACGGCACCAGGAAGTACGTGCGCAGCAGCCCGCGTCCGCGGAACGAGTCCTGCATCAGGATCGCCGCGCCACTGCCGATCAGCCAGGACAGCGCCACCACCAGCACGGTGAAGGCCAGGGTGATGCCGAAGGAGTGCAGCAGGGCGGTGCCGACCGCGTTGTTGAAGTTCAACGCCAGCCGGTAGTTGGTCAGTCCGGCGTTCGGTGCGGCGCTCCAGTTGCGGATGAAGAACACCGTGAGTTGCTTGAAGCTCATCCAGATGCCGACCAGCATCGGGATCACGTGCACCAGCAGTTCGAAGCAGACGGCCGGGAGCAGGAGCAGGTAGGGCAGGCCCGCGCGGCGCACGCGGGCCCAGTTCGGACGGCGCCTGGGCGCGGTGGCCGCGGGCGGGCGGCCGGTCTGGGTGGCTGCGGCCATCGGGTGGAGGTCCTTCCGAGCTTGACGGTGGAGCTTGACGGTGGAGCTTGACGGTGGGGCGGGGCGACGGTGCGGGGTGGTGGACGGACCCGCGCCCCTCACCGTGAGCGAGGGGCGCGGGTCACTGGACGGGGCGACCCCAGGTCAGCCGTTGGCCTGCATCTTCTGCTGCGCCTGCTTGAGCTCGCCGGCGACCAGCGAGTTGGTGATGGCCTTGCCCTGGGCGGCGTCTGCCAGCAGGTCCTTCATCGCCGCGCCGATCACCGTCTCGAACTCGGTCTCCGCCGGGATGGCCGGCATCGCGGCGGCGGAGCCGGCCAGCACGCTCTGCAGCACCTTGTCGTCGGAGCTCTGGAACGCCGGGTCGGTGTAGGCGTCGGTGACCGAGGGCAGCGAGCCGTAGGTCTTGTTCAGCGCGATCTGGGTGGGCTTGCTGGTCATGAACTTCACGAACTGCAACGCGGCGGACTGGTGCTTGGTGTTCGCGAAGACCGCCAGGTTGATGCCCGCGACGATGGAGTCCACGTGCTTGCCCCCGGCCGGGGTGGTGGCCGGGAAAGGCACCGGCACCACGCCGTACTGGGACGGCTTCATGCCGTACTTCACCAGTGAGGCGCCGGCCGCCTGCCACAGCAGCATCGACGCCTTGCCGGAGGCGAAGTCCTGGACCGCCTCGGTGCCGTTGGAGTACTCGGCGTCGCTGGGGTTGGCGATCTTGTCGCTGCCGAGGAAGTTGACGTACTCCTCGATCCCGGCGATGTTCTGCGGGGTGTCGAAGGTGGGGTTGCCGGAGGCGTCGAAGAAGGTGCCGCCCTGCTGCTGGCTGAAGACGAACGCGTGGTGGGCGTTCTCCGAGGTGCTGGCGCCCTCGATGCTGATCCCCCACTGGTTGCCGTGGGTCAGTTTCTGGCCGTCGGCGACCAGTTGCTCCCAGGTGGCCGGCGGGGTGGTGATCCCGGCGGCGGCGAACTCCGCCTTGTTGTAGTAGAGCCCGTAGGCCAGCGAGTACAGCGGCACCGCGACCGGGGGCTTGCCGGGCGCGCCGGTGGCGGCGAGCGCTCCGGGCAGGAACCGGCCGGTGTCGCCGAGGGTGCTCATCACAGCCGGGGTGATCGGCAGGAAGGCCCCGGTGGCCTGGAGCGAGGCGGACCAGGTGTTGCCGATGTTGACGACGTCCGGGCCCTGACCGGACGCGGCGGCGGCGAGCACCTGGTTCTGCAGGTCGTTCCAGCCGATGACCTGGAGCTTGACCTTGATGCCGGTCTGCTTGGTGAACGCGTTGAGCTGCGGCGTCAGCACGCTGACGTCGTCGGCTATCGAGCTGCCCTGGTCGCTGGCCCAGTAGGTGATGGTCTGCCCGCTGGTGGAGCCGCCGGACGCCTTGGCGGTGGCGGTGGCACCACTGCCGGAGCCGCCGCTGCTGCACGCGGTGGCGAGCAGGGCGGTCGCGGCGGCGATGACGGCGAGCCGGTATCTGCGCTGGTTCTGGGAGCTGGACATCAGGGGCCCTTCGGACTGGTGGTGGGTTGGGTCGATTCGGCTTCGAGGGTTTTGCGGCTTTCGAGGGTTTTGAGGTTGTCGGGCGTTTCCAGGGTGAGGACGTCGGTGTGGCCGTCCGGCCAGCTCACCCGTACCTCGGCGGCGCCGTGGACGCTCACGGTCGGGGCGGGGGTGAGTGCTCGGCCGAGGGCGATCGCCGCCACATGGAGCTCGCCCGGGCGCACCGGCTCCGGGGTCTCCAGGTAGACCACGGCGGCGTGTTCGCCGTAGGAGGTGCGGCCCCGGCTGGTCCGGATGCCCGCCCGCAGCGGTCCGTACAGCGCCGCTGCCCGGCTCTGCAGGCCGTCGGCGGTGCACGCGTCGGCGCTGTCCTCGGCCAACCGCTGTGCGGGGGGCTGTTGGTGGGCCAGTGCCCAGCCGCCGATCCGCAGCCGCGCCCCGGCCGGGTCGCCGTCGACCCGTACCGCGCGCACCTCCCAACCGCCGCGCAGCACCGACCCGGTGGTCAGCCACGGCGCGTCCGCAGCGCCGGACCCCGGCCGCTGCGGCCAGTGCGCCCGGTGCCGGGAGGCGGCGCCGGGGCCGCTCGCGAGCAGCCGTTGCAGTGGACGGCGGTGGGAGGGGTGGCCCTCCGGGTCGACCAGCGCGACATAGGAGTCGAGCGGGCCGCCGCCGGGCAGCGCCAGGTCCGGGGCGGCCGCGCGGATCACGCCGTCCCGGTCCGGGACCGGTCCGGGGCCGCCGAGTTCGGGCCCGGCGGCGGTCGAGTAGGCCCAGCGGCTGTACCAGGGGTCGTAGGCGTGCCCGCTGACCTCGCCCTGGTCGGCGTGGTCCGCGCCGTGGTTGGCGATCCGGACGATGCCGTCGGCCCGGGTGCCGGCCGCGGTCCAGCCGGGCGCGCGCAGGGTGCGGACGAAGTCGCCGCGTTCGACCGGCAGCGGTTCCTCGACCGCCGTCCAGGCCAGGTGGTCGGCCGGCAGCAGCAGTCCGGCGAACGCCTTACTGGCCCAGTACGGCGAAGCCGGTCCCGAGTAGCTCTGCCGGATCGGCGGATGCGGGCGGTACCAGCCGAGGCTGAGCAGCCCGTCCCGGTCCGGGCTGCCCCGGTCGGCGAAGTGCCGCAGCATCCCGCTGGCGGCGCGTCGGGTCAGGCCGGGCGACAGCGCCTGGGCGTCGAACAGCTGGTCGGCCCAGAAGGGCGCGGCGGCGGCGTGCCGGTAGGTCAGCGAGCGGCCCTGGTGCAGCGGCGCGCCGTCGGCTCCGACCAGGTGCTGTAGGTCGATCAGGTAGTCGTGGAGCCGGGCGCGGTAGCGTTCGGCGAGCCGGGGGTCCGCGTGCTCGCCCGCGATCCGGCAGTACCAGAGCGGGTAGAGCTGCATCGCCCAGCCGCTGTAGTGGTCGAAGTTGCGGTAGGGCGCGGGGGTGTCCGCGCCGTCGCTGTACCAGCCGTCGCCGGCGTACCAGGCCTCGGTCCGGGCGATGGTGTGCGCCAGGTCGTCCGACCGCCAGGGGCCGCCGACCGAGCGCAGGAAGGCCTCGACCACGGCCCGGAACCAGACCCAGTTGTTGTCCGGGACCTTGGCTCCGACCATCTCCGAGAGCCAGGCCACGACCCGCGCGCGGACCGGGTCGTCCAGCCGGTCCCAGATCCACGGCCGGGTCTCGTGCAGGGCCAGCGCGATGGAGGCGGCCTCCACCTTGGCCTGGTTGCACTCCGACATCCACGGCCAGTGCTCGGGCGACGCCGGGTCGGTCCCGGCGGTCAGCCCCTCGGCATAGCGCTCGGCCAGCGCGCCGGTTCCGTCCGCGCCCCGGGCCCCGGCGATCCGGAAGGCCGCGAGCAGGAACGTCCGGGCGTAGCCCTCCAGACCGTCGCTGTGGCGGCCGGACGCGGAGGCCGGTCCGGGCAGGTGGATCAGTGCCTGCCGGGGTGTCGCGTACGGGCGTACGGCTTCCAGCATCCGGTCGGCCAGGTGCTCCCAGTGCGCCCGGGTCCAACCGGTGTGGGGGGACAGGGTGGTGTCCTCAGCCGGCATGCCAGGGAGCAGAGTTGGTCCGACTGTCGTCCTCATGGGCTGCCCTCCCTCCAAGTTGGCGATCACAATGCCCAGGAAATATCAGTGAGTCAACAGCTTCACCAATAAAGCGAAAAGATCTGCTACTTTCCTCAATCTGGTTCCAGATTGAGCAAGAACCGTGCAGGATCACCTGGACGGGGATGGAGGAGACGTGCTCGCACAGCAGCGGCATGACTATGTGCTGGATCAGCTACGCACCCACGGCGCGGTCCGGGTGACCGATGTGGTCGCCGGACTGGGCGTCTCGGACGGGACCGTGCGCCGGGACCTGGAGGTCCTGGAGCAGCAGGGGCTGCTGGTCCGGGTACGCGGCGGGGCGATGCTGCCCGGCGGGCCCCGCCCGGGCGTCGCCGCCGACGGAGCCGAGCCGTTCCCGTCCGACGATCCAGGAGCGCTGCCGCCGGGCGGGTCGTCCGGCGGCGCGGTGCTGGGGATGCTGGTGCCGTCCGCCGCCTACTACTACCCGCAGGTGATCCGGGGCGCGCAGAGCGCGGTGGCCCGGGCCGGGGCCCGGCTGGTGCTCGGCGTCACCGACTACGACCACCAACGGGACCTGGCGCAGCTGCGCGACCTGATCCGCTCCGGCTGCGACGGCCTGCTGGTGACCACGGCTACCGGACCGGTGGTGCAGGCCCCGGTGATGGAGCTGCTGGAGCACTCCGGCCTGCCGTACCTGCTGGTCGAGCGTCGGTCGGCGGCCGTGTTCGACCACGCCGACTGCGTGCTCAGCGACCATGCCCAGGGCGCCTACCGGGCGGTGGAGCACCTGGCCGCGCTCGGGCACCGGGGCGTGGCGCTGTTCGTCCAGGCCACCCCGACCGCGCGGCTGGTGGCGCACGGCTACGCCGAGGCGGTCCGGCTGCTCGGCCTGGACGCCTCCGCGCCGGTGTCCGCGCCCGAGCAGGGCGCGGACCGGCTGGCCCAGATCGACGCCTTCGCCCGCGCCTGCCGCGAGTCGTCCGCCACCGCCGCCCTGGTGCACTCCGACCAGGAGGCGATCCTGCTGGTCCAGCGGCTGCGGGCGCAGGGCGTCCGGATTCCCGAGGAGTTGGCGGTGATCGCCTACGACGACGAGGTGGCCGCCTTCGCCGAGGTGCCGCTCACCGCTGTGGCCCCGCCGAAGTTCGAGGTCGGCCGGACCGCCGGGGCGGCGCTGCTGGACCGGATCGCCGCCGGGAGCTCCCGCCCGGCCCGGCAGACCGTGCTCCAGCCCGCGCTGGTGCTCCGCGACTCCAGCCGACCACCCGTCGGCGCGCCCGAGCAGCCCGAGCAGCCCGGCGAGACGGCCGCCGGCCGACCCGGCGCTCACCCGGCCACGACCGTCCCCGAGCACCCGGTCGGCGCCCGGTGAGCGCCCGGACCGACCGCCGCCCGGCCGTGCTGGCGATGAGCGCGGCCACCGCCGCCGCCGTCCTCGGGACCGACGCCCGGCGCCGGCTGCTCGACCTGGTCGACATCGATCCGGACCTGGTCCTGGCGGACCTCCGCTCCGAGGCGGCCCGGACCGCACTCGCCCGCGCCGAGGTCATGGTCACCGGCTGGGGCTGCCCGCCGATCGACGCCGAGGTGCTGCGGTCCGCCCCCCGGCTGCGCGCCGTGGTGCACACCGCCGGAACCGTTAAGCACCATGTCACCGAGGCCTGTTGGGAGCGCGGCATCCAGGTCGCCTCGGCCGCCGCCGCCAACGCGCTGCCGGTGGCCGAGTACACCGTGGCGGCGGTGCTGTTCGCCAACAAGCGGGTGCTGCGGACCCGCGACGACTACGCCCGGGACCGGGACCGGGGCACCGACTGGCAGGCCGGGCTGGCCGGCGCGGGCAACTACCGCCGCCGGGTCGGCATCGTCGGCGCGTCCCGGACCGGCCGCCGGGTGATCGACCTGCTGCACCGCTTCGACCTGGAGATCTGGGTCAGCGATCCCTACCTGGAGCCGGAGGAGGCCGAACGGCTCGGGGTCCGACCCGCCTCGCTGCCGGAACTGTTCGCCGCCTGCGACACCGTCAGCGTGCACGCCCCGCTGCTGCCGGACACCGTCGGTCTGGTCTCGGCCGAGCTGCTGGCGGCCCTGCCGGACGGCGCGACGCTGGTCAACACGGCCAGGGGTGACCTGATCGACCAGGCGGCGCTGGAGCGGGAACTGATCTCCGGCCGGATCGACGCCGTCCTGGACGTGACCTCGCCCGAGCCGCTGCCGGCCGACTCGCCGCTCTACACCCTGCCCAACGTCCTGCTCACCCCTCATATCGCCGGCTCCATGGGGAACGAACTGCGCCGCCTGGCGGACTTCGCCCTGGACGAACTGGAGCGCTGGACCAGGGACGTCCCGTTCCTCGACCCGGTCCGCCCCTCGGCCTGGGACCGGACCGCGTGACGCCGCCGCCCACGACGCCGCCGCTCAGGACGGCACCCCCCAGGACGCCGGCCGGCCGGGTGCTGGTGTTCTCGCGGACCACCGGCTACCGGCACGAGTCGATCCCGGCGGGCGTCCGGGCGCTGCGCGAGCTGGGCGCGGAGCGAGGGCTGGCGGTCGAGGCCACCGAGGACCCGGCCGCCCTGGCCGAGGGCGGGCTTGAGCGCTACGCCGCCGTGGTGTTCCTGTCCTGCACCGGCGAGGTGCTGGACGAGCCCGGCCGGGCCGCGCTGCGCGGCTACGTCTGCGGCGGCGGGGGCTTCCTCGGGATCCACTCGGCCTCCAACGCCGAGCCCGACTGGCCCTTCTACGGCCGCCTGGTCGGCGCGCGCTTCGCCAGCCACCCCGATCCGGAGACGGCCGAGGTGACCGTCGAGGACCACGGCCACCCGGCGACCGCCCACCTGGCCGCCCGTTGGCGGTGGTACGACGAGTGGTACGACTTCACCGCCGACCCGCGCCCGACGGTACGGGTGCTGGCCTCGGTCGACGAGCGCCAGTACCGGGGCCCGGCGGCCGGGGCGGACCGGCCGCTGGTCTGGTGCCAGCAGGTCGACGCCGGGCGCTCGTTCTACACCGCGCTGGGTCACACCGTCGAGGCGTACCAGGCACCGGCGTTCCGCCACCACCTGCTGGGCGCGCTCGACTGGACCGCCCGGCTGCCGCCCCCGGACCGCCCGGCTCCGGACCGCCCGCCCCCGGACCGCCCGGCTCAAGTGGACGGCTGACCGGCTCATCCGGCCGCCCGCTCGAAGGCCAGCCCGGCGTCCGTGGCCACCGGGCCGTTGGTGAACAGCCCGGTACCCGGCTGGCCGGCCGTCCCGGGCAGCGCGAACCAGGCGTAGCGCTGGAGGTAGGGCAGCGCGGTGAGCATCCGGGTGGAGGCGGTGACGAAGGCGGCCTGCTGCGGTCCGGTGGGGTAGCTGGTGCCGCCGGAGAAGTTGATCAGGGCGTATTCGGTCAGCCAGATCGGCAGGTGGTAGCGGTCGTGGACGGCCTGGACGTAGGCCTGCAGCTGGTCGACCGCCTGGGTGGTGTCGAAGTCGCCGCCGTACCAGTGCAGCGCGATGAAGTTCACCCGGTAGCCGCGCGCCTTCGCCCCGCTCATGAACTGGTCCAGCCAGCCGCCGGGGGTGGCCGCGCCGGTCGCCACCGCCGGACTGCCGAGGATGTCCCCGGTGGCCATCAACTGCGGCCACAATGACAGCGCCTGACTCACCGTCATATTGGATTGGGCGGCCATGTCGGGTTCGTTGAAACCCAGCAGGTACGGGCCCTCGCTACGGGCCTGGGCCAGCGCGGCCGGGGTGACCGAACCCGCGCCCCAGATCATCGGGACGAAGCCGACCCGCGCCGGGGCGTCGATGCCCGGGTGCTGGGTGGACCAGGTGTAGTACCAGTCCGCCCCGGACAGCGACAGCGCGCTGTCCACCCCGGTGAAACTCCAGGCGCTGACGCCCTTCTTGGACCCGGTGACCGCCGGGGCCACCGGCGGCGCGAGCGCGGCCGGCGCGGTGTGCGCGGGGGTGGACCGGCGCGCGGCGGTGGTCGGCGGGGCGGGGGTACGGGTCTCGGTCCGCGCCGGGGTGCTGGGCCTGGGCACCACGGCCGGGGCCGCGACCAGCGGGGTGGTGGCCGCCAACGGCCCTACGGGCGCGGCCG
>Ga0302314_10018951_pt1 | contig 11457 bp, 9 predicted proteins | sample III_Palsa_N2_3_FD_200533 | JGI IMG/M metagenome (GOLD analysis project Ga0302314, IMG submission 200533) | Peat permafrost microbial communities from Stordalen Mire near Abisko, Sweden - III_Palsa_N2_3 | ecosystem: Environmental > Terrestrial > Soil > Palsa > Peat permafrost | place: Sweden... | reverse complement strand
CCGTGGACGCTGCTGGCAATCTGTACGGCAGCTCGTTTCTGGGGGGAGCGAGCAATGAGGGCATGGCATTCGAACTGCTGGCGCCCACCGGTGCAGCGAGCGCGTGGAGCTTGGTAGCGCTGCATTCTTTCTCAGGCGGCCCGGATGGCGCCAATCCGATTTCCGCGCTCACCTTCGATTCACAGGGCAATCTCTATGGCACGACGTTCAACGATGGGGTTTCCGGCCTCACCGGCGGTACCGTGTATAAATTGACCCCCAGCAGCGGCGCCTTCACCGAAACCGTGCTGCACACGTTCACCGGAGCGGTGCCCGGCGGCACCATCGACGGCGCGCTGCCCTACGGCAATCTCGTTCTGGACACGAAAGGCGATGTCTTCGGCACCACGCTTGCCGGCGGCGGCGGACAAATCATTCCCGGCGAGTTATCCAATGCCGGAGCGGTATTCGAGGTGTCGCCTCCCAGCCGCAGCGGCGCTGCCTGGCATGAGACGCTGATTCACAGCTTCAACGGAGACACCGGCGATCCCAGCACCACGGATGGTGAATCGCCCTATGGCGGCCTGATCTTCGACGCGCAAGGAAATTTGTTTGGCACCACGGCGCAGGGCGGCAGCAGCGATTTTGGCACCGTCTTCAGCTTAAGCCCGCCGGCGTCGGGAGCGACTTCATGGACGCAAACCGTGCTGCACAACTTCCAAGGCTTTCCGGACGGGGTCGGTCCCTACGGATCCCTGCTGCTGGACGCCTCCGGAAACTTGTATGGCGTCACCAGAAACGGCACCGCGCTGTCGGTCAATTCAGCGCAGATAGGAACGCTGTTCGATATCACGCTGACGGGTGATTGATCAGTCCATTTCCCCGGCGCTTATGTCAAGCGCGTCGACCCCGGGCCACAAAACTTATGTCTAATGACATCGAATTGTGATGTCAACGTGATAGCCTTTATTTCGTTATGTGACTCGGGTCGCATAATGCGACCCGCGGGGTTGCAAACGAGTTGGAACCTTTATCAGGAACGCAAAATGAACAAAGCGCACACGCTTGCCGCGATGGGGATTGTTTCGCTTGTGCTGATCGGCGCCAAGGCCGAGGCTCAGAAGTATACGATGACTGATCTAGGCGGCCTTGGCGCATGCGCCTGCAGCGTGGCCTATGCCATCAACGATGCAGGCCAGGTGACTGGCTCATCGGAGAACGCAAGTTCTAATGAGCACGCGTTCCTCTACAGCAGCGGCACAATGACCGATCTCGGCTCTGCTGGCCAGAATAGCTATGGCTATGCCATCAACGCCTCCGGGCAGGTGACAGGATCGGCGGATCCGTTGGATGGATCCCAGCAGCAGCAAGCCTTTGTATACGCCAACGGCGTAATGACGGGATTGGGTACGCTTCCGAACGGAACCTTCAGCGTCGGATACGGCATCAACAGCGCGGGCGAAGTCATCGGTTACTCGGGAGGCGCCAAGCAGAGCGCCGCATTCTATTACACGGCCGGAGCAATGAGCGGCTTCGGCGGTCCCAACAGCGTGGGCTATGCGGTCAACACCAGCGGCCAGGTCACGGGTCAATATATCGACAAGGCGGGCTACACACGCGCATTTCTGTATAGCGCTGCAAAGCTCACCGGTCTGGGTTCGCTCGGTGGGTTGTACAGCTACGGATATGCCATTAACACCAGCGGCGAGATCACCGGTTATTCGTCGCTGGCGTACTCCGGAAGCGGCCCGCTGTTGCAGCACGCGTTTCTGTATAGCGATGGAACGATGCAGGACCTGGGCACGCTTGCGGGCGGTACCTTCAGCGCCGGATACGGCATCAATGTACGCGGCGTGATTGTCGGGACCAGCAACCTTTCCGGCACCACCACCCCGCATGGCTTCATCTACAGCGGTGGGGTCATGCACGATCTGAACGCCCTGGTCGCAGGGGATCCTGCTGCGGTCGGCGTCACCCTCGAGATCGGCCAGGGCATCAACGACCATGGCTGGGTCATCGCCAACGGCAGTAACGGGCACGCGTATCTGCTGGTGCCCATCGCCGCGAGCGCTTCTTCACCTTGATCCATTAGGGGCGGCGGCGCTACGGCGCCGCGCCCCGATCCTTAAGCCCCTTCCTGGCCGCAATGCTGCGGTCGATTGTTTATAATTTCACCGCTCCAGCAAACCAACGTCGCGCGGGGAATTTCATGACGTGCGCAGCTCTGCGGTGGCGCCGGGCGCTGATCGCCATCCTGCCCATACTCATGTGCCTCGATGGCTGTGCATCGATGCGGCATGCCGAGGCTGCTGTGTCGCCGGAATTCTTGGGCGTCTGGGCCGCCCATGGCGCCGATTCTCGCAGCTGGTGGGAGATCCGGGCGGACCGGGTGGTCAACTACGAAGCCAGTGTCGACGGCCAGGCGTGCGAGGGGCGGGCGGCCAGTGTCCTCAGTGGGGACGTGCTTGATATTGGCAATCGTGTGCGCCTCTACAGGGCAGGGGATGAATTGGTGGTCGCGCGAGCGACCGTGCGCAGCGCCTACAGCCGCGCCTCGGCGCAAGATATTTGCCGCCGGGCCGATGGCACCTATCTTGAAAACGCGCCCTACATGGTCAAGAAGTTGCTGAAGGGTCGAATGGCATGACGAAAAAAGGGGCACCCCGCTCGCGCGTGATGCCCCCGGGATCGGCTGATTCTCGCGCGCTAGAGCCTGATGCGATATCCAATCATGAAGGTTGTCTGTTGCTGGGTGCCGATGGTGCCGTTCGACGACAGACCATAGAATCCTGAGGCGAGGCCATCCCAGACTTCCGACCAGTTGACGCCCGCATACGCGTCGTAGTGCTTGTTGAAGGCGTAATCCGTTACGAAGGAAGCCTCCTCGAACCTACCCGCGCACAGCAGGCCCGCATCGGCGCATCCGATGCCCTGGTCGCCGGTGGGCGTAAGCCCGATGGTCCAGCTATTCTGAATGATGTGGTAGAAAGCCCCACTGAAGCTCCAGCCGGTGGGCAGCGCGAATTTCGCGCCCACCCACTCCATGTTGTATATGGCGGAAGCGTTGATGTTGATGCCGACGTCGACCGGGTAATCGCCCTGCGTGAACCCGCCGGGGTCGCTCGAGTGCGACTTCTGGATGTGTGAATAACCGGCGAACATGGTGAGCTTGCTGGGAGTGCTCATCCCGCTGGGAATATCCATGGCGTACTTGCCCATGAAATTCCACGAGATGTCATTCGAGATATAGGCGGCCAGCCCGGGGGACGGTGTCGGATTGGCGGAATTGTCGAAGGAGCTGCGCAGGTTCACCGCGCCCTGTTCCTCCTGATAAACGCCTTCGAGTGAGACTCCGAAGAGCGTGGCGCCTACGTCGACGCCATAGCCTTTGCCGAGCACGCCGGTATCGTTGCCGCCGTTCGTGTACATGAAGGCGGCATGCACGGGACCGTAGCTATAGGCATACTTGGCGGAGTTGTCCCAGCGCGCGCCCTCGGTGCTGCCTGCGCCGCCGTTGAAGCCCGAGTACCCCAGGAAGGAAAACGCGTACGACAGGGACTGCGGATCGTATTGAGAGAGCGCAGTCAGCTGCAGTGCATTCTGCCGCCCGATGGTCAGCGTGCCGAACTGCTTGTTGGAGATGCCGCCGAACGCCACACTGTTGAAGGGTTGTCCGCAGCGGCTGCTGTCGGCGTTCGATGTCTGCTTGCCCTGCGCCACTCCGCTGTTGTCGACGAGACTTTGGCAGGCATTGGTCAGCTCGCCGGACAGGGGGTTGAAGCCGGTCTCGATCGTGCCGACCAGGCTGAAGCCCATACCGATCGGCTCATCCGCACGAATTCCGACCTTGGATTGTTCGATGCCGCTCTGCGCGATCGTCGACACTGATCCGGCGAAATTGCGCGTGGTGGTGAACGCCTGGTATTCGAGGCCGCCGGGATAGGTGCCATTGTTCGGAGTGCCGTGCGATTGGTAGGCGTAGCCGACATCGACCGTTGCGTAAAGGGTAACGCCGCCCAGCGACAAGGCATCGGGCAGAGGGTCCTTCAATTGCGCTTGCGCGGTGGCGCATACCGAGAGCGCGGCGCCTGCGAGCAGCGCCATGGTCGTCCTTATCGTCGTATGTCTGTTCATCGATCCCCCTAAATTTCTTGTGCAATTTTCGTTGTGTGCGTACCACAACGGGCTCAGCCACCGCGAATCATAACCCTCTGCCGCGCGCGGCGACTTTCGACCAAAGTCGTAGCGAACGGCCTAAGGTCCGGTGCTAGAAATCGTTGCGTGGAAGCGACGGCCGGCGCCTTGAACCGGCCGAGAGTCGGTGGATGCTAGTATTTGGCGCGCGCGAAATGAACTACGAATTCCTTATTGTCGATGACCACCCGCTGTACCGCGCAGCCCTGCGCGGGGCGGTGGCCGCCGCCTGCCCGGAAAGCCAGTTTTTCGAGGCCGACAGCGTCGCCGGCCTGTTTGACACCCTCGAATGGCATCCCCGTGCCGACCTGTTGCTGCTAGACCTAAATCTCCCCGGCGCCTGTGGATTCAGTGCCTTGGCTCACGTGCGCGGCTCCCACCCCGGCTTGCCCGTCATCGTGGTCTCCGCCATGGATGAGGAGCAGGTGGTGCGTCAGGCACTGGCGATCGGCGCCCAAGGCTTCGTGTCCAAATCGGCCGACGCCGAGACCATCGGCCACAACGTGCAGGCCGTGCTGCGCGGCGAGTTTGTGCCTCCCGTGGGACTGCACCCGGCTCCGGAAGCGGAGGCCGACGCCGCGGTGCTGGACGTCGCCCAGCGCATGGCCCAGCTAACCCCGCAACAGTTCCGGGTGTTCGGAATGCTATGTTCGGGGCGGCTCAACAAGCAGATCGCCTACGATTTGCACATCACCGAGGCGACGGTCAAGGCGCACATGACCGCCATCCTGCGCAAGCTCGGAGCCGCCAATCGCACCCAGGCGGTGCTGCTCGCCGGCCGGCTGGCGCTGGATCCAACTGAACTGATGACTCTGCCCGAAGAGACCGAATAGCCGCCGCAACCCGCGCACCCCCCGAGAGGGGGTGGGGGGTGCGGGGCTGCGGCCCTTGGGGCTACGCGATTGAGCGCTTAAAGGTCTCGGGCAGGAAGAGCAGTCCTAACACCAGGGTAGCGCCTGCCAGGACGATGGGATACCAGAGGCCGTAGTAGATATCCCCGGTCGCCGCTACCATGGCAAAGGCGGTCGTCGGCAAGAATCCGCCGAACCAGCCGTTGCCGATGTGGTAGGGCAGGGACATCCCGCTGTAGCGGATGCGCGCCGGAAACAATTCGACCAGCAGCGCCGCGATCGGGCCGTAGACCATGGTCACATACACCACCAGGATGAACAGGATCAGCACGATCATCGGCTTGTTGATGGTTGCTGGATCAGCCTTGTCCGGATAGCCGGCGGCGGCAATCATTGATTTCGCTTTGCCCTGGAAGGCGGTGATCGCCGCTTTGCGATCGGCGCCGGTCACCACGCGCGGGTCGGGAGCGGCCAGCGTGGTCTCACCGCTGCGGATTTGCGCCACGGTCCCAGCCGGCGCGTCGATGCGTTGGTAGGACACGCCCGCCTTGGCAAGATAGCTCTTGGCGATGTCGCAGGAGGTCGAATCGAATTTGTTCTTGCCTACGGGATCGAACTGGAAGGAGCATTCCCCGGGATCGGCAATCACCGACACCGGCGCCGCGGCTTGCGCGGCGTACAGCGCAGGATTGGCATAGCGGGTCAGTGCATGGAATAGCGGGAAATAGGTCAGCACCGCAAGCAGGCAGCCTGCCAGGATGATCGGCTTGCGGCCGATCTTATCGGAGAGCCAACCGAAAAATATGAATCCCGGCGTCGCCAGCACCAGCGCGATCGCAATCAAGATGTTGGTGGTCGCTCCATCGACGCGCAGCATGCGCTCCAGAAAGAACAGCGCATAGAACTGGCCCGAGTACCACACCACCGCTTCGCCCACGACGGCGCCAAACAGGGCAATCAGCGCCACCTTCAAATTGATCCAGCGCCCGAATGCCTCCGACAGCGGCGCCTTGGAGGTGGTGCCCGCTCGCTTCATGGCCGTGAACACCGGGCTCTCATCCAGTTGCATGCGAATCCACAGCGAGACGATCAACAGCAGCAGCGACACCAGGAACGGAATGCGCCAGCCCCAGGCTTTGAAGGCATCCTCGCCGATCGCCGTGCGCGTGCCGATGACCACGAGCAGGGCGGCGAACAGCCCGAGCGTGGCCGTGGTCTGAATCCAGCTGGTGTACAGGCCACGCTTGCCCGGCGGCGAAAACTCGGCGACATAGGTTGCGGCGCCGCCGTATTCGCCGCCGAGCGCCAGACCCTGCAGCAGGCGCAGCAGCACCAATAGGATGGGCGCAATGACGCCGGCTTTTGCGTAGCTCGGCAGCAGACCGACCAAGAAAGTAGCGCCGCCCATGATGCTCATGGTGATCAGAAAAGTGTGCTTGCGCCCCACCAGGTCGCCCAGCCGGCCGAACACCAGCGCTCCAAAGGGGCGCACCGCGAAGCCGGCGGCGAAGGCGGCCAGGGCGAATATGAATCCCGTGACCTCGTTGACGCCGGAGAAGAACTGCGCAGAGATGACTGACGCGAGCAACCCGTACAGATAAAAGTCGTACCACTCAAATACGGTTCCCAGCGACGAGGCGCCGATCACCAACCACTGATTGGGCGCCTTCGCCTGCTCCATCGGCATCCCGGCGACTGCAGTCACGTTAGCCATGTTTCCCCCTTAAGTAATATTCGAGCGCTAATCAACCAATAGGTTGATTTTATTATTCATCTCTCGGGCGCTGCCGCGAGGCAAAACCGCGGCGCGCCGCCACAACTTGCCGCTGAATCCTGCGGCTCCGCAAAGCCTTATAGGTATTCCACTTTGGTCGTAGGCGGCCAAGGGTGCTGGCGGGGCGCATTTGTCTTGTATGGCCGCGCCCCTTAGAGTAGGCCCCATTGGGGGGAAGTATGTTCTCTGGCTGGCTGCTGTCTTCATTGGCGGTCGCGTATCTCGGCTTCCTGTTTGGCATCGCGTTTTACGGCGATCGGCGCCGTATCTATCCCCTTCAACGCCGCTTAAGGCCCTACATCTACGGCCTAGCGCTTGGCGTGTATTGCACGTCCTGGACCTTCTTCGGGGCGGTCGGCAGCGCGGTACGCGACGGCTGGGGCTATCTTCCGATCTACCTCGGACCGGCACTGGTGTTCCTATTCGGGCTGCCGTTCATCGAGCGGCTGGTCGAAGTCGGCCACTTGCACAAGGTGAGCTCGATCGCCGATTTCATCGCGTCGCGTTTCGGCAAGAGCCGGGCGCTGGCGGTGCTGGTCACACTGATCGCCCTGAGTGCCGCGATTCCGTATATAGCGCTGCAATATAAGGCGGTGGTGGCGAGCATCGCGGCGCTCACCACCGTCGTTTCCGGCCGTGTGCCCTGGTATCAGGACATCGCTCTGGCGGTGGCGCTGATGCTGGCACTGTTTGCAGTGCTGTTCGGCGCCCGGCGCGTGGATGCCACGGGCCATCGCGAGGGCATGATGCTCGCCATCGCCTTTGAATCGCTGCTCAAGCTGCTTGCGTTCGTGGCGGTCGGTGTTTTCGCCTGCCTGCAACTGCGCGGCCGTCCTTGGCTGTTGCCGCCGCGGCTGGCAAGCGGCGCCACGCTGTTCAATGGCGATGCGCTGATGAGCACGTTGCTCGCGGCGGCGGCGATATTCTGTCTGCCGCGACAGTTCCAGGTCGGGGTGGTCGAGTGCGCCGACACGGCGGACCTGAAGTTGGCGCGCTGGCTGCTGCCCTCCTACCTGGGGCTGTTCTCAGTGGTGGTCATTCCGGTGGTGGCCTTGGGCACCATCGACGGCCTGTCGCTGCGCACCGCCTCGGACTCGCTGATTCTGACGCTGCCGATGAGCTACGGCGTCTCCTGGCTGACCGTGCTGGTGTTCCTCGGGGGGCTGTCCGCCGCCACTGCGATGGTGGTGGTGGCGAGCACGGCTCTGGCGACGATGATCTCCAACGACATCGCCGCGCCGCTGTTGTGGCGCCAGCGACTCGAGGCCGGCGCGAGCCTGGGCCCACGGGTGCTGTGGGTCAGGCGCGCGGTGATCGTATCGCTTGCATTGCTGGCATTCGCGTATTACCGCTCGACCGCAGGGTCGACCAGCCTGGCCGCCATCGGCCTGCTGGCGTTTGCGGCGGTGGCGCAGTTCGCACCGGGCATTTTCGCGGCGCTGTACTGGAGCGGCGCCAGCCGCAGCGGCGTGTTCTGGGGAATGCTGATCGGTTTCGTGACCTGGGCGTTCCTGTTGTTCCTGCCCAATCTGGTGGCGGGCGGCTTGTTGGCGCCGGCGCTTGCGCCGCTGCGCGCGCTCGGCCTGCTGCTGCCGCACGCGCTGACGGATTATTCGACTCCGGGCGGCGTGGGACCGCGGGCGCTGATCGCACTGACCCTGAACATCGTGGTCATGCTGGTGGTCTCGGCGTGGCGTGGCGTCACGTTGCAAGAGCGCTTTGCGGCTCGCGCTTTCATTGCGCCAAAGCGCCCAGCGGCCGGACTGCATGCCATCACCTCGAATGTGGGCGACCTGGAAAGCGTCGCGGCGCGGATCATTGGCAGCGCGGCGGCGCGCCAGGCGTTGCAGGAGTATGCCGTGCACACGGGCGGCGCGTTGCCGAAGCCCACCGACTCGGCCGATCGCGGGCTGCTGCAGCATTTCGAGCGAGTGTTGGCCGGATCGATAGGCTCGTCCTCCGCGCGGGTGGTGCTGACGCATGCGCTCAAGCGCAAGGGTCTGTCGCTGGATGAAGTCGCCGAGATGCTCGATGAAACCTCGCAGGAGCTGCGCTTCAGCCGCCAGCTGCTGCAGGCCGCAATGGAGAACGTGACCCAGGGCATCAGCGTGGTCGATGCCGAGATGCGGATCGTGGCGTGGAATCGCCGCTACCTGGAACTCGTCGGTTATCCGGAGGGCATGGTGTGGGTCGGCCGGCCAGTCGCGGAGCTGATCCGCTTCAATGCGCAGCTGGGCGAGCTTGGGCCCGGCGATCCGGAAGTTCACGTCGAGAAGCGCCTGGCGCATATGCGCGCCGGAACCGCCTACACCTATCAACGAACCCGGCGCGGCGGCAGGGTATACAGCATCCATGGCCAGCCCATGTCGGGCGGCGGCTATGTCGCGACTTATACCGACATCACCGAATTCAAGCTGGCGGAGCATGCGCTGTTGGAGGCCAAACAGGGTCTGGAGGAGCGCGTGGAGCAACGCACGCATGAGCTGAGCCAGGCGCTCGAGGCGCAGCGCGCCGCGAAACAGCTGGCGGAGATGGCGAACGCCAGCAAGACCCGCTTCGTCGCCGCCGCGAGTCATGATTTGCTGCAGCCGCTGAACGCTGCGCGGCTGTTCGCGTCCGCGCTTGAATCGCGCGCGCGCGCGCATCCGGAGTTGCGCGAGCTGGCGGCGCGAATCGACGGTTCGATGCGTGCCGCCGAGGAGCTACTCAACGACTTGCTCGACATCGCCCGCTTGGACAGCGGCGCGCTGCGGCCTGAAATCACCAGCTTTCCGATCGCCGACCTGCTCGAGGACCTGCGGCGGCAATACGCACCGCTGGCGAGCGCTCGGGCCCTGCGCCTGGCCATCGTCGACTGCCGCGAGGTGGTGCGCAGCGATCGCGTGCTGTTGCGCCGGATCATTCAGAACTACCTGTCCAATGCGCTGCGCTATACCGAGCGCGGCGGCGTGGTGGTCGGCTGCCGCCGCCGCGGGGAAGAACTTGAAATTGCGGTGTACGACACCGGACCGGGCGTGGCCGAACACGAACGCCAGCGTATCTACGCGGAATTCAGCCGGCTGGACCAGGGTTCGCCCTGGGGCGAGAAGGGCCTGGGACTGGGCCTGTCGATCTGCGACCGGCTGGCACGCCTGATGAAGCACCACCTGACACTCGACAGCCATCCCGGCCGCGGTTCGCTCTTCGGCGTTCGCGTGCCGCGGGATAGCGCGGCGCGGCGCAATCAACGCACGCAGCCGGCGCCGCCGCCCATGGATCCCACCGGTCTGCGCGGACTGCGAGTTCTTTGCGTGGATAACGATCGACCGATTCTCGATGGCATGGAGGCGCTGCTCGGGACCTGGGGAGTGCCGGTCCTCAAGGCCCGAAGCGCAGTCGAAGCGGTGCGGATTGCCGCGGAGGAGGACATTGACGTGGTGTTGGCCGACTATCATCTCGGTGACGACATCGATGGCATCGAGCTCTTGAAGAGGCTGCAAGAAACTCACGGCGCAGGGCTGCCGGTCGCATTGATTACCGCCGATCACGGGCCCGAGGTCGCGCTGCTTGCCCGCTCAGCCGGCTATCCACTGCTGTACAAGCCGCTGCGGCCGGCCGCGCTGCGGGCTCTGCTGGGGGCCTTCCGGCGCAGGCCACGCAGGGCCTCTGCCGGCGGAAGTCGTTGAGGCGTATAGCTTTGCGGCTGCGGGGCAGATTATGTAGAGCGTAGGTACCCGAGGGTTCGCGCCGCCGTATCATGTGGGAATCTGCCGCATGAAGACCCGAGGTATTCCTACAGACTCGAGCTCTCGCCACGGCTAGCGTAGCCAAAGGATCGGCAGAGGTTTGTCAGGGACTCCAAAATTTGACGTCTAACCATGGCTTGCTCGGATTATGCTTGCTGCTTGCCGCCTGCGGCGGCGGTGGCGGCGGCCCCAGCACTCCAGCCCCAGCAGCCCCGGCAGCCGCAGCAGCCCCGGTACCCACTGCGTCGATCAGCGCCACACCCGATTCCATAGCCAGTGGCAAATCGATTACCTTGACGTGGAATTCGGCGAACGCGACCTCCTGCGCGGCATCCGGCGGATGGAGCGGAGCGCTGCAGCCGAGCGGCACCCGAACGATCGCCACGCTCACGGCCACCACCTCCTATGCGCTGGTCTGCACTGGAGCTGCCGGAAACAGTGCCGCCTCGCAGACCACCGTCACCGTGATGCCGTCGCCGACGGTGAAGCTGTCGGCCGGTGCCGCCACGATTGCCGACGGCGCTTCGGACACGCTCACCTGGAGTTCGACCAACGCGACTGCATGCACGGCATCCGGCGCCTGGAGCGGACCGAAGCCGGCGAGTGGCACGCAGAGCACCGGCGCCGTGACCGATGCGGCCCGCTACTCATTGGATTGCACCGGTTCCGGAGGCACCAGCTCCACCGCAAGCGTTGCGCTCAACATCGTGCCGTCGGTGACCTTCAACGCATCGCCCGCGGTGGTGGCGAGCGGAGCAGCCGCGACATTGACCTGGACTTCGGACAATGCCACTGCCTGCGCCGCATCCGGCGCGTGGAGCGGACCGAAGCCGGTGAGCGGCAGCCAAAGCACCGGCGCCTTGACGGCCGCGGCGACTTACTCGCTGACCTGCGCCGGCGCGGGTGGTCCGAGCTTTCCATCCAAGGTCACGGT
>Ga0302314_10018950_pt1 | contig 11457 bp, 7 predicted proteins | sample III_Palsa_N2_3_FD_200533 | JGI IMG/M metagenome (GOLD analysis project Ga0302314, IMG submission 200533) | Peat permafrost microbial communities from Stordalen Mire near Abisko, Sweden - III_Palsa_N2_3 | ecosystem: Environmental > Terrestrial > Soil > Palsa > Peat permafrost | place: Sweden... | reverse complement strand
GTCGATGATGACCGGGCGCTTCGGGGCGGGGCCCTTACGAGGCATTCTTACTTCTCCTTCTTGGCGCCGTAGCGGCTGCGGGCCTGCTTGCGGTTCTTGACACCCTGGGTGTCCAGAGAGCCGCGGATGATCTTGTAACGCACACCCGGCAGGTCCTTAACACGGCCGCCACGAACGAGCACGATGGAGTGCTCCTGCAGGTTGTGGCCCTCGCCCGGAATGTAAGCGGTGACCTCGATCCCGCTGGTGAGGCGCACACGGGCGACCTTACGGAGAGCCGAGTTCGGCTTCTTCGGGGTGGTCGTGTACACACGCGTGCAGACGCCGCGGCGCTGAGGGGAACCCTTCAGTGCAGGCGTCTTGTTCTTCTCGACCTTGTCCTGCCGGCCCTTTCGGACCAGCTGCTGGATCGTAGGCACCGTATCTCCGTCTTCTTTGTGCCATCGCTTGGTGTAACTACCCTGGTTGCGTCTGCTCGACATCCGACCCACGCGGTCGGGTGTGTCGGGCCACTTCCCATCCCCTCGACTCCTTGCGGAGGAGCGGTGTGAGAAGCGCGGTTCCCAAAATGCCGCGGCAGATATGCACGCACGCACAAGAGACCCGGGGACACCCCAGGCACAAGGTCAGAGCCTACTTGGCGCATCGGCGCGGGTCAAAACACATGGAAGACGGCAGTTCACAGCCCTGGTGCGACGGCGGTACGCGCGGCGCGGCGGATCAGCCGCCGGGCGGGACCGGAGCCTCGGTGATCCCGCCGCCGCTGTGGAAGGAGGCCATCGCCAGCAGCAGGATCAGCCCCCAGAAGGCGATACCCAGCGCGCCCAGCACGATCCCGGTGGTCGCCATCCCGGAACCGGCCTCGCCGCGCTCCCGGATCTGCCGCCGGGCGCCGATCCCGCAGATCAGCGCGGGCAGCGAGGTCAGCCCCATGGTCCAGAGCTCGGTCAGGCCCAGCACCAGCGCGGCGACGGCGAGCCCGTTGGTCCGCTGCTGCAGCGGCGGCACCACGAAGGCCGAAGGGTAAGGGTACTGGCCCTGCGGGCCGGGGACGCCGGAGCGGCCGAGCCCGTAGCCGGGCACCGCGTGGAACTGCTGCCCGTAGGGCGGCAGGTAGGGGGCGGGGTACGGGTACAGCGGCGGGTACGGGTACGGGTACGGGTACGGCGCGCCGAGGCCGAACGGCTGCCCGGGATGGGGCTGGGCCGGGAAGGGCTGGGCGGCGAACGCCGGGGGGATCGACGGGGCCGGGGTGAGATAGGGCACCGGCATCGGTCCGCTCGGCAGGTCCTGGACGACTCCGGCGAGTTCGCCGTACGTCTGGGCCTGGTACACCTGCTCGACCCGGTCGTTGTACTCCTCCGCCCGCAGTCGGCCCTCGGCGAAGGCCGACTTCAGCACGTCGACCGTCCGCTCCCGGTCCGCGTGGGAGGCGCGCATGGTCAGCGCCTGTGGCGAGACCGGCTGCGCGGCCGGCGCCGGCTGCCCGGACCCGCCGGGCCGGGTCGGCTCCCCCTGGTACTGCTCGCCCTGATGCTGCTCGCCCCGGTGCTGCGGCGCCGAGGGGCGGGCGTCGACCGGTGGCCATGGCTGCGTCGGGTGCTGCGGGTGCATGGACAAGAGCGACCTCCCCGATTCGGCCCGCCCCCGGGTACCGGCGACGCGCTTCTACCCATCCTGGAAGACGAGCGGGTGGGACGCATCGTTCCGGGGCCTGCTGTCGACAACTTGTGACAGACCCTCAGTCCCGGACCGGCGGGGTCAGCTGCCGCCTTCGAGGTGGTCGGCGTAGCGGCGCTGCAGCTCCGGCCAGTGCCGACGGAGCGTCTCCGCGCTCACCGGGCGGTCACCGCCCTTGGCGGTCACCCCGTGGTTGGTGAACAGGTGCTCGGCCAGCTTCTGCTCGTCGGGCTCGTAGTTGTAGGCGTCGATGAAGCTGCACAGCCCGGCGAAGTACTGGTCGACCGGCGCCTCGGTGAGCCGGGCGATCGGGTTGACGAAGCCGGCCGGCTCGACCCGACCGGCGTCGAGGCGCGCGAAGTCCTCCGTGTCCTCCGCCGCGTCCGCGCCCTCGGCGCCGTCGGCCTCCTCGACGCCCTCCGGGACCGTCTTCGCCGCGAACCACGCCTCGGGGCCGGCGTCCTGCTGCCGGTCCGCGTTCGACTGCTGCTGCTTCGGCAGCCAGGCCACGCCCCGGGTCGGGTTGTCCTGGTAGCCGTAGGAATCCTCGGCCTGGCCCAGCGCGCCCTCCCCGTCGGGGTCGTGCAGCGGACGGCGGAGCCGGTGCTTGGCCAGTCGGCTGAGGATGTCGACGGCCACCGGCACCGGGTCCGGGTGCGGGCCGGTGAGCGGGAGCACCGGCGCCGGCTGCGGCTGCTGCTGTCCCAGGTCCGGCACCGAGGCGAGGTGCGGCGCGGAGCCGGGCGCCCCTGCGGGCGAGGGGACCTGACCCGGCGTCGGATTCGGTCCGGCGACCGTCGCCTGCGGCTGGGCCTGGCCCGCCGGCTGGCCCGTTGCCCGGCTCGTCGGCTGGCCCGGCTGGGCGACCGGCTGCGGGGCCGGGAGCTGGGGCTGGAGCTGGGGCTGGGGGTTCGGCGCCACCGTGACCGAGGTGACCGCCGTCGCCGCAGTGACCGCCTTGACCGCCTCCAGGTCCAGCGGCACGCCGTACTTGGCCAGCTTCAGCGGCAGCAGCGTCTCCACCGGGGCCTGCCGGCGCCAGTTGCGGCCGTAGCGGGCGCGCAGGTGGGTGCGGTAGACCAGCCGGTTCTGCTCCAGCCGGACCACCTCGTCGTAGGAGCGCAGCTCCCACAGCTTCATCCGGCGCCACAGCCGGAAGGTCGGTACCGGCGACAGCAGCCAGCGCATCAGCCGGACCGACTCCATGTGCCGGTCGGCGGTGATGTCCGCCATCCGCCCCACGGCGTGCCGGGCGGCCTCGACCACGACCACGAAGAGCACCGGGATGATCGCGTGCATCGCCATGGCCAGCGGGTCGCCCCAGGAGGAGGCCGCGTTGAAGACGATGGTGCCGCCGGTGAGCAGCCAGGCGGTCTGCCGCAGCAGCGGGAACGGGATCCGCAGCCAGGTCAGCACCAGGTCCAGGGCCAGCAGCACGGCGATGCCGACGTCCACGCCGATCGGGAAGACATAGGAGAAGTCGCCGAAGCCCTTGTGCAGGGCGAGGGTGCGCACCGCGGCGTAGGAGCCGGTGAAGCCGATACCGGCGATGATGAAGGCACCGGTCGCGACCGCGCCGATGAGCACGCGGTGCGCGCGGGTTATCTCAGGGACTGCCATCGACGCCTTCGTTCCCCGGGTACGGTCGGTCACCGCGCGGGGCTCGCGCGCGGGCGGAGCACAGCTTGCCATACACGCGCAGACGCCCGGACCGGTCAGTCGGCGATACCGGCGATGGCCGCCCGGGCGGGCCGACAGCTCGCGGTGGAACGGCAGGCCGATCGCTGGCGGTCGATTGCTCGGCGGCCAGGGATCGGTGCGTCCACCTGCCGCGCCGACCGAGAGAGCGCACAGGGGCCTACTCCTCGTCAGCTTCCTCGCCCACCGCATCCTCATCGACGTCGGTAGGCTTGTTCGCGAAGATCTTGTGTCCCAACTCATACGCGAGTTCGTGCAGTTCTTTCGCCTCCTCGGATGATCCGAGGGCCTGCAGGCTGCCGGCCTCGGGTCGCTGCGCGAGCGCGACCAGTTCCAACAGCAGATCGGTCGAGCTCGTCAGAGCGACCTTCAGCTTCCGCCTTCCGTCCGTCAACTGCTCGGCGACAGTGAGAGCTACCGCGCTGTTCTGTCCCGACAGCGACTTGTTGCCGATTCGCGCTGCTGCTTCCGGATCGGACAGTGCGACGGTCTGCCAGGGAGTCAGTTGCACAGGGGCGCCGGTCTCATCCCTGCTGATGCCATCAGGCTGCTTGGGGTCCACATCCACGTGCTGGTAATACCGCGTTGCGTCAATGCCGCGGAGTCTGCCTTCCGGCACTGCGCTCAGTGACTCCCGGTCCTCCTCGAACCGCTGCGCCGCGTGCGCCAGGAGCCAGAGGCCGTCCGGCTGCAGGGACAGCCCTTGGACCACACGTTGGACGTCGGCCCGGAAGGGAACCGTGCGCCCCACCGCCGACCCGACATTGCGGGTGATCAGCTTGTCGGCGATGAGCGCGATGCCACCCGCGACCGTCAGCGTTGCCCGTGCATTCGGGTCACCGCGCAGGGCGGGTTCGACCAGGAGGGTGAAGTCCGCACAAGGACTGGGGCGCCAGTCCCCCATCACCTCCGCCGTAAGCACGCCCCCGTTGGTCCAGGCGTTCCGCGCCTGCCGGATCGACTCCCCCTTCGCCGCCCGCCAGGGCAGGTCCACGATGGGGCCCAGAAGTTCCGCGTAACCAGCGGTCCTCATCTGCCGGGTGCCCTTGATCTCCTTGGCGGACCGCTTCACCTGCTCGAACACCAGCGGCCTGGTCAGCGCATGGACGAGGTAGACGGCGCGCCAGAGCGCGGTTCCCGGAATCCTGCCGTCCCGGAAGATCGCGGGAAGATCCTGCGGCCGGCGACGTCCCAGAGCCAGATCCACGATGTCGGAGAGCGCAGCCTCCGCCTCTTCCTCCACCTCCACGCCGGACAGCAGTACCCTTCGCAGCGCCCGTGTCCCGACCTCGACGTTCTGTGCCGCCGGCTCCCACTGCTTGAACTCCACATGCACGGAGGCGAGGATGCTGCGCACAGCGTCGTCGAAGAGCTCGTCCGGGGGGAGCAGCACATTCGCATGCGGCTGGACGCCCACGGCGAGCTGGGCCGGCACCACCAGGGTCTGGCCGATGCGCACGGCCCGCGCGCTCGGCTGCCCGCCGACCAGGCCACGGAGAAACTCCGCGTGGAGGGAGGCGAGCTCCTCCTGGCGGCCGAGCGCACAGCGTTGGCTCAACGGCTTCTCGGCCGAGCCGCGACGAGTCGGCTTCTCCGCCAGCAGGGTGCTCGTGGCCACCTCCGCGATGCGCTCCGGGTCAGCGCCCTCCTCCGCCAGCAGGGCCCAGGAGCTGGTGATGCGGGTGATGCCGTCGCGCACCGCCAGAACGTGGATCGGTTCGGTCCCGTCCTTGAACTCCAGTCGGCAGGGGTGCGCGATCACCGCACGAGTGATCCGCCTGGCCAGGATCGACTGGTCGTACGGATTGGGGTTGGCGCGTCGGGTGAATGCGATGGTCTGCCGGAGATGCTCTTGGAGATGGTGCCTGTTCTCGTAACGGTAGGCCAGGGACGCCAACGGCAGACCGTCCTCGGTGGCGCCATGGACCTCAGGATCGACGATCGGCAGTGCCTCCTGCCCGGTGCGTGGTTGCAGTCCGGGGAAGAGCTCGGTGAGCCACACCCTGGCGTGCAGCGATCGGAGTGTCGCGCCGTCGACGTGCTCCTCGATGAGCGCCGAGGCGATCTCCGGCTGGTTCCGCAGTTGCACAGCCGTACCGAGCGGCTGCACGACGGCGCAGGCGACCGCGTGCCAGTCGTCGAGGGAGAGGTTGGTCGCCGGATCCTTGCTGCCCGCAGCAACGAGCCTGCTGCGATCCGCCACGGAAGAGATCATCGGCAGCTCGCGCTCGAAGCCGCTGACGGAGAACTCCTCTCCGTCGAAGGTGAACGGTATGGTCTCCGGCCCGGCCCCGAGCGCCACCCGGGCGCCTCCGAGTCCGGCCGACCTGGCCTCCTCGTCCTGGTAGGGCTCCTGGAATTCCATGGCAGTATTCATTGGCATCCTTCCAATCAAAGATTCTTGCCGGAGAATCCACGGCTCCAGGCGTAGCCCTCATGGAGACGGCGCTGTACAGTTGGACGGGTAGTCCTGGTTCCGCCGCGCGTGAGTACCAGGTCTGCTTTCACGAACCCCGGCCATGCGTCGGGGTTTCGTCATGTCGGAGCAGGGTCGCATGCGACGTCATGCCGACACCGGGGCGTGCGCCTTCGGCAGGTAACGGGTGTACCACCCCCACATGAACTCCCTCGACTGCTGCCGCGCGAGCCGCTGGAAGGCCGTGTACGCGATCAAGTCGGCCATCTGCAGCCACGGACACTCGTGCGCCGGCCGGAACGACGGAATCCCGATGATCCGCTCGGGGGCGACCTGCTCCACCAGCGCCGCGTAGGAGGGGTCCGTCCCGTCGCCGTCCACCACCAGGGCAGCCGCACACCCCTCCTCTGCCAACCACCCGTTGAGGTGGTGGAGCAGGCCGCGGAAAGCCGCGTGGCGGGACTGCGCCGGACGACTCGGGTCCGCACTGTAGACGGTGCAGACCCGGGCATCGGACCAGTCGCCGATGATCTGAAGCCCGCGCTGCGAGATCAGCCACCGATCCGCCTTCGACGGATTGTTTCCGCCGGGGCGGCGCCGACCCGCGATGAACTCGTTGGCATGGAGCTCGAAGCCCTCGGGAATGCCGTACTCCGCGTCCAGCTCCATGCGGAACTGCCGCCACTGTGCGAGGCGTCGCTCAGCGCTCCCGCGAGGGACCGCCAGGGCCGAGTAGAGGGCGAGGCCGCTCTGCGGGTGGCCGGAATCATCGATGTAGACGGTGTAATCCGTCAGAGGCACGTTCAAGGTGGTCTGCGTCGCTCTCACTGGAAACCATCCGGACAGGTATCAGCTGCACCGCCGGTCAGCTCGGGCCGCACAGTCGAAACCGTGGGTCGGAACTGTTGGGTCTCCTGCGATACGCGCTACATCACTTCGATGGCCTCTGGCCCGCACCCGCGCTCGTTCGAGACAGTGACCACAAAAGATCATGTACTCGTCAGCAAAGGGCCTTGGAAGGCACCCGGGGCAGTCCCCGGAGCTGCGTGACCTGGAGCCGCCAAAGGGCTCGATCTGACTTGACGTCAGTCCTCTCCGACCCCTACGTCAATCCATCATCAGCCTTTCCTCCAGGGCTAGTTGGAATCACCAGACACACCCCGCCCGACGCCGGACGACAATCTGGCCGCTGCACCGACAGCACACCTGCTCGGAGCCGGTCGACGCGATCTCGCCGACCGGCGTCACGTCGGTACCGGGTCAGCACCTCTGGTCCGCGACAATGGGTGCTGCCGCCACCACACCGACGAAGAAGGAGGGTAGCCATGGGCAAGCGCAGTCAGGAGCGCCGCCGCGCACAGCAGCACGACCGGGAGCAGAGCCGGGAACAGGACCGGAACCGGGAGGGCCGGCAGCACGCGCACGCCGCGCCCACGGCCCACCCGCCGCGGGGCGGGGGCGGTCCCTCGCTGCGCGAGCTGGTGGAGTCCGCCTTCGGCGCCGTGCTGTACGCCCCCGAGGACCGGTACCACCTGGCGCTGGACCAGGGCGCGAGCGCGCTCTCGGAGCCGGCCTCGCGCTGGGAGCAGACCAGCCGGACCGTGCTGGTGGTCACCGGCTCGCTGCTGGCCCGGCTCTGGCAGGCCGGCTGGCAGCCCGCCGACCTGACCAGGACCGTCCGCCGGGAGCTCACCGTCCGGCACCTGCGGCTGGCGGTCGACCTGATCGCGGCCGAGTCCCGGGGCTACGCGGCGGCGGCGCTGGACGCCCGCTGGTCGGGTCAGCTGCGCGAGCTGGAGGCGGCGGCCTGGTGGGCCACCGACGACGAGTTCCTGGCCGGGGTCGCCCTGCGGGAGCGGGCGGACCGGTTCACCGTGGCCACGCTGCTGCTCGAACTCAACCGGCTGCTCGGCCGACTGCCCCCGATCACCCTGCTCGCTCCCCCGCCCGGCAGCGCCGCGGGCCCGGCGTCCGGCCAGGTCGGCGGCTCGGGCATCGCGTTCACCCAGAAGACCGGCAGCGAGCCGCGGATGCTCGGCCGGATCCGGGCGCTGCTGGCCAAGGCCGAGTCCACCGAGTTCCCGGACGAGGCCGAGGCGCTGACCGCCAAGGCCCAGCAGTTGATGGCGCAGCACAGCATCGACGAGGCGCTGCTGGCGGCGTCCTCCGGCAACGGCTCGGAGCCGGGCGCCCGCCGGATCGGCGTGGACAACCCCTACGAGGCCCCGAAGGCGGTGTTGCTGGACGCGGTGGCCGGCGCCAACCGGGCCAAGTCGGTCTGGTCCAAGGACCTCGGCTTCTGCACCGTCGTCGGGTTCCCGGCCGACCTGGAGGCCGTGGAGCTGCTCTACACCTCGCTGCTGGTCCAGGCGACCAGTGCGATGAACAGCGCCGGGGTGCAGCGCGGCGGCGGGGGCGGGTCCCGGACCAAGTCCTTCCGGCAGTCCTTCCTGGTCGCCTACGCGGCCCGGATCCGCGAGCGGCTGGCGGAGGCCACCGCCCGGGTCACCGAGGAGGCCCTCGCCAACGAGCAGGCCCTGGCCGGCGAGGGCTCCGGGCCGGGGTCCGACGGCGGCACGCCCTCGCTGCTGCCGGTGCTGGCCGCGCGGGAGGAGGCGGTCCAGGAGTCCACCGACCGGATGTTCCCCGGCCTCCGCACCGGCCGGGCGATCCGGGCCAACGACTACGAGGGCTGGACCCAGGGGCGGGCCGCCGCCGACCGGGCCCAGCTGCACGGCCGCAGCACGATGCTGCCGGGCTGACCGGCACCGCCGGGGGCGCGCGGGAGCGCACGGGGCGGCGCGGGAGTGAATCGGAACCGGGCCGCTCGGCGCGCGCGGTAGCGTCGGCCTGTGAAGAGTGCTAGCGCCCTGCGCAATCGACTTGCCGAGCTGTCGCCCGAGGAGCTCGCCGAACTACTGACGGTCCGTCGGCTGCGCCACGGTCAGGCGCTCCCCGGCCGCCCCGAGCCGCAGACCCTGGCCCAACTGGCGGACCGGCTGCTGGACGACCGGTCGGTGGCCGAGGCGGTCGCCGGGCTCAACACCCCCGAGCTGCAACTGCTGGGCGCCGCCGTCCGGTTGGCCGCCCGAACGTACGGGCCGCTGCAGCCGGGCCCGTACTGGACCCCGTTCGAACCCTCCACCAGGACGGTCCCGGCCGGCCGGCTGCTCGACCACCTGGCCCAGGGGGATCCGACGCTGCGCACGGCCGCCGAACGGACCCTGGCCGGGCTCCGCGCGCGGATGCTGGTGCTGCCGGCCGCCCGGGGCGAGGTGGCCCTGCCCTCCTTCGTCCAGCGGCACCTGGGGGAGAGCATCGGCCTCGGCCGACCGCTGGCACCGCTGATGTCGGACGCGTTCAATGCCCCCGAGGTGCACCGGATCGCCGCCGGGCTCGACCTCGCCGACCGGCGCAACCGCGAGCAGGCCCAGGCCGCCATCGTCCAGGCGCTCGGCGACGGCGAACGGGTGCGGGCACTGGCCGCCGCGGCCCCGCCGGCCGCCCGCGAGCTGCTCGACCGGCTGACCGCAGGGCCGCCGCTGCTGCGGACCCACTGCTTCGTCCCGCTGGGCGGCCGGTACTACGGCCCCGCCAGCAAGTTCGAGCTGCGGCACGGAGGTTCGGGCGATCCCGGGACCGACTGGCTGGCCGCCCACGGCCTGGTCGTCCCGGTCGGCCCCGACCTGGTCGAGCTGCCCTTCGAGGTCGGCGACGCCCTCCAGGACAACCTGGAGGGCCCGCGGTTCACCCCTGCGCCACCGGCCCTGGCCGAGGGCCTGCTGCCGGTCGCGGAGACCCTGCCCGAGGCCCAGGCGGCCGCCGCCGGTGCCGTCCGGAGGGTCGAACTGCTGCTGGCGGCCTGTGCGGTCGCACCCGGCAGCCTCCGCAAGGCCGGCGGCCTGGCGCTGCGCGATGCCAAGCGGCTGGCCAAGGCCGTCGACGCACCCGAGGCGCAGACCCGGCTCTGGATCGACCTCGCCTTCCACGCCGACCTGCTGGGGCTGCACGAGGAGCAGCCGGACGCTCCCCCGGCGCGCGGACGCGGCCGGCGGTCGGCACCGGTCGCCGGGCCGGTCCGGCTGCTGCCGACCGGACGCTACGACGGCTGGCAGTCGGGCTCCCCGGCCGAGCGGCTGGTCCCGCTGGTCAGTGCCTGGGCCGTGGTGCCCGAGGTGCTGAGCTGGTGGCCGGACGACCACGAGCAGCAGCCCTTCGCCCTGGTCCCGCCGGAGGACGGCGAGGCGGTGCAGCTGCGGCAGGGGGTGCTGTCGGCGCTGGCGGCGCTGCCTCCCGGGCTCGGCCTGGGCCCGGCCGCCGCACTGCAGGGCGAGGCCCTGCTGGGGCTGGTCCGCCGGGTCGACTGGTACTCCCCCGGCCTGGTCCCGCTCACCGAATCCGGGCTGCAGCGGGTGGTCGCCACCCTGGCGGAGGCCGAGCTGCTGGGCGTGGCCGCGCACGGGCGGCTGACCACCATCGGCGAGGCCGTGGTGGAGCTGCTGGCGAGCGGGGCGGCGGCGGAGTTCCCCTACGTCCCGGGCAGTACGGCCGGGCCCTCGGCCGGGGACGGGGCCGCTGCGGCCCCGCTGGCCCGGCTGCGCGGCGCGCTCGCCGGCCTGCTGCCGCCGCCGCGTACCACCGCGCGCTTCCAGGCCGACCTGACCGCGATCGCCACCGGGGCGCCCTCGCCCGAGCTGGCCGAGCTGCTGGGCTCGGCCGCCGACCGGGAGTCCGAGGGCCATGCGGTGGTCTGGCGCTTCGGCGCGGCCTCGGTCCGCCGCGCCCTGGACGGCGGTCTCGCCGCCGAGGAGCTGCTCGCCCGGCTGCGCGCCGCCGCCGAGGGCGAGCTGCCGCAGCCGCTGGAGTACCTGGTCCGGGACACCGGGCGGACCCACGGCCGGATGCGGGTGGTCCGCTCCGCCTGCTGCATCCGCTCGGACGACGAGACGCTGCTGGTCGAGCTGGAGAAGTCGCGGATGCTGGCCAAGCTGGAGCTCCGGCTGATCGCGCCGACGGTGCTGATCAGCACCCAGCCGCCGACCGCCACCCTCCAGGCGTTGCGCGCCGCCGGCTACGCGCCGGTGCTGGAGGCCGAGACCGGTGTGACCGTGGTCGAACGCGCCCCGGAGCTGCGTGCCGCGACCCGGATGCCGGCCCTGGCCCGGCGGCGGACCGGCCGGACGGACCGGTCGGCCGTGCTGGAGTCGGCCGCCCGGCTGCTGGCAGGCGGCTGACACCCGCGGCCGCCCCCGGCCGACACGCTGACAACGCCGCAGGGCGGCCACCCCGGGTGACCGGGATGACCGCCCTGCGGGGCGTGCCTGCTACTGACCTCAGCCGGTGTAGGGGCCGTAGTCGTAGTCGTCCAGCGGAACCGCCTGGCCGGAGCCCGAGCCGAAGGGCGAGTAGTCGATGTCGTCGTAGCCGACGGCCGAGTACATCGCGGCCTTGGCCTCCTCGGTGGGCTCCACCCGGATGTTGCGGTAGCGGGGCAGACCCGTACCGGCCGGGATGAGCTTACCGAGGATGACGTTCTCCTTCAGGCCCAGCAGCGGGTCCGACTTGGCGTGGATCGCCGCGTCGGTGAGCACCCGGGTCGTCTCCTGGAAGGAGGCGGCCGACAGCCAGGACTCGGTCGCCAGCGAGGCCTTGGTGATACCCAT
>Ga0302314_10018949_pt1 | contig 11458 bp, 12 predicted proteins | sample III_Palsa_N2_3_FD_200533 | JGI IMG/M metagenome (GOLD analysis project Ga0302314, IMG submission 200533) | Peat permafrost microbial communities from Stordalen Mire near Abisko, Sweden - III_Palsa_N2_3 | ecosystem: Environmental > Terrestrial > Soil > Palsa > Peat permafrost | place: Sweden... | reverse complement strand
GGGCCGCGCGCCATGCTGGCGGCGACAAGGCAGACGATGGCGGCCAGGATCGCCGCGGCGAGGGCGACGGCGGCCGCGGCGCCCGCGGGGGTCAGGACGTCGCGCAACAGCGCATAGAGGGCGAACGCCGCGGCGACGACGATAGTCGCCGCCGCCGCTGCGAGCGCAGCGAGAGCGGCGACCGCAAAGATAACCCGTTGGACGATCAACGACGCCGGCCGGAGAGCAGCACGCCCAGAACGAAACCGACGCCCAGGGCGGCGAAGGTCGACGTCAGGGGACGCTCCTTCATGCTTTCCTGCAGATAGGCGCGGGCGGTCTCGAGCTGCTCGGCGGCCAGCAGGCGCGCCTGCTCCAGTTGTTCGGCCGCGTAGTCGGCCGCCTGGCTGGTCTGGCTGCGCACCTGATCGGCGCGGGAGTTCAGCGCGTCCTTGGTTTCGCGGACGATCTCCGGCGCCTGTTCGCGGCCGGTCTTGACCGTCTTCTTGGCGCCCTCGACGGTGCGCTTGGCGTCGTCGAGGGTGTTCTTGGCGTCGGAGATGACAGGATCGATGGCTGCGGTCATGACGTTAGTCTCCATGATGGGAGCGAAGTTCTCAAGCCCTGCAACGCTACGGCTTGGCCGGAAGTTCCGGCGCGGCGCCTACGCGTCCGCCTTCGCCCGGGTGGGATGGAAGAACAGCGCCTGACCGATCGCCGCCTTCACCGTTTCCGGCTGGAACGGCTTGGTGATCAGGAAGGTGGGTTCGGGACGCTCGCCTGTGAGCAGGCGTTCGGGGAAGGCCGTGATGAAGATCACCGGCACGTCGAACCGGCCGAGGATGTCCTTCACCGCGTCGATGCCCGAGGAGCCGTCGGCCAGCTGGATGTCGGCCAGCACGAGACCCGGGGTGTTGCGGCCGACGGCCTCCACCGCTTCGGTGCGGGTGGCGGCGACCTCAAGCACTTCATGGCCGAGTTCGCGCACCAGGGCCTCGATGTCGGAGGCGATCACCGGCTCGTCCTCGATGATCAGCACCTTGGTGGCCAGTTCCGCGTCGATCTCCGCCTGGGCGGTCTTGATCAGGCGCTCGACCTCCTCGGGCGTCGCCTCCAGGATCTGGCCGGCTTCGGAGGGGTTGAACCCTTCCAGGGCGGTCAGCAGGAAGGCCTGACGGGAACGGGGCGGAATGCGCAGCAGGCGGCGGGAAGCGTCGTCGCCGTCCGATGAGGTCGGCTCCAGCATGGCGCCCGTGCCGCCCCAGATGGTGTGGAAGACCCGGTAGAGGGCGACCCGCGGCGTCAGCTGCGGGGGCAGCGAGGCCTCGCCCGCCGCGAGGGCTTCCAGCGACGCGCGCACATAGGCGTCGCCGGCCTTCTGGTCGCCGGTGAGGGCGCGGGCATAGCGGCGGACGTAGGGGAGATGCGGCGCCAGACGTTCAAGCAGACCCATAGCTCTTTTCAACTCCAGTGCGGCCCGCATAGGCGGAGCGGCCCCTTGTAACGACGAGATTTGGTGGAGGCGACGCAAAACTACACACCCGCCCCAGCCCCTATCAACGTGCCGTCTCGGTCAAGGTTCCCGCCGAACCGTTCGCCCATCCCATAAATTCAGCCGCCTACGGAACCGTCATCTGTTCCTGACGTTCATTTGCAGAATTACGCCGCTTCGTCTTCTCTGCGGCGAGGGGCTGTGCGATGGCGAACCAACCGGACGATCGAGGGGAGGGGCGAAAGCCCAGTGAACCAAACGTGGAAGAAGCCAGGCTAAGACAACAGGCCATCGGGGTGAAATTGCGACAGATGTTCGACGATGTCGTGAATGAGCCCGTTCCGGATGAGTTTCTGGATATCTTGCGGCAGGCGGACAGCCGTACGTCGCCGCCGACCGGTGACCGTGATTGATGACCGATCGTGCGCCGATGGATGCAACGTCCGAAAAACAATTCAAGAAAGACCTGGTGGGATTGATCCCCCACCTTCGCGCCTTCGCCCGCACCCTGTGCGGGGACGCGGCGACCGCTGACGATCTGGCGCAGGACGCCATGATGAAGGCGTGGGACGCCCGCTCCAGCTTCCAGATGGGCACCAACATGAAGGCCTGGACCTTCATGATCCTGCGCAACCAGTTCTACTCCGACAAGCGCCGCTCGTGGCGCCAGACCCAGCTTGATCAGGAAGCCGCCGAGCGGACCCTGGTGGCCATCGACGATCCGTCCTCGCCCCTGGCCCTCGACGAGTTGCGCCAGGCCCTAAACATGCTGCCGTCCGAACAGCGGGAGGCGCTGGTGCTCGTCGGCGCCGGCGGGTTCGCCTACGAAGAGGCGGCCGCCATCTGCGAGTGCGCCGTCGGTACGGTGAAGAGCCGCGTCAGCCGGGCGCGTCGCGCGCTGGCCGGCGTGCTCGACGCCGGCGCCTACGATCGGGACGGCTCGCCGGCGGGTGACGCCATGCGGTCCATCCTCGCCGATGCGGAGCGTCTGAGCGGATCTCGGTGAGACCGCCGCTCTTCAGGTTCAATCGGCAGGGCCGGCGGGTCACCATCAGATTCCGGCTCGGCCTTGCGGTGGCCATCGCCCTGACGCCCGTCCTGGCGCTGGGGATCCTCCAGGCCGGCCTGAACTTCAGCCACGACGCGGACGCTCGCCGGGCCAGCCTCGTCCAGGCGGCCCAGCGCAGCGCCGCCTCCACCCGCGCCAAGATGCAGGCGGCGGCGGCGGTGCTGGAGACCCTGACGCCGCAGACCGTGGGCCTGGAGTGCGCGCCTCGCCTCGCCAGCCTGCTGGACCGGGTGCAGGGCTATGAGAACTTCATCCGCTTCAACGCCAGCGGCGGGGTGCAGTGCGCCGCCGCCCATGTCGGCGCGGACCCCAACCTGCAGAACTCCGAGTGGTTTTCCCGACTTCGCAACGGCGACCCCCTGGTGGTGGTCAACGCGCCGCCGCACATCTACTCCGAGCGTCCGTCCGTCCTGACCGGCATGCGCGCCTCCGACCGCAGCGGCGGCTTCACCGGCGCGCTGGTGGCCCTGATCGCGGTGGAGAGTCTTCGCCCCGACGTGTCGGACCCGACCCTGCCCGCCGACACAGAGGTGGCGCTGATCGACAACCAGGGCCGCATCGCCGCCTCCACCAAGGCCGGGGCGTTCGCCCCGCCGCCCCCGGGCTGGACCAGCAAGGCGCTCGCCCCCGGCGGCCTTCTCTATACCGCCAAGGATCCCGCCAGGGAGGCCAGGGTGCAGGTGATCGCGCCCCTGGTGGGCGACAATCTGTTCGTCATGCTGTCGGCGCCAGCGCCGCGCTTCCTGTCCTGGGCGCGGCTGAACCTGATCTACAACATCATCCTGCCCCTGTTCGGCTGGCTTCTGGCCTGGACGGCCGTGTGGCTGGCCACCGACCGGGTGGTGATCCGCTGGCTGGCCTACCTCGACCGCATCGCCTCCATCTACGCCAAGGGCCGCTTCTCGGTCCGGCCGGTGCAGGCGGAAACGGCGCCGCAGGAGATCCGCGCCTTGGCCCAGACGCTGGACGCCATGGCGGACGCCATCGTCACCCGCGACCTGTCGCTGCGGGAGTCCCTGGATCACAAGGACACCCTGATGCGGGAGATTCACCACCGGGTGAAGAACAACCTGCAGATCATCACCAGCCTGCTCAACATGCAGCAGCGGGTGCTGACCGACCCGGCCGCGCGCGAGGCGATGTCCGACACCCGCCAGCGGATTTCCGCCCTCGCCCTGATCTACCGCGCCCTCTATCAGAGCACCGACCTGCGCAGCGTGGACGTGCGCCAGTTCATGGAGGAGCTGATCGGCCAGATTTCGGCCGGCGACGGCGGGCGGCCCAACACCATCCGGACCGAGCTGGCCGCCGACGATCTGGAGATCGACCCGGACAAGCTGGCGCCCCTGGCGCTGTTCGCGGTCGAGGCCATCGCCAACTCGCGCAAGCATGTCTTCATCGACGGCCAGGGCGTGATCCGGGTGAGGTTCACGGTCGAGCCTGAAGAAGTCACGCTGGAGATCGCCGACAACGGCGTACGCGAGGCGGCGGCCGAAGCCAACGAAGGGGTGGGCCGCACCCTGATGACGGCGTTCGCGCGTCAGCTGCGCGGCAGGATGGATGTCATTCCCGGCGAAGAGGGCGGCGTGACCGTGCGTCTGGTGTTCCCGCCGCCCGAGCCGCCGCGGGATTCTCCGGCTCCGCCATTTCAATTGTCGTCGGCGCGGAACCCTTAGGCGATCAAGGGCGTTGAAGCGAAGCCATTTAGGGGAGACTACCAATGCGCAAACTCATCGTCCTGCTCGCCGCCGCCGCCGCCCTGTCGACCGCCGCCTGCAACACCATCGCCGGCGCCGGCAAAGACGTCAGCGCCACCGGTCACGCCGTGACCAACACCGCCAACGACGCCAAATAAGCGTTTCGGCTTCCCGCCGCATCGCGGCTTTCTGTAAGGATCTACCCCATGCGTAAGCTCATCGTTCTGATGGTCGCCGCCGCCTCCCTCTCCGTCGCCGCCTGCAACACCGTCGCCGGCGCCGGCCAGGACGTCGCCGCCACCGGCCACGCCGTGACCAACACCGCCAACGACGCGAAGTAAGCTTTCCGGTTTCGCGCCGCCCTGGCGGCCGCTCCGGACAACGCCCCGCCGCTTGCGCGCGCGGGGCGTTTTCTTGTCTGCGGCGTGCCCTCGTCGGCGCTGGGCGTCAGCTCATCACGTAGCGGATGGGCAGCGACTTGGGGCCGCCCACGAAGATGGCCTGCGACCGCCGGGGCTCGCCGGCGAATTCCACCGACTTCAGCCGGGGCAGGAGTTCCTCCCACAGGATCCGCATCTCCATCTTCGCCAGGTGCTGGCCCAGGCACAGGTGCGCGCCATAGCCGAACGCCAGGTGGCGATTGGGCGATCGGTCGGCGCGGAAGGTGAAGGGATCCTCGAACACCTCCTCGTCCCGGTTGCCGGACGGATAGCAGAGCATCAGCCAGTCATCCTTGGCGATCCTGCGGCCCCGAAGCTCGGTGTCCGCCGTCGCCGTGCGCATGAAATGCTTGACCGGCGTGGTCCAGCGGATGGATTCGTCCACAAGGCCTGGGATCAGCGACCGGTCTCCCTTCACCTTGGCGAACTCCGAGGGGCTGTCGCAAAGCGCCCACAGGGCGCCGGCGGTGGAGGACGAGGTGGTGTCGTGGCCGGCGGTCGCCACGATCACATAGTAGCTCATGGCCTCAAAAGCGGAGATCGGCTCGCCGTCGATCCTGCCGTTGGCGATCACGGTGGCCACGTCCCCAAGGGGATTGGCCTTGCGGGCTTCGGTGATGGCGTTGAAATAGAGAAAGAAGTCGGCGATCACCGACTGCAGGTTCTGCAGCGCCGCGTCCATGGCGTCCCCGCCCGAGACCTCCGCGCCCGCCGGCTCCCGCTTCAGGTCGGGATCGGTGGATCCGAACAGCTCCTGCGTCAGCTTCAGCATGCGCGGCTCGTCGCTCTCCGGCACGCCGAGGATCTCCATGATCACGTGCAGCGGAAAGTGCAGGGCCACGTCGGCGACGAAGTCGCACTCGCCGCCAAGGTCCTCCATCCGCGAGACGAAGCCGCGGGCGATCTGGCGGATGCGATCCTCCAGCTTGCGCAGGTTCTGCGGCATGAACCAGGCCTGGGTCAGGGCCCGGTATTTCAGATGATCGGGCTCGTCCATCTGCACCAGGGACCGGACCAGATGCGGGCTGCCGCCGGTCATCTGCCGCACCTTGCGGTCCACCGCCTGGGTGCTGAAGGTGGTTCCCCGGTCGCCGGAGTGGAACAGGCTGTTCTGCCGGCTGATCTCCAGGATGTCGGCGTGCTTGGAGACGATCCAGAAGGGATCGACCCCCTCGATCTCCGCCTTGCCGAGCGGATTGTTGGCGCGAAGCCAGGCGTAGGCCTGATGCAGCCGCGCCTCGTCGGCGTGGGCGGCGGGGTCGATGATGGTCGAGGCGATGTCCAGCGGCAGGCGTTCCGGCGGCGGCGTTAGGGTCTGGGTCTGGGCGTCCACGGGCGTTCTCCCTTCAGGCTTTTCCCGTCACCTTGCGCGACTGCCGCTGGGTAAGGAAAGCCCGGCCCCGCGTCTCCGCCTCGCCGCGATAGAAAGGGTAGTAGCCCGAGGCATAGCCATAGCCCCGCGCCCCGACCCGCCGCGTGTCGATCTGGGTCAGAGCCGCGCCGAGCACCACCGCCCCGACGCCTTGGAGCACCCGCACGGCGTCGGCCGCCGCCCGGCCGGGGGTGCGTCGCCAGCGCGCTACGACCAGGACGCCGTCCGCCTTGGCGGCCAGGGTGCGGGTCTCCGCCACCAGCAGTATGGGCGCGGTGTCCAGCAGCGTCATGCGGAACCGTGCCCGCAGCGCGTCCAGCACCCCGTCCATGGCGGGCGTCCCGAACAGATCGTCGAGCTCGGGCTCCGCCTCGCCCAGCGGCAGGATGGAGAGGCCGGCGTCCTCGATCAGCACGTCCTCCAGCGCGGCCGCGCCCGACAGCACGTCCAGGAGGCCCGCACGGGGCGGCTCGGCCAGGAGCCGGTTGATGGTCCGCCGGCGAAGATCGCAGTCCACGATCGCCACGCTGACGCCCGCGCGCGCCAAGGTCCGGCCGAGGCAGAGGCCGGTGGTGGTCTTGCCTTCGCCGGGAAAGGCGGAGGCGATGGCGATGACGCGGGTCGCTGTTCCCGCGCCGGGCGGCAGCGCCGTCTTCAGCACCCGGAAGGCTTCGGCGAAGCCGGAGAAGGGCTGGTCCCGGATCAGGGCCTCGCAGGAGGTCTTCGGCGCGCCTCGCCTGTCGCCGGGCGCGATCGGGATCAGGCCGAGGCAGTCCAGGCCCAGCCGACGCGTGACATCGTCCGCGCTGTAGACCCCGTCTTCCAGGACTTCGGCGATCCAGATCGAGAGCAGGCCGGCGACCACGGCCGCCGCCAGGGCGAGGGTGAGCGCCAGGGGCCGGTTGGGGAAGCTCGGGGCGAGCGGAACCTTGGCGGGGGACACCACCCGCGCGTCGGACTGGGCCATGCCGTCCTGCGCCGAGGTCTGCTTGGAGCGGTCGAGGAACGACTGGTAGATGAGGCGGACCGATTCCAGATTGCGCTCCAGCTCCTTCAGCTCGACCGAGGCGCCGTTGTTCTGGGCGAGGTCGGCCTTGGCGTGCGCCAGCGCGGCCTCGATGGCCGCCTCCTGCGTGCGGGCCACCTCCGCCTGGACTTTCAGGTTGGAGATCAGCCGGGCGATCTCCTGCTGGATCTGCCGGTCGATCTCGGCCTTCTGCAGCTCCGCCTTGACGCGGTCCGGATGGCGGGCGCCGTAGCGCGCCTGCAGCCCGGCGAGTTCCTTGGCCGTCTGGTCCCGCTGGCGCCGAAGCTCCTGCACCACGGGAGAGTTCAGCACCTCGCCGAGGTCGTCGCCCTGGCCGCCGCCGGCGATCCGCGCCTGCCCCGCCGCCAGCCGGGCGTCGGCCTCCGCGCGCGCCGCCCGGGCCGCGGCGAGCTGGGTGTCGAGACCGGAGATCTCCTGCTCGGTGGTGGTGGAGCCGCGTGACTCGGTCAGGGTCATCAGGCCGTGCTCGGCCTTGTAGCGCTCCACAGTCTGCTCGGCCGCCTCCACCTGGGTGCGAAGGCCGCCAAGGCGGGCGCTGAGCCAGTCGGACGCGTGGCGGGCGGCGAGGGACTTGGCGTCCAGCTGCTGCTGCAGGTAGGCGTCGGTGAAGGCGGTGACGATGGCGGCGGCCTTGGCCGGCGACACCGAGCTGAAACTGACGGCGATGACATAGGTGAAGCCCTGCCGGGCGATCTTCAGGCGCGACGCGACGGCGGAGGTCGCCGCCTCCTCGCCCGCGGGCGCCCGGGCGGCCGGGCGGCGCGGCCGGGGCTGGCCGCGGCCGAACCCCGTCAACAGACCTGGACGCAGGGCGGCATTGAACTCGGGGTCGCGGTCGAGCTTCAGCCTGCCCACCACCCTCTGCGCCAGGGCGCGGGACTTCAGGACCTCCACCTCGGTATCCACCACCAGGGTGTCCGCAGGGAGGTCCGGCAGCACCTGCTGCAGCTCCACCACCCGCTCGCGGCGGGGATCGATCATGATCTCGGCGGTGGCGGCGTAGCGCTGCGGGATCAGGAGGATGACGGATGCGGCCAACAGGAACAGCGTGGCCGTCACCCAGGCGAACAAGGGCAGTCGGCGGCGGAACAGGTCGATCTGCCGCCCCCAGTCCATCGAGGGGGCGGCGCCAGGGTTGCTCCCGGGCCGATGCAGATCGGAAGGTCGAACGTCCATCGCCGCTCTCTTTAGCCTTGAAACAACTAAAAAGAGTTATTTTACGTAAAACGTCCAGAAAGAGACGGCGCTTCAGACGAGGCGCGTCAGGCCTTGGCGAGGGAGAGCTGGATCACGTCGGTGCGGCCGGTGCGGAAACCCGCCTCGCAGTAGCCGAGGTAGTAGAGCCACAGGCGCTTGAAGCGGGCATCGAAGCCGTGGGTGCGGATGTCGGGCCAGCGGAGGTCGAACGCCTCCGCCCATTCGTGCAGGGTGCGGGCGTAATCGAGGCCGAAGCGGCGCACGCCGGTCCAGCTCATGCCGGCCGCGTCGGTCTCCGCCTTCAGCCGGGTCTCGCTCGGCAGCATGCCGCCGGGGAAGATATAGCGCTGGATGAAGTCCGGGCGGGCGCGGTAGCCGTCGAACAGCTGCTCGGCGATGGTGATGATCTGCAGTCCCGCCTGCCCGCCGGGGTTCAGGAGATCGGACACCTTGCCGAAGTAGGTCGGCCAGTAGGCTTCCCCCACCGCCTCGAACATCTCGATGGAGGCCACCCGGTCGAACCGGCCCTCCACGTCACGGTAGTCGATCAGGCGGATGTCCACCGTATCGGCCAGTCCCTGCTCGAAGATGCGGCGCTTGGCGTAGTCGTGCTGGGCCTGCGAGATGGTGATGGCCTGGATGCGGGCGCCCACCTCCCGCCCGACATATTCGGCGAAGCCGCCCCAGCCGCAGCCGATCTCCAGCACGCTGTGCGAGGATTGCATGCCGACGGAGCGGGCCAGGGCGGCGTACTTCTCGGTCTGGGCCGCCTGCAGGTCTTGGCCCGGCGCTGTGTAGAGCGCTGCCGAATAGGTCATGCCGGGGTCGAGCCAGCGTCCGTAGAAGGCGTTGCCGAGATCGTAGTGGGCGTGGATGTTCTTCTTCGACCCCCTGCGGCTGTTGCGGTTCAGGGCGTGGGAGACGGCGCCGAGGGCCCGCACGAACGGATTGCCGTGCATCACCTGACCCAGGCGGTCGAAGTTGTGGGAGAAGGCTTCGAGGAGCCCCGAGAGGTCGGGCGTATCCCAGTCCCCCTCGATGAAGCCTTCCGCAAAACCGATGTCGCCGGACAGCAGGATGCGGCGGATGAAGCGGAAGTCGCGGATCTCCATGCGGACGTCGGACAGCGGCAGGGTGCCCGGCATCCGGATCTGGTGACCCGACGGCAGCACCAGCACCAGGGGACGGCCCTCCCAGTTCTCCGCGGCGATGCGCATCACGTTGCGGAAGGCGGCGGGCGCGCCGCGCATGGCGGGGGCGCGCCTGGAGAAGACGGATCGGTCGCCCAGCGTGTCGATGACGGTCATCTTCGCTCCTCGTCCTCCCTCAGCCTCAACCGCCGTTCGCCCGGAACAGGCCGCGCGTCAGGAAAAAGCTGACGCTGGCGGCGGAGGCGGTCACGACCACGCCCCACACGAGGTCAGCTACGGTGACCCTCACGGACCAGATGCGCAGGGTGGCCTGATTGGTGAGGTCGTAGGTGGCGTAGGCGCACAGGCCGAACACCGCCGCATTCACCAGCGCCGTGGACCACCGGCCGCTGGCCTGGGCCGGCGCGACGCAGAAGTAGACCACCCCGAACAGGTAGATCAGGTAGAAGAGGACGGCCGGGCCGAGGGCGGGCTTGTCGGTCATCAGGTCGCCGAGCTCGGCCTTGTAGAGACGGGACCCCATCACCGTCAGCCATCCGGCGTCCATCACCAGGAAGACCACCGCGGCGGCGGCGTAGGCGGCGAGATACTTCAGCATCAGCGCACGGGCGCCAGACGATAGTGGCTGACGCCCCATTCCTCGCCGCCGCGATGGCCGAACAGGCCCGCGGTGGCCAGAAAGAACAGGCGCCAGCGCCGGGTCCAGACCCGGGCGTTGGGGCCGTACGTCTCCACCATCACCGCGTTCACGGCCTCCGGGGCGGCGTCGAAGTTGCGAAGCCAGTCGAGCGCCGTCTTCTCGTAGTGGGAGCCGCTCCAGCGCCAGTCCGCCTCCACCGTGAAGAGGTCGGGGAAGGCGCGGATCAGGTCGTGGCTCGGCATCACGCCGCCGGCGAAGAAATACTTGGCGATCCAGTCGGTCTGGTCGTTGATGTCGAAGCGGTAAGGCGCCGTCCTGTGGCTGAACACGTGCAGGAACAGGCGCCCCTCAGGCTTCAGCCAGCCCCGGGCGCGGGTCAGGAGCGCGCGCCAGTTGGCCATGTGCTCGAACATCTCCACCGAGACGATGCGGTCGAAGGTGCGGTCGATCATGAAGTCGTTCATGTCGGCGGTGATGATGGTCAGGTTGGAGAGGCCCCGCGCCGCCGCCTTGGCCATGATGGATTCGCGCTGGGAGTTGGAGTTGGAGACCGCCGTGATGCGGGCGTTCGGATACGTCTCCGCCATCCACAGGCTGAGCGAGCCCCAGCCGCAGCCGAGCTCCAGGATGTCCTGCCCGTCCTGGAGGCCGGCGTGCGCGCAGGTCTCGGCGAGGGCGAACGCCTCGGCCTCGGCCAGGGTCTCGGCGCCCGTGGGATAGAGGCAGGACGAGTATTTCAGCCGCGGCCCCAGCACCCGCTCGAAGAAGGCGGCGGGCACCTCGTAGTGCTGCTCGTTGGCCATGTCGGTGTATTCGGCGATGGGACGGCGGCCCATCTCCTGCGCAAAAATCAGGTTGGCGTCGCCGGGGGCGCCGATCAGCTTCCTGCGGGCGCCTTCCACCAGGAGGCCGATGGCCGGGCGGGTGACGAAGTCCGGCAGGGGCGCGTCTTCGAAGGCGTGGATGGCCGATTCGATCAGGCTCATGGGGTCCTCGGGGTGGAAGCGGATGGGTTGGCGATGGAGTGGGCGTCGATGAAGGCGGCGGCGTCCCGATAGACAGGGCCGAGCAGACGCAGGGGCGCGGCGAACACGCCGATCATCAGGGCGTGGCTGAGACCCTTGTAGTAGCGGGTCTCGACCGGCCCCCCCGCCGCGGTGATTTTGGCGGCGAGGTTGATGGTGTTCCTGGGGTAGACCACCTTGTCGCCGAGGTCGTGCGCCAGGAACATGGGCGGGCCGCGCCCGTCCACATGGTTGATCGGCTGGCTCGGCGGCGCCTGGCCCTCGACGCCGAAGATGGTCTTCAGCTCGTCGGACTGGAGCGGCAGGAAGTCGTAGGGCCCGGCGAGGCCGACCACGCCGCGCAGGTCC
>Ga0302314_10018948_pt1 | contig 11458 bp, 10 predicted proteins | sample III_Palsa_N2_3_FD_200533 | JGI IMG/M metagenome (GOLD analysis project Ga0302314, IMG submission 200533) | Peat permafrost microbial communities from Stordalen Mire near Abisko, Sweden - III_Palsa_N2_3 | ecosystem: Environmental > Terrestrial > Soil > Palsa > Peat permafrost | place: Sweden... | reverse complement strand
CACCCGCTGCGAGCGCGTCTCCGACGCCCAGCGCTCCCGCGTCGACGACGGCAGCCACCGCCCCGGCAGTCGTCGCCCGCCCCACCCCCGCCCCGAGGGCCGCGCCGGTGTGGACCGCCCCGAAGCCTCCCCCCAGGCCGGTAGCGACGACCGCCCCGATCGCCACGGCCGCGGCCACGGCCACGACTCCGACCGCCACGGCCTCCGCCACCACGACGGCCACGACCGCCCCGGCGCCCGCGCCCGCGCCCGCGCCCACCGCCACCACGACGACCACCGCCTCGGCCGCGCCGGCGCCTCGGCCCAAGCCCAGGCCGGCGGACGACAACCCTTACTGATCGACCCCCATCTCGCGCAGGATGGCGACGAAGCCGCGCAGGATGGCGGCGGTAGCACCCCACACCAGCTCTCCGTCCACCGTCCACCCGCGCCGCGGGAGGACGCCCTGGGGCTCCTCGAAGAAGGCGCGGAGCGGCGCGACGAAGGCGCGGGCGACCTCGTCGGGGTTGGGCTTCACCTCGACGCCGGGGGCCAGCCAGCCGACCCAGGGCGAGATGGTGAACCCGGTGCCGGTGAACATACCGTCGAGCGCGCCGAGGACGTCCACGCGGGCGCCCTCGATCCCCAGCTCTTCGTGGGCCTCGCGCAGCGCGGCGCCGAGGAGCGAGGCGTCGAGCGCGTCGAGCTTGCCTCCCGGGAAGGCGACCTGCCCGGCGTGGCTTCGCATCGACGCCGGACGCCGCACCAGCCAGACGTGCGCCTCGCCGTCGCGATCGAAGAGGGGCACCAGCACGGCCGCCGCGGTCCCGGTGTTCGCCGGTGGGTGGAGCGGCCTGCGTGCACCGAGGGCGCGGCGGAGGGGCTCTCGCAGCGTCGATTCGTCCAGCCGGAGGCTCATCACGCGGCGCACCGGCCGGCCGATGCGGCCGCGTGTTCCGGGCGCGACGACGACGCGCCCACGTTTACCTGTGCACGACCACGGTGGTGCCGGGCGCCGTATCGGGTCCCGCTTCGACGCCATGCCACCCGGCGGGAACCGGCGGGTCGCTCCAGCCGAAGAGCCAGTGCCCATCGATGGGGGAGAGGTTCACGCACCCGTGGCTGCGCGCCAGACCGAACACGTCGTGCCAGTACGCGGTGTGCAGCGCGAAGCCGGCGGCGAAGTACTGGACCCAGGGGACGTCGCGCAGCTCGAAGGCCCCCTGTCCACGCCGGACGGTCTTGCCGTAGCCGTCTTCGCGTTCGCTCTCCGCCGCCGCCGCTGCACCGGGGGCCGGTCCGCCGCCCTCGGCGCTTCGTCCGTTGGAGTCCATGGTGGTGGTGACGTGCTTGTCGCGAACGCGGAAGGTCCCCCGGAGGGTCGACTTCGTGGTCATGGGGTCGCCCATGCCGTCTTGCCCGGTGGAGACCAGGGTGGCGTAGACGGGGGTCTTGCCCTGCCAGGCCACCAGGACCTGGTTCTCGATGGAGATGTCGATCCACTTCTCGCCGTCGCCGGCCGCTTTGGGCCACTCCGTGGGCACCAGCGCGGCCCCGGCCTCCGTCCCTTTCAGCCAGCGCCCGTCGGCGGTCTCGCGGTAGGTCACCTCGCCGACCTTGCGCGTCTTGCCGGAGAGCTTGTGGGTGGTCCGCCGCGCCAAGGTCTGGTCCGTCTTCTCCGGCTTGTCGCCGTCGAAACGATAGACGTGCGCATCGCTGGCGCGCACCCAGGCGAAAGGCAGATCGTCCACCGACTTGACGGCCAGGCCGTGAAACGCCGACGCCCCGTCCGGTTTCACCTTGGTCACCGGGACCAGGCGCAGATCGGTGGTGACCGCGAAGCGCCTATCGAACGACTCGTCGCCGGTGGGGAAGCTGCCGAGGAAGGCGAGGCCGGTATGGCGGCGCACGCGGTCGGCGAAGACGGCGTAGGCCGGCACCTTGAAGCCGCTGACGTTGGGGACCTGCCTGCCCCCGACCAGCCAGAAGGGCACGGGATCGTGGTCGCTCGCTCCGCCGAAGAGCTCCCCCTGCGAGAGCTGCGTGGAGGGCTTGATGCCGGCCGGCAGGGGCGCGCCGTCGATGGCCACGCCGCTGGCGTCGAGCGCGACGTCGTTGGCCCCGGGAACGACCCCGCTGGCGGCGGCCCCTTCCGCGCTCCACCAGGCCAGGTGCTTTTCCAGCGCGAACTCGCTGGCCGCCTGCTCGTCCTTGCTGGGCACCTTCAGATACTGCGGCGCGACGGCGCGGACGAAGCCGTAGTGGTACGGCATCGGCCGGGACAGGTCGGGACGGGTGCTGGCGGCGCGCACCAGCGGCGCCCCGGGATCGAGCGACGCCTCCTCGCCGACACAGACGAAGCCGCGCGGATAGATGGAGTACCAGCCGCCGGGGCATCCGTCGGTGCCGGCCGGGGTCGGACCGTGCGCGATGGTGGCGCCGAGGCGCAGATAGCCGAGCTTGCGCGACGCGGCGCTCGCGGACTCGTGGACCCAGACCTGCATGGCGGTGATGCCGAGCCGCGGCGCATCGTCGGGAGGGGGTCGCGCCGCTGCCGTCGCCTGGAGCGCGGGCCCTCCGTCGGCGTCGGGGCGCGGGGGCGTATCCTTGTGACACGCCGTGCACAGCAGGGTGAATGCCGCGCTCACCCCCCCTGTCAAGAGGGTTCCTCGGCGGCGCGGGTCATGGGTCACGGCCCACCGTCTTTGCCAAAAAGCGAAGGGAAGCGCCAGATCATGGCGCATGCCGGCGGGGTCTCTGAGCTATGCTGGCGGACGGATGCGACGCGTTCTGGCTCCGAGGGGCACGCCTGACATTCTCTTCGGAGAGGCCCCGTACGGATGGCGGCTGTCGCGTGACCGATCGAAATTGGTGAAAAATCGCGACGAACAGCGGGTGCTCGCGGTCGTACGCCACATGTACTTCGTCCAGCGCATCCCCATGCGCGACATCGTCGTGCGCCTTCGCGACATGGGGGTGGTGAGCCGCCGCGGTCGACCGTTTGGTCTGTCCAGCGTCTTCGAGATGATTCATCGCGGCAACGAGCGCCCGCCCGAAGCGGACGCCCCCCCCAAGAGCAAGCGGTCGCGCGCCCGGCAGTGAGCCTGGTGACGCGGGCGGAGGAGAAGGGATTCGAACCCCTGGTACCGTTGCCGGTACGGCGGTTTTCAAAACCGCTGCCATAGGCCACTCGGCCACTCCTCCCGGGGATGCGAGGACGAGCCTACCTCACCGGCACCCCGCACCCAACCGCGGGCCGATGATATGGTGCGCGCCGTGATTCGCGCGCTCAGCCGCCTTTATCCTTGCCGATGGGGCGCCCCGGTGCTCGATCGAGTCGACCCGGCCATCTTCCGGCGCACCTACTTCGTGCAATGCATGGAGTGCACGTACTGCTTCGACTCCTGCTGCCAGTACGGCGTCGACGTGGACGGGCCGAACGTGGAGAGGCTGAACGCCGTCGCCGGCGAGCTCGAGCAGTTCACCGGGGTCCCGCGCGAGCGCTGGTTCACCGGCGAGTGGACCGAGGACCGGGAGTTTCCCGGGGGACGCCAGACGCGCACCCGCGTGGAGGACGGCGCCTGCGTCTTCCGCAGCCGCAAGGCGCGCGGCTGCATGATTCACTCCTTCGCCCTGTCGCGGGGCACGGACTACCACGAGCTGAAGCCCATGGTGAGCATCCTCTTCCCCGTCACCTTCGACGGGGGCCTGCTGCACCCCTCGAACGAGATTCTGGACCGCTCGCTCCAGTGCATCGACGACGGGCCGACCCTCTACCGGGGCGTGCGCGGCGAGATCGCCTGGTATTTCGGCGACGAGCTCGTGCTCGAGCTGGACGGGATGGAGAGGGACGCCCTTGCCGGGACCGAGGAGGCAAAGTAGGCTCCGCCGCCCTCTTCAAAAGGACCCCCATGGCCCGAGTCACCGTCGAAGATTGCCTCGAGCGCGAGGACAACCGTTTCGCTCTCGTCGTTCTGGCTTCCCAGCGCGCGCGCCAGCTCATGAAGGGCGCGGGGCCGCTGGTGCAGTCCAAGAACAAGGCCGCCGTCACCGCGCTGCGCGAGATCGCCGCCGGCAAGGTGCACTACGACCGGCCGAGCCACTCGGCCGTGGTCGAGTACATCGCCGCCCTCAACAAGCGCGAGTACGGTGATTGAGTCGTAGCCCGCGCGACCGGGAGCTCGAAGCGGGCTCGCTCGCGCACTACGAGGACGCGGCGTACTACACGGCGACGTACGCCCGGCGCCTGGCCGACGTCACGTTCTACGTGGCTCTGGCGCGGCAGGCGCAGGGCCCGGTGCTGGAGTACGGCGTGGGCAACGGGCGGATCGCTCTCCCCATCGCGCGACACGGGGTCGAGGTGGTCGGCGTCGATCACTCGCCGCCCATGCTGCGCGATCTGCGCCAGCGCCTCGAGCGCGAGCCCGAAGAGGTGCGCCACCGGGTGCGCGTGGTGCGAGGCGACATGCGGCGCGCCAGGCTCCGGCGCCGCTTTCCGCTGGTGCTTTGCACCTTCAACACCGTCCTTCACCTCTACACGCGCGAGGACGTCGAGGCCTTCCTCGCCCGCGTGCGCGCGCACCTCGCGCCCGGCGGCCGCTTCGTGGTCGACCTCTCCGTGCCCCCGCTGGCCGATCTGGCGCGCGACGCGTCGCAGCCCTTCCACGCGCCGCGCTTCCGGCACCCCAGCGCGGGGACGGTGGTGAAGAACCGCGAGTACTTCGACTACGATCCGGTGCGGCAGGTGCTGTTCGTCTCCATGGAGTTCGAGCCGGTCGGCGCTCCGGAGGGCGCCTGGACCACCCCGCTGGCGCACCGGCAGTTCTTTCCGCAGGAGTGGGCGGCGCTCCTTCACTACAACGGCTTCGGCGTCGACCGCGTGGAGGGGGACTTCCACGGCGGCCCGCTGGCGAAGGACAGCGACGTCATGGTCTGGCACACGAGGAGGCGCTGATGGGTGTGGCGGCGGCCCTGGCGGAGGTGCGTGCCCGGATCGAACGCGCCGCGTCCGCCGCGGGACGGGACGCGTCGCGCGTGACCCTGGTCGCCGTGTCCAAGACCCAGGGGCCCGATGCGGTGCGGGAGGCGTACGCGGCCGGGCAGCGCGCCTTCGGGGAGAGCTACGCGCAGGAGCTGGCGTCGAAGGTGGAAGCGCTCGCGGATCTGCCGGACCTGGAGTGGCACTTCATCGGGCACCTGCAGACCAACAAGGCGCGCATGGTGGCCAGGCACGCGAACGTCGTGCACACCGTGGACTCGGAGGCGCTCGCGCGGGAGCTCGGCAAGCGCGTGGCCAAAGAGGGGCGCGTCCGCCCGATGCCGGTGCTCATCGAGGTGAGCCTGGGGGGCGAGCCGCAGAAGGCCGGGGCCGCGCCGGGCGAGATCGCCGACGTGATGCGAGCGGTGCAAGCGCAGGAATCGCTGGCGCTGCGCGGGTTGATGACCGTGCCCCCCGCCGGCGACGGAGCCATCGCCCGACGCGTCTTCGACACGCTCTCTTCCTTGCGCAACCTTCACGGGGGCGTGGCCGTTCTGCCCGAGCTGTCGATGGGAATGTCGGGCGACCTCGAGGCGGCGGTCGCTTGCGGCGCGACGATGGTACGCGTGGGCACCGCCATCTTCGGCGCGCGGAAGCCTTAGCCCTAGCCGTCGCGCCAGCGCGTGAGCAGAGCGCGCAGCTTCGCGCCCCAGCTTCCTGGCGTCGGGGGCGCCCGCCGCCGCGCGACCCGCGCCCGCGCGCGCGCTTTCACCGATGCGCCGCGTGGCGACTCGCCCTCCAGCGCCCGCGCGCGCTCGGCATGCTCGAGGGCACCCGGCGCGTCGTCGAGCTCGAGGAGCGCCTCGGCCAGCTCGAGGTGCGCCACCGCCGCCCCCGGCGCCATCTCCAGCGCCACTTCGAGCGCCCCTCGCGCCGCCACCCAGCGCCCGCGCCGCCGCTCGGCCACCGCGGTGGCGACCCATGCCGTCCACGAGGCATGCAGGGTGGCCACGCGGCGGGCGCGCGCCGCCACATTTCCCAGGTCGCCCGGCGGGGCCGTGTGCGCCGCGTGCAGCACGCGCTGCACCTCCAGGTGGGTCGCGGGATCGTCCATGGCCAGCCGGGCGATCTGCGCCTCCGCCGCCGGCGCCGAGCCCGGTGCGTTCTGCTCGAGGGTCGCGAGCCGCGAGCGCGCTTCGCGGACCTCGCCCAGCACCGCCTGCGACTTGGCCAGCTCGAGCGACGCCCAGGGCTGGTCGGGAATCGCCTCCAGCACGCGTCGGCTGAGGAGAAGGACACGCGACGCGCGAGCGATCCCCTCCGCTTCGGTGGCCAGGACGAGCTCGACCGCCCGCCGCAGGACCTCGGGGTGCGCGCGATTCGAGGCCAGGGCGGCGTCGACCAGCCACTGCCCGGTCTGCGCGTCCCCGTGGCGAAGCGCGAGCACGGCCAGGCCGGTGAACGCCACCGGATGGACGGGATCGTGCTCCAGCGCCTGGCGCCAGGCCGCCCGCGCGCCCTGGATGTCGCCGCGGGCAGCGAGGACGGCGCCCCGTTCGGTCACCAGCCCCGGATCGCTCCGCGCCCCCTCCTGGGCGGACTGGAGCGCCGCCAGCGCGGCGTCGAGGCGCCCTTGTGCGCGCAGCGCCTGCGCCAGGAGCACGTGGAGCCTGACGCGCTCCGGTGCCAGCACGAGCGCCGCGTTGAGCCGTCGCTCGGCGGCCAGGCCCTGGCCGAGGCGCACCTCGAGCGCCGCCAGAGCCTCGATGAGCCCCACGTGCGCCGGCGCATCGTCGACGGCGCGCGACAGCGCCCGCGCCGCCGCGGCGGCCAGACTGGGGTCGAGCGTGGAGGCCATCGCCGCCTCCAGCGCGATCGACGCCAGGCGCTCTGCCGGATAGCGCGCGGCCGGTGCGTCCCCGATGGCGCGGCCGAGATGAAGCATGGCGGCCAGGCGGTCGTGCGGCCCCCCCCGCAGCGGATCGTGAAGGACGCAGCGCTCCGCCCGCAGCACGCTCTCCAGCGCCTCCCACTCCAGATCCCCGACCCTGCCGAGCGCGCCGATCTCGCTGCCGAGACGGGCCCCCATCTGCTCGAAAGCGCCCACCAGCGAGGCGCCGGCCCGCGCCCCCTCGAGAGGCGCGTCGATGCGCGCGCGCTCCTTGCCGTCCCGCGCGTCGAAGGCCAGGAGCTGGAGGGTCCCGTGCCCGTCGAGGGGCGGCTCGAAGGCCCCCGTGACCACCAGGGCGACGCCGCTCGGCGTGTCGCCACGTCCGGCGAGGTCCCTCCACGCGGCAGGCGGCAGGAACGCTTCGACCGGAGCGGGAGGCGCGCCGTCGGGCGCGTCGTCACGCCGCGCATGGAGCTGGGCGATGGCCACCTCGCCCCCGTCGAGGCAAAGGCAGGCGTGCAGCAGCGCGGCCAGACCAAGCCCGAGCCCGCGCCCCTCGGCGGGGACGCCGAACGGGATGACGACCGCGCGGGGCGAGGACAAGAGGAGAGCCTAGCGGCGGCGAACGCCGTCCGCGTCCTGAATCGTCACGACGGAGGCCGTCGGGCTTTTGCCCGACGGGCTCCTAGCGGCGGCGAATGCCGTCCGCGTCCTGAATCGTCACCACGATGGTTCCCGGAACCGATCCGTCGCCTCGACCAGCTCGTGCATGTTGCCGGGCTCCGTCGCGGAATGCCCGGCGTCGTCCACGACGCGTAGATCGGCCTCCGGCCAGGCCCGGTGGAGCGCCCACGCCGTCTCCATCGGGCACACCACGTCGTAGCGGCCCTGCACGATGACCGCGGGGATGGACCGGATCTTGGCGACGTTGCGCACGAGGTCCCGCTCCTCGTCGATCCACGCGGTGTTCACGAAGTAGTGGCACTCGATGCGCGCGAAGGCGATGGCGAACTCGTCCCCCGCGGTCTTGTCGATGAGCGCACGGTTCGGGGTAAGGCAGCTCGTCGAGCCCTCCCAGACGCTCCACGCCCTCGCGGCGCGCATGCGCATGGCCGGATCGTCGTGCGTCAGCCGCCGGTGAAACGCGCGAAGGAGGTCACCCCGCTCCTCCTCCGGGATGGGCTCCAGGTATTTCTCCCAGGCGTCGGGATAGAGCGCGCTCGCCCCGCGCTGGTAAAACCAGTCGATCTCGCTCTGGCGGACCAGGAAGATGCCGCGCAGGATCAGCTCCGTCACGCGCTGCGGGTGGGTCTCGGCATAGGCGATGGCCAGCGTGCTCCCCCACGATCCGCCGAAGACCTGCCAGCGCTCGATGCCGAGGTGAGCGCGCAGCGTCTCCAGATCCGAGACCAGGTGCCAGGTGGTGTTGTCGATCAGCGAGGCGTGAGGCGTGCTCTTGCCGCACCCCCGCTGGTCGAAGACGACGATGCGGTACGCGCGGGGATCGAAGAAGCGGCGGTGCCCCGGATCGGAGCCGAAGCCGGGGCCGCCGTGGAGAAAGACGACGGGCTTTCCCAGCGGGTTGCCGCTCTCCTCGAAGTAGAGCTCGTGGATGTCCGAGACGCGAAGGCGCCCGGTACGATACGGCTCGAGGGGCGGATAGAGGACGCGGCGCTCGGCGGGCATCGGGAAGGATTACGGGGTGTTCTTCTTGAGCTCCCGCGGCTCGCGACGGGAACGGCGCCCCTCGGTGAGGTGCGTGTCGACCTTGGGCCGGGTCAGCGTGCTGAGCGAGAATCGCCCGGTGGTCGCCGCCGCCTCGGCCGATCGCACGCGGTCGCGCGTCATCTCCACGAACTTCGACTGCGACCGCACCAGCGCCGCGCCCGGCTTGGCCTGCACGCGCTCGTACTTGCCGTCCGCGCGCAGCGACCACGCCTTCACGTTGTCGGTGAGCTGGAGCTGGAGAATGTCCATCAGCCGCGAGCGGAGCGTCGCGTCTTCCACCGGGATCATGGCTTCGACGCGGCGGTGGAAGTTACGCGGCATCCAGTCCGCGCTGCCGATGTACACCTCGTCCTTGCCGCCGTTGGAGAAGTGAAAGACCCGCCCGTGCTCGAGGAAGCGATCGATGACCGCGCGCACCTCGATGGTCTCGCTCACCTTGGGCACCCCGGGGCGCAGGCAGCAGACGCCGCGCACCAGCAGCGTGATGGGGACGCCCGCCTGCGACGCCCGGTAAAGGGCCTCGACCACGTCGGCGTCCACCAGCGCATTCATCTTCGCCACGATGCGCGCCGGCCGCCCTGCCCGGGCATGCTCGGCCTCGCGCGCGACGAGCCCCAGCACCGCCTCGTGCAGCCCGAGCGGAGCGACGATGAGCTTGTTCCACTTGGGAGGAGCCGAGTAGCCGGTGAGCAGGTTGAAGAGACTCGAGACGTCCTCGCAGATGTCCGGTCGGGCAGTGAAGAACGAGAAGTCGGTGTAGAGGCGCGCGGTGGTGGGGTTGTAGTTGCCGGTCGCCAGGTGCGCGTACCGCCGGAGCTTGCCCTTCTCGCGGCGCACGATGAGAAGGCACTTGGCGTGGGTCTTCAACCCGAGGAGACCGTAGACCACGTGCGCGCCGGAGTGCTCCAGCATGCGCGCCCATACGATGTTCGACTCCTCGTCGAAGCGCGCCTTCAGCTCGACGATGGCGGTGACCTGCTTGCCGCTCTCCGCCGCGCGGACGAGCGCCTTCACGATGGGGGAGTCGCCGCCGGCGCGGTAGAGCGTCTGCTTGATGGCGAGGACGTCGGGGTCGTCCGCGGCGCGGGCGATGAGCTCGAGCACGCCGTCGAACGACTCGTAGGGGTGGTGAAGCAGCACGTCCTGCTCCCGCAGAACGGCGAAGATGTCGTCCGCCTCGCGCAGCGGCGGGACGGCGTGCGGCTGGAAGGACTCGTCGCGCAGGGCGCGCTCGTCGGCGCGGGTGATGCTCATCAGGTCGGCGGCGTTGAGCATCCCGCCGACCAGGTACACATCCTTTTCGGGGTCCAGCTTGAAGGCCTTCACCAGCTTGGCCAGCGATCCCGCCGGCGCGTCCCCGGAGACCTCCAGCCGCACGGCGTTGCCGCGCTCGCGCCGCCGGAGCTCCTGCTGGATGGACTGGAGCAGGTCCTCGGCCTCTTCCTCGTCGACCTCGATGTCGAAGTTGCGCGTCACGCGAAAGACGTAGAGCCCCTCCATCCGTGCGCCCGGGAAGATGGTCCCCACGTGGCGGGCCAGGAGATCCTCGAGGAGAACGAAGGCGCGCGTGGCGGGCAGACCGGCCGGAGTCTTCACCCCCACCACGGGGTAGAGGCGCGGCAGCATCGACGGGACCTGCACCACCCCGAACCCGTGCTCGGTCGTCCCCTCCCGCTGGAACATGACGCCGAGGTTCAGGCTCTTGTTGCGTACCTGCGGGAAGGGGTGGCCCGGATCGATGGCGATGGGCGTGAGGATGGGGAAGACCTCGTTGTGGAAGCGCGCGTCGATGTCGGTCTGCGCTTGCTGCGAGAGCTCGCTGGGCTTGACGAAGACGATCCCCGCCTCGGCCAGCTTGGGCAGCAAGGCGGCCAGGCCGTGCGACTGCCTCGCCACCAGCTCGTGCACGCGCGCGGAGATGGCGGACAGCTGCTCGCCGACCGTCATCCCGTCCGGCCCCATCTCGTCGACCTCGCCGGTGAGCTGCTGCTTGAGTCCCGCCACGCGGACCATGAAGAACTCGTCCAGGTTGCTGGCCACGATGGCGTGGTACTTCAAGCGCTCCAGCAGCGGCACGGCCTCGCTGTCGGCTTCGGCCATGACCCGCGCGTTGAACTCGAGCCACGAGAGCTCGCGATTGAGGTAGAGGGCGCTGGCGCGAAGGTCGGGCGCCTCCGCGCTCCCACCCGGAGCGACCCAGGGTGGGGCAGGGAGGATCGAGGCGGTGGCGGAGCCGTTCGCCGGTGCCGAACCGTTGCCCGTGGCGGAGCCGTTCGCGGAGGATGCGGAGCCGGCAGGGGCTATCGCGGTACCGTTGATGTCGTCCATGGAAATGCCTCGGAAGGCCGACAATCTAGCTCAAGGCGCCCCCCGCGGTGGGCCCTCGTCGTTCGGCTCGAGCTCGGCCGGTGCCAGATCCTTCCGTAACCACACGTGATCGTGGCCAAACAGCGCCGTCTCACGATAGCCCGCCCGGACCCACGAGGCCGTCGCCGAGCAATGACTCTGGAAATCGTCCCACGCGCTGTCCTCGCTGAGGAGCGGCGCCTTGTCCATGAACACGAAGGCCGCCGGAGGGCGCGCACCGAGGCGCGCCTGGAGATCGGCCTCGTGCGCATCGCGCAGCGCCTGGATGTGGTCGGCCTGCGCCTCGTCGGGCCGACCGCCCGTCCCGCCGCCGATGGCCGCGTCGGCGTCGAGATCGTAGGCGTAGATGTAGGGCGTGGCGGAGAGGCGCCGCGCGAGAAAGAGGACGTAGGGGTCCATGCCGTAGAGCTGCACCCGGTCGGTGGGTGCGGTGTGCTCGCGCAGGTAGGCGGCGGTCTCCCGTAGCTCGAAGGGGAAATAATCCAGCTCCGGAAAGTGCGCGAAGTACTGGCGAG
>Ga0302314_10018947_pt1 | contig 11458 bp, 9 predicted proteins | sample III_Palsa_N2_3_FD_200533 | JGI IMG/M metagenome (GOLD analysis project Ga0302314, IMG submission 200533) | Peat permafrost microbial communities from Stordalen Mire near Abisko, Sweden - III_Palsa_N2_3 | ecosystem: Environmental > Terrestrial > Soil > Palsa > Peat permafrost | place: Sweden... | reverse complement strand
TGGCAGGAAAAGGTTCTCTGCGAAGGAGGAGAGATGTCACGTACGCCGGAGGAAGTGTTCGCCCATCACGCCAAGGCACTCGGTGCGGGTGACCTGGACGAGATCGTGGCCGACTACGCCGATGACGCCGTCTTCATCAGCCCGGCCGGAGTCCAGCGGGGCAAGGGCGGCATCCGTTCCGCGTTCACGCAGCTGCTGGCGGACGTGCCGGACGCGGCCTGGACCCTGCCGACCCAGATCTACGAGGGCGACGTGCTCTTCCTGGAGTGGGGCGCTGACGCCGGAGCCACGTTCGTCGAGGACGGAATCGACACGTTCGTGTTCCGCGACGGCCTCATCCGGACCCAGACGGTCCGCTACACGCTGCAGCGCCGGGGCTGACCGGGGCGGGCAACAGGCGCACGCGGAGCCCGCTCCCGGTGAAACCGACCGGGAGCGGGCTCCGCGCAGCCGTCAGACAGCAGAGCGCCAGCCTCCGTGGTAGCTCTCCTGGACGACCTTGGAGTACGGGGCCGGGGAGACCACCGCGCGGACCTCGAACTGCTCGTGCGGCTGCACCGTCGTCTTCCTCGTCCCGCCGCCGGGCTCGCCCCAGATGACCTTCACCCCGGCGCCGACCGGGACGTCCGGGTCCACGGTCGCCAGCGACAGGCCTGACCGCTCGTTCGGCGAGTACCCGGTGAACATCGACAGGCCGACGACCTTCCCGTTCGCGTCGACCACGGAGTCGAAGTTGGACGAGCCGTAGTTCGCGTTGGGCAGGTCGAAGAACTGGTAGCCGGGCGCCTGGCCCAGCGGGGAGGCGAGCAGCCGGGCGAGGTCCTCGGCGTTCCACGCGAGGGTGACCTTGCGCCGCTGCGCGGCGCCGTCGACGGCCGCGAGCGCGTCCCGGCCGACGAAGTCGTGGTCGAACTTCACGAACGACCCGTAGCCGAGCTCCCACGGGTTCGTGTAGTAGTCCTCGATGCTGTCCGACACGAACGACCCGGCGATCGCGTTGCTCGCCTCGTAGGAGTCCGCGCCGAGCCACTCACGGTAACCCCGCAGCTCGGGCGAGGTGTAGATGGCCGGCAGGGGCGAGGGGATCCAGCCCGATTCCAGGGTGTTGCAGGAGTAGGCGCGCGCGCCGCACGGCTCCAGTCCGAACTCCGCGCCCGCCTCGAGGATGGTGTCCCTGATCTTGTCGTAGGACTCGTACGGGCCCCAGATCTCCAGGCCGGGCGCGCCCGCCATGCCGTGCCGCAGGGTGCGCACCTTCTCGCCGCCGATGTTCATCCAGCCCATCCGGAAGAACCGGACCTGCTCCGGCGGCTCGCCGTTGAGCTTCTCGATCACCGCCCAGGCGCTGGGGCCCTGGATCTGGAACCGCCAGACCTTGCGCGTCACGGCCTTGCCGTACGGGCGGGACGGCGACCGGGGGTCGAGTACCAGGTCGACGTTGTAGCCGGACGAGCCCCGGTAGAGCAGCCAGTTGGCGACCGGCGCGCGCCCGACGAAGGTGAACTCCTCCTCGGACTCGCGGAACAGGATGCCGTCGCCGATTACCCCGCCCTCCGGCGCGACCGGCACGAACTGCTTGGCCGTGTCCACCGGGAACTTCGCGGTGGAGTTGATGCCCGTGTCGGTGATCAGCCGCAGCGCGTCCGGGCCGGAGATGAAAATGTTGTGCATGTGGTGCGACTGGTCGTACAGCACCGCGGTCTCCCGCCAGGCGATGGCCTCGCGCCGGAAGTTCGTGAACTCGGACGGGACGACCGGGTAGACGTACGCGCCAAGCTGGGAATCGCGCAGCAGCTCAACCGTGTTCCCCGCGCTGTCGAGCAGCTCTTGCAGGTTCTTCGGGCTCATATGCCAACCTGTTCTGGTGCGGCTTCGGCTTGTCCTGCGGTCCACATGCTAACGGCCGGGCACCGTGCGCCGTAATGCCCGCTAAGGGCACGATCAGCCCGCTGACCAGTGTCCGCACAACAAAACCGGAAGCCCCCAGAACGAGGTGTGGCTACGTCCGGCAGGCAACGCGTAACCCCGCCCGAGCCGGCCGCACCCGTTCTGCCCGCGGTGGCCTTTGTGCATGCACAGGCCGGTCGCCCGCCACGCGGGCGATGAAGTGGTTTTGCCCGCGCACGGGGTGCTATACCGGCTCATGCTCATCCGTCGTCTGCGGCTGGCGGCGGCCTCGCACCGGCGCAGCCTGCTCCGGGAGCGGACCCTGCGCCTGGCGAGCGCCGCCCTCGTCTCGGCCGGCTCGGTCGAGGAGGTCGCGGCCGCGGTCAGCGACGCGGCCTCCGCCCTCGTCCCCACCAGCCCCGCGGGGCACGCCGCGGTCCTGGGGATCAGGGACGGCGACTTCCTGCACCCCGTCGATCCGCCGGGCTCGCCGGGGCCGCCGTCCGAGCCGGAGCCGGTCGGTATCTGGCTGAAGCTCGCGGAAGGGCGCGCGGCGCGGTTCGCCACCGTCGCCGAGATCAGGGCCGCCCGGCACGGGGTGGCGCCGTCCGCGGTCCCGGCGGCCGTCCCCGCGCTCGCCGCGGACGCAGTCACGCTGCTCTGCCCGCTCACCCTGACCGACCGGCCGGCGGGCGAGCCCTTCATCGGCCTCATCGGGTTCTTCGGCAGCCGGCGGGCGCTGGCCGACCTCAGCGCCGCGCTGGAGATCCTGGCCGGCCAGGCGGCGCTGGCGGTCGAACGGATCGGGCTGACCCAGGAGGTGATCCGCCAGCGCGGCCAGGCCCTGTTCCGCACCCTGGTGCAGGACGCCTCGGACGTGATCCTCATCGTCGGCGACGACCGCCGCATCCGCTACGCCACCCCGTCCGCGGCCGGCCTGTTCGGCGCGGTCACCGCCGAGGGCGCGCCGCTCACCGGCCTGGTGGCCCCCGGTGCCCGCGACGACGTCGACCGCGTGCTCGACCTGATGCTCGCGTCCAGCGGCTCTGGCCCGTCCGCCTACCTGCTGCGGATCGAGCGCCTCGACGGCCGCCCGGCCATGCTCGAGGTCCGCTGGAGCGACCTGCGCCGGGACTCGACCGTCGACGGCCTGGTGCTCACCTTGCGGGACGTGACCGAACAGCACGAGCTGGAAGAGGAGCTGAAGTTCCAGGCCTTCCACGACATGCTGACCGGGCTGCCCAACCGGGCGCTGTTCGCCCGCGAGGCGGCCGGCGCGCTCGACCGGGCCCGCGCGGCCGGCCGGACCGCGGGCGTGCTGCTGGTCGACCTGGACGACTTCCAGGTCGTCAACGACACGATGGGGCACGCCGTCGGCGACGAGCTGCTGATGGCGGTGGCCGGCCGGCTGACCTCCGCGGTGCGCGCGTCCGATACCGCGGCCCGGCTCGGCGGCGACGAGTTCGCACTGCTCATCGACGACGCCGACGGCCCCGCGGCGGTGGACGCGTTCGCGGAGCGGATCGTGGCCGCGTTCGCCGAGCCGTTTACCCTCAGCGAGGCCTCGGTGCTCACCGCGGCGACCATCGGCGTGGCCACGTCGCGGGACAGCGGCGACGTGGACGAGCTGCTGCGGCACGCGGACCTCGCCCTGTACGCGGCGAAGGCCGCCGGCAAGCGGCGCTGGCGGCATTACCAGGCGGCGCTGACCAGCGCGATGCTCCGGCGGCGGGAGATCCAGGCCGCGCTCGAGGACGCCGTGCGGAACTCGGACTTCACCCTCCTCTACCAGCCGGTCGTCGCCCTGGAAAGCGGCGCGATCACCGGGTTCGAGTCCCTGCTGCGCTGGCGGCACCCCCGCTGGGGGACGCTGCTGCCGGGCCAGTTCATTTCCCTGGCGGAGGAGACGGGACTCATCGTCCCGCTGGGCGCGTGGGTGCTGCGGCAGGCGCTGAGCGACATGGTGGCCTGGCGGCAGGGGCTGCCGCCTGGCCTCGGCAGCGCGGACGCCCCGGCGCCGCCGGGGACCCTACTGCCGGGGACCCTACTGCCGGGGACCGTGCCGCCCGAGACTGTGCCGCCGGGGACCGTGCCGCCCGAGACCCTGGCGCCCGAGGTCGCGGCCCCGCACGTCGCGGTTAACGTGTCCGCCCGCCAGTTCCGCGACCCGGGGTTCGCCGACAGCGTGCGGCAGGCCCTGCAGGCGGCCGCGCTGCCGCCCTCGGCGCTGATCCTCGAGCTGACCGAGTCCCTGCTGCTCGGCGGGAACGACCGGGTCCGGTCGGACCTGGCCGAGCTGAAGGAGATCGGCGTGCGGCTGGCGATCGATGACTTCGGTACCGGGTACTCGTCGCTCGGCTACCTGCTCGAGCTGCCGATCGACGTGCTGAAGGTCGACAAGACGTTCGTGACCGGGATCTCCTCGTCCTGGCGGCAGCACGCCTTGGTCGAGGGCATCGTCCGGCTGGCGCGGACGCTGGAGGTCGAGGTGATCGCCGAGGGGATCGAGAGCGAGGCCGAGCGGGAGCTGCTCGCCGGGATGGGCTGCCAGTTCGGCCAGGGCTACCTGCTGTCGGTCCCGGTCGACTGCGTGACCGCCGCGGCCATGCTCCGCAGCGGGCACGGCCTGGCCGCCCCGCTGCCCCGCAAGCGCCGCAAGCCGCCGGACAAGCGGTACCTCACCGACCTGTGACCCGGCCGGCCTGTCCGCCTGCGGCCCTACGCGCCGGGCCCGGCCTGTACGCCTGCGGGCCCGGCCGGCTCGCTGCGCGCCTCCGGCCCGGTACGTCTCGGGTGATGCGTGCACTTGGTAGCCTGGCGCGATGCGAACCGGCCGTCTCGAGGCATTCAGCGACGGCGTGCTCGCCATCATCATCACGATCATGGTCCTCGAACTGCGCGAGCCCGCGGGCACCAGCCTCGGCGCCCTGTGGCACACGACCGGCAGTAGCCTGCTCAGTTACCTGCTCAGCTTCGTCTACGTCGGCATCTACTGGACCAATCACCACCACATGTTCCAGCTGACCGACCGCGTCACCGGCGCCATCCTGTGGGCGAACCTCGGCCTGCTGTTCTGCCTGTCGCTCTTCCCGTTCACCACCGACTGGACGGACCATACCGACTACGCCCGCACCCCGGTCTTCGTCTACGGGGTGAACCTGCTGGCGGCCGGGGTCGCCTACTGGGTCCTCCAGTCGGTGATCATCCGCTCCCAGGGCGCCGACTCGCCGCTGCACAAGGCGATCGGCCGCGACTTCAAGGGCAAGGTATCCCCGGCCGGCTACGTCCTCGGCTGCGTCGCGGCCCTGTTCGGCAGCAGCACCGGCTCCGGCCGGGTCGCCATCTGGATCGCGGTCGGCTTCTACGTCGCCGTCGCCCTGCTGTGGGTCATCCCCGACCGCCGCATAGAAAACGTCGTCACCGCCGACCCGGAACCCGACCAGGAAGATCCGCGGTAACAGCCGTAATCTCCCCGGCCCCTAGAGCCCGGATCATTTTCTGTCGGGGGCGTCGGGATATTGCTGGTATTCGATGGGGCTAAGGCCGTAGGCGGCGCGGAACCGGGTGGTGAAGTGACTGGGGCCGGCGAAGCCCCAGGAGCGGGCGATGGCGGCGATGGTTCGGTGTTGGCTGGCTGGGCTGCTGAGGTCGACGCGGGCGCCTTCGAGCCGCTGGGTGATGATCCATTGTTCGAGGCTGATGTCGGCCTGCCGAAACAAGGTGTAGAGCTGGCGGCGAGAGATGTTGTGGGCGGCGGCTATGCGCTGGGGGCCGAGGTCTGCTTCGGTGAGGTGACGGCGGACGTAGGCGAGGATGCGGGTGAGCAGGGTCTCGTGGCGGACCTGCTGTACGCGGCGGCCTGGTTCGGCCGCGGCGGAGGCGACGAGCGCGCGGAGCAGTTCGGTGGTGGCGTTGCCGAGGGACGTCAGCCCAGGGTCATCCAGGAGGCGGTCGGCTTCGCTGCTCAGGTAGTTCAGGTGGTGGCGGACTAGGTCGTACAGCGGGCTGGTGTGGATGCGGGGGACAGCGGCGCGGATCAGGTCGACCGGCAGGCCGAGACGGTCGTACGGAAGCTGGAAGCAGCGGGACCCGCCCAGTCCCGACCAGTTGACGTCGTAGGCGGCGGTCAGGTCATTGAGCATCAGGTGCCCGCGTTGCACCATCTGCTGGTGGCCGAACTGTTCGAACTGGCAGAGCCCGGTTGCCTGCAGGGCGAGCGCGAGGTAAGGCCTGCCGTCCATGCTCAGGTGCCGCCGGGCCCGGCGCAGCCGGAATCCGCTGTTGTCGCTGGTGAACAGTTCACCCACGCCCAGATTCCAAAGCTGCATCCGCGCGTGAATGGGCTGTTCGGGCTGCTCGTGGGTGATGGTCATCGGCACGCTGGCGTCCAGCATCGCCGCATTGAAGATTTCGATCCGGTCGGCGACGGGAACAGTCGCGGTGTCCAGCAGAAGCACCGTTTCCTCCTGCGCGGAACTGGTGCGCCGGGACGGGCCGCTCAATTCGCTGCTGGGGCTGGACAGGGGTAGGCCGAGGCGGTCTCCGGGACTCGCGCCGTCAGCGCGTCCGCTGACTGATCTTACCCAGCCTGCTCCGCGTCCGGCTAGAGCCCAGCCGCGGCGGTGACTCCATCGTTCTCCCGCTTACTGAGTTTGTGGTCGACGGTAGGCCCTGGCGGAACTGCACGGTGGCGCAACTGCTGTGCACTGACCGGCAGTTCAGGGTCTCTCGTAGTAACTACGGTGGCCGCACAGGGCAGCGGCGTTACGCCCACGATGGTGCAAGGAGCGAGTCGCTGACCATTCTCAGCGCGGATGTGAATCTATGCGGCGCCTGAGCATCAATGACCGAAGGGGTCCAGATGACTGAGATCAAGCCCGTGCTCGAAACGGCGGCGCAGGAATTCGCTGACGCCACGTCCAAGCCCCCGTTCCTCCCCGAGCTGCCGGTTGCCGAGGGCCGCAAGACCGTCGACTCGGTGCAGGACGGTGATATTCCTGCCCCGCCGGTAGACGTCACCGACCTCATGATCCCCGGCGGCCCGTCGGGGGAAGTGTCGATCAAGATCTACCGTCCGCAGGGTGCATCCGGCGTCCTGCCGGTCCTGTTGTTCACCCACGGAGCCGGCTGGGTGTTCGGCGATGCCCACACGCACGGTCGGCTGGTTGCGGAACTCGCCACCCGGGCCGGTGCCGCGGCTGTGTTCACGAATTACACCCTGTCGCCCGAGGCGAAGTACCCGACCGCCATCGAGCAGATCTACGGCGTCCTGGAGTGGATCGCCGCCCACGGTGCCGAGCAGCAGCTGGACCCGGGCCGGATCGCGGTTGCGGGGGACTCGGTCGGCGGGAACATGACGGCGGCCATCACGATCATGGCCAAGCAGCGCGGCGGCCCGCGGATTGCGGCGCAGGTGCTGTACTACCCGGTCACCGACGCCAACTTCGACACCGGCTCGTATCACCAGTTCGCCACCGGCTACTGGCTGCGTCGTGACGCCATGCAGTGGTACTGGGATCAGTACACGACCGACCCGTCCCAGCGCGCGCAGATCACCGCATCACCCCTGCGGGCCACCCTCGAGGAGCTGGCCGGGCTCCCGCCGGCGCTGGTCATCGTCGGCGAGGCCGACCCGCTGCGCGACGAAGGCGAGGCCTACTCGGCGAAGCTGCGGGCCGCGGGCGTGCCCGTGACCGCCGTCCGCTACCAGGGCATCATCCACGACTTCGTCATGGTCAACTCCCTGCGCGACACGCAGGCGGCCAAGGCCGCCACCGCCCAGGGCGGGGAATTCCTCCGCGCCGCCCTGCACGACCAGTAATCCACGCCGGAGCAGGCGGCCTGCCTAGCGGCCGCCTGCTCCCGTCAGAGATGGAGCATGATCATGCCCGAAACTACCCCCACCGTCGTCCTGGTCCACGGCGCCTTCGCCGACGCGGCCAGCTTCGCCGCCGTCGTTCCCGAACTGCTCGCCGACGGCCTGTCCGTGGTCGTCCCGGCCGTGCCGAACCGGAGCCTGATCGGCGACGCCGCCTACATCGCCTCGGTTATCCGCCACATCGAGGGCCCGGTCGTCCTGGTCGGCCACTCCTACGGCGGCGCTGTCATCACCGTCGCCGGGGTCGAGCCCAACGTCCGCGCCCTGGTCTACCTGTCGGCCTACGCTCTGGAAGAGGGCGAGAGCCTGGGGGAGCTGCAGGGGCGCTTTCCCGACTCACCGCTCGCCGCCGGCTTGGTCTACAAGAGTTTCCCGGTCGAGGGCTCGGCCGAGCCGGGTACCGACGTCTACGTCGACGTCGCGAAGTTCCCCGGCATCTTCGCCGCGGACGTCGACCCGGACCTGGCCAAGGTCCTAGCGGTCGGGCAGCGCCCGCTGGCCGGGGTCGCCTTTACCGAGAAGGCCACCGCCGCGGCCTGGAAGACCAAGCCAGCCTGGGGGTCCGTCGCGATAAACGACCACACCATCAACCCTGACGTCGAGCGCTTCGGTTACCAGCGCGCCGGGGTGACCACGATCGAGATCGAGTCCTCGCACCTGGTCATGCTGTCGCATCCCAAAGAGGTCGCGGACCTTATCCGCACCGCTATCGCCGGCAGCTAGGCCCAGAGGAGTCCCGTGAAGCTAATCTCGGGCTGCTCGCCTGCCCATTCGGGCCCGAGCCGGGAGCCGACCTGCGGGTGGCAGCGCGCACGTTCCGCTTGCCGCCCAAGACAAGCGTGATCGCGGGCATACTTGCCGCATGAAGGTCTCGGCAGGACTGCGCGGGATGAGAGTCTTTCCGCTGACCATGACGGCGATCTGCGTGACCGCCGCGCTCGCGCTCAGCGGCTGCGCGTCGTCGTCCTCGGCGCAGTCGTCCGCGCCGGGCACCGCGGGCACCGTGACGGCGTCAGCGCCCGCCTCCGCGACGGCACCCGCCGCCACGCCGGCCGCCTGCAACGCGGACTACTGCACGCCGGCGTCCTGGGACACGGCCCGGGCGGCGACGCCGCTCACGCAGATAGCGCCGTTCGCCGAGCCGCTCAACGTGGTCATCAGCGCCCGGTCGACCGTGTCCCTGACCGCCATCCAGGCGGCAATGACGAAGTGGGAGACGGTCTCCACCGCGAGCACGGTCAACGTGACCGGCATCCACATCAAGTGCATCTCCTCCGAGAGCGCCGACGTGGCCGGGAACGGCTACGTAGCGCAGCAGGTGGCGTGGCGGCTCGGCGGCTGCGTCGACGGCAACGCGCTGTCGATCAGCGGCGACGAGGACCACGCCCGGATCTGGCACCAGCCCGTTCCGGGCAGCAAATACGGTGCCTGGTTCGTCGCGGCCAGCTACGAGACCATGTGCGTGGTCCACGACGGCAAGCTGGAGACGGCCAAGTCCCACTTGGCCTACACGGTGCTGCATTCAAGCAGCGCCTACCACTGCGTCGACGGCGGACCCGGCAGCATCGACACCGCACATCCCGACGGTTACACCGACGGCGCCCAGACCTTCGCCGCCGCCGTCACCACGGCCGCCCGCGCCCGCGGCTGGCAGGTCAGCGAGCGGACAGTCACTGTGTCCCGCGGCGCGAGCGCGGGCGAGGGCGGCGTCCCGTTCAACGGCAGCGTCGATGTCCTCACCGTGACCGCCTAGGACCTGTGCCCTCCCCGCGGCCAGCCAGGAGGTAGCCGCCGCGGGGTGAAGACGTCGCCGGAGGCTGGGCTCATCGGTGCCATGATGGCAGCGATGGGGAAGGATGGCAGGCATGGGGAAGATCGAGTTCACGGCGCGGCTCGAGCCGCGCGGCCCCGCCGCCGCGCTGGTGCTCGACGACGAGCAGGTCGCGGCGGTCGGCGAAGGCGCGAAGCGGTTTCCCGTGGTCGCGACGGTCAACGGGAAGACCAGGTCGTTACCGGGCGCGATGGCGTTACCGGGCGCGGATCCGGCGGTTAGGCCGTCCGTCAGTCGGCCAGGACCCGGTTCGGTGAACAGGACCCGGTCTGGTAGATCAGTGGAGCATGACCGACATCGCGATCATCGGCGGGGGCATCGGCGGCCTCGCCGCCGCCGCGTTCCTGCGCCGCGCCGGCCTGCGGGCCACGGTGTACGAGCAGACGTCCCGGCTGCGGGAGATCGGGGCGGGCGTGGTCGTCGCCCCGAACGCCGCCCGCCTGCTGCGCTCCCTCGGCGTCCTGCCCGCGTTCACCGAACGCGCCGTGGTGCTGGACACCGGCTGGGAGTTCCGCCGCTGGCAGGACGGCAGCGTGCTGTCCGCGGAGGACCTCACGACGGAGTGCGAGCGCCGTTTCGGCGAGCGCACCTACACCGCGCACCGCGCCGACCTGCTGGACGCGATCGCGGCCGCGGTTCCCGGCGACGACCTCCGGCTGGGCCGCCGCTGCGTGGCGATCGAGGCCGACGGTTCCCGCCACCGGCTGCGCTTCGCCGACGGCGAGACGGCCGAGGCCGACGTGGTGATCGGCGCCGACGGCATCCACTCGCTGGTCCGCGCCGCCCTCACCGAGCCTGTCCCCCCGACGTACTCGGGACTGTGCGCCTTCCGCGCCCTGGTTCCCGCCGAGCAGGCGCCGGAGTTCGCCCGCCGTCCCGCCCAGACCCTGTGGCTCGGCCCCGGACACCATCTCGTCCATTACCCCATCTCGGCCGGCCGGTACGTCAACCTGGTCGCCTTCGCCCCGGCGGGCGATTACACCACCGAGTCGTGGACCGCGACCGGGACGGTGGCGGAACTGCTGGCCGAGTTCGCCGGCTGGGACGGCCGGCTCATCAGCCTCCTGCGCGCGGCACAGACGCCGGGCCGCTGGGCGCTGCTGGACCGCGCGCCGCTCACCCGGTGGACGAGCGGCACCACGACGCTGCTGGGCGACGCCGCCCACCCGATGTTCCCGTTCTTCGGCCAGGGCGCCGCCCAGGCCATGGAGGACGCGGCCGCCCTGGCCCGCTGCCTGGCCGCGGACCCGGCCGACCCGGCCGCCGCCCTGCGCCGCTACGAGGCGCTCCGCATCCCCCGCACGACCAGACTGCAGGAAGTCAGCCACGGCCGCGCCCACGTCAACCACCTGCCGGACGGCCCCGAGCAGCAGGCCCGCGACGCCTCGTTCAAGGAAACCGACCCCCTCGCGGCCAGCGCCTGGATCTACGCCCACGACGCGGACCAGCTCACCTAATCGCGATTCGCCGGCCCCTTCCGTCCCGCGCCCGGCATGCATAGCCGGGCACGGGACGGTCACTGCCGGTTACCGGGAAGGGTTTACTGCCCAGGTGCCAGCACCGGGCTGTTGTGATAGGCGGCGATCAGCCACTGGCCGTCCCGCTTCTCGAAAACCCAGGTCGCGTTCACCTTGCCGGTGTCCGGGACCTCGGTCTGGCCGCCGAACAGGATGCCGGATTCGTAGACGGCGATCGCGGCGTCCCGGCCGAGGAAGCGAAGGCTGAGCTGCTTGTTGTAGGTCGAGGTGCCCTTGAGCGGCCCCGCGAAGGCCAGGGCCATGTTCTCGCGGATCACGTCACGGCTGTCGCGGAGCGAGCCGGTCATGATGGCGGTCGCGTCCGCGGTGTAGTTGGCGACCATG
>Ga0302314_10018946_pt1 | contig 11458 bp, 9 predicted proteins | sample III_Palsa_N2_3_FD_200533 | JGI IMG/M metagenome (GOLD analysis project Ga0302314, IMG submission 200533) | Peat permafrost microbial communities from Stordalen Mire near Abisko, Sweden - III_Palsa_N2_3 | ecosystem: Environmental > Terrestrial > Soil > Palsa > Peat permafrost | place: Sweden... | reverse complement strand
GCGTCTTCGGCGTGGTCACGGTCGGAGTCGTCGTCGTCGGCGTGGTCGTCGTCGGCGTGGTCGTCGTCGGCGTCTTCGGCGTGGTCACGGTCGGAGTCGTCGTCGTCGGCGTCTTCGGCGTGGTCACGGTCGGAGTGGGCGGCCGGTGGTGCCGGTTCGCATAGATATCCGAGCGCACATATGCCTCGAGCCGCTGGGCATATGTCGCCGCCGCGATGTGCGCCGTCCGCAGGGAGTGCTTGCGCGCGTGCTTGGCCTTGGCGTGCACAGCGGCGCTGGAGCGGACAGCGACGTTGGAGTGGACAGCGGCAGTGGCGATGCCGGCTGTGGTGCCGGCGCCCAGGGCGGCCGCGGCTGCGGCGGCGCGGATGGCGACCTTAAGAGGGAGCATGCGAACGTCCTTGTTCGATAGAGAGGGCAGCTGTCGCTCCTGCAGCTGCCACAGGTCGACATAAGCCCCATCGGTCCAGCGCGCACCGCTTGCCAGCGATTTATGCCCGCCTGGACGGATAATGCGGTCTCAAACCTGCCCGTCAACACAACGAGACGCAGCAGGTATCGGAGCCGGGGCGCCCCCCTGCGGGAGTCGCGCTCGGATCAGTTCTGCTGAGTGATCAGTGGCGCTGCGAGGCGGGGCCAGGCCGGGCATGGACGCGCGTCGAAGCCCTGCGGGGCAGGTGCCCGACCGGTTGGAAGCATCGCGTTCCGGGAAGGTCCCGGTTTGAGCGTTGGCGATCCCGCCGCCGGCTGCTGCAACCAGGACGCTCGCGGCATCGGCGGCGCGCAACGTGCTTTCAAGGAGGGCATTTGGCGGTTCCTACGGAAGGCGGACGTGTAACGGCACGGGAAGCCGGGAGACCGCCCGCCACGGTCATCATCTGCGCCTACACCACTGGCCGCACGCGGATCATGCGGGCTGCGATCGTCGCCGTTCGTGACCAGCTTCTGGATGGCGACGAGCTGCTCATCGTGATCGATCACAACCAAGAGCTGCTCGAGAACGCCCGTGCGCTGCTCGTCGGCGGCAGCGACGGGGTCGCCGAGCGGATCATCGCCAACGAGAACCACCGCGGTCTCTCGGGCGCGCGCAATACCGGCATCGCCGCGGCGCACGGCACGCTCATGGTCTTCCTCGACGATGACGCCGTCCCGCGGCCTGGCTGGCTTGCACGGCTCACCGAGCCGTTTGCCGACACGGGTGTGATCGGCACAGGCGGCGTCGCCGCACCGGCGTGGGAGCACGCACGCCCCAATTGGTTGCCAGACGAGTTCCTCTGGGTGGTCGGATGCTCCTATCGCGGGCTTCCGCAGCTCCCGCAGGAGATCAGAAACCCGATCGGCGCGAACATGGCATTCCGGCGCAGCGTGATCCTGCACACGGGGGGTTTCACCGACGGGATCGGCCGGGTTGGGCGTGTGCCGCTCGGCTGTGAGGAGACCGAGTTCTCGATTCGCGCCGCGCGGGTGACGGGCGGGCGGATCGTCCAGCAACCCGCCGCGCAGGTTGATCATCAGGTGACGGCCGACCGCATGAGCGTCAGGTACTTCGTCCGCCGCTGCTGGGCCGAGGGTATCTCCAAGGCGTTCGTATCGAGGCTCACCGGCAGCGACGCGGCGCTCGCCAGCGAGCGCCGCTACACGACCAGAACCCTCCCGGCGGGGATCGCCACGGGCGTCAGAGACGGTCTGACCGGAGACCGGGCCGGCTTCAAGCGCGCGGCGGCGATCGTCGCCGGCCTGGCGATCACTGCCGCCGGTTATCTCCGCGGCTTTGCCACAGCTCCGCGGCCGCCGGCGGACGGCTCGGCCTAGCTCGATGGAGCCGTCCTTCACGCCGATGTGGAGCGGTCAGCTCGAGCTGACGGCGCCGTCGCTGCCCTCGCAGCTCGCCGATTCGGACGGCAGACCGCTGACGCGCGCGCAACTCCTTGTCAGAGCTGCGGGCACCCCGCTCGGGTTCGTGCAGCTCGATGCGCCGGACGGCCGTATCGACCCCGATCGTGCCATCGACCTCGCCGAGGCGAGTTTCGGTGCGGACGCCGCACGGGCGATCGCCGACTGCGCGTGGAACGAGAACACAACCAGCGAGCTGGTGTCGATCGTGCTGTGCACCCACGACCGCGCCGCGGGGGCCGGGCGCACGCTCGAGTCACTGCTCGCGCTGCGCTATCCGCTGCTCGAGATCATCGTGGTGGACAACTCGCCACCAGATGAAGCCACGCGCACGCTCGTTGAGCAGTTCGCCCAGCGCGACCGGCGTGTGCGCTACGTGCGCGAGGATCGGAAAGGACTCTCGTGCGCGCGCAACCGTGGTCTGCGTGAGGCCAGCGGCGAGTTCATCGCCTTCACGGACGACGATGTTCGCGTCGACCCGCTGTGGGTCGATGGACTGATGCGAGGCTTCGCCAGGCAGCCCGAAGTGGCGTGCGTGACCGGCCTGGTCGCGAGCGCTTCGCTGGGGCGCCGCGCCGAGCAGTACTTCGACCGGCGCGTCTGGTGGTCATCGAGCTGCCAGCCGCGCCTGTTCTCCGCGCAGCGTCGCGTCGGCGACTCTCCCCTGCACCCGTACGCAGCCGGAATCTTCGGCACCGGCGCGAACTTCGCCGCCAGTGTCTCCGTGCTGAAGCTGCTCGGTGGCTTCGACGAATGTCTTGGAGCCGGTTCCCCGACACAGGGCGGCGAGGACCTGGACATCTTCGTGCGGTTGGTCAGCGCCGGCCACACCCTCAGTTACGAGCCCTCGGCACTGGTCTGGCACGAGCATCGGGTCGACGACGAGTCGCTGCGCCGGCAGATGTATGCCTATGGGCTCGGCCTGACCGCCTACGTGACCAAATACCTGCTCGCACGTCGTTCGCGCGGCGCGCTCGCGCGCCGGATCCCCAGCGGGGTCGCGCACGCGCTGGCGCTGTTGCGGCGCTCCCGGAGGGCCGGAAGCGATTCCTCACTCGATCAGACCGGCATCACCGCCGTCGAGCTGCGCGGGATGCTCGCCGGCCCGCTGGCCTATCTGCTGGCGCGTCGCCGCGCCGACCGGGACCACGTTCGCTCCGTCGCACCCTGACCGGACGCGGCACGCGCGAACCCGCTCAATGTGAGGACGGTCACCTGCGCCAGCTTGACGCCCGGAACCGGGACAGCCACAGCAATCTTTTCGCTCCCGCCTGGTGCCACCAACTGATGAAGCGTCCATGACTCGGCCGGCGGCCCACTGCCGACAGCCGCCAGCGTCAGCCCGGCGTCGCCGCTGTCGACCACAACCTCGGAAAGCGCGGGGATGATGCCCGACCCCAGCGCCTTTGCGACGGCCTCCTTGATTGTCCATACGCTCGTGAACCAGTCGGCCAACCTGTCCTCTGGCAGCTCGTGCAGCGCACTCACCTCGTCGCTCGCGAAGAGTCGCTGTGCGACGCGCAGCGGCTGCACCGTTGCCGCGGCCGGATGCTCGATGTCGACCCCGATCGCGGCGACGGACGCGGTTGCCACGATCACAGCGCGGAGTGTGTGAGCGACGTTCACATGCAGGTCGGGAAGCTCAGGCAACCAGGGCTTGCCGGTGTCCGTGACCGCGACCTCGAGCTCCATTGGGCCGCAGCCTGCCGCCTGCGCTCCAATCAGTCTCACCAGGGCGCGGCCAACAGCGTGCCGCGCGCGGGCATCGGGATCCGTGATGGCCGCGACGCGACCCAATTCCGCAGCATTGAGCAGCGCTGCTGATCGGGCCAGCCATTGGGGACGCTCGTGCGGCGTGAAGCGAGCCAGCGTGAGCCCGATTGTTCCCGGATGAGACACGTGGTCGCCCATCGGCTCCACAAAACGGCTTAAACCGCTGCCGTGCTCTGAATCTCACACAGCGCCGCGCGGATCGACGCGATGCTCTGGAACACGCTGCGCTTGAGCATGCGATCGGGGAATTCGAGGCCGAACTCATCCTCGAGCGCCACCATGATGCTCACGCTCGCTTGCGAGGACATGCCCGCTGCATAAAGGTCAGCGTCTTCGGGCAATGAGATAGCTGACACCGTCAAACGTGCGTGACTTCCAATGATGTCCCGAATCTTGTCTTCCATAAGCCACCTCAACCTCATTCTCCGGATTACTGCGAGCGCCGTCCCGGTCAGGAATCTTCTACCCCGTGACGCGCCGTTGACACAGCATCTCCATACGGCTGCTGAGCCCGCTGTCGCATGGCGGTGAGCGCCATGGCCGCAACGGAACCCGAACTGCTGCCCGCCGGCGCTCTCACCGGGCAGCCCCAATGGCTGGCACTGGAGCCAGATCCCGTGTACGTCGTGTTGCATACGCCGCCGGCGCAGGCGCGTACCAGCGGTGCCGCGCTGCTGCTGCCGGCATTCGGCTGGGACGACGAGTGCTCCTACCGCAGACGCCGCGACTGGGCGACCCAACTCGCAGGCGTCGGCATCATGACCGCCCGCTTTGACTTCCCGGGACGCGAGAACAGCGCCGGCTCGCCGCTTGCGCCGGGCCGCGCCGAGTCCTGGGTTACCGCCACTGCCGAGGTGGTTCACTGGCTGCGGGAGTGCTCGGGCTGTCAACGACTGACCGCCATCGGCATCGGCGTCGGCGGGCTGATCGCATACCAGGCGGTGATGGCTGAGGCACCGATCGACGACCTCGTGCTCTGGGGCGTGCGCGCGAGCGGTCGCGCGTACGTGCGTGAGCTGCGTGCCTACGCCGCGGTTGCCGCAGGTAAAGACAACGCCGACACCGCACGAGCCGATGGCGCGCTTGGCATCGGTGGCCACATCATGAGCGCCGACACCGCAGCGGCACTCAGCTCGATCGACCTGACAGAGCTCACGCTCCCAAGTGCCGATACGCGGCGAGTGCTGCTGATCGGCCGCGACGCACACGGCGTCGATTCGAAGCTGCGCGAGCACCTGATGGCATCGGGTGTGGAGCTCACAACCCGGGAATCGGACGAGTACCACTACCTGCTATCGCCGTATGAACTCGGGCTGACGCCGACCAAGACCGTGCTTGCATCCGTCGAGTGGATCGTCGCAGCGGCCTCCGCGCCTGCCGCCGGCTTCTGCTCCGGCGGGTCGTGCTCGTACCCGGCCACGAGTGCCGTGACGCTTGAGCACGATGGTGTCCTGATCCGCGAACGCCTGACGTCGGTCGAGACCTCAGCGGGCAGTTTGCGTGGCGTCATCAGCGAGCCAGCCACGGGCCCACGGTCGTCTTTCTGCCTCGTCACGGTCAACTCCGGAGCGCTTCGCCACACGGGACCAAGTCGCATGTTCGTGGAGCTGGCTCGCAGGGCGGCGGCATCCGGCATTCCCGCGGCTCGCTTTGATCTGCCCGGGCTGGGTGACTCGGACGGCACCGCGATCCGCAGCTTCGAGCGGATTGAGGCCGATGACCAGACGTCGCTGTCTGAGCTGCAGGCGATCTATGACCACCTTGAGCACCTGGAGGTCGCGGATAGCTTCGTGGCCGCGGGCTTCTCATTGGGCGGCTACCTGACGGTGCGCGTGGCGGCGACCGACCCCCGCGTGATCGGCGCCCTCATTGTGAACGCGACCGGGTTGGTCTGGACCGAGAAACAGCGCAAGCGCGTGCTCAAGGATCTGCTCGCGGTGGCCGGGCCGGACGCACTGTTCGTTGAACCAGTGCCACGGCGTGTGCCGCGTCCGTTGCGAGCACTCGCAGCCCGCGTAAGCCGACTGTTCCGATCGTTCGACGCCGAGGCCAGGCGCCGACTTGCGCACTCGGGTTTGCTCTGGCGTCTTGAGCACCGCCGCGAGCTCGCCGGCCTCGAACTCAGGCTCGACGAACTCGCAGAGGCGCGGGTCCGCGTGCTGCTCCTGCTATCCGAGAACGAGCAGCTCCTACGCATGCTCGAACGGCCCAAGCCCGCCGCCAAGCTTGCACGCTGCTCCGGGATCAGGGTCGAACGGCTCCCGGACGAGGACCACCTGCTGCGCCCGCTCTGGATCCAGGCGATCGTGATCGAGCGGTTCGTCAGCGCACTGCTCGAGTTCGCCGCGGCCGACGCTGTAGGAATCGAAAGCCCCGGGACGGCGCGGGCTAGACCCTCAAAGGCGGCGTGACACATGCCAAGCGAAGTTCGCGTTAGCTCGCCAGACCAGGCGGAGTTCCTGCAGGAGCTGTTGGACGCGGGCCTGCTGATCGCCAGCGGGACGCCAGGGGTGTACGGCCACGGGGAGGCCTTCGAGCGAATCCGGATCGCGTTCGCCGCGCTGATCACCGCCGAGGCGAAGACGGCCGGCGCCGTGAGCCTCACCTTTCCCCCGGTGATTCCCAAGCGCAACCTCGAGACCGCCGGTTATGTCGGGAACTTCCCGCATCTCGCCGGCAGCATCTTCGGCTTTGACGGCTCTGAGGCGCAGGCGCGCACGCTGCGCGAACGCGCAGCAGCCCACGAGGACTGGAGCGAGTTCGAATCGCAGACCGACCTGATGCTGCTGCCGGCCGGTTGCTATCCGGTGTACCCCGCGATCGCGGCACGCGGCCCGCTCGCCCCGGAGGGCGTGCTCGTCGACATCGGCGCCGCCTGGGTGTTCCGCCACGAGCCGTCACTGGATCCGGCCCGGCGTCAGTCATTCCGGATGCACGAGCTGGTTCGCATCGGTGAGGCGGAAGCGGTCGCCGCATGGCGCTCGGAGTGGGCACAGCGCGGCGTCGAGCTGCTGCGCGGTCTCGGTCTGGACGCGCAGCTCGAGAACGCGAGCGATCCGTTCTTCGGACGCACTGGACGGCTGCTCGCCGCCAGCCAGAGCGCCGAAGACCTGAAGTGGGAGCTCGTCGTCCCGATCGCCGGCCCCGAGCCCACGGCCTGCGCGTCCTTCAACTACCACCTCGACCGCTTCGCCGAGACCTGGGGCCTACGGTTCGCCGACGGCACCACCGCGCACACCGCCTGCATCGGCTTCGGCCAGGAGCGGATCGTCGCCGCGCTGCTGCACACGCACGGCCTCGACCAGGAACGCTGGCCCGCCGGGGTACGTGCGCGGCTGAACGCAGCCGTCGGCTCCGACTCCGATACGACCGTCGGCTCGAGCCCGGAGACGGCCGCGAGCGCCTGGTCAGAGGAGATCACGCCGGCATGATATGGCGCGCAGCAGCGCTGCTCGCGCTGCTGGCGGCGTGCACACTTGCCGGCTGCTCCGGCGCATCCGCCAAGTCCAAGCCGACGACACACCGCGGCACCGGGGGCCTGAAGACTGTCAGTGTGCAGTCGGGCGGGCACCAGCGCACCTATCTGCTGTACGTGCCCCCCGGCGACGCGAGCAACCACCTTCTGCCGCTGGTGCTGGTCTTCCACGGGGCCGACGACACGGCGGCGCACACGACTGGTGAAACCGATCTGCTGCGCACCGCCGAGCGCAGCCACGACATGATCGTCGTCTTCGCGCAGGGCTATGAGGACACCTGGAACGAGGGAGCCGGACACACGCCGGCCGAGCAGGCTCACATCAACGATGTGGCCTTCGCAGCCACGATCCTGCGCCGCGTCGAGGGCAACTACGCGGTCGATCCGCGGCGGGTTGTGGCCACCGGCTTCTCCAACGGTGCCCTGCTGACGGAATACCTCGGCTGCATGCTCAGCCCCGAGCTGACGCTGATCGTGCCCGTCGAGGGGCAGCTTCCTGTCTCCGTGTCGAGCAACTGTCACCCGCCGGATCCCCTCAGCGTGTACGAGATTCACGCAACCGCCGACTCGACGATCCCTTACAACGGCGGGCCGTTCGGCGGTGTGGGCGGGGGCACAACGGTGCTCTCGGCACCGCACTCAGCCGCCCGCTGGGCGGCGCTCGACCACTGCTCCGCCCAGCCCCAGAAGAGCGCGACGGGCGGGGTTACGCTCAGCGCCTACCGCGGCTGCGCGGGCAAAGCCACCGTGACGCTCGCCTCAATCGATGGCGGTCAGCACGCGTGGCCGCCGGACTTCGGTCAGACGATCGTCGCTGCGATCTCATCGTTGTCTGGCAGCCGCCAGGCGATCCCCTGAACGGAGCGGGCCTCACTCACCGCTGATCCGCACCTCGCTGTGAACGCGTTGATCGATCTCCTCGAGCTCGTCGTGATCGGCGACCGTGCCGCGCAGCGAGAAGACGTGGCCGTGGTTGCCCTCACGCCAATCGACCCCCTGTCCCGGCCCACGATTGAGGATGCCCTCAGTGACCCGTGGGTCCCCGCAGAGCTGCTCGAGACCCTCCACGGCGGTCACCTGCCGCATCGCACGTGGGGCGTGAACATAGAAGAGGAACCCGACGCGCTCGGGCATGAGCGGCTGCGCGTAGCTCATCTCCTCACCCAGAGCGATCCGCATCGCCACCCTGAGCAGCTCCATGTCGGTGATGTCGGAGAGCATCTCGGGCACGCCTCCGCCGATGCGGCCGTTGACCTCGATCACCCTCGCCCCCTCGGGCGTGAACTTGATCTCGGTGTGGCAGCAGCCGGTCTCGATGCCGATCGCCTCGAGCGCCGCGGTGGCCGTCGCCAGCGCGGCCCGGCGGTCGCTCTGATCGAGCTCGGCTTCGACGAAGAACCCGGACTCGCGGAAGGGCTCGGCAGGTGGAAAGCGGCCCGTAACGGCAATGTGGCTGATCTGGCCCTTGCTGACGACGCTCTCGACCGAGACGTAGTCGGCAAAGCAGGCCCGGACGCCGCCTCTGCGGTCGCCGAGATACTCCTCCAGCACCAGTTCGGTCCCGTTGGTACTCGCGGTCTGCCGCCGGAGCTCTTCGAGCGAGGCGACCCGGACCGTGTCGCGGCTCGCCTCGTTGTCGATCCGCGGTTTGAGCACGCCGGGGAAGCGGGCACCCGCAACGAACGCCTGCCAGGCGCCCGGATCGCGCTCTTGCGGGACAGTCTGAAAGCCGGGCACGGCCACGCCGCCGTCGCGCAGCGCCTGGCGCTGAGCGAATTTGTCGGTCAGCCGCCGCGCGACCTGCGGTGAGTGGAACGCCAAGCCGAGTCGCTCGGCCAGCTCGGCGGTGAAGCGCAGCCGCTTGTCCTTGAAGCTGATGATCCCGTCCGGACGCAGCTCCGACACGGCCGCCGCCGCCGCTGCGCTGTCCATGCCCGATACGTCGACAACGGCTCCGAATCGCCCGAGGAACCTGGCGGCGGCAGCGCTTTCGTCAATCGTGCTGTCGACGATCCATGCGACCGAGCAGAGGTCGCGGGCAGCCTCGACGAATTGGAAGACCGAGAAGGATGCTGGGTGGTAGACCAGCGCGAGAGTTGGGCGTTCGCGGTCTGCCGGCACTCCGCTGCTCACATCTCCTTGCGCAGCCTGAGCATGTCGGCGTTGGCCCAGAGGTAGCGATCGTTGCTGACCATCACCAGGCCGCCATGAGCATCGCGCAATTGCCGGTCAAGACTGAACTCCGAGGTCCGCTGGTAGCCCGCGATCCCGCAGATCTCGAGCGCGCGCCGGGCGATGTCGACACCCGTACGGGACGTGGAGATCTTGAGTGTGCGCAGCGATGCGAGCAGCGCCGGATCATCGATGCTGTCTGCGTCGGCGCCGTCGACAGCGCGCGCTACAGATTCAAGCAGCGCTCGGTCCTGATCGAGTACGGCCGAGAGCTCGGCGAGCCGCAGCGCCGACGGCGGCGTGACGTCCGGGTTGCGCCTGGCGGCGGCGCGCACGTAAGCGTGTGCCTTCTGCGCCGACGCCTCGGCGAGTCCAACCCAGACAGCGCTCAGAAACAGCAGCTGACCCTGTAGGCCGCCGGCGCTGCCGATCGTCGAGAACGGCACCGGGTAGATCAAATCCTCGTCAACCTCGGCCGTCAGCAGAAACGCCCGGCTGCAGGTTCCACGCAACCCCATGGCATCCCATTCAGACTTCGGCTCGAGCTGCGGGCGGCGCAGGATCACCTGAATTTGGTCACCGGGCTCGCTCTCCGGCGCCCGCCGTGCCGACGCGGTGATCAGATCGGCGTACTCGCCGTAGGAGATCGCCAATGCCTCCTTGCGCAGCGTCACGTGGTCACCCTCGTGCTCGAGCGAGCAGACACTGCGACTGTTGTCGCCACCGGTGCCGACCTCGCTGTTGGCGTTTGCGACGAGCAGCCGCTCGGCGACGATCTCACGCTGCAGCTCGCGCAACGCCTCCGTCTTTCCGTGCCGTGCGAGGTTCGAGACCTCGGTGCTGTGCATCGCCAGGACGAGTGCGCTCGAGCAGCAGTACCGTGCAACCTCGCGCACGGCCGCGGCGATCTCCGACGGTTGCACACCGGCGCCGCCGAGCTCCCGCGGAATCGTCGCGGCGAGCAGACCGCTCTCACGGAACGCGTCGGCGGCCTCGTGCGGGAAGCGCGCCTCCATATCGACCTCGGCCGCAGCGGGGCCTGCGACTTCCGCCCCGATCCGCGCCGCGATGTCAACGATTGACTCGGTCATTGGGCTCGTCTTGGTGGCTGTAATCGACACGGCATTCCTCTCTGTCTGGCAAGCGCCCGGGCAACTCAGGCCATCGCCTGGGCAACCGTCGCCTCGGTGCTCGCGGTGCGGCCGTTCCGCTCTCCCGAGCTGGCCGCGGCAGCAACCGCGAACTCTGATGCTCTGCTTACCGATCCAGCGACCTCCGCAAACTCCGGCTTCCACAAATCTGAAGCCTCGGGCAGGCGTGAGAACCGCTCGCGCATGATCGACCGCAGTACACGCCGGCCATCGCGCCAGGCGTTGAGGTTGCTCAGCCCGTGGATGCGGTCCCGCTCATAACTCGGGACCTCTACCACGTTCAAGCCGGACCGGGCCGCGCGGACGTTTATCACCGTCTCCACCTCGAAGCCGTCGCAAGTGACATGCAGCTGTGGTAGGCATGAACGCCAAAACGCGTTGTAGCCATAGCACAGGTCGGTGTAAGTCGTGCCGAATAGCAGATTGACACTCACGCCCAATGCACGGTTACCTGCGCTTCTCACTCTGGTGATATCGGCGCTGCCGCCGCCCTTCATATAGCGTGACCCCTTGACGAAGTCGGCTCCATCGATCAACGGAGCGATGAACCTCGGGATCTCCTCTGGGTCCGTTGAGCCGTCGGCATCGACGGTCACGATGATGTCGCCGCGTGCCGCGGCGAAGCCGCATGCCAGCGCATTGCCCTTGCCCTGCCTGTCCTGGAGAACGATCCGCGCATCGGGTCTCAGCTCCTGCGTGACCTCGACGGTGGCATCGGTCGAGTGACCGTCGACGACGATCAGCTCGTTGACGCCGCTGGGCAGTTTCCGCAGCACATGCGGCAGGTTTTCAGCCTCGTTGAGCGTCGGAACAACCACTGTCACGGTCGGGCGGCTCCGATAGTCGCGCCGCTCGCGCGTGCGTCCGCTGCGTGTTCGGGCGGCGTGACCAGCGTTATTTGGTTGGCGGTAGCCAACGCGCGGCCGCGGCCGCGTGTCACCGATGGTGTCCATTGCTTTCTCGCGCTTTCTCAGTCTGTATGTGAAGCGCCCAA
>Ga0302314_10018945_pt1 | contig 11458 bp, 7 predicted proteins | sample III_Palsa_N2_3_FD_200533 | JGI IMG/M metagenome (GOLD analysis project Ga0302314, IMG submission 200533) | Peat permafrost microbial communities from Stordalen Mire near Abisko, Sweden - III_Palsa_N2_3 | ecosystem: Environmental > Terrestrial > Soil > Palsa > Peat permafrost | place: Sweden... | reverse complement strand
GCGAACTGCACGTACGAGGCCGGGTCGCGGGTGACGATCACGAAATCGGACCGGTGGTGCAGCTGGAACGCGAAGAAGCCAATCGCGATCACGACGATCGCGGCCACAGCCCAAGGCGGCGTGCTCCGGATGGGGACGCGCACCTGTGTGAGGGTGATCGGCACGCCTACGGCTATCGCGATCACCGCGACGGCGATGACCGGGACGGGCTTGAATTCGCCGATCAGCAGCAGCGGGAACGCGACCAGCAGGAAGAACATCGCGACCAGGGCGGGCAGCATGGTGAGCCGGGCCAGCAGCAGCCCGGGCCGGTCGCGCGGGATGGTCATGGCGCGGTCGGCTGCCTGGTCTGGCACGGTGGCGGCCGGGGTCATCCCTTGATCCCCTTTTTGGGGGCAGCGGGCGCGGTCAGGGCACCGACCAGCCACAGGTTCGGCCGACGGCGCCACGGCGCGACTCCGTCCGATCCGGGCCCGTCGCTTCGCGCCTCGTCGTCTCTCCTCGCCTTCCCGCTGAGCGGCGGGCGCTGGAGGAGGCTGTCTGTCGTCAAGAGGCTGTCTGTCGTCAAAGCGGAACCCAATCCTCATGGCTGCGACCCCAACTCGGACCAAGTTATACATGAAATCCGATCGGAAAGATGGGAAATTATATCAATCTGTGATCAGCTTGTGACCCGGCAGACTAGCCGAGATCACGCCCATGCGGGACGCTGATCCGGGTCGGCTGGGAGGATCCGCGATCAAGTGAGACGACCGCGACCGCTGCGGCCGGCCGCGGGGCTGGGCCGGGGTTTTAGCCTCTCTCGGCGCGTGACGTAACGACAGGCACCTTGGACCCGCGGTCGCCGTCAGCCGATCGCACGGAGGAGCCCAGGGGGGACGTCCCCTCTGAGCCAGCACTGCGGCGGCTGCGGTCGCGGCGCAAGTAGGCGGTGGCCACTCCGGCCACGACGAGGTCGGCGACGGCGGTGACAGCGCGGGAGACGAGCGCGATGGCGGTGGCTGGGGCGCCGCCGACAACCGGGCCGAGGATCGCCACCATGACGACCTCCCGCACGCCGGCCCCCGCCGGGGCGAGGACCACCAGGAAGCCGACGCACCAAGCGAAAGCGAACGCGCCGATCGCCAGCGGTAGCGCCTTGCCGGCGGGCGCGCCAACCCGGATGGCGAGCACCCAAATCTGGAAGCCGTAGCCGAGCCAGGAGACGGACGACCAGCCGAGCGAGATCGCGATCGCGCGTCCGCCGAGCGGGTGGTCGAGCGGGGGCCGCTTGGCCAGTCGGAGCAGTCGGCTGAAGCCCCAGTTGAGGACCTTCGGGTAGAGACAGGCCAGCAGGAACGGCGCGGCGATGAAGGCCCACTCGTACGGCGTGGAGCCGCCGCTGAGCGGCAGCGCGATGATGGCGATGATCAGGCCCGCAAGCAGCGCCACCAGCATGGTGAGCACCGAGGCGACCGCCGTGCGGTGCCGCGGCACCTTGTGCGCGGTGGCTATCTCCATCTGCGCGAGCACCGGCCAGACCGAGCCGGGAAGGTACTTGCCGAGTTGGCCGACGAAGAAGATCCGTGCCGCAACCGGGACCGGGAGCGGCGAGCCGAGCCCGGAGAGCAGCGCCCGCCACGAGAGCATCGAGGTGAACAGCGCGGCCAGCACGAACACCAGTGCGGCGAGCGACATTGGCAGCCCGATGCGGCCGACCGCGTGGTGGATGTCTGTCCACTGCTTGCTCACCGCGTAGGCGCCGTAGCCGACCACCAGGACGATGAACCCGTAACGAACCATCCTGCTGGCCAGGAGCCTCTTCGCTAGCGCTCGCCCGGCGCGGCGCGAGCCGCCGGAAGGCGAACCCCCTGGCTCCGTGCCCCCGGCAACGCTCTCATCGTTCCCGCCCTTACTCCCGCCACCGCTCAAGGGGTTCCTCCCGTCGCTGCTATCAGGGTCGCTGCCCGCGCCGCCAGCACTGGTCGGGGAGTCTAGTTCGGGCATGGCGTCAGGTCACCTGAGGTCGTAGTTGGTAACAGCTCGGCGAAGATTGCCTACTATCTGAGCCGGGATACTAGGGTATCGAATCACGCGCGTCCCAGAGTCGGCAGCGCGATATCTCGATAAATCGGCCAGCGCCGCAACCGCCGGCGGCCGTTTCACGACGAGGAGCCCCATGGTCACAGGAGCGGGAAAGGCGACTCGGTCTGTTGACGCGATCGCCCCGCTGGCACCGAACGCCTGGTTGCGCTACGACCTGGTGGAGCGGATGCTGCCGACTGGCATCACCGACGTCCTGGAGATCGGCTGCGGGCGCGGCGCATTCGGCGTCCGGCTCGCGCAGCGCTACCGCTACGTCGGCCTCGAGCCGGACCTGGAGTCCTGCACTGTGGCCCAGCGGCGGGTCGCCGCGGCGGGGAGCGGCGACGTTCGCAACGTCGCTGCCGAGGACCTGGGCGACGAGCAGTTCGACCTCGTCTGCGCCTTCGAGGTGCTCGAGCACATCGAGGACGACGCGACGGCGGTGAAGCAGTGGGCCAGCCGCATCCGCCCGGGCGGATGGCTGCTTCTTTCCGTCCCGGCCGACCAGCACCGGTTCAACGCGTTCGACACGCTCGTCGGCCACTTTCGCCGCTACGACCCCGAGGTCATGGCGGCGCTCCTGACCTCCTGCGGCTTCAGCGACGTCACCGTGCGCCGGTACGGCTACCCGCTCAACTCCGCGACGGAGGCGGGCCGCGCCTACGTAGGGCGGCGCCGGCTGGCCGCCGCGAGCGCGGCGGCCTCCTCGGCCTCGGAGCGTACCGCCGGGTCGGGGCGTGTCATGCAGCCGTCCACGGCGCTGACCGGAACGGTCACCCGGCTGGGGACCGCGCCGTTCCGCCGCATCCAGCGGCTGTTCCCGGGTAAAGGCGTCGGTCTGGTCTCGCTCGCAAAGCTCGCTGGGTAGGTATCCGGTGACCGTGAAACCCCCTCTGAACAGCCTGAACGACACCGCGGCTGCTAGTGGTGGCGTGCCCGCCGCCATAGACAGCGCACCCGAGTCCGCTGGCACGGCAGTATCCGGTGGCACGGCGGTGGCAGCGGAGGCTCCGAGATCGCGCGGCGCTCTCGGCGCGCTGGCCGCGACCGCCAGGCGTCTCGCGTTCTGGCGCTGGACCGGGCACAAGCGCTGGGTCGCGGTGCTCACCGCGCTGTTCGCGCTCTTCTACAGCGTGTTCTCCTGCACCATGTACTACACGTACCGGGTGGGAACCTACGATCTGGGCATCTTCGATCAGGGGATCCGGTCGTACGCGCACTTCGGGGCCGGCATCTCGATCGCCAAGGGCCTGCACAACTTCGGCGTCGCGAACTTCTCGATCCTCGGCGACCACTTCTCGCCGATAGACGTCCTGCTGGCGCCGCTGTACTGGATCTACGACAGCCCGTGCGACCTGCTCATCGCCCAGGCCGTGCTGTTCGCGCTCGCCATCCCGCCGATCTGGGCGTTCACCCGCCGTGCGGTCGGCGGCGGCCGGACGGGCGTCATCGCCGCCTACGCCGTGTCCGTCGCCTACGGCCTGAGCTGGCCGATCGCGGCGGCCGCCGCGTTCAACTTCCACGAGGCCGCGTGGGCCCCGATGCTCATGGCGATCGCCCTTGAGCGGCTGCAGAAGGGCCGCCTGCGCGGCGCGCTGATCGCGATGGCGTTCCTGCTCCTGGTCAAGGAGGACATGGGCCTCGCCGTCGCGGGGATGGGGTTCGGCCTCATCGTGACTCGCCGCCTGGGCATCCCCCGCCAGCGTCTCGTCGGCCTGGCGATCGTCATCGTCGGCCTGGCGTACACGTTCGTCGCGGTCTGGATGTTCATCCCCACCATGGGCGGCCGGGCCAACTACTACTGGGCCTACACCGCACTCGGGAACAACGTCACGCACGCGGTCGAGCACATCATCCGGCACCCGCGCAGCTCGGCGAAGCTCCTGATCAACCCGCGCATCAAGCTCCACACGACGCTCGAGCTGTTCGCCCCGTTTATCTTCCTGGCACTGCTGTCGCCGCTCGTCTGGATAGCCCTCCCGCTGCTGGCCGAGCGGATGCTGGCTAACAGGTTCCCGAACTGGTGGCTGAACAAGTTTCATTACAACTCCTACCTCATCGTCCCCATCGCGCTCGCCTCGGTCCAGGGCGCGGTGCGGCTCCAGTGGTGGGCGACGCGGATCGCGCAGAACGCACGGGTCCGGGCACTGCTAGCGCGGGTCCGGCTCTCCGGCCCGGCGAGCTGGCTGGCGGGCAGGATCGCGGTGGGCTTCGCCCTCGTGTTCGGCATCTTCTCGATCGCCCTGGTGCCGCACTTCGCGTTCGGGCAGATGCTCCACGCGTCCTTCTACCACCGGAACGCGATCGCGACCGCCGAGGCCGCGGCCGTGTCGCACATCCCGAGCGGCGTCGTCGTCGCCACCGTCAACAACGTCGGCCCGCAGCTCGACACCCGCGACACCGTCTTGATCTGGGACGGCGACGGGGAAACCCCGATCTTCACCCCCTGGGTGATCGCCAACGTGACGCAGCCGCAGTTCTCGTTCCTCAGCGTCAAGGCGCAAGTGCAGCGCGTCGACCTGCTCCGCGCTCACGGTTACGTGACCGTGTTCGAGGACGACGGCTTTCTTGTGCTGCACGCGCCCGGCGCCGCGGGCGCCAACGCGGTCGCGTACAGCGATGCTTTCCTACGGAGGCTCGACCGATGAGCGTAGACGCGACGGCAGGCGCGGTCAGCCCGCGCGCAGCGGGAGCCGACGTCATAGCGGCAGGCGACAGGCAGCGCCGCGACCCGGCCGGCCTGCTGCTCGCCAGGATTTCCGTCCTGCCGGCGCTCGGCGCGATGGCCTGGCTGCTCGGCGGGTTCATCCTGCTGCTCGCCGGGGAGTTCAGGCCGGTTCCCATGCTCGTGCTGTCCGTGCTGATCGCGATACCAGTGCTGTTCTACGGCCTGCACGCCGTGCCCGGCCTGGCCGGATCCACCGCCGCGCTGCCGCTGCCTGACGGAGGCGGGGCCGACGCAGGCAGGGCCGACGCAGGCAGGGCCGGCAGGCGCGGGAAGGCCCGGGCGCGCACGCCCTGGTGGACCGTGGCCGCCACGGCGGTGATCGTGGTCGCTTTCGCCGCGGACCAGCTCGCGTACCACTCGCAGTTCGTCATGGTGCTGCGCGACCCCGGCTCGTACTACCAGTTCGCGACCTGGATCGCCGGGCACGGCTCGCTGCCGATCCCGCAGGACGCGGCGGCGTTCGGCGGCGCCCACGGCGGTGCCGTGACCTTCGCGAGCTACGCCTACTATCAGGTCGGCAGCACCGTCCAGCCGCAGTTCATGGCCGGCCTGCCGATGGTGCTGGCTGGCGCCATGTGGCTGGGCGGCGCCAACGCCGCGCTGCTGATCTCACCGGTGCTCGGCGCGCTCGCGCTGCTCACGTTTACCGGCCTGGCCGCCAGGCTGGTCGGGGCGCGATGGGCGGTCCTGGCGGTCCTCGCGGCGGCGGTGACGCTGCCGCAGGCGTTCACCAGCCGGTCGACCTACAGCGAGCCGCTGGCGGAGATCCTGTTTCTCGGCGGGCTCTGCCTGGTGCTCGACTCGCTCCGCGACCGTGCGAACGGCGGGCTGCTCGCCAGCGTCGTCGGGGGCAGCGTCGTCGGGGGCGCTCGCCGGGTCCGCACCGCTACCTGGGCGTCCGCCGTGCTCGGCGGCCTCGCGCTCGGCCTCACGGTCCTGGTGCGGGTCGACGGGGCGAGTGACATCCTGCTCACGATCCCCTTCTGCGGGGCCCTGTTCGCCCTGCGCAAGCCGCAGGCGCTGCCGCTGACGGCCGGGTTCATCGTCGGCGTGGCCTTCGGCGCCGTCGACGCGGTGGTCTTCGCGTGGCAGTACATGCTGACGAACGAGTCCTCAGTGAAGCCGCTCCTGAAGATCACCGTGGTCCTGGTCATCGTCACCGTGGCCGTGACGCTGTACATCCGGCGGCGAGGCCTGCCCCGGTGGGACAGGAAGCCGGGCCTGGTCCGGCTGTGGGGCTGGCTGGCCAACGCGTCGGTGATCCTCGCGTTCGTCGTCATCGCGGTATTCGCCATCCGGCCGCACTTCCAGCAGATGCACGGGTTTACCGCCAGCGGCGTGTACGAGGCGAGCCATGCCGAGTTGGCCCTGCACTGGGTCTGGTGGTACATCGGCATCCCGGCCGTCCTGCTCGGCACGCTCGGCGCGGGCCTCCTCACCCGCAAGTGCCTGCTCGGGCAGGCACGGGAGTGGATTCTGCCGCTCATGGTGCTCGTCTGGTCAATCGTCACGTTCCTCTACCGGCCGGGGATCACCCCTGACCAGCCGTGGGCAAGCCGCCGCCTCGTGCCCGCGGTGATCCCAGGGTTCATCCTGTTCGCCACCTGGGCCATCGCCGGGGCGGCCCGCTGGATCCGCCGGTACGGGGAACGGCATGGCTACGCGCGGCCGGGGACCGGCGTCGCTGCGGTCGCCGTGGTGATCGGCGCGGTCGCGATCGTGGCACCAGCCGTGAGGACCACCTGGGGTCCGAAGATCAGCACGTCGGACGGCATCCGCCTGACCTTCAACGGCCTGGGAGACGCCGCCACCTACGGCGGCGAACTCGATGCGATGCAGCACCTCTGCGCGGAACTGCCGGGCAACGCGACGGTCGTCATCGTCAACGAGGGTGCCGTGGACCACCTAATGGAGAACATCAGGGGAATGTGCGGCGTGCCCGTCGGGGGCATGCTGACCGCCAGCCCGACGGTCGTGAAATCGGTCGTCTCCGCTATCTCCGCGACCGGCCGGACGCCCGTCATCCTGGGCGGCAGCAGCGGCGATCTGCGGCCCTACGCGGACGCCGGCGTGGTCAGGCAGGTCATGAACCTGAACTCCACGAAGGACCCCGGCACGCTCTACTTCCCGCCGAGCCATCCGGTGCAGTACCGGGTGGACCTATGGGCCTGGGAGCCGGCCTCGGCCGCCCGCTAAACATCAGACGCTGCGCCCGCGCCGGGCGCGGGCCGTCAGGGCGCGGGACCCCGGTAGTGCTGTGGCCACCAGCCGATCAGGAAGAACAGAAGTCCGGCGGAGGCGACCACCAAGGGCCAGTAGAGCCAGCGCGGCAGCCGGGCGAAGCCGATGAAGATGCCGATCGTCGTCCAGATGAAGCGCGGTTTGTCCGCCGACGCCGATATCACCAGGTCGACGGACATGAACACCGTGTACAGGGTCACCGGCAGCGACACCCGCGCGGCGAGCAGCAACGCGATGCCGATGACGGCGACGACGAACAGGATGGTCACCAGCGAATTGAAGATCGCGTATTTGGTGGCCCCAGGGTCGGTCCAGGTGACCAGGTGGAACTCTCGCACGCCCCAGTCGATCCCCGCTTTCCAGCCCTTCTTCTCCACCTGGAACCAGAAGAAGAAGTTGTGGTAGCGCGGCGCGAGATACGCGAAATAGCCCAGCATCCCGAGGGGCGTGAGCACGGGTGCGATCAGCGACCACCAGTCGCGCCGGGTCCAGATCGCGTGCAGCGCGGTGATGCCCAGGACAGCCGCCAAGACGATCAGCGTCGAGTGCTCGGCGGTGCCGAGCAGCCCGAGGACGCCAGCGAGCAGCCACCTGCGGTTCACCGCGGCGAGCAGGCAGCCCGCGGCGAGCGCGATGCCGAGCGGTTCGCTGTACAGCATGCCGAACGTCATCGCGCCAGGGAACACGCAGAACAGCAGCACTGTGCGATCCGCCAGCCACCGGTCCTGCACACGGGCGGCGAGCGCCCATACCGCGACCGCCGAAGCGGCTCCGGACAGCACCTGGACGAGCAGCCCGGCCCAAAGGTACCGCGGAGTGGTGAAGGCCAGCAGGTAGCTGGCCGCCTTGACCAAGGCCGGGAGCAGCGGGAAAAAGGCCGTCTGGGCCGGGGCCACGGTCGGGGGCAGGGCACGCGGCGAGTGGTAGCCGTGCTGGGCGATCCAGATGTAGAAGTTGGCGTCCTTGAACAGGAAGTAGCCGCGCCACGGCATCGACACGCCGTAGATCGCGGCCGCCACGTGCCAGGTGACGAGGATCAGGGCCCAGGTGGCCGCGAAGACCAGCAACGGGAACAGCCACGCGCGCGGCAGCCGGTCGCTGAGCGCCGGGCGTGGCGACTGCCCGTCCGCGCTGTCATGAACGCGCGCCGAGAGCTCACGGCCGGACGCGGCTTGAGGGACCATAAAACACTGATAATACAACCAGAAAACTAGGAAATAGCTTCACTTCCAAGATTTGGTGGTCAGGCACGAGATTCTCATTCGCGGGCTCCCCGCAACATCCGGCTAATTCGCTGCGCCTGGCCGCGAGATGATGCAATGACAGCCATGTCTTCCCTGGGGGGATCATCCTCTGACGCCCACGCAGTGAGCGCGGCGGCTGACAGCGTGCCGGGCACGGCTGACCCGGCGGCACGCCCTGGCCGGCACCAGCTTCGCCGCTGGCCGCGAAGCCGCTGGCTAGCGTGCGCCACCTGGGGGCTGGGCCTGGTCGTCGCCTTCGCCGCCAACCTGCGGCTTTCCCAGACCAACGCCACGAACTCCGATGGCGCCTCCCAGGCGCTGCAGGCCTGGGACATGCTGCATGGCAACCTGCTGCTGCATGCCTGGATGACCGGCGACGTTACTTACTACACCACCGAAGTACCCGAGTACATGCTGGTCGAGCTGGTGCATGGGCTTAACGCGGATGCGGTGCACGTAGCCGCGGCCCTCACGTACACGCTCGCGATGCTGCTCGTGGCCCTGCTCGCCATGGGCAAGACCACCGGGCCGGAGGCGGTGGCACGGGCCGCCATAGCGGCGGGGATAATGATCGCCCCGCAACTTGACGCCGGAACGTACGCCCTGCTCAACTCGCCGGACCACTTGGGCACGTCGGTTCCCGTGCTGCTGGCCTGGCTGATCGTCGACCGCGCCCGCCCGCGCTGGTACGTGCCGGTCGTCGTCGGGCTCATCCTCGCCTGGGCCCAGATCGCGGACTTGTTGGTGCTCTATGTGGCGGTGATGCCGCTGGCCATCGTGTGCTCGTTCCGCGCCCTGCGAGCCAAGGTCCGGCAGCGGCAGCCGCTGGCGTCGCAGCGCTACGAGATCGCGCTGGTCGCCGCCGCCGTCGTCGCCGGGATGGCGGGCCTGGCGGCGCCGCACGTCCTGGCGGCCATCGGCGGGGAGAGCCAGGTCCAGCTCGATACGCAGCTGTCCCCGCTCAACGTGATCTTCTGGCATAACCTGCGCGTCACCGGGATCTGCCTGCTGGTCCTGGCCGGCGCGGACTTCATCGGCGTGCACCAGGCCGTCCGGAGCGGGTTCGAGATGCTGCACCTCGCGGGGGCCGCGCTGGGCGCGGGCGGGATCGCCGTCGCGGCCTGGCGGTTCCCCCGGGACCGGGACCTGGTTTCGCAGCTGCTTCTGGCCGGCATCGTCATCAACCTGGTGACCTTCGCGGTGGGCACGCACTCCGTGGAGATCACCTACACCCGGGAGATCACCCCGGTTCTTCCGTTCGCCGCGGCCCTGGCCGGACGCGTGCTGGCCGGGCGCCTGCTGGCCATGCGGCTCGCGCCGATCCTCATCGTGGTGCTGTGCGGCTACCTCGCCGGGCTGGTGGTCGCGATCCGCCAGCCGGTGGTTCCCGCGCAGAACGCGCGGCTTACCTCCTGGCTGGAGACCCACCATCTGCGTTACGGCCTGTCCGGCTACTGGGCCGCCAACGTTGTGACGCTTACCAGCGGGGAGCGGGTCAAGGTCAGGTCGCTCGACCCTGCCGGCGCGACACTTCGTGCCACCAGGCAGCTGGTGAAGACTGAATGGTACGACCCGAGCCGCGAATCGGCGAACTTCGTCGTGGTCTATAACGGATACGCCGGCACCCAGCCGTTCACCGGCTTCACCGGCGTGGTCGGCTTTCCCGATGCCAAAGAAGTCATCGCGACCTTCGGCACTCCGGCCCGGACCTTCCGCTACGGCCAGTACACGATCTTCGTCTGGGACAAGAACCTGCTCACCGTCCTGCCGCGGCCCTGAGCCGCGCCCGTGCGGAGACGACCAGGCCGCCGCCGGGCCCGGATCCGGCGATCTCGTACCCGCCGTACCCGAGTGTCGCCGCCAGGAACGTCCAGCGGACGGGTCTGGACCCGTAGTACTTTCTTCATGCGTGGTTTTCTCGATAATAACGATTGAAATGCTAGGTATAGGAATGCGCGTACTGCTGTTCGGAACTTATGACACGAGGCTGCACCCGCGGATCAAGACGATAGCTGAGGGCCTGCGGGACCAGGGCGCCGACGTCGCCGAGTGCAACGCGCCGCTTGGCCTGGACACCGCGGCCCGGGTCAAGCTGCTGACGCAGCCGTGGCGGCTTCCGGCGCTGGCCGCCCGGCTGGCGAATCGGTGGGCGGAGCTGGCGCTCAGGTCACGGCGTTCGCCGTGGCGGCCCGATGTGGTGGTCGTCGGTTACCTGGGCCACTTCGATGTGCACCTGGCCCGGCTGCTGTTCCCCAGGACCACCATCGTGCTGGACCACATGGTGTCGGCCAGCGGCACCGGCCAGGATCGCGGGCTCGACGGCGGGCCGCGCAAAGCGCTGCTGCGCGCTATCGACTCCGCGGCGCTGCGGGCCGCGGACGTCGTCGTGGTGGACACCGTCGAGCACCTCCAGATGCTGCCGGAACGGCACGGCGGTCGCACCGTCGTGGTGCCGGTCGGGGCCCCGTCCGCGTGGTTCAGGCCCGTGTCCGGTCACGCGGGCGCGCTGCGCGTCGTCTTCTACGGGCTGTACACACCGTTGCAGGGCGCACCGGTGATCGGCGAGGCGCTCGCCCTGCTGGCGGGCAAGGAGATAGAGGTGACCATGATCGGCACCGGGCAGGACTACGCCGCCACCCGCGCCGCCGCCGAGGGCAACCTCCGGGTCCGCTGGCTGGACTGGATCCCGTCCGAGGAACTGCCCGAACTGGTCGCCGGTCACGACGTGTGCCTGGGAATATTCGGCACTGGCGACAAGGCACGCCGCGTGGTGCCCAACAAGGTCTTCCAGGGTGCCGCGGCGGGCTGCGCGATCGTGACGTCCGACACGGCGCCGCAGCGCAGGGCGTTCGGCGATGCGGCCGTCCTAGTGCCGCCGGGGGACGCCAAGGCGCTGGCGGAGGCGCTCGCCGGTTTCGCCGCGGACCGCGCCGCGCTCGCGGAGTCCCGTGACCGCGCCCGGTCCGTGGCCTCGGCGGCCTTCGCGCCGGAGTCCGTGGTGGCGCCGCTCATGCATCTGGCCGAGAGCGGACCACGAGGTCGCCGAGGAGCGCGAGCGGCATCAGCACCTTCAGCGGGTTGAAGTACATCGTCATCCGCAGGATCTGCAGAACGTACTTGTAGACGTCCGAGACGAACCTGAACTTGGACTTGCCGGCCCGCGTCGAGTACTCGATCGGGA